>JAABUS010002341.1_pt1 | contig 36253 bp, 6 predicted proteins | sample 5560161 | NCBI WGS metagenome assembly JAABUS01 (sample SAMN10711885, study PRJNA513376) | rock metagenome | isolation source: Antarctica rocks | place: Antarctica: Victoria Land, Trio Nunatak nord | collected 2016-01-04
CGCATATTTATTATTTTCGCAATATTTTTTATAACTAATTTGATAAAAATTGCTTAATAATATTTAAAAACATTATTTTAGCAATAATTAAAAATTATTTTTTTGTTTTAATTAATAATTTTTTTTTAAATAATATATTGTTTGCTTTTGCGACTCTTTTTAATTTTAATATAATAACAATATATACTAATATAAAGCGAACGAAAACTTAATAATATATACTATTAAATAAAACTAACTTACGTATTAACAAAGTTTAAACTTATTTTTTAAAAATTAAAATTTTTATTGAAGCAAATCTAATTTAAGCAAATTTAAAAAAAAGTAATTAAAGCTTTTTAAAAATAACAATTATTATTATAAATATAGCTTGTTTATTAAAAGAAATTATTAACTATATTTTTATTATTTTTCTCTTTACATATGCAACTTCTAGCAAAAAAATCAAATAAATTATTTTATTTTTATTTGCTAAACAAATAATAAACGTTAAAATTAATTCTTATCTTTATAATAAAAACAAAAGCTACAAATAAAATACAATTTTTCTTTTGTCTTTTTAATTAAAATTATAATTAATTGATTGCTTTAATTATTAATTGCAAATATTAACTTTATAATTAAAGTTTCAAAAATATTAAATATAACTTTATAAATATAATTAGTTTCTTAATTATATTATATTTTAATATAATGTTTTTTATTATTTTTATATATTTGTTTAGCAACAACAATTTAAAAGCAACTTAATTTAAGATTTTAATCGAAAACTATTTTTATATTTTTGCAAATTGCTTCTCTTTTGTCTTTAAATAAGATAACAAGCTAAATATTGTTAATTTTTGTAATATTAATTTAGAAGTTTAACGTTCTTAAAAACAAATTTTATATATTGTTATTGTATTTTTTGTATTAATTGTAATAATAACGTATACTAATTAAAATTTGTTTGTTAACAATTTTCCAATTTCGCTAAATACATTTAAAGACTATTCGAATTTTCTAAGTTCTTTCTTTGTTATTCTACTTTATTTAGATAAATATTAATAAATATTTTAATTTTGATTTAAATTTTAATAAATTAATTAAGTTTAATTTATAAAAATTAATTTTATTCTTATAGTTATTTATTCTTTAATATATATTTTTGACATTAATTACTTTAACTTTATTGTAAATCTATTTATTATTTATTTTTTTCTTTTTGCGTTTTTTGTTAATTTAAAAACATTTAATCTTTTTGTCTTAAATAGTTATATTGTTTTTTTAAAAATAAAGAGAAGTATTTTATAAATTATATATATATATCTTTATATTTGCTCTTATTTTTATAAATTATTTTACTAGTTAATTTAGATCTCTATTAACGATTCGCTTAATATTAAAAGTTATAAAAAATAATTTTTTGTTTTTAGAAGCGTTTAGCTTATTTTTATTTAAAATCTTCTTTTTAATTAAGATATTATTAATAAATTTAATACTTTTGTTTACAAACGCAAATAAATCAATTGTTTTAACAATAATAGAATTAAATTTTAAACTAAGTTTCGATATACTTAATAATAAGCTTAGCTTCGAAATAATTTAAATAAAAGAATAGTTTGCGCAACTATTGTACTTTGTTACAAGCAAATTAATTTTATCGAATGTTATATTTGTTTGTACATTAATAGAATTTACTTGTAACTTGTTAAGAAAGAATTTTGCATTTTGCATTTGTTTAATATAAAAATCTAAATTAATTTTGTCTTGTTATATAGAAGCATTTTATTGTTAATTATTAATCTTAATTTTAATATTAAGTTTGTCGATCTTAATTTTTGTATATAAGTTGTTAGAATTTTAAGTAAACGTTAATACTTAAGATTTCGTTTCGCTATAAATTTTATTGTACGAAGCATTTAATAATTTGTTATTTAGTTTGTTTATTGTTATATTTAGATTTAAGACATTAGCACTTTGCATAACGTTTAAAAATATTAAATTAGCGCACTTTTATATAGAAAATAAGTATATTATTTACGACTTAAAGTCTTTTTAATTTGTGTATTATTATTAAAGTTAAAATTGTTGTATAATAAATCGAACTTTACTTGTATTGCTTTATAGTTTTTTACTTAACAATTTAAAATCGTTTAATAATTGTTCGAATTACAAATTAAAATACGTTTAATTATTTTTTTTAATATATTTTTATTTTTTTTGCGAACAACAATTGTTAAAATCTTTTTATTTTTAATTTTTACAACAAATGTAATTGCTAAAGTTAAGAGATTTGCTTTAGAGTCTATTGTCGATTGCGTTATATTATTGAATTATTAACAAATTAGTGCGTTGCTATTTAGAGATTTGCAATTTAAGCTATATATATTAAATAAATAGACTTTGATTGTCTTAATTCTTTTTTATTGTTATTAAAAAAAATTACGTTATTAATCTAGCGCAATTAATTTGACTTGTATATTAATATAATTCGAGTTTTAGCTTAATGTATATTACGTTTAACTTAATACTTTGCTATTTATTTTACTAATACTCTATTTAAGTATTAGTTAAAATATCGATTTTTATTGTATTTGTTTTATTTAATATGTTATATATAACGCTTCTATATCTAATAGTAATACAATTTGCGATTATAAGTATTGTCTTAGATTACATTAATAGCACATCTATAATTTAGAAAATTAATTTAGTGCTATTTATTATTTATATCGACGTTGTATTCGAGATAAATTTTAACAAAATACTTAAAAATTAAAGTTAAGATTAAAGTTAAAGTTAAAGTTAAAACTCTATTTCGAACAATTATTTTACTAGCATTTTTCGCAATTTTAATTAAGTTTATATGTTTATTTTTATTGCTTATCTTAGCAATTGTATATATACAATTGTTATAAACAATTTAAGTAATTATTTTGCATTAAACAATAATTAAAGCAAAACAAAACAATTCTTTTTATTTAATTAAAATTTATTATTTCGATTTGCGTTAAAATTGCAAAGCTAAATAACAACAATTATTACAAATTTAACTAAGATATTTGTTAACACTTTTTCGAAATACTTTTGTATTAAAGAAATACGTTTCTTAAACTTCTTAGAAACAACTTTTTTATAATTTAGTATAACGTCAATAATAAATAACAATATCTATTACAATAACTAGTTGTTATTAACATTAAAAACATCTAATCTAAGCATTTTTACTAAGTTGAATTTATTATTAATTGCTAAGCTTTTACGTCAAATAATAGTATTGTTGACAACAATATTATTGATTCTTATAATTATTGTCTAAATTAGTTTAATCTATACAATTAAATAGTATTTTAAAATTAAAATCTATTTGTAAATTATATTATTATATATTCTTATCTTAGAATATAGTAATTATTAGCGACAAAATATTTAGTTTATATTTTTAATATTTATTACTTTATTTAATTGTGTCTTTAAAGCTCTTAATTCTTTATTAAGCTAAATGTATTTTTTTCTTAAAATCTTTTTTTCTAATACAATATTAAAGATATCAATAGAAAATTTGCTCTTTTTTTTTTCGACAAATTTAAGTTTATTTGTAAATAAAAAATACAAACTATAAGCTTAAGTTTGTTAAAAAACAAAGCGTTAAATTGTTTTATTTATTCTTTATTTTTGCTATCTTTAATTAAAAAGTTTACAAATTGTTGTTACTTTAAACAAATATTGTTTCGATTATATTTAGAATTACTTAATATTTTAGAATAAAAATTACGTAAATTTAATTACGTCTCTTTAGATGTTAACTTATCTCAACATTTAATAACAATTAATATAATAACAATTTTTATAATACGTAGTTAAAACAATTTTAATATATATCTTTTAATAAAAGTCTTTTGTGTTAAGATTTACAATTTTTACTTTATATATTATTATTAAAACTAATATATATAAATTAAAGTTATTATTTCTTTGTACAAAATTAAGATTTTTAAATATTTTTTAAAGTACAAATCTTTTTAAGTTTAAAATATAACTCTTTTATATAACTCTTTTTTATAATAGTTTTATAAGTATTTCTCGCAAGTTTTTTCTTTATATATTTATATAACTTTGTAATTTTTATTTTTGCTTTAATATAAATTAGCTTTTTGTACAAAAATATTAAAATAAAGTTGTTTTAATTTAGTTTGTACGTTGCGAATTCGAAGCAATTACTTAAGATATTAATAAACGTTTGCTTAAATATTTCGCAATTTTATTATAATAATATTTAAAGCTTGTTAAAAATGCTTGCAACAAAATTTGTTAAACTATTTTTAAAAGCATATATATTTGCTAAATTTAATATTAATTGTCAAAATTCGTTAATAAATTCAAATCTCTTTAAAAGCTTTATTTAAAAATCTTCTTTTACTTATATATAAATTTAAGTTTCGATTAAATATCGTCAATTTTCTTTGTTGCTTTAAGAGCACTTAAAAAGATATAATAATTTTTTGTTTAACAATTGACAAAAAATTAAGAAGCGTTTAAAGTAAAACATATTTTACTTTTGTTAATTATTTAAATATTAAAAAAAGACTTTAGATTTACGTTATAGAAAAATTAAAATATAAAAGACAAATTAATAATATATTTTGCAATCGCTTAATACAAAACTTGATTTTTTTTAATTTTATTGCTAATTTTAAGATTTAAAAAGTTTTATAAACTTTAACTTTGTTTAAGAATTGCAAAACTTTAAAAGAAATAACTTTGCAAAATGCTATTATATACAAATATATATTTTGTAATAATATAAATTTATTCAAAAATAAATAGTATTAATAATTAAGTTTATTTTTTGTTATAATAGTTTAAGAGAGTTTTTAAAGCAATTGCAACATTTAAGTGCAATATTATTTTAATTATTTGTCTTTTAAAATATTATTCAAATATACGTCGAATTAAATATTCAACTTTAAAGAAAAAACAAATAATAATAAGAATTTTTAATCGAACTTTGCTATCTTTGTTTGCTAGAATTTGTCGATTTAATTAAAGAGAAAATAAATTATATTGCGACAATAGTTTTTAAAGTAAAACTATTAACAAAGTAAGTTTTAAAAAAGTTAAATTACTTTTGCAATAAAAAGCTAAAAATATACTTATAGTTAAATAAGATTTTTTTTTGTTGCGTTGCTAAATTAATTTAATTTGAAAACAAATAAACAAAAATACTTAGCAAGTAATTTTATTTAATCGTTTATTATATCTCAAAATTTGTAAAAAAAAGTAATTTTATAAATAACTTTTTCTATTTTATAGTATAATTTTTTTATGAAGAGATTGCTAAAGTTCTTTGTATATTAAACGCAAAAACATTAATTGTTGTTTAATACTTTTTAGTTATTATTACTTATTTATCGAATAAAATTGTCGCAAAAATTCTATTTAAAAATACTTAAAAAATTATTTTTAAAATTAAGATTAATTATTTTTAATTAATGTAAAATAAATAATATAATATTCGTATTTTTAAGATATACGTAAACGACGAATATAAATTAATTAATTTTTGTATATATTATAATGTTTTAATTGCAACAATTATAATAAATAATATTATTTAAAGCAAAAAAAAAATTACAATTAAAAAAGCGAATAACAACGCAATTGCTAGAGATTTTATTCTTATAAAAACTATATATTAAGATAAAATATTTATAATTAAGAAGTATAATTGCTCAATTATTTAACAATAGATTTAAGAAAACTATATAATTAAAAAAAATATTCGAGTATTTAATTTATATTGTTAAAAATTAGTATTGCAAATATTTTACGAAAAAGTTTTCGATACAAGTATAAATTAACTTTTAATAAAAAATTTTAAGTTCGAAACGTCAATATTTACTCAAAAGATAAAACTTAAGAATAATATATTTTATTAAAAGCTTAATTCGATCAATACAATTTAAACATAATTTTATTAATTTAAAATTTTTCAATTATATAATTGTTTTAATGCGAACAAATAAGTTTGACTTGCAAATATCTAGTTGTAATCTTAGATTATTATCTAATTTTTTAAATATAATTGCAAAATTGAACTTAATATTTGACAAAAACTCTTAAGTAAACAAAACTTTAAATATTTTATTTTTGTCTTTAAATATTAATTGCGTCAAACTATAAATAAGAATTGCAATTAATTTTATATTTTAAAATTTTCGTTTTATTATTTACTATTGTTGTTCGATTAATATTGCAATTGTATTTACTTTTCTATCTATTATAATATTCTATAATTTCCTAGAAACTTAAATTAATGTTTAGATTTTTATTTAAGTTTACTTGTTAAAGATATTGTTGTTTTGCGCATATCAAATAATTAAAACAAGTAATTTTAAAACTAAAAGCGATTCGATTTATATCTAAAACGTTATTATTTTTATTTAACAACTTTCTTTCGACAAAAAATAATAATAATATGTTGATTAAGACGCTAAGTTTATTATTAAGCAAATCAAAAATAACAATAAACTTTGAAAAAATAAGATAAGTATTTAGATAAATAAAAAATTGTATTAGATATAGTGTTTTTATCTTTTATAACAAATTGTAAACGAGACTTTGTTATTATTGTTAAAATGTCTAGCATTTAGAAACTTAACAAAAGAGACAATAATAATAGTTTTAAATTTTTAAAAATTAATACGTTCTTTTTGTGCTTAATTAAAAATTTGTTCGAAATATTAATATTTATTTAAAAATAAGTTTTTAATTTGTTGCAAACAAATAATATATAATTGTAATATAAATTTTGAGAAAACGCAATTTATTTTTTTGTTTATTAAACAAACAAAATACTTTACGAGCTTTAATCTTTGCTTTTATTTATATTTTTTAACTTTGTTTATTAAATTACAATTTAAAAATACTATATTTTTCGAAATAAAGTCTTAATTTAACTAGTATCTTAAACGTTAATTTTGCTAACAAAACTTATTTAGACTTTCTTAAGTTATTATAACGTAAAAAATTATTAATTAGATTTCTCTTTTATATTGTTGCAAAACGTTTATTTTTACGTAATAGTATTTAACTTTAAAAAATTATTTAATTCAATTATAATAAGCGCAATTTTATCGTTTAATATCGAAGTGTAAAAACAAACGTTAACAATATATTTGTTAGCTAAGTAGCATTTTTTTAAAATACAAGCTTGTAAAAATTAGTTATAAACTTTATTGTCTATTAATTGCAATATAAAGCAAATAATATAACAATAATTTAATTTAAAATTTTATAATACTAACTTAATATAATAGAATACTAGAATATGCAACTTTATAAACTACGTAATTTCGTTTAATTTATAATAGATTTGCTTAAATATATAAGCAATTTTTAAGTTATATACATTAATTATTAAATTAAAAATTGCAAAAAACAAGTCTATTAAGTCTTTTTAAAATTTCGAAGTTTTAAATTTTTTTTTTATTTGTTTATTAAAGTTATTGCAACAACGTTAAAAACAAAAAAATTATTATAAAAAATTAACTTGTGCACAAGAATTTGACTAAAATTGAAAATAAATTGTTTAATTTTTTTTACGAGATACAAGACTACAAAGATCTAGCTTTAATTATTAGCGTTATATTAATTATTTAAAACAACAACGTATTATATAGAGTTTTAACAATAAATTTGCGTTTTAAAACTTTATCTAATAGCTTTATTTTATTAAGAGATTATTAAGTTTTTTATTATTATTTAGCAATTTCGTTTGAGTTTATGTTAAATTAAAAATATAATTGTACAATTTGTGCGTTAATTGTGTTTTAGCTTTTAAATATAAAGATAAAAAAACAATATTATAAAGCAATACAAAATCTTAATACATATTGTTTTAAGAGATTTGCTAAATAATTTTACGTCAAAATTTTAAGCTTAGACTTAAACATTCTTTCGCACTTTAAAATATAAAAGAAAAAGTTTAACAATACTATTTCTATTTTAAAACTTAAACAAATTATTATTAAAAAATTATAACATTATATAGATAAAACATTTTTATAATTTTAAACAATATATTAAAAGAGTTTTTGTAAAATTAAATAGTAAAGTTTGCAATGCAATTTATTGTTTATTAATTCTTTTTTCTTGTTACGCTAATTTAATATTGTAAAAGTTACAATTATATTTAATCTTTAGAAGACAATCAAGACAATAAACAAAATAATAGATTATCTTCTTTATTGTTGCTATACTTTTAAAGATTTTTAAATCGATTGTTGCATTTATTAAATTGTATTTTATACTTTATTTTCTATATATTATTAGCAATAGTTAAATATTAACTTAGCAATACAAATAATTGCTAGAAATCTAGTATCTAAACAAATATATACGTTTTTTGCACTTTTGTTACGTATTATTTTGTATTAGTATCTAGAATTTATTTAATTATTTCTAAGTAACTTATTAGTTACATTCGAGTTTTCTAAAATAAATAAATTCAAAATTATAAACGCAATCGAATGCGAGTTTGTAAATTCTATATAATTTCGTTGCAACAATTAATTTTTAAAAGATTTCTTATTAATCTAATCGCAATTAAGTATTAAAATAAGTCGCAATTTAACAATTGTCTTTATTAATATATTGCAATATTAATATGCATTTGTATTGTTAACAGTTTATATAATAAAAATCTTTCGATTTCGCGATGTTTTTCAAATTATTTCAAAGTATAAAAAATTCTTATTATATTGTTTTACAAACGACAAATTAATTGTCTTAAGACAAGCTATTAAATTCTAATTGTTATAAAATAAGAAAAAAACTTACTTAAATTTAGTATAAAACATTTTTAAGAATTTAGATTAAGTTTAGAACGTCGCGCAAGTTATTATAATAAATCGAAGTTTTAACAATTGTTAACTTAAGATTTGTTTCAATAAACAAATTCTTATAGTTTGCGTTACAATAATGTTATTTATTATTGTAATTCGAACTTTTGTTTATTATAATTCTTTAAACTTGTAAACAAAATAAATTTAATCGTTTATAAAATATTGCACATTTATAAATATTATTAATAAATTTAAGAAACGCAATAGATAAGATGCAATCGCAAGCTTTACTTTCGAAAAATTAACAACTAAAATAAACATTTTAATCTCTATAACATTTTTAAGCAAAAACATATTAAAATAGCAATTAAGAACAACAACAACAAACAATACAATAATTATATTAATCTTTTAATTAAAACTTAAGAACGTAAAACGTATTACAATTGAAAAATTATAATTATTCGATATTTTTTATACAACAACGCTAGTAATTACTTATAAAACAATAGATACGTTTATTATTATAACAAACAATTCTTTTTTTTTAATATACGTTTCGCTTATTATTAAAGCACATTTAGATAATAATAAAGAACTTAGTTCGTAAATATTTATGCATATAACAAATAAAAAGCAATCTCGCCTTATAAAAGACAAGAACAAACAAATAAATTAAATAATATAACATTGTTTTAGAAGATTATAGTTTAAGATTAAATTACGTTTTTTTATCTAGTTAACTATCGAACAATGCAATAAAAAATGTCGCTAAAAAGTTAATATTACATATAAAGAATTAGAACAAAAGAAATTATAAAAGTCTAAAAAAAGAAACTTTAATTAGTTAACTTTATTAATATATATTAGCTAAAACAAATTAATTTTAATTTTGTTATTTAAATCTAACTATATTGCACAAATATTATTTATTTTTTTAATTATAAAGATTTCGAAACTTTGACGTTTTCGAACGTAATTTTCGAAAGATTTTAAGATAAATTTTTCGAACTTAGTTTGTCAATTGTTATAACTTTTTTGCAAGACATTTACTATTAACTTTAGATCGATTACTTTTACTTTTATTTGCTTTATTGTAGAACGTATAATATAAAATAATTAAATTTAAGATCTCTTTATACGTTTATAATTGTATTTCGCATTATAAATACGCTTTACATTAAATTAGCTTTAATTGTTTTATCTAATTGCGAAAGTTTAATTTAATTTTCTTTTTAATTAATATTTTTTCTTGTATTTGTCTTTTAAATTCTAATTCTTTAATAATAAGCTCAATTTAAAGATTGCGAGTTTAAGTCGAATCAAAAGTTGTGCGCATTAACTCTTATATAACGCTACAAAAATAATTAGTAAAAAGTAGAAATAAAAAAGAAATTACAAATTCGAATTTAACTTATCTCTTTTCTTTAAATATATAACAAATATATTAAATAATTTAACTATTTCGAAATATATAGCATTTAAATATAAGATTGTATGCAAAATTATCGTATAAAGTTGTTTGTACTTAAGTTTTACAATTAATTTATTAATTTTAATAAGATTTTCTATTATTAATTAGAAAAACTTGTTTGACTTTGCAAAGAAAATATATTACGAAATTTTTATTTATCGAAAAATATAATATTGCTAGAAACGTATATTTTTGTTGCGCGATTGCATTTCGAAATTAAAGACAAAAAAAAAAGAGTAATTGTAATTAATTGTTCGATAATATTATATAAGTAATATAGCTTTTAAAGTTGTTCTTTATTAATAATAAAATAGCTTTAGATTTGTTTAATAACTTTGCGACTAAAACTTTGCTTAAACATTTCGCATTAATAAAAAATTAATTATTTGTAATTTACAATATATTAATAAGCTTTTAAATTATAAAATTTAATAAAGTTATAAACTTCGTTATTATGTCTCTCTTTAAAATAAGTTTGTTTTCGTTATTTTTTAATTTCTTTATAATTATCGTTAAGATATTATTAGTTTCTTTATAATTATCGTTAAGATATTATTAGTTTCTTGTAAATTGCTATTAATAAAACGTTCGCACTTACTAGTCTTCTTAGAAAATAATAAAAAAATCTAGAGTAAAAGCATCGATGTTAAATTTGTTACAATACATTGTTTAATTGCTATATTATTATTTAAAACAATCTTAACTTCTTAAGAGAAAAAAACATTTTTGTTAGATATTACAATTTTATTGTAACTTAACACTTTAATTAACAAAATAAAGAGTCGAAAATAATTGCGTAAACAAAGATTTTGTTTAATACTTAAATATTATATAATATAACTAGTATTTTAACTTGTTTTTAATATTAAATCAATTATGTTTAATAATTTTGTTAAGAACTCTATTAAATTAATAAGTTAAAATAAAAATACAACAATCTTCTTTTACAACTTACAATTGTTAATATCTTTTAAATAAGTAAAAGTATTAAAAACATTTTTTTTAGCTCTTAACTTATAATTTCTAGTAATTAACATAAATTTTGTCGAACAAAACAATTTATAAATAACAAAATTTTGCAATCTATTATTAAGATGCTTGTTTGCATTTGTATTATTTATAAAATCTAATATAGTAAACGTCTAGTAATTTATCTCTTTTTAGAATTAACAATTTTAAAGATTGTTTAATAAATTAGATTTGCAACAATATTATGCAATTAATTGTTAAACGAAGCTTTAACATTTATATAAATGTCTTGTAATTTATTCGCATATTGTTTAATAAAAATTGACAAAAACAATACAATGTTAATAATATAATTTAATAATATAATTAAGTTATATAATGTTGTTAAGAGACTTGCAACAACAACTTTTGTATATATATATTTGTTAATAATTGCTTCTATTTGCAACGAATTTAAAGCTTAATTTAAAACAATAAATAAGAAAGTCTTAGCTTTAACTAATAACTAGTTAAAGACTTAATTAATTTGTATAACATTCTTGAATTTATTAATTTGTATAACATTCTTGAATTTATTAATTTTAAGATTAATAACATTTATTAAACAAACGTATTTGTCAAAAAAAGACAAATTAATTAATAACGATTTTATAAAAGTTTTGCTAAGTTAAAAGCTAGTTTGTTTAAAAATAAAATTAACACAAAAGAATTTAGAAAAAAGCTAAAAATTATTGTTATCTAGCAAAATTTACTTTGAAAAAATAGAATTATTAAGAAAGCTTTAAGCTAGAATTTGCGTTAAAATAGTTATATTTAAATGCTTATATAATAAAGAAAAAGAAAAAAAAGTTTTATATTTAGCGAGCTTTTCTTAAATTTGCTTCGAACAACATTAATTGTCTTATATTGCGCAATTACTTAATTTAGACTTAAAATTAAATTGATGCAAAAGCTATAAATATATCAATTTTAACATTAATAAAATGCAAAAATACTAATTAGTATAATATTGTTTTAAGAATTAAATTGCATAAATATAATGCAATATTACTAGTTTACAAATTAAATAGCAATTAAATTTTAGAATAACGTTATTCGTAGTATACAATAATTATGTTTAAAAAGAAATTTGTTCGCTCGAATAAAAAGAAGTCTCTTGCGATAGATTTTTAATTAAGATAACTTTAAAACATAAACTTGTATTGCACTTGTTATTAACTCAAAAACAATCAAATTTGTCGCATAATACTTTGTCGATAAACATTAACTACAAAGATTTTTCGCAAAATTGTCAAATATAGAATTTTCGCTTCTTAACTTACTTATTATCTAAAGTTGTTAAATCGAATAGCAATAATACAAATATTGTAAAAAACATTATAAGCTTATATAATCTACACAAAAACAATCTTAGTTAAATAATTACATTCTTTCTAGCATTATTAAATATAAAAAAGATAATAATAAAACTATAATTAAAAATACGCTTATATACTTTCAACTAATAGTTGCGCAAATTTTGATTTTTTTTTGACAAATATTGCTTGCTATTTTGTGTTATTGTTAATATATTAGCTTAAGCGTTTTTTGAACAAATTTGTCGTAGTTCTTCTATAATAAAAAGAGTATACATTATTAATTTATTTTAAATTATAGATATAGAAGATAAGTATTAGATAATTTTTAAAACAATATTAAAGCAATGTTAATTATAAGCTATATTTGATTGTTAACTTTTGTTAAAATTTACAAATTTTAAAGAATTTTTTTTGTTAATTTTGACTTAAGATTGAACAAAAATATTACGAAAGACGTTTTTGTATAATTATTTTTTTATATTACTTATTAAATAGAATTGTTAAAAATAAAAATAAATATAGATTATATATTCGAACTTAATTAAAACAAAAATTTATAAAAACAAGAATTAAGATTATAAGATTAGAGCGCTTATAGTTGTTCGCTTACTTTAGCAACTTTAAATTTTGTCGAAATATATTGCTTATTAATAATTGTATTAATATTTTTTATTTAAAATACTCTATATAAACGTAATTAATAAAATAAATTTATGTTAAAATTAAATAATTAAAATAATATTCTTAATTTTTAGTACTTTAATTTCAATTTTATGTTTAACAAATTTTGCGTATTTTAACTCTTTGTAATATTTAATTATATATTGTTAAAAGCAAACAAATTGTTCGCAACTTATGTTGTAACATTAATTTAAACTTTTTACGAAAACACAATAAAAATTTTATTATTTAATTCACTTATATACGTAGAAGATTAAACTATAAACTTGTTGCGTTGTTTTAAAAAGCATATATTATTTATATTAAATATAATCGCATAATAGATTAATTTATTATTAAATTTTATTATAGAAAGATTTATTATATATTGAACGCAATAATTAACACACATAATTAAAGATTTAACAAAAGAAAGTTATTAAAGATTTGTAATTAATAAGTTTATTTTAGTTGTTAAATTAATCTAACATAATATTATATACAATAAAAATATATTGTTAAAATTATAAAATTTCTTGTTTAAATTAAATAACATTTATATACTAGTATATTATAATAAACAATTTATAAATTAAGAGATCTTAATATATTTAGTAACAACTAAATTAATAATTAATATTAAAAACTAATATTTAATTTTTAAGAGTTTTAAAGATAATTTTTAAGTAATTGTAAACTAACTTTGCAAAATATTGAACAAAAAAAATATTGAAGCAATTGTAAATTTTTTAATAACAATAAAATTATTATTAGTATTATTTAATTTTGCGACGCAAAATATAAAGAAAAAAAATATATATACTTTAAAATATGTTAATTTTTTTTTGTTAACAATTTTTTGCGATTTAAGAAATATTTTCTTAAGCAATTCTTTTTAGTAATTAAGAATATTAATAATAAAGTCTTTATTATATGTAAATTTTGTCAAATAGCGTAATTAATAATATTTGTATAAAAAGAAACAACAATAAATACGCTTTAAACTAAAAGATATTAAAATAAAAAATATTAAAAAAGTATAATAAACGTAATTAATTTAAATATAACTTAATAACATATAATTAAAATTGCAAAAGTAATCGACATAATTAATATTTAAATATCTATAATTATATTAATATAGCTATATAATATAATAATAATTTAAATTTGTTGCAAAGCAATTTTAAACAAAATCTAAACAAAAGATTCTTTAAGTCTTCGATTCTTAAATATATTATTAAGTTAAAAACGTAATATTTAAAAAGCTAGCACAAGAGAGCGTTCTATAAAGTATACAAAAATCAATTTATCTTTTAAGTAAAAATTTAATTCGATTAATTCTTAGAGAATAAAGAGAGTTTTTTACTATGTTTTAAAGTCTAATTACAACACTCTTTATTTTATAATTTTTTACGAAATTTGACGAAGCATATACTAGAATATTTAGCAATATTTGCATAAGATTTAACTTACGCTTTAGAAAGAATTTGTTATTATATATAAATTTAGTTTTATATTTTGATTATTGTTGCAATTATAAACAACGTAATTATTCTTTAGTAAAATATATTTTATTATGCAATTTTGATTTCAAAAGTAAATTATTTTTTTGTAGCTATAATTTAAGCTAATTAAGAAGAGATTATGCTTTTTAAAAGATTACGAGTTTTTGTCGTTAACATTTAATATATTATATTATATATCAACATTAGATTTGTATATATATTTAAACTAAGTAATAATATTTTAATTAAAAGTCTATATAATATTTGTAGTTGTTTTTATTGTTTAATTTAATACAATCTTAATTAAAACTTTATTGTTGTTAGAATTAACTTTATATATTTTACAATACATTTCTTTTAAGTTTAAAATCTACAACAAAAAGTTATTATTAATATAAAATTTCAAAAAGATTAAAAAACTATATTGATTTATTATTAAAGTATAATTTAAATTATATTTTAATATAATTTCTTAAGTATACTTACAAGCAAAAAGACTTAAAATAAATTAAATAAAAAACATTGTTATTTTTGTCTTTAATACTAAATTTATAAGCAAATATAGCAAAGATTTAATCGCAATATTGTAGATATTTGATACACTAACAATTAATAATATAATGTTATAAAAAATTAAAGAAAAAAACTAAAAAAGTTTTGTATAGTTTTAACGTTTTATTTAAGTACTTATTTTTTGACGTTTTTGTTTAAGATTTACAATTTTGTCGCAAAGACGTAATATTATTTATGTTTTATTTAGTTTAATTTATTAGAATTTAGAGAATTTGCAATTCTAATATAAAAGTTTGTAAGAAGCATATTTCGAACAAATTTTTAATAAATTAATTATTTTAAAAAATATAACAACAATTATTGCTTTATCTTTCGAATTAGTATTGCAAACGTTCTTTAATATAATTTAAAACGTACGTAATAAAATGTTGCAAATCTTTTTAATTTCATTAATTATTTTAATTAGTATTTTTTGTATAAAGATATTAATCTTTTTTTTACTACAAAAGAGATTATCATTTCTATAATAAGTATTAATCTAAACAAATTATTTGCTTAATAATTTGTTAAAAACAAATTATAATTATTTTTGAACATTAACTTTTTATGCAAACAATATATTAACATAATTTTGCTCTTTAGATTTTTACATTTTGCAAATGTTTAATTTAAATGCGTTGCTTTTTTTACGTTATTTACGTTTAATACTTTGTATCTTCTTTTGTTTTACAATTATTGTTTTTTTTATACTTTTTTCTTTAAACTTTATTTACAACAAAAATGCAAGCAATAAAGTTAAGAACTTAAATCTATTTAGTTAAATTAATATTTCTTTAAATTACAATTAATACTATTAAGCTTAACTCTATTTATTGCTTGTTGTTGTTATAATATTTTGTTAAAAAATTTATAAAGAGATACAAACTTATATTTGTATATATTAAAATTATTTGAAATTATCTTTGTTTGCGAACAAGTCTTGTATAACAATTTTAGTAACAAATATTTTTATAAACTTGTAATTAGTTAAAAAGCTTTGTGCAATTTACAATTAATTTGTAATTAACAACGTTTTAACAATTTAAATTAATAAAAACGCACGCAAATTGTTTGATAAGATTTAATAATATTAAGATATTCTAATAATTTTAAAAATAACAAAGACTACATTTATATAACTTTGCTTAAAAATTTTAAGATACAATTATAAAAAAAGATTGCGTTAATATATAGACAATAATATACTAATATAACAACGATATTTCGCAACAATTAAGCGCTCTAGTTTTTGTTTATTATTTAGATTGTAAATGTCTTTAATTTTTAAAATAAATAAAAAGATTAATACAATTAAGTATTGTTAACAAAAGCTAATTTGTCTTAATATTAACATTAATAATAATCAAAAAAGAGTAATAACATTTTTTTTATTTAGCTTTGCGTTAATATAATTTAAAAATAAATAAATTACAATTGTAGTTAGTTATGCGATAAATTTTAGAACTTATATTATCGATATCTTGCAAAAACTTATTTAAAAAAATATTATTATACGTTAATAAATACGCTATTTTTGATTGCTAATAATAGACGATTGCATTTTATATTTTAATATAGTGTAATTAATATTTATTGTCTTTATCAATTTCTTATCGCAAATTACTTACGTTGCAATTATTTTATTAATATCTTAAAGTTTTATTCGTTTATTTGTTGTCTTAATTAATTTATTTTAGAATATTTTGTTTTAATTAATGCTAATATTACTTATTATAATTTTGTTAATTATAATATAAATTTTAGTTTAACGTTAAAGTTTGTTAACTTAAATTACAATCAAACAAATTATTTAAAATTTTTATTTCGCTTCTTTATTTGTACAAATATTTTTAATAATATTATTTTTATTTAGCGCAATTATAATTTTAGATAAGATATATTATTAATTTAACTTTGTGTTTACAATATTTGCGATTAATTTTTCGAAAACAAATAATTTTTTTTTTTATATTTTCTTTTGCAATTTCTCTCTATTAGTGCGAATTAACTTGTTTAGACAATAAGCTTAATAAAGTAATTGCTATTAGCGTTTGTTATAAATTAAATAGCTAAAAATATCTAATTAAGATGTTATATAACATTAATAAAAATATAATAAAGTATATTGTTTTTTGTCTTTATAAATCTTGTATATATTAATAATTTCTCTAAACTCTTAATTACAAAGTTTAAATACTAATAAATAAATAAAAATAATCTATTTAATTATTGCTTCTTTAATTTTTTTGTTTTGCGTAATTATTTTTAGTATTATCTTAGTAACTTTTTAATACAATCTAATCTATATTATATGTTCTAGATATCGTTATAATAATTAACTATATTTTATTGCTTTAAAGTAGCTTTTTATTAATCTTTATATTTTAAAGTTGTATTGCGTTAACTTGTTCTTACTTAATTAAAATAATAATAATATTTTTCTTGTATTAATTAAATAATAATTATTATTGTTACTTTAAGTTATATAACAATATTTTAATTTTTTTTTTTAAATAAAACTTTCGTTTGTTGTTATTTTAAAAACTTTTTTTGTTAACGTAACAAAACTATTGTAACGTTAAGAGCTTATTTAACAAACTAAATCGAAGCAAGTTAATTAAAAAATTTCGCTCTTTATTAAGATTTAATTTTTCTTAGTAAAATATTTATAATTTAAGTATCTTAAAACAATTTAAAAATAATTAAAAAAAAATTTGTTCTTTTTAAAGACTTAGAATTACAATTGCTCTTAATAACAAAAATGCGAGAATTAACTTTAAAGATCAAATTATAATTGTAAACAATTAATTAATATTTAAGCAATTGTAAATACGTTATTAATAGTTCTTTATAAACAATAAGTTATATTGTACAAGTTAAATTATTAAGAGTGCGCAAACTAGTTTTAACAATTATTTTAACAATTTATATTTGTTTAACTTTATTTTTGTAACAATGCGAATTATAATACAAATATAACGTAATATCTTTACATATATTTTAAGTGTTAAACTTGTTGTTAAAAATTTAAAGATATAGAAATGTAATTAATTAATATATAGAAATTGCGATTGCATTAATACAAGTAAATACGTATTTTAATTACAATATAATTATAAAGCTAATTAATATTTGTAATTATTTTAAAAAATAGATTTTTCTTATTTGCACAATTTATATTTGTAATTTTCCAAATCTTAATTTAACAAAACATATTAGAATAAATTATAATATATAATTAAAATATGTGTAATTAAGTTGCAAACTATATAATAAATATTATATATTTAAGCAATTTTTATTAAAGTATATATAGTACTCTTAAAATTAGAAATATCGTTAAATTTATAAATAATATAGCAATTGTTTAGATTTTCGATTTTTAATTTAGTTTATTATTATTTTTCTTTTTTAAGTTTAAAACTTATTGTTATTGTAACAAACGATTTTGTCAAAGATTTAAAATTTCAAGTGTTAGTATCTTTTAAAATACATTTATATATTAGTATAATAAATGCGTCAATTTTTTATAACTTAAAGAAAAAGAAACTCTAAAAGATTTAAAATATAATAACAAGTTATTTTTCAAGTCTTTTAACAAAATATGGGTCTTATACTTTACAATTTTAATTCAATTTTAATAAAAAAATAAACAACAAAATTTAAAATATAATATTTTAGAATTTAAGTTAAATTAACAAATTTACAACTTAATATTAAGAAAGTTTTATACTTTTAGAAACAAATATAAAATGTATTGCTTATAATTGTTTGTTATAATTGTTGTTTTTAAAGCATTTTAAATAAATTTTACTTATAGATTATACTTAGTAACGCAAGTTTAAAAAGAATCTTTTTCTAAAATATTTATAATCTTATATTTATTATAAAGATTTGTACAAGATTTACTTTATTATAAGATTTGTTTTAAATATTTAAGACGTAATTTATTATTTAACTTAAAAGATAAAATTGAAATTGAAAAAATTGTTTAGTAGCAAAGACTTTAGAATTAATTTAAATTTTATATCTTATTACGTTTACTAATATAAAGACTTACAAATATATATTTTAACTTTTGACAAAATTCTTAGTATTAAGAGTGTTATTAAAAAAATCTAAGCAAATTAATTATATTTGTAAAGTAATTATTAACAACAATAAAAATAATTATAGTTATATATTCTACAACAATAATGTAAACAAATATGTTTAAAAATTAATTAATCGCAATAAAGTTAATTTTAGTTAAAAAAAACAACTTAAAATAACTAATTTAATCGAAAATTTAATAAAACGAATTTTAATTATTAAAAAGTTACAATAAAAGTAATTATTTAATTCTAAATAGAACATTGTAACGTTAGACTCGCTTTCTTTATCTTATAGCTCTAAGTATTTATTAATATACTACGTAACTTTTGAAATCAAATATGCTAAAAGATTTAAATGCAACGTTAAAATATTATAGTATTATAAAGATCTTTTATTGCTTTTATTGTAAAAAGATTTTGTAACAAGTTCTATCTAGACGTTCTTTCTAAAGAATTTTTACTTAATAGAAATTTAATTTCGTGCGTAATTATTAATTGATTGTAAGAGTTTCTAATTTAAGAGCTTAGATATTAAAGAGATCTAATTAAAATTATATATATATAAATTTCTTAATAATTTATTATAAATACAACAATAAATAAAATTCTAAAATCTTGTTTAACAAGATAACTAATAATAATGCGCAAAATATTATATTCTTTGATTTATATATATAGATTGTTAAACTTAAATTCTTACTTTGTTACAAAAATTATTTGAAATCGATATTAAAGAATCTTTAAATATATTATTGTATTTTATTGTTAATATATTTATTTGCAATTAACATTAAATTTTATTTTTTATCTATATATTGTTTAATATTATTGTTAAGATATTTAGTATAAGAGTTAACTATCTTTGTCTTTAAGATTTCTTAAACATTTATTATTTTATTAGTAATAAAGACTTAAGTATACATTTTAAGAAAATTATACAAATCTATAATGCTTAATTTATAGAAAATAGATATTTAAAATATTTGCTTTTATTAAAGATAACAAAATAAATTGTTGTTTAAAGAGTTTACGTAGATATCTTGTCTTGCATTCTTTTAAAGCGCTTTGTTTAAAAAATTTAATACAACTAACTTGTTATCTATAATTGTAAAAATGCTATAAATAAATTTTTTACTTAAATGTAAACTTATTAAAATTGTGCAATTGTTAAATTAAATAAATACAATATGTGCGAACTTTATATTAATAATAATTACAAATTAACTCTTTAATATAAGAGATTTAAGCAATAATGTCGAAGCTTGAAGCCATAAGTAAAACTTTATTGTAATCTTTTATAAGAATACGTAAATTCTAAGAATCGAAAAAGAATGCAAACTAATATTGTAATATTAAAGACTTAAACTTAAAATCGATCGCATATAATACAAGTTTTTTAGTTTATTTTTTTTGCAATTTTACGATAAGCAAAAGACTAAATATTTGCTCTTTAATTTATTTAGCTATTATAAATAAGTAATTTTGCTAAAAGCTAACAAATAAAATCTAGACATTAACGTATTGTAACAAGATAAAGATAGAATTCTAGTTAGTAAGCAACTATTACAACAAAGACTTATCGCAATGCATGCATAAATTGCACTATACAATCTAATAATGTATTAAATAGCTAAGATTCTAAGATCTAAGTAAAAGAGATCGCATATATATTGCAAATAGATCGCTAATACTAATAACAAGCATTTCTAAATTTATAGTCTAATATTACTTGATTATCTAGCTACATATAACTTCCTCTCTTTTAATAATTGTTCCTTAATTACTAAATTAAGAAACTTTTGTTCTTGTTCGTACAAAAGTTATAATAAGAAAATAAGAAAATTGCTTTTATTTTTTCAAAACTATTAGACTAAATCTTTTGTTTTCCTTGTTATTTAAGTCGATTGCGTAAAGAATGTAATAAATCAATTCGCATAAAGTTTCTCTTAAGATCGAAAAAATTATTTGATCGAAACTAAGTATTTAATAAAATTAATTATCGTAAATCTTGTTTATTCTTTGAAGATAATAACAATAATAATAAGCTTTTTTAACGTAAATTTGAAAAATTAGTTTAAGAAAAAAATAACAATAATAAAGTAAGTCGTCGCTATTATGTTTGCGTTAAACTTTTTAAAACAAAAAATAAACATATAATTCTAAAAGTTATTTTTAGTCTTAAGATATTCGATTTAAATTGCTAATTTAATTTTGATTTATAACGTTTCTTCTTAATTTTAAATCAAAATAACAAAATTTTCTTTTTTTTGCTAAAACAAACAATTGAAGACTTAAATCTTGTTTTCTCTTTATAGTTAATCAAATAAAAATCTAAATTGTTCTAACTATTAAATTAATAAACATTAAATGTTTTAAAACTCTTAGACATTATAAATTGCATTTACGAATAAAATTCAAATACTTTACTCTTTATTTTTTAAATTTTTCTTTATATTAATTTTACGTAATATGTCGCACATTCTTAAGTTTGCCTTATTAGACAATTGAATTTCTTTACATCTTCAAATAATGTTCTTAATTTCTTTATTATTTTTGTCAAATTTTAGAGCGCACGTTTTATAATAACATTCTTAATGGTAAATATAAAAAAGAAGTTAATAATAGCTTTGAAACAATAAAATATATTAGTTAAAAATAAATTTAACAAAGTTAAATTTTAATAAGCTATAGCAATGTTGCTTCTTATATTTATTCGAAAATTCTTTAAAGTTTCTTTATTTTTTAATAAAGTTACGTAGACAAAAAACATTTTAATTTTTGTATTAATTTTGATTCTTAGTTTGCAATAAGAATTTTAAAATTGCGCAATTTGCATATCTCTAAATTAACAAGACATATTTGCTTAATACAATTCTTATTCTAATAAACTCTTTTTTGTTAACTTAATTTCTAGTATTTTCTTGTTTTGCTATTTTCTTCTTATTGCTCTTTGTAGTTATACGTCGATCTAATTATAAAAATTATCTAACAAATATTTCTCGCAAAACAAATCATTTTATGCGACAAAAAAAATAATTAACTACAATTGCTAAGACTCTTAATAAACGTTCTAATTTACGTCGAAATTAAAGTAATGTTTCGACGTTTAATTTTTATGCTTTTTAAAGATTAACAAATAAGATATTATTAACAATTTATGCTTGTAATTGTCTTGTAGAAATATATATATTATATAAGAATTTAAATTTATTTGCATTATTATTTGCAATATAGAGAACAAACAATTAAGAAATTATTTTTTTCGTTAATTGTTATCTTTTCGTTAATAATATAATATTATTTGCAATTCGCTCTAAAGTTACAATTATATTTAATACTTCGAATTAACAATTAAATAAGCGAATTAATTTTAATAGACAATTATTTTATGCTAATTTCATTTCGCTAAATTAATATTATTTATTACTTAAAATTAAACATCAAATTATTAAAAATCATTAAATAAGAAAATTAGTTTTTCCCTCTTATAAACGTATTGTTTCAAGAAATCTTTAAAAACAAATAAACAAACGTTAAATTTAAAGTTCAATTTATTTTGTCTTACAAATACTAAGAAATTGTTTTGTTTTTTATAATACTAAATTACTTATCTCTTAATTTAATTATTAAAGACTCAATTTATTTCTAATAGAAATTCTAGCTTTTTTTAATAAGCTATATAAATAATTAATTTTAATATAATTGTAACTAGATTTTCTTTTTGTTTCTTTATTAATATAGCTAATTTAACTAGTTAAAAGACTTTAATTAATATTGTTAAATAATGGTTGATTTAATATCGCAAATCTATGCTTACTTTTATATATAAATAGTTTTTTGTATTGTTCTTTTTATTTATCGAAATAAAAATAATTATCGTCTTTAAAAAGATTTTTGCGATTTCAATAATTAAAATACGTGATTTTGTCGTATTAATAATCTTAAATAACTTAAGATTTAACAAAGATAATCTTAATATTAAATTTCGCAATTATAATAACAAAAAAGAAGCTTCTTCAAAAGAATTTAAGTTTTAATCTTTTTTTTTGTTTTATCTTTTATAAGTTTTGTTATTTTTAAATTTTAACTTTGATTTTAATTAAAAAGTTAACAATTTAAGTTCTTTCTATTTGTTGTTTTAAATTTGCGTTCTTTTTGCATTTTTTACAAAAAAAACAAAATTGTTTAAACTTTTGTTTAACAAATTTTCTTCAACTTCGCGTTTAAAATTTTTATTAAATTATACTCTTAAAAATAATTTTTTATTTTAATTTTCAAAAGTTCTTGTTTAATAAACGCTATTATATTTTTAAACTTTTTAACATTTATTTTGATATAGTTGTCAATCGTATAATTAGCAATGCGTTTCGATTTTATAATGCGATATTTAAGTTGATCGCACATAACTCGATTTAATTTTTTCAAAATTCTTTGTAAATTTTAACGTTTCTTTGCTATTCGCAACATTGTTTCAATAATTAATTGATTTACATTTTTAAACGATATATTCGCAATCTTTAATAATTATAGTTTGCGAAATTAAATTTAATTATTTTAAATTCGTAGCTTTTTGTTTTAATCAATTTTTTGTATTGCGTTTTTATTAATTGTTTGTTACAAATCTCGCGTTTAATTTTCGATTATTTCTAAAATATTTAAAATTGTGTTTTGAAAATTTTTCAAACATTTTCTTCTTTTATTGCTAATAGTTTTATTACATTAAAATAAAATATTAATTACTTAAATATAAACGCGATTTCTAATAATTAAATTGTCTCTTATAAATCGAATAATTATTTCTCGCAATTTAATTTAAATTTAAGTTTAAAAAGTTTAACGCTACAACATTCGTAATTGCTACAATAATATTTGCTAATTTTGTGTTTAAAATATTTTAATTGAAGAAATTAATTTCCAATTACAAAGAAAATATATTAACGTTATTAAATTTTGATTTGTATCTTGTTTAGCAAATGCAAGTTGTCGCTCTTTACAAAATCTTTTTATTAACGTAAACAATAATTCTCGTCTTTAATCTTAATTTTTTAATAAAAATTAAAAAGTTTCTTTTGCAAAAGATTGTTTACATTTAATATCTCGTAATTGTTGCTCTAAATTTATTATAATACAAGCTTAATAAAGAAAAATTTATGCAAAAATAATAAATCAAAAAAAAAATTCTATAGACAAAGAATTAAATTATTAAGTTGCTATGCTTTAATAAATAAAGCAATAACTTGTTTTAAATATCTAACAAATATAAAGCTTCAAATGCGAAAAATCTTTACTTATAGACTTAATTGTTGTTTGCAACATTTACATCTTCAATTACGCAAAAAAACTATATTAACATTTATTTGTATATTAACTTGCAAACAAATATAAAATTAATATAATTAACGTATAATTTCGCTATCTTTATTATTAAAAAACGTTGCGTAAAAAATAATTAAAACTTGTTCTTTATAATTTGAAAAAATTCTTAAAATTCGAGAACTTTAAGTCAAAGCTTGCTATTAATGCTTTTAGATTGCTTTCTAATTGTTAATTTTAATTAATTAAAGTAAACAAACAAACGCTAATATTGTTTACTTGCTTCTAATTAATTAAAATTGTCAATATTTCGACTTTTTAATTTTCTTATCTTTTTATTTATTTTTTTCGAATGTTCGAAATTATAATGTTTTGTAAATTACTTTGCGTAATTAAATTACTTTTTAATACTTATAAATTAATAAACTTTATATTAAAGCTTTTGCAAATAAAACAAATATAAAGATTGCAACTTTTCTTTTTTTTAAAATTTTTTTTTACACTCTTATGTAATTCAAATAATTGTAATAAAATAGCAATAACATAATAATTGCAAACAATCTTTTATTACTTTAATCAAACTAATTCTTTATCTCTTGCATAAAATTATTTTTTATTTTTTTATTTTTGTCTCTTAACTTCGCAAAGATCTAAAAATTCTAATTTCTCTCTATATATCTCTTTAATCAATTTTCTAAATAAGTACTTTTAAGTCTTGTGTTATTAATTTTTTTAAAACGTAAAAGTCTTTAATTTTGTTTTCTTCTTTTAGTTTAAAAAGATCTAATTATTAAAGGAATAATTTTACGTTATATTTTTTATTAAATTTAATATTATATAATAAAATCAAACTTTTAGTTTAGAATAAATTCGTTAGCAATTAATAATTATTATTAAAAAAAATCCTGTTTGCTTCTTTAAAATAACAAAAACGCAAAATTGTTTTTTAAACATTTTTATTTCTTTTTTTTAATTGTTTTGTTCGCAACGTTAATAGATTTGTCGTTAAGCAAATTTTTTCTGAATTTATAATATGTTAAGTTAGATACTCTATTTTAATTAATAACACAATTTTGTATTTAAATTTAAAACAAAAGGACGTCTTTTTAATAAATTTCTAAATTGTTGTTCTATTAATTTACAATATTGCGTACAGATGTCGTAACTAATTTGTAAAGATTTCTTTAACTAATTTGAACAAAATATTAACAATAAATTTGTGCTCTCTTTATATTATTTTATTTGTTTGTAAATAATAAGTTAACATTGTTACTTTTTTAACATTATATTTTTTTAAAAATTTAATTGTTATGTTAACTTTATTCTTGAGTTCGTCGTTTATAATTATTTTCTTAACATTTATATTAACAAAAAATATTTTTTTATAAAAACTTTATTATAATAAGTGCTTTAAGATTTAAAATTGTTTTAACTTCTATTTATTTTGTCAAATTATTTCGAACAACTATTAAATCTATTTTGATAAATATTTTTATAATTAACATATAGATACAATTTACAATAATTTTTTTTTACAAGTTAAAGATATAAGTTGAGTGTATAATTTTTTCTTATTTGTTAAAAGTTTTTCGCTAATATTTATTGCAATTTGCGACATACTTCTTGCAAAAATTAAATAAATTTTGTTATTAATATTAATTTGCAACGCGTCGATAAATATTTTTTTTTTCTTTATAACACTCTTGTTATGTAAGCTTTTTACGATTCGATTTTTGTCTTTCGTTCGATTTACTACTTTACGCAAAGATATATTTTTATTTATTTTTCAAAACAAACGCTTTTCTCTTATTAGAAAATAAAAAACATAATTCTTAAATTTGCGAAAATTCTTTTAACTTATATTTGATCTTTGCAACAAAATTAAATATCGAACAATTTGCTCGAATTTATTAAAATATTTGTTTTTAAAAATATTTTCGTTCTTTTTTAATGTTGTTATTTGTACGAAGCAAACGCAAACATAATTTAACTAATTATTAATAAAATTATTAATGTTTTTCTTATTAATTTAGTTAATATTGTTAAACAATTCTTTTAATCTTCTTAAAAGTCTATTAATTGTTGTATGCTTTTAATCAAATATATATTGTATATTAAAGTCGAAAAGACAAATTTAAATTAATTAGCGAATTATTAAAGCGTCGAACAAGTTTGTCGCAAAGCAATTAAATTAAATTATTAAAATATTTGTATTAATTTTAATTGTAAATCGAACTTTATACAATTAGAATTGCATTTTCTTTAAAATCTTTATAAACTTTTAACATTTTTATTTTTTAATATTGTATCGAAATTCTTGTTCGCTTTAAAGTTTACTTTTACTCTTATATTATAAAAAATGCTTTCTCTTTATTATTGTATTAATTTGCATTAATACAATTTTCTAATCTTTTAAATTAGAATTTACAATTAAAATAATTTTGTTAACTAAAATAAAATAATTTAAAGTGTGCATTATTAATATATTTATTAAAGCAATTTTTAATTTGTTTATAACGTCTTGCTATTTAACGTTTTATACAAAGATATATTTTGTTTTAAACAAATAATGAATTGACTTTGCGACTATTACAAACTTTAACACTTAAATTCGATAATAGATATATATTTTTATAAAGACTCTAACTTTAAAAATGTTTTTGCACAATAATTATTTAATAATCTTAATAATCTTGATGCTATTAAAAGATCGTTTATTAAAATTATACACAAAATCGACAATTTTAATTTCTAACTTGCAAAATTAAGATTTTTCGTCAAATATAATATATTTGAACAATTTTACGTTTATTAATATTGTATTCAATTATTAAATATATTTTAAAACAAACAATTTAATTCTTAAAATTGTTTTCTTGTTATCGTAATTTAATTTAAATTTTTTTACATTTATGTTGTTCACAAATAAATAGCATTTATTAAGAAGATTCTTTAAAATGTATATTATAATTTTTATAAATTAAGCAATCGAATTAGTAGTATTTTGCAATAGACGAATTATTCTAAGTAGTTTAAAAGAAATTATAAAAACAATAAAATTGCGACTCTTTAATGCGAAATTCATTTAATTGTATTTTAAAAAAAATTAATCAATAACGCAATTATTATTTTAACAAACTCTTTCGCAAACTCTTTAATATTAAAAGACATATTAGTATTTTAAACAATTATTTTGTTTATTTTTATAGTTGCATTAATTATACAATACTTATTTTTCTTCTTTTTACTTATTAAAAATTAAGAATTTTGATAAAAATTATAATAATATTTTAGCAAATTTGTTTAAAAACGTTTTTTTAACATTTTAATTTTAATAAAATTTAAAATTTAAGAAATCAAAAATCTTAAGATTTGTTATATTTTGTACTTTATAGTGCGAATTTCTTAATTAAATGCAATCTTTGATTTAATTTGATTTGTTTTAGTAAAGTTTTATATTAAAGCGATTTTACAATTAAAAAGTATTATAATTAAGAGTTTTTATTCTTGCAAAAAGAGTTCGAACTTTATAATTAACTTCTAAATGTGTTTCTTAATAAAACGAGAATTGTATTTAATGCTTAAGAACTTAAACATTAAAAAGAAATTATATTTTTTGTCAAATTTCTTTTAAGAATTCTTTGTAATTAATAACTTTAATATTTTTTTTTAATTTAAATACTCGCTTAGAATAGAATTATCTAAATTGTTTATATTTATTAAATTTGTTTTCTAAATTTTTCGCTTATATATTGTATTTTCTTAAACGAATAAGCGCAACGCAATAAAAAATTAACAAAGAATATTAAACTTTTTAAATAATTAAATAATAAAAGTCTCTTTTATAATGCATAATTAAAAAGTTCGAATTATTAATAATTTTTAAAATATTCGAAACATAATATTAATTTAAATATTTGTTTAATTTTAATTAGTTATATTAACAAGCAAACAAACACTAATGCTATTTGTTTACTCTAATTGATTAAAATTTTGTTAATTTTTTTTTTGATTTTATTTTGCGACGTTGTTATTCTAATAATTTTGATCTTTATTTTCGAAAGTTTTTTACAATTAAATTTGCGAAATTAAGCAATCGTATTAATTGAACAATTATCTAAAGATTTAAAAATTTCTTTAAAAACACAATCTTTTTATTTTTGTTACTAAAATAATTAATAAGCATTTCTAAAATATTAATACGCTCTGCTTTGTCTTTAAAATAAATTGTTAATTTTAAAGAGTTATTATTTATATTTACAAAGCTTATTTGAGCACTTTATTAAAAAAATCGATCTAATAGAATTTTGTAATTGAGTCGAGAAACAACAAAAATAAAAATATAAATAATTATTTTCTTAATTAATATCTTTGTATCTTTTATTATTTCTTCGAAACAAATATGTGTTCTCGTAATTTCTATTAGTAAAATAAAAACATCTTGTTAAATAATTAAATTAATTGTGTTCACAAAATTCTTATTAATACAATTGATTTTCGCATTATTATTAAATATTGCTTTGATTTTAATATTTTTTAATTACATTTATGTAATTAAGTAAACAACAAAATATAAAGTTTTAAGAGATCTTACTTTTGCAACAATGTTTTTAAAATAAACGATTTTAATAAACTTAACGTTAATTAATTTTATAATAACAATTGTTTCTTTCTTTTTTCTTATAAGCTTCTAAAAAAATTTCTTCGTTACTATAGCATTAAATTTCTTATTAAAAAGAGAACAAAAAAAGGAGCAACTTAAATTAGAACAAAAATCTAGAAGATTTATTAATTTTATCTTTATTTTCGAGATAAAAATACTCTAAGTTAAAGTTTTAAAATCGATTTAATTTTTTACAATTTGTAGTATTCTCTTTAAACGTTTTGTTCGCTATGTATAGTTTATAGAAATCTTTTACTTTTTTTTAGATTTAATTTTCTAATATTTAATAACTCTTCAATTAAAATTAATTATTGCGAAAACGTTTTTTATTGTAATATCTTTTATTTTTGTTTTTATTACTTTTTTTTTTATATATATTTTATCTCTTGCGACTTTTGTTATCTTTAAATAATTTCTAAATCTAACGTTTTTAATCTTCAAGAATCTTTCTTTTTTTTTAATTATTTTTTTAATTATTTTGATCAATTGCTCTATTAAGAGCTTCTAGAGTGTTTATCGCTTAAAAGGATTTTATTTTAATTAAGTTTCTCAAATCTTTATTATCGCTTAATTCGATTTACTATTCTTTTTATTTTTCGACAAAAAATTAATATTTAATTTTATTGTTATTATTGTAATTACAAGATTTCGAATACAATTTTGCGCTTTTTATTAAAGACAAATTCTTATAATCTCTCTTTTAATTTTTGCATTATTAAGAGACAATTTTATTTCTTTATCTTTAGAATTGTTAAATCTATAACAAATTTTGTTGCTTTCGTTTATATAAATCTTTTTATTTGTTATTAAGATTATTAACTCTAGACAAACTTATTATCTATACAAATTATAACAAAACAAACACTTATTTAATTTTAATTAAAATTAATTGTACTCAAAAACAAATACAAATTCTTAATAAATATAAATTGTTTCTTAAGATAAACTCTAAACTATTATTTAAATTTAAGAAAATACAATATGCGAAATCTCTTATAATTGCGTCGTTATTGTTTGATAAATTATTTAATAAATCTTGTTTTTTATTATTTCGCAAACATTGTTAATTTTAAGATTTTCAAAAGTTTGTATTAAAGTATTTAAAATTTTGTTAATTTTCGTGTTTTTAATTGCGATTATTAACAATACTAAAAAAGCAAAAATTATCTTTAATATAATTTTCTTCTTTATAAAATCTTGCTTCTTGCTTATTATATTTATTAATTTACTTATATTGATGTTTGCAACTCGTTAAGTAGTTTAATCGCTATTAATATTTATTTCTCGCATAATTGTCCTATTTTTAATCAATTTTATAATTGTCTCGTATAATAATTTAAATATTATAATAATTGTGTTGTTTAAATTAATTTTATGTTTTCGCATTACTTTAATACAAATATTGCGAAAAAGACTCTTTAAATATTACAAAAACTTAATGTATTTATTAACTTAATTAAATATAATAAGCTTCGAGAAAATAATTTTAAATTGTCAATTATATTTACAAATATTATTCGACTTCGCTTTTAATACATCTTTTAAAAATTTTAAAAAAGCACAAAAGTTAATTTTCTAATTTAAATTTTTATCTTTATATTTCTTTTTTAATTTATTTATTATTTCAAATTATTTTTTATTTGTTTAGACAACAATAAATTTAATAAAGTTTTCTATAAGCTTGTTGCAATATCGAGACAACTTAATAATTTTATACTAAAAAATAACTTTATACTTATTATAAAAATTTAAGAATTAATTTAAAAAATCGATAATATTAAGTTTATTAAAGTGCGATACTTTTGATATTTTTAAAAAAAACATAAAGATTATGTAATAATAAAGCTCTACAATTTTTATAAAATTATTAAGTAAATTTGTTGTTAATATAGATACGTCGAAAGAAAATCTTGCAATCTTTTTATTGTTTTAAGACATTGTTTTTAAAAAAATAGCTTAATAACAAATAATAAAAGTAACAATTACTAAATTAAAAAAACTAATAATAATAATTGATTTAAAGAATAATGCTTTTAATTTGCAAATCTCTTTCTTTTCTTTACAAAAACATTAGAGAAAGATTTTCTTTTCTCTTCTTAACTTTGCGTTGTTTTCTCGTTTATTGCTTTTTTATCTTTTTGATTATTTATAAGCAAACGTTCTTAATCTATTGTTTTTTTTAGTTAATTGTTGATTTATTGTTAACAAATATCTTTGCATTAAAAATCTACTTTAATCTTTATCAAAAAAAGAGTTTAAATAGCGCTTTCGCTTCTAAGTAGATAAATTAATTATGTTGCTAAAAAACTTCTTTCAATAACACTACTATAGTTAGCGAGCAATTTATTGTTTTAACAATAAACATTAGTTGCAATTCTAATAAAGCGTCTTAATCTTTAAATTTACAATTTTTATTGCTATTTTTAATACTTTAATTTTGTCTTTTCTTTTCTTGCTTTTTAATTTAATAATATTTTGATTTCTAAGTTGCTCATCTTGTGTTTCTAATTTTTAAAATTCTTAATTCTAATAATTCGTTAAAATTAACTTGTTTTTTATACTTTTTTTTTTGTGTTTTTAAGTTTTTGAATTTCTAAATTTCTAAGATTGTTTTTAGAGATACGTCGACAACTTGTTGTTTTGATATTTGTTATTATAATTAAATTCTCGCATTAAACTTCAATGTAACAAAATAAAAATAAAATTCTAGTTAGTAGACAACTATTATAATAGAGACTTATTGCGATGTATGCATAGATCGCACTATACAATCTAATAATATATTAAGTAGCTAAGATTCTAAGATCTAAGTAGAAGAGATCGCATATATATTGCAAATAGATCGCTAATATTGATAACAAACATTCCTAAATCTATAGTCTAATATTACCTAATTATCTAGCTATAGTATTAATTTGCTTTTATAATTTAAAATTAAGATGCAAATAATATAATCGTAATTGCGTTGTTAATCTTTGTTAAATAAATTTATAAACAAAGTTAATTTATTGCAAAATTTTTGTAAAAATAATAATAAATCTTAAACGCAAATATTAATACAAAAATGTTTAAAAAAAAGTATATATATAATTGCGAAATGTTTGTGTTATTTATTATATATTGTTATAAAGAGTAAAGTATTACTACAATAAGAATCTAATAATTACGAAGAAAAATTTTGTATAAAAGTTTTCGGAACAAGCTTAATAACAAAATTAAAAATATAATTAAATTAATTTTTGCTTGCTTTATATTAGCATAAGTTTTAATTATAATAGCGATATTTACAATTAAGTTACAAGTTTAACGTGTTAATTGTAAATTGCTATTAACGTAATTAATAACACTTAGCGCTATATATATATTACTTAGAAGAGTAGTTATAAAATTAAAAAATACGTAAATTGTTCGAAAAAATCTAATAAAAACATCAACTAAAATAACAAAAAAGTCGAAATAAGTTTCTAAATAAAACGATAGTAAATTAATAAATAAAGAAGTATTAATGCGAAATTGTGTCTCAAATATTGTAGTAACTTTAAAGAGATCAAAAAACATATTAACAATAAAATAAAATAGCTAAAGTAATAGCTTAAAGCGTAATTATAATTTTAGAACATAGTAATAATATAAAAAAATAAAGTATACAAAATAACAAAGCAAAAGAAGTTAATAAATGCTAATAACTTTTAACAATTAAAGAAAAGAATTAATAATTGTTGAGATAACAAAGATGTTATTTACGAAAATTATATAAATTTGTGTTGATTTTATAAAGATACGCAAAGAATTATAAATAAATTTTTGAAAAAAATTAAAACTTTAAATAACAAAATATAATAAATTTAGTTTAGAAAAGCAAAAATAAACTTTTTAAAATAACTGTAATTTTACTTAGATGCGAGTGCAATCAAAAAAGAGCTTAAAATCGAATACGTCAACTATAGATTTTTTTTTAACTAAATAGATTTTTTTTTTTGCGATATAAATTAATTAAGACAAATTAAATTGAAGCACAAATTCGATAGTTTCGAAATAAGAACTTTGTAGAATGCTTTGTTATTAATAATAACTTAATTGTTACAAGAAAAGCAAGAATTATAATATAAACGAAAAGACACTTTTATTAAGAAGACAAACAAGTTAACGCATTTTATTGATTTCGACGTATATATTATTATTCGTTATTATAATATCTTAATTATATATAGTTTGTGTAACAAAAGCAACTAGTTGCTATTAAAAGAGAAAATCCTAATATTTATTTTCGAAACAATAATTAAATTATTTATTGATTTAAATTGCAATTATATATAAGTTTAAGAAAAAAACATTAAGTATTGCAAAATTTGTTTAATTTTTTCGTCAAAGAACTTTAAAACAAACGCAAAAAAAAAATTGCAAAAAATATTTTAATTTAATAATAAATATTGCAAGTCTTTTAAGATTTAAAAGAAAAATCTTTAATTAAATTAAATCAAAAATAAAGATGCGAACAAATTAAAATAAATTAATAAAAATTAACTTGTTTAAACAAGAAACGTTTGTAATTTTAAAATCTTCTTATTTTTGTTTTACGCACTTAAGAATACAATGTTAAATTAATAATTTTTTATATATTTAAGATAATAGACAAAATTGTTTAGTATAATATTTAAGATTTAAAATATTAGTAATATTGATCAAATTTGTTTAAATCTTGTTTCGATTTTAAATTATACTCTAAAGTTTAAAATACTTATCTTAATTACAATTTATAATTAAAAAAGTTCTCGCAACTAGTTTTATACAATTTAATTATTACTAATTTTTTGTTTTTATATTTATATTAATATAAAGCTAAAAATAATGCTTTATTTCAAGTTAAAAAAAGAAATTAAATTAAAATAAAACACTTATTGTTCTTTTAAATAAAGAGTAGAAAAGCATTGTTAACTTGTTACAAAACTTTATCTTCTAAATTGTTAAAAAATATTTAAATATTATCGAAATCAATTATTTTGTTTATTTAAAAAAAAAATTAAAGTATATCGCAAAATTAATAATTAAGTGTTGCACTTATTTTGTTCTTATTTGTTCAAAATTGTTTTATTAGAAATTGCGACATTGAACCAATTACAACATTAATTTTCAAAATTATTATAAATTTCAAAAAAGTTTTTACAACAAATAATTAATTTAACAAATATATTTAATTTCGAATAATTAATTTTGCATTGAAATTTTGTAGAATTTTGTTTATTAAATTTATTCGAACGTATATTAAAGCAAATTTTAATTATTTGTTAAGTAATCGTAGTTATAAATTATTTTTACAAAATAAATTTTCTAGTTACTATCTAAAATATAGATTTTATTATGTAGCACAAATGTAATTAACAACACTTTTCAAATAAAGAACAATAGTATTTTTGTCTTAATTTAAAATTTAAATCTTTAATAAAATTTGCATTATATATAAGTTAAATTGTCTTAATACTTGTTATTAATATTATTAACAAAGAAACTAGTATAAATATCTTTTATACTATAAGTGTTAACTATTAAATTCTAAATTATTTGAAAAGTCTTTAAATTTATTTAAATTATATCGAAATTACGCATTGCAACATTGTTGTTTCGTTAACTTAAATATAAAAATAATAAAAATTATATTTTAATTATAAAAAGAAAGTCTAAGTACTTAATAAAAAGTTTAAAATTAAAATTTATAATTATTGTTATCAATTTAGTAAGCAACTATTTCTAAATATATTTTTAAGCAATTTATACTAAAAAATTCTTAATTAATATTAATTAAATTTAAGTTAAAACAAAATAAGCAATTTTTTTTTTATAATATTTACAATTCTAATATTTAGCAATAAGAAGAGCAATTATTAATATATTTACAAATGTAATATCGTAACTACTAGCAAAACTAATTCGCTTATAGTTTGAACAAAATTATTAATAACAAATTGCGACAAAATACGATTTCTAAAATATATCGAATTTTTGTAGAATTATTATTCGAAACAACAACTAAAGTTTAACTAAATTATAGACAAAACAAACACTAACTATAAGTTACCAGTTTCTATATATATATATTAATTTGTAATTAATTGTTTAAATACTTAAGAACTTAACTTATTGCTAGAAACTTCTTGTATATAACTTGAATCAATTATTAGAAAATAGTAGAAATCTTACAAGTTCAACATTGATATTCTATTATTGTCGCAAATTATTAATATTGTTTGAGTTACTCAAACTTAAATACAATAACAAATAAATTATATTTAAGACGCAAATAGACATTATATATATATCTATTCTCTTTTGTTAACTAAATTAATATTGTTTAAATATCTCGCAAATCTTGCATATTGTTTATATAAATAAATTAACAAATACTTATTACAAATTTGCATAATTCTTATAATTTTAATCTTTGTATTATTGTTATATGCAAGTAACAAATATCGTCGATATATATATTTTATTTAGCGTATATTTTAGTGTGCAATCTAGAAATACAATATAACTAGAGCTCGTTATTAATATATAAACAAATATTAAGCGTTTTACTACGAGATTTCTTAGTAATAACATTTTATTAAGCTAATTATAATATAATTTTAATATTTTTAAAGCTTAACAATATATACAAGTTGTTATAATTAATATTTTTTATATTTATATATATTTTAGTCGCAAGTGTTTGTTACGACCCTAGCTCGTTACAGCTGGTATATACCCTACAGAGTAGTCTGTAGCATATAGCACGGTTACCTGCATGCTCGACGGCTTGGCAGGCGAGCATTGCTCGACACGCTAGTGGGCGAGCTC
>JAABUS010002342.1_pt1 | contig 36245 bp, 33 predicted proteins | sample 5560161 | NCBI WGS metagenome assembly JAABUS01 (sample SAMN10711885, study PRJNA513376) | rock metagenome | isolation source: Antarctica rocks | place: Antarctica: Victoria Land, Trio Nunatak nord | collected 2016-01-04
CTTCGAGCAGGATGATCGAGGTGAGTTCGAGGGTGGTCAGGACGATCAGCGGCGCGATCACGTTCGGCAGGGTGTGCCGGAAGATCAGTCGGCCCTGGGTCACGCCGATCGCCCGGGCGGCGAGGATGTACTGCTCCTCCCGGACGCGAAGTCCGAGGCTGCGGGAGACCCGGGTGTAGCTCGCCCAGCCCGAGAGGGCGGCCAGCAGGGTCAGGACCGTCAGGCTCGTCCCCAGCAGCGCGACGACGACCAGAGCGATGATCAGGAACGGCAGAGCGATGTAGGCGTCGACAAGCAACATCATCAGCTCGTCCAGCCGGCCCCGGACGAAGCCGGAGACCAGCCCGCAGGACGCCCCGAGGACGGCGCCGAACAGGGTGCCCATCACCGCGATCGCCAGCGAGATCCGGGCACCGTAGATGAGCCGGCTGAGCACGTCGCGGCCGAGCTGGTCGGTCCCGAGCGGGTACTCGGACGCGCCGCCGTCCAGCCAGGCCGGGGGCTGGAGCCGGATGAGCAAGTTGTTCCGGGTCGGGTCGTGCGGCGCGATCGTCCCGGCGAACAGGGCGCAGGCGACGACGCCGGTCAGTACGACGAGAAACACCCAGACCAGCGGCGGCGGGTGGGCGATCGAGCGTCGCCGGGAGCCGGTTCGACCGATCGCCTGGGCCGGTGCGGCCATCGCCGCGAGGGAGCCGGTCATGAGCGGGCTCCCTGGCCGCCGCCGGCCGAGATCCGGGGGTCGAGCAGCCGGTAGGCGATGTCGACCAGCAGGCTGAGGACGACGACTGACGCGGCGACGACGAGGACGATCAGCTGGACGACGGGGTAGTCGCGGCTCGAGATCGACTCGACCGCCAGCCGTCCGATGCCGGGCCAGGCGAAGACCGTCTCGGTGATCGCCGCGCCGCCGACCATGGCGCCGACCCAGATCCCCAGGATCGTGACGACGGGGATCGCGGCGTTCCGCAGGAGATGGCCCGCGACGATCCGACCATCCGACAGACCCTTGGCCCGGGCGGTGCGGACGTAATCCGCGGCCATGACCTCCAGCAGTGACGAGCGCGACATCCGGGCGAGGGCGGCGAGCAGCCCGGTCGCGAGGGTGAACGCCGGCATGATCAGTTGGCTCGCGGAGCCGCGCCCGGAGCTCGGCAGCCAGTTGAGCCGGAGGCTGAGGATCAGGATCAGGACGATCCCGACGAAGAAGTTCGGCGCGGACTGGCCGACGAAGGCGCCGAACATCGTCAGCCGGTCCCAGATCGAGTTGCGGTTCAGCGCGGCGAGGATGCCCGCGGGAATGCCGACCAGGACGGCAAGGACCAGCGCCGCCAGGCCGAGCTCGAGCGTCGCGCCGAGCCGGCTGGTGACGAGCTCGACCACGGGCCGCCCACTGCGGAGCGACTCGCCGAAATCGCCCTGAACGAGGTCGACCAGGTAGATGCCGTACCGCTGCGGGAGCGGGTCGTCGAGCCCGTGGTTGGCGCGAAAGGCGTCCATGGCCACGGGTGACGCGTCGGGGCCGAGCATGACGGCGGCTGGATCGCCGGAGAGATTGAGGACGATGAAGACCGCTGTGACCACGATCCAGAGCGTGATGGCGCCGCGGATCGTCCGTTGGAGGAGGAATCGGGCCATGACCTGCCTGTCGTCGACATAACACTGATTGTGTGATCGTATCCTTCAACGCGGTGGTGGGAGCATAGAAGGGGGACCGGCAGGATATGTGAACGCAGCAATAAGTTTCAGGAAATGTCTGGCGCAGGGCGTTCAGTAGTTTCCTCGACGGGGTTCGCGGACCTCGTTTCAACCCCGGAACCCGACTCCATCGTCTCCGCGGGACGGCCGGGAATGACCAGGGAAACCGCTGACCCGCTTTCGGGTAGCATTCCGCCCCTGACAGGTCGGCAGGTGTGGGTCAGGCGATGGGAGTGACGGCAATGACGGACAGCGCGATCAGTGTGGCGATCCCGACGCCGATGCGGCGGTTCACGGGTGGCGCCGCGAAGGTCTCGGTGAAGGGCGCGACCCTGGCCGAGGCGCTGGCCGATCTCGGGCGGCAGTACCCCGATCTCGGTGGCCGGATCGTCGAGGACGACGGCCGGATCCGCCGGTTCGTCAATATCTTCGTCAACGGCAGTAACGCGCGTGACCTCCAGGGCGAGGCGACGCCCGTCAGGGCCGGCGACGAGCTGACCGTGATCCCGGCTATGGCGGGCGGCGCGGCGCGGTGAGCTACGCCGATGCCGGGCTGCTCCGGCTGCCGCGGGCGATCCAAGACCGAATCGTCGCCCACGCCCGGGCCGACCTGCCACGCGAGTGCTGCGGGCTGATCGCTGGGCTGTCGGGCGACCTCGATCTCACCGGGCCACGGGTGGAGTTGTTCCCGCTCCGGAACGCGGCCCCGGGTCTCGACTTCTACGAGATCGACGCCAGCGACCTGTTCCGGGTCACGCGGCTGCTGGACGACGACGGGCGGGACATCGTCGCGATCTACCACTCGCATCCGACCGGCCCGGCCCGACCCTCGGCGACGGATATCGAGCTGGCCTTCTGGCCGGACGCCTGGTACCTGATCTGCTCGCTGGACGACCCCGAAGCACCTGACCTCCGGGCATTCCGGATCGCCGACGGCACGGTCAGCGCGGTTCGGATCGGGTTGACATAAGTACATGATTCATGGTGCAAGCGGTCACGGAGGCAGGATGGCGACGGACGCGACGGATCGATTGCGGGGTCGGCACGTCGAGACGGTCGCGGTCCACGCCGGCGAGCGGCCGGAACCACCAGAATTCACGCCGACGGTCGCGCCGATCTACGCGACGAGCTCGTTCTCCTACCCGTCGGCTGCCGATCAGGAGGCGGTCTTCAATGAGGAGCGGTCGGGCTTCGTCTACACCCGCTACGGCAACCCGACCGTCGCGGCACTGGAGGCGACGATCGCCGACCTGGAGGGGGGCGATGCCGCAGTGGCGACCGGCAGCGGGATGGCGGCGATCCACCTCGCCCTGCTCGGCGAGCTCCGGGCTGGCGACCGGATCCTGGCCTCGAAGGATCTCTATGGTTCGACGTTCGCCCTGCTGACCAACGTCTTTAGCATCCTCGGTATCCCGACGACCTTCGTCGACACGACCGACCTCGCCGCCGTCGACGCCGCACTGGCCGAGGTCCGGCCCCGCGTCGTCGTGGTCGAGACGATCTCCAACCCATTGATGCGCCTAGCGGACATCCCGGCCCTGGCCGCCCTCGCCCGGCGGCACCGCGCCCGGCTGCTGGTCGATAGCACCTTCGCCTCGCCGGTGCTGGTCAATCCGCTCCGGCACGGCGCCCATGTCGTCGTCCACAGCACGACCAAGTACCTGTCTGGCCACGGCGACACGACCGGTGGCGTGATCGTGACCGATGAGCTCCGCGCCCATGAGCTGCGGGAACTCAACAAGCTGGTCGGCTCCCTGATGAGCCCGTTCACCGCCTGGCTGACGCAGCGCGGCCTCAAGACCATGCCGCTCCGCTTCGCCCAGCAGGCCCGGTCGGCGGCGAAGATCGCCCACTGGCTGACCGAACACCCGGTCGTTTCCAACGTCAACTTCCCTGGCCTGGCCGATCCTGGCAGCGCGGCGGCCCAGTTCAACGGCGACCTGCGCGGCGCGATCCTGTCCTTCGACATCCGTGAAGCCGGTGCTTCGGAGGTCCACCGGTTCATGGACGCCCTGTCGATCTGCGTCCCGGCGACGACGCTCGGCGATGTCTACAGTCTCGTCCTCTACCCGGCGATGTCCTCTCACCGCGCCTACACCGCCGAACAGCGCGAGGCGCTCGGGATCGGCGCCGGGCTGGTTCAGCTCTCGGTCGGAATCGAGCACCCGGACGACCTGATCGCCGACCTGGATCATGCGCTCGGTCGGGTGGTGGGCGGCTGAATGGTGGCGGCATATCGGGGACCGCACGGGTTGCACCGGCAGACTACTCTGGCATGACGGGCATCGCCCCGATCTCACCTCGCCGTCAGCCCTGAAAGTGCTCATGCCTAGCAACCCGCGTCCCAATCGCATCACCATCAGCGACGTCGCGAAGGACGCCGGCGTCTCGATCACGACGGTCTCCCTGGTGCTGAACCGGGTCGCCTCGGCGACGATCTCCGACGTGACGCGCGTGCGCGTCGAGGCGTCGGCGCTGAAGCTCAACTACCGGCCCAACGCCGCCGCCAAGCAGCTGCGGACCCGGCAGTCGAACACGATCGGTTTCATCACCGATGCCGTCGCCTCCAATCCCAATGCCGGCGACGTGATCCGCGGGGTGCAGGACGTCGCCTGGAAGCACGGCAAGGTTCTGATGATCGTCAACACCAGCGCCAACCCGGTGCTGGCCGAGCGGGCGGCGAAGCAGATGATGGAGCGCCAGGTCGAGGGGCTGATCTACGCCGCCGATCACCATCAGCCGGTCGAACTTCCTTCGGTCTTCGAGGAGGTGCCCTGTGTCCTGGTCGATTGCTTCACCCAGGACCCGGTCTTCCCGTCGGTGGTGCCAGACGAGGTTGGTGGCGGCTACGTCGCCACGATGGCGCTGCTGGGGGCCAGTCACCGCCGGGTGGGCTTCATCAACCTCAACGATGGGCTGCCGGCGACGGACGGTCGGCTTGTCGGCTACCAGCGGGCGCTTGCCCGGTACGGGATCGGCTTCGACCCGGATCTCGTTCTGCCCGGCGGCGACGCCATCGGACTGCCCTATGGCCAGACCCGCCGCCTGATGGCTCTGCCCGAGCCGCCGACCGGCATCTTCTGCGCGACGGACCGGATGGCGATGGAGGCCTACGCGGCCCTCGCCGATCTTGGGCTCCGGGTTCCGGACCACGTCAGCGTGATCGGCTTCGACAACCAGGAGATCATCGCCACGCGTCTGCGGCCGGACCTGACGACCGTTCAGTTGCCGCATTACGAGATGGGCGCCTGGGCGAGCGAGCGATTGCTGGCGATGGTGGGCGGCGAGCCGGGGGAGGCCCAGCAGATCAGCTTGCCGTGTCCGCTCGTCGTCCGGTCGTCGATCGGTCCGCCAGTCGCCCGGGCAGGCGGTTCAGCCGGTCGGGATGTTGCTGAAGATGGCCGACGATCACGGTCAGAGCCGCCGGCGTGGCCTGGGTTGATCCCGGGTAGTTGACAAATGCTCCTGAGCCGGTAAGCTGGTGAAACGTTTTACGAGCCAGTCCTGGCACAGGTAAATCGTTTCGGGTTCCCATTCACGCCGCAGTGGTAGCTCAATGCGCCATCGGCTGGAGGGGACGTTGCCCTGCCGCCTCACTGTTGTGGCGGCGTACCAGTGGAGTCAAACCATGGCAGCCGCACCGTTGCGACTCGATCGTCGGACCCTCCTCGCCGGAGCATCAGCTGGTGTCGCCGGTTCGCTCGTCGCCACCCCGGCGTCCGCCCGGGCAGTCCTCCCGGAGCGCCGCGCACCGGCCGTTCTGCGCCAGGGAGCCACCGTCGTCCGAATCGCCCAGTACGGCAGTATCGAGGATGCCAAGACAACCAAGACGCTCTTCGATCAGTTCACCGCGACACACCCCGATGTGCAGGTCGAAGTCATCCCGATCGAGGCGCCGGACTGGGATCAGTACTTCACGAAGGTCCTGGCTCTGATCGCGTCCGGCGACGCCCCTGACGTCTGTTTCTGCGCGACCGAGGGGCTCCAGCTGTTCGCCTCCCGGCTGGCCGCGCCCCTGGACGACTACGTCACGCGCGATTCGGCCGCGATGCAGGAGTACTTCTCCGACGTCGCCCCGTCGCTGGTCGAGGCGATGATGTATGAGGGCTCGCTCTACTCGCTACCGGTCGACTTCAACGCCGCCAACATCTTCTTCAGCCCGCGGCAGTTCGCCGAGGCCGGCGCGGCGATGCCGTCGCCGACGTGGACGATCGACGACTTCACCACCTCGATGCGGGCGATCGCCGAGAGCGGGAAGTACGGTTTCGCCTGGACCAACCGGCACTGGGGCGGGGCGATCCCGTGGATCTTCATCAACGGCGGCAACATCCTGACCGAGGAGAAGGCGCCCGGTGGCGAGTGGCTCTGGCAGTCCTTCTACGCCAGCGACCCGGCGGCTCAGGGACGCGGCGGCGGGATCCGCTGGGCCAACTCGCAGGCGAACGCCGCGGCAAACGTTGAGGCGCTCCAGTATCTCGTCGACCTGACCTACGAGCTCAACGCCGCGCCGAACCCGGCCCAGGCCGAGGGCGACCAGTCGCAGGTCATCGCCCTGTTCAGTGGTGGTCAACTCTCCTCGTTCCCGGCCGGGAGCTACCTGATCTCCTCCCTGGCCTCGTCCGGCGTCACCCCGGAGAACTTCGACGTCACCTTCATGCCGAAGTGGAAGAGCCAGCGTCACCAGTTCGGGACCGGTGGCTACGTGATCCTGAACGATTCACTGGTCAAGGATGCCGCCTGGGAGTTGCTGAAGTTCCGGGCAAGTTCCGACGTAATCGCAAGTGTCGCGGCCGGCGGCAACACCACCCCGGCCCGGCGCTCGCTCGCGACGGACGCGCTCTGGACTCCGGAGCTTGGCCCGAAGAGCTACAGCGTCTTCTACGACACGCTCGACAAGTTCCCGGACGCGGCGCCGATCCCAGCGCCGCCGCCGGCTGTCGAGATGGCCAACATCTTCACCCGCTACGTCGGCCTGGCGATGTCGCAGGACCAGACCGCACAGGAGTCGTTGGACGGGATGCATCAGGAACTGACGGACCTGCTGGCCAGACAGGCATAGCGGGCCAACGGCGGGGGGCCGGTCGCCCCCCTGCCACGCGTCGTCAGGGAGTTCCCTCATGGTGGTGTCGGACCAGCCGCGACCCGCGACAGCGACCGTTGTATCCGGTCCCGGTGGCGCGCCTCCGGCAGCCGGTTCGCTCCGGGCCGAGCAGCGCCGTGAGGCCCGGGCCGCATATGTCTATCTGCTGCCGGTCTTCGTCCTGTTCCTCGTCTTCGTCGCCGGCCCGCTGATCGCCTCGATCGTCCTCAGCTTCACCCGCTACGACGTCGTCTCGGACCCGGTCGGGATCGGTCTGGACAACTACGACCGACTGCTCGGCGACGAGCGGGTCATCGTCAGCTTCCGAAACACCTTCGTCTTCGTGCTGCTCAGCACCGTCCTCGAGATCACGATCGCGCTGCTACTCGCCGTGGGCGTTCAGAGCCGGATGCCCAGGTTCCTGCGCTACGTCTTCCGGACGGCCTTCTTCCTGCCGGTGATCATGTCGTCGACCGCGATCGCGATCATCTTCAGCTACATGTTCAGCCGCGACTTCGGCGTGATCAACTACTACCTGGTCCAGCTCGGCTTCGAGAAGGTGCCGTGGCTGAGCTCCACCGAATGGTCGCTGTTCACGATCGTGCTCGCCTCAGTCTGGCAGCGGCTCGGCTTCACCTTCATCCTGTTCGTCGCCGGCCTGCAGAACATCCCGCGCGACATCTACGAGGCGGCCTCGATCGACGGAGTTGGCCCCTTTACCCGGCTCCGGACGCTGACGATCCCGCTGCTCAGCCCGACGATCCTGTTCGCGACGGTGATCGGCGTGATCGGCTCGCTCCAGGTCTTCGAGACGCCGTTCATCATGACCCGCAGCGGCCCCGGCGACAGCAGCCGGACGGTCGTGATGATGATCCAGGAGTCGGCCTTCCAGAACCTCGAGTTCGGCTACGGCTCGGCGATCGCCGTGATCCTCTTCCTCGTCATCATGCTGTTCACCCTGCTCCAGTTCTGGATGAGCCAGCGCTGGGTCCACTATCAATAGGAGGCGAGCATGGCGTTCATCGTGACCCCCGAGCCACGCCGTGCGATCATACTGCGCCGGCTGCGGGCCAGCATCGCCGATGGCACCGTCTTCCTCCTGCTGCTCGCGGTCAGCGTCGTCATGATGGCGCCGTTCATCTGGATGCTGGCGACCTCGCTCCGCTCTCCACTCCAGTCGTTCCTGCTGCCACCGCAATGGATCCCGACCGACTGGCAGTGGGACAACTACACCGCCGTCTTCGATCAGGTGCCGTTCTTCCGCTTCTTCCTGAACAGTGTCCTGATCAGCGGCGCGGTGGTGATCGGTCAACTCATCACCTCGGCGATGGCGGCCTATGCGTTCGCCCGGCTCCGGTTTCCCGGCAAGGGGATGCTGTTCGTCGTCCTGATGTCGTCGCTCATGGTGCCGATCCAGGCGACGGTGATCCCGATCTTCGTCCTGCTCGGGGATCTCCACCTGGCCGACACGCTCTGGGCGGTGATCCTGCCGGGCTGGTCGTCGGCGTTCGGCGTCTTCCTGCTGCGGCAGTACTTCCTCACGATCCCGAACGACCTGGAGGACGCCGCCCGCCTCGACGGCGCGTCCCACTGGCGCATCTTCGTCGACGTCGTGCTGCCGCTGGCCCGGCCAGCCCTGGCGGTGCTGGCGATCCTGACGTTCAACCAGTACTGGAACGAGTTCTTCCGGCCGTTCATCTTCCTGACGTCGTACCAGAACTTCCCGCTACCGGTCGGACTGGTGACCCTCCAGGGCTACCTCGGCAACGGCAGCGTCGCGGTCGTCCTGGCTGGCGTCACACTGTCGCTGCTGCCGGTGCTGATCCTCTACATCTTCACGCAGCGGTATCTGATCGAGGGCATCACCCTCACGGGTCTCAAGGGATAGGAGCACGTCACCATGTACGCCCCCCGTGGCATCGGCTACTCCGAGGTCGGTGACATCGAGGTCTTCGCCGATGGCGACGATCTGCATCTCTTCCACCTCACGCTGCCCAACCACGACGTCGTCCAGCACGTCGTCAGCCGCGACGGGCTCTGCTGGGAGCAGCTCCCGCCCGCCCTCTGGACCGGGTCGCCCGGCGACGTCGACGACGACCAGATCTGGACGATGAGCGTGACGGAGGCCGACGGTACGTACCACATGATCTACACGGCGCTGGCCCGGGCCGAGGATGGTCGAGTCCAGCGGGTCGCCCACGCCGAGTCGAACGACCTGATCCACTGGGTGAAGACCGGCAACCGGGCGGTCGCCGAGGCCGATCCGCGCTGGTATGAGTCGACCGTCGCTGAGTCCGGTGCCGTCTCGTTCCGGGACCCGAAGCCGGTCCGGGCCGACGGACGCTGGTACCTGGCGGTCTGTGCCCGGGTCAAGGATGGACCGATCATGCGGCGGGGGGCCGTCGCGCTGCTGGTCTCCGACGACCTGCGGGAGTGGGAGCATCTCGGTCCGCTCGTGGCACCGCGCCGGTACTGGGACCTGGAGTGCCCACAGATCTTCGCGATCGGTGAGACGTGGTATCTGACCGCCGGGATCATGGAGGACGGCACCCAGCGGTACTGGCAGGCCGAAGACGTCCGCGGGCCATACACCGTCCCGGCCGACGGTGGCATCCTCGCGCCCCAGGGCCACTACGCCGGCCGGGTCGTCAAGTGGCGCGGGCAGGATCTCTACCTCTGCTGGCACCGGCCGCTGGGCCATCACGGCCCGACGCTCGTCGACTGGGCGACGCAGCGCAACACCGCCGGCAAGTTCATCCCGGCGCCGCTGGTCCTGACCCAGCGGCCCGACCGCAGTCTCGCCTACGGCACGTTCGACGGCTGGGTCGACTACCGTGAGGCGGAACCAACCGCGCTCGTCCCGTCAACGTCGACCGCGTTCCAGGGGCAACCGGCCGGCGATAGGACTGGTTCCTGGGTGCTGGCGCCACCGGCCGGGACGATGGACGTCCTGACGACGGCCACCGACCGAACTGACCTCGATGTCGCCGGGACGCTGCGGATCGACGCGGCGGCCGGCGGGCTGGCATTCCGGGTCGATGTCGAGACCGGCGCGGGCTATTTCGTCGAGCTCCGGGCCGGTTCGCGGGGCGTCGCGCTCCAGAAGCTCCTGCCGACTCGGGACCGCTGGACCGGCCAGCAACGCTTCGCCTACACCGACTACCAGCGCGGCGAGCTGCGCACGCCGCTGGCACGAGATGAGGCGATCCCGTTCCGTCTGATCCTCTCCGGGCCGTACATCGAACTGACGCTGGGCGACGAGGTCGTCATCTCGACGCTGTCCGGGGAAGTCGTCTCCGGCGGGTTCGGGTTCTGGGTCGAGGATGGAACCGGGTCTCTGGGCGATCTCATGACCGCCCCGTTGAAGCCCGTTCCGATCAGGGCGTAGAGGGGCGCGTTGTTCGTCGGGGCTCTGTGGTCGCCCGGCCGTCGCAGCGGCCCGTCCGTAGGGGCGAAGTTTACGAGCCAGGCCGCCGCAGCGGCCATCGCCCCACAGGGCGATAACCGTCTCTCGCTACCCCGATTCTTTGCATAAGCAGGATCACACCCTTGATCTTCCCAAACGTCTGGCCGCACTCGAGTCGGTCGGGTGCGTAGCAGAATTTTGCTTTGCGGCGAAGGCCGCCGCGGCCGCCGGGCGGAGCAAGCCCACGCCCCTACGACGATGGCCGCCGCCTTCTCCGCTCGGTTGCGCGACTCAAAAGACGAGACCCCACCGGATAATCCGGACGGGGTCTCGTCGAACGAAGTGGATTGAGGCGTTTCAGTCGGCGACGGAGGCGAGGAACGGGACGGCGCAGGCGACGTCGGTGTACTCGATGGTGCTGATGTCGACATGGGCGTGGTCGCCGCAGACCGGGCACTCCGGGTTGCGCTTCAGCCGCAGCTCCCGGAACTCGGTCGCGAGGGCGTCGTAGAGCAGCAGTCGTCCGACCAGCGGCTCGCCGATGCCGAGGATCAGCTTGACGGTCTCGGTCGCCTGGATCAGTCCGATCGTGCCAGGCAGGACGCCCAGCACGCCGGCCTCAGCGCAGCTCGGTGCGAGTTCCGGCGGCGGGGGGTCCGGGAACAGGCAGCGGTAGCACGGTCCCTCATGGGGCAGGAAGACACTGGCCTGCCCCTCGAACCGAAAGACGCTGCCGTGGACGTTCGGCTTGTTCAGCAGCACGCTGACGTCGTTGATCAGGTAGCGGGTCGCGAAGTTGTCGGACCCGTCGACGATGATGTCGTACTTCGAGAAGATGTCGAGCGCGTTCTCTTTCGTCAGCCGGACCTGGTAGGTTTCGACGTTGACGTCGGGGTTGAGCCCCTCCATCGCGATCCTGGCCGACTCGACCTTCGGCATCCCAAGCCGGTCGAGGTTGTGGGCCACCTGGCGCTGGAGATTGCTGTCGTCGACCGTGTCCGCGTCGATGATCCCGATCGTCCCGACCCCGGCGGCGGCGAGGTAGAGCGCCGCTGGTGACCCGAGGCCGCCGGCCCCGACGAGCAGGACCCGTGCGGCGATCAGCTTCTGCTGGCCAGCCTCGCCGACCTCGGGGATGAGCAGGTGGCGGCTGTAGCGGCGGCGCTGGTCCGGGGTCAGGGTGGCCGGGACGTGCCAGACCTCCCCGGCGTCCTTCCAGCCGTTGAACCCGCCCGCGAGTGAGACGACGTCGGTGTAGCCGAGCTCGCCCAGCGACTTGGCGGCGAAGGCCGAGCGGACGCCGCCGGCGCAATAGACGACGACAGTCCGGCTGTGCTCGGGGACCGCGTCGTCGATGCGCTGTTCAAGGAAGCCGCGCGGGATGTGGATCGAGCCGGGGACGACGCCCTGGTCGACCTCGTCCTGCTCCCGCACATCGACCGTCGCCGCGCCATGATCGATCAGCGACCGTGCCTCCGCGGCGTCGACCTCGCGGATGGCCCGCTTCGTCGCCTGAAGGATCTCGTTGTACCGTGCCGACATCGCCGGCCCCCTCTGCTGCTTGCCGGTGGCTACCGGAGCGAGTGCGAACGCAACGCGTGGCTGGATGATGTGCCAGTGTACGGGATGCTCACATCGCCCGTGCGGCGAGACGAGGGCTGTTGCCGTAGCCTGTTCTTTAGAGCGAGGATCGGAAGGGTGGTCCGCCGCCTGATTGGCCGTCCGCTCTCGCCTGACGGCGATGCCCGGCCCTGAAGGGACCGGGCTCAGGAACGGCGCAAAGCGTCAGGAACGAGTCGTCCAGCTCAGCCGGCGATGGGTCGGACAACGTTTCTGAACACCGCTGTAAGGACAGGGCGTTCCTTGCTCGCTTCGCTGCCGCGCCTTCAGGTGCCAGATCGCGAAGTAGTGCCGGTGCCGCGGAACCTTCCGGTCTCCAGGGGACATCCGGTCGCGGAGCCAGTTCTCGCCCTGCGGGGCGAAGGCCGCTGCGGCGGTCGGGCTCGCAAGCGTCGCCCCTACGAATGGGGCCGCATCTATCTACCCGGGTGGTCCGGTACTTCTCGCTAGTCCGGCGAGCCGGTCGGCTTGCCGACTTCCTCCCAGGCGTGCATCCCGCCAGCCATCGAGACGGCGCCGGTGTAGCCCATCTCTTCCAGCGTCTTCGCGGCATAGGCTGAACGGACACCGCTGGCACAGTAGACGACGATCGGGGTGGCGGGGTCGGGGATGAGACTTCGGATCCGCTCGGTGAGGTCGGCCCGCGGGACGAGGACGGCGCCTGGGATGACGCCGGTCGCGAACTCCCAGGGCTCACGGACATCGAGCGCGACGGCCCCACCGTCGATCATCTGCTGGGCACCGTCGGTGTCGACCTCGGGCACGGTCGGAATCTGCGGCTGGCCGGGGTGGTACGAACTCATCTGGAAGACTCCTGGGTGGGAAGCGCCGCCCGGCGACGCGGTTGGTCGGCAGTACGGTGGATTCTACCGAAGGTTCGATTGACCGATCCGTTCCGATCCGGAGATGCCGCCGGGTTAGCCGGTGTTCGAGGCCGGCTGGGTCGTGGCGACGCGGAGGACTTCGTCCCGGACCGACCGCTCGATCTCGCGCAGGTCGGGTGGCGCGGCGATGTAGGCGGCCAGCCGTGATCCCATCTCGCTGAGGGGTGCGATTCGCTCCCCATGGGTCTCGGGCGATTCGGCTGGCTGGTAGGCGCGGACGAGGTCCATGAACCGCTCGTGGGTCCGGCAGCAGGACCGCAGGACCGCCAGCGACGCGGCCCAATGCTCGGTCGTCGCGACGTTCGGCAGGACGGCCAGGGCGACCGTCGCCGCGTCGAGGTGCCGCCGGGCGACCCAGGCGATCGGGAGCAGGTGGGTCCGGACCCGCTCGTGGGGGTGCGAGAGGTTGCCGTAGAGCGTCCGGTAGCCACCGTTGCCCTCGCCGGTGATGTTCAACGCGACCTGGAGCGGCAGCGCCCGCCACCACGGAAAGCGGTGCTCGTCGGAGACGACGTCGGTCAGCAGACCGAGCTGGGTCCGGGCGTCGCTGTCGGATGGCAGGGTCGTCCGGCTACAGGAGTAGATGCAGGCGAGGGCCAACGTCTGCTGCTTCGCCATCAGATGCTCGGCGTCGCCGACGAGGGCGGCGACGCTCGGGACCATCGCCGCCGCCAGTTCCTGAATCAGCAGCGCGACGGTGTGGGTCGGCAGGCTAACGACGCGATCGTCACCGGAGCCGTCGCTGCCCATCGGCTCGATCGAGAGGGTCGATTCGCGGACCAGGAGGAAGTCGAGCCCCTGGCGGAGCAGGCGGCTGCTCCGGTTCGGGTCGAACGGTACAGTCCGGTCGTCGCCCGTCGGGACGAGCGAGGACGGTTCGGAGGACGTGGCTGGGATGGCGTCATGCCGCCGGGCGAATGGGTGGGACATATCGAAAGTCTACTGGTCCTCGTTCAGGAGCGCATGGAAACTGCTGGTCAGATCATCCAGTCTGGACTGGGCGTCGGTGATCTGGGCGGCGATCTGGTCGGCCATCTCGTCGAGCAGCGCCGGCTCGCGCCGAGACCGCAGCCAGAGCTCGTGGGCCGGGCTCTCCTCGAGGATGGCGAGGTCGCGGCGCAGCGACGCGACGACCTCGTCGAGCCGGGCCAGCTCGGTTGTGGCCCAGGCGACGCGCTCGGCCGGTGTCCGAGTCGTGTCCGGGGTGTCGTCGGCGCTCGGGCTCAGGGTGAGCAGGTTCCGGAGCGCCTCGAGGTCGCGTTCCCGGTAGGCGGTGTTGATCCGGACCATCCGCTGCTCGCGGCGCTCACGCTCGGTCTCGTCCTGAACGAGGTCCGGGTGGTTGCGGCGGGCGAGCTCGCGATAGGTCCGTCGGAGCTCGGCTTCGTCGTCCTCGCCGAGCTGGACGGCCTGCTCCCGCTCGAAGGCGCGCTGGTAGGTACTGGCCTCGTCGGCCTCATCGGCAATCGTCTGGCGTCGGTCCCGGAACAGCCGCTCGACGTCCCCCTCGATCTCCTCCGGCCGGGCACCGCGCCGCCCCCGGACCATGGCGATCCGGTGGCGGAACTCGTCGCAGGCCAGTCTGAGCCGGTTGAGCTCGACGAACAGGTGGCCGGTCCGGGCGTGGTAGGCGCCTTCGAAGCGTCCAAGGTCGTCGCGGAGGGTCTCGATCGTGGTCTGGAGGGTGGCCGCCCGCTGCCGGGTGGCGTCGATGACGACCAGGAGCCGCTGGTAGACCAGGTCGTCGGGCGACGGGAAGAACTGGAGACTGGAGGGGGTAGATGCCATGTTCGATTCATCACCGGGATCATCGATTAAAGAGATATTCGTCGAATCCCGCGAAGCTAGACTGAACAGGTGACGGTCGGTCCAGCCAGCACGCCAGATTTCGCTGTCAGAGAAGCCTGTCTACCGTGTCGTACGCCAGGGCGGTCGTGGGCTAACCGTGACGAGACGCTCTGATGGATACCCCATTGCGAACTTAAACGACGTACTCGCGTGGAAGCCCCCACCTGGGCGGCGAAGGGCTATGGGAAAGCGCCAGGCCGTGGGTCACCCACAGCCTGTGGCGCTGAACCAGTCAGACACCGTGGCTTTCGCCGTGCTTCAGGCCCCGCCCATTGTATTCACGAACGATCGCTGGGTGCCAGCGAGTCGCCCGAGGTCGATCATGATCCTGTCTGTTCCAACTCAGTCGGTTGCCGGCCCCTCCGTGACTTCGAAGGACCGTTCCCGAATCACCGCCATCCTGTCACGTCACTGAAAGGTCACAGGCTATGCGACTCATCCAGTGACATCACGGTATCAGGGTCGGGCTGCTCCGGAAGCGCCGCCTCTCCTCCGCCAGGCGCGCGACGCGACGCGACGCGTTGGACGCCTACGCGTCCGCCACCCGCTCGAATGGTCCCAGGACTTCGTTCTCGAATTCAACGGCAACGCCGTCCGGTCCAATGACGAACGTCGTCTCACTCGGGATCAATGTCACCTCGTTCCAATCGAGCAGAAACGTGTTGTGGTCGACATGCTGAAGGGTTGCCGGTCTTCTGTTTGGCCCGGCTTCCAGACGTATCGCATCACCGTCCACGATGATCCGAAACTCGGCGTACAGCGAATTCTCGTAGACTCCCGCCAACGCCTCCAGCGGCACGGATGGCGGAACAGGGTGCTCGGGTAGCGACGGCACCGCGGCAAACAGCGCTGCGACCGCTACTCCCGCCTCTTCGATCTCTCGCTGAACGTCGGTCTCGGCCTGGCCTAGCAACTGCTCGAGCACGAAGCCACGCACGGCTTCCGGCAGGGCAGTCAGGTTGCGGTTCGCCACCACGGCGACACCGGCGTTGAGCCGCGGCACGAAGCAGACGATCGACCGCACACCGGCCAGCGCTCCCCCTTTTTCCAGCACTTCGTAGCCGTGGAAGTGGAAGTTGCCCCAGCCCAACCCGTAGCTGAATCCAGAGTCCGCATCGATCGGCGCCATCTCCGCGAACGAGATTTCCGCCACCATGCTCGGCCTGAGCATCCCGCGCACGGTTTCGGATGGCAGGAGTTGCCGGGCATCGACCTGGCCACCATCGAGCAGCATCTGCATCCAGCGGGCCAGGTCGTTGGCGGTCGACATCGCCGATCCGGCCGCGCCAATGACACTATGATCGTCGGCCTCGACGGTCTGGAGCTGGCCCTTGACGATCCCGTGATTGGCCGACACGTTGCCGTCCGGCGACCGGTCGGCGAATGCCGGTACGCTGCGACTCATGCCCATCGGGCCGAGCAGTCGCTCCCGCATCGCGACCTCCCAGGGCGACCCCGTCAGCCGGGCGATGACCTCGCCGGCGATGAAGAAGCCGAGGTTGGAGTAGGCCGCAACATCCCGGAACGAACTGGCTGGAGGAACGTAGCGGAGTCGTCGGAGCATTTCGGCACGGTCGTACCCTATCTGTCCCAACAGATCTCCACCAAAGGCGGGAAATCCCGAGCGATGAGCCAACACATCGCGCACGGTCAGCCATCGCGTCGGATACGGATCCCATAACTGAAGTTCGGGCAACACCTCGGAGATCGGCGTATCCCAGTCGACCAGATCTTCGTCAACGAGCGTGCCGAGCGTGAAGGCCGTCATCGGTTTGGTGTTGGACGCGAGCTGGAACACCGTGTCGGCGTCGACAGGGGCGTCTCCTCCCAGCTCACGAACGCCATACCCCTGGATCAGGACCGGTCGACCATCCTGAACTACGGCCACCGCGGCACCGGGAACGCCGAAGCGTTTCACCGCGTCCGAGATGAACGTATCGAGTGTTCCGGGATCGAGCGCCAGCGCCGCTTCGGGGGTGGCGCCGCCACGTTGCGCGGCCAGCGCCGGGCGGGTAAGCGCCGCGACCGCGGAGACAGCCAGCGCCGCTCCTCCGGTCTGCAGGACGCCGCGGCGTGAAAAGCGATCCGATAGCACCGGGGTTCGACTGGATTCAGGAGCGTACGTCATGGTGAACCTTCCTGATGGCGACCGTCAGGACGCATCTCCTGTGGCCGCCGCAACCAGGGGCGCTCCGTCATGGCGCCGCCTGGATCAACATCGGAGCCCGTCTGCCAGTTAGCGGACGGGAATGCTCTGGGGATTGTTGAACAGGTTGCCGGGGTCGTACATCGTCTTCACGTCGACGAGTCGCTCGAAGTTCTCGGCGTAGTACTGCTGCTGCCAGTTCTCGATCGCGAGATTTGGGAAGTTCTGGTAGCTCTCGTCCGGGGTGTACGGGGAAATCGCGGCGATCACCTGATTTGTCCACGCGTTCAGCTTGTTGCCGACCGATTCCGGGCGTCGTTCGGCCAGACGGTCGTCGGACGCAGCAGGGTCGTGGCGTCACGGTGGACGTAGGCGGTCTCGGTGCGGGAGAAGCGACCCATGACATCGCCGCCGACCCAGTCCAGCGACCAGATCGATCCGTTCGCGTCGGCGGACCGGCTCGGGCACCCAACCAGCAGGTCGACCAGCTCAGCCGTTACGCTGTCCGGAAGCTGCGAGTTGGAGTATCGGGAGAGGTCGCCGTAGGAGTGAGGATCCGGCTCCCCACCGGCGATCATCCGCTGCATGTCCCAGAACGCCTTGCCCTCGAGGGTCTGGGACGTCGGAGTCGCCGCCGCCAGCAATGGCGCCACCAGGTCATGCAACTCGTCGAGCGGCCCGATGTACTGGCCCCGCGACATGACGTTTATGGCTTCGCTCGGCCCGCCGACGCCAACCTCGGTCGCCTCGGCCATGATCACGCCGTTGAACGCGGCCGGTGCTGTCTGGATCAATGCGTCGAACGCGGAGAGAGCGGCGAACGTCGCGTCGTCGCCGGTCCACTCGAACCGGTAGTAGCCAATCTCCGCCTGGGGCGCCTCGACGAGGTCGTAGGTGAACGAGGTGTTGATCCCGAAACTCCCGCCGGCCCCACCGCGACTGGCCCAGTAGAGATCACTGTTGGTCGAGCTGTCGATCTCGAGGACGTCCCCGGCAGCGGTCACGATCCGGGAGGCCTGCAGGCGATCGCAGGTGAGGCCGGCCCAGTGCGCGTTGTAGCCGATGCCACCCCCGAGCGTGAGGCCGCCCATGCCGACACCGAGGCAGGTGCCGGCTGGCAGAAAGTAGGGGCTATCCTCGGTGGCAATGAAGACGTCGTTGTTCAGGGCCGCGCCGCCACAGGTCACCATGCCCGCGCGCCGGTCAACCTGGACGGCGTTGAGCCGGCGAATGTCGATCATCAGTCCGGTGGTGGTCGAGAACCCGGCGTAGCTGTGGCCACCGCCGCGGCCGACCGGCGAGACCCCGTTCTCGTTGCACCATTTGATGCAGGTCACGACATCGGCCTCGTCGGCGCAGCGAGCGACCGCCGCCGGCTGAGTACCGAGGTAACGACCATTGGCGGGCGCGGAGGCCGTGGCGTACCCGCTGTCGCCCGGTACCATAAGCGTCCCGTTGAGCCTGGTCCGCAGGTCCTCGAGCGCCGACGCCTCAACGTCTGACTGTGGCGTCGCCTCGCGGGCGAACGCCGCCAGCGGGTTGATATAGGTGCCAAGGGCGAGCGCCGAAGCGGCTCCGCTGACGAACGAACGACGGCTGAAGGTGTTCATGGTGGCTCCTGTCCGACCCTGCCATTGGGCACCTCCCGCCACCCTGGCGGAGGCGTGCTCTACGAAACGGGCGTGGCTTCCGGGGTGCCCTCAGATGGCGGAAAGAAGTCCTCGAACGACATCGTGGGCGTGCCTGGCGCTTCCGCTACCAGCCGCGTCCCCTCGATCGTCCCCGGCCCGATCTCGCCACTCGTCCCTCCACCGGCGGGATCGAAGACGAACTCGTTCGTGAACGTACCCGTGAACGAGTTTCCATCCGGCGCGATCTCGATGCTTGCCCTGATCACCACCTGAGCCGGGCCATTCGTGACGGCAGTGAACGTCACGATGGCCGTCGTGTCGCCCGACGGTTCCCAGCTCCCAATGCCCATCGTCTCGTACCCGGAGACGAAGAGCGCGGACCCGTCAGCCGACAGGATCGCCAGCCGGGGGGAATACTCGGCGTCGCCCGGCCGACTCTCGGTAGCCCAGGCGCCCCTCGCCGGATGATCGGCCGGGCCGGGATCCTGAGCGGCGGCGAACCGACCCCCTCCGATCAGGACGGCGCTTGCCAACATGACGGTCAACAGGGGGATGACTATCGTTTGACGCATGACGGCACCTCTTCCTCGACAGGACGGCGATCTGACCATGATGTCCGGGCCCTCGAACAGCCCGGAGCATCGATGGCTCTACTACGCGAACAGATCGATGTCCGGCCAGTCCGTGATACCAGTGAGCAACTCATAGAGCGCAGAAAATGTCTCCCCAAAGAAAGGCCCGTAATCCTCCGGCAGGGAATTGGCTAGGAGCGTAATCGCCGTACCGTCCGGTCGGCGCACGGACCAGGCGCAGTTCGACCCCTCGAGGGCGCCCGCATGTGACCACTCATAGCCGCCCTCTCCGGGAACGCTGTTCCAGCCCAGCCCGAGGGACGTCGCGACGTTGCCGGCGCCGGCCGCCGCGGACGGCGGTCGCGGTGTGGTCTCCATTACGGTGATCGTCGCGTCCGTCAACAGCGCCTCGCCGCGCTGGCCATCGATCGTGAGCATGAACCTGATCAGATCCTCGGCCGACCCGACCCAGCCGCCGTGCGAGTCGAGGGACCGCATGTAGAACGAACCGTACCCAACTGGCACGAACCCTTCTCCCGGAAACACGCTCGGCCGGAACGCCATGCCAGGCGGGGCGTAATACCGGACCTCGCCGTCAAGCCGCTCCTCCAGGGTGGTGCCCCCGATCGCCATCGTCGTGATCCCGGACGGCGTCAGAATCCCGTCCTGGATGAACGTCTCGTAGTCCTGACCGGAGACGTGCTCGATCACCCGTCCCAACACGTTGAACCCGAAGTTGGAGTAGGCGCTCAGGGTGCCCGGATCGAAATCAAGGGGCTTGCTCTGCATGTAGCGAATGATGGTCTCGGCTTCGGCGGGAACCTCGGCGCCCAGGACGTGAGACGCCACCAGCGGCCATGGCAGATACTGGGGATCGTTGTCAGCGGCAGCGCTGTTCCAGCCGCCCGAGTGAACGAGCAACTGCTCGACGGTGATCGTGTCCAGCCGGGGATCGCGGGGCGCATCGGTCGGCGAATCCAGATTGAGCAGCGGGAAGACCGCCGTATCGAGCGTGAGGAGTCCGGCGTCGATCAGCCTGAGGATTCCCACGGCGGTGAACGGTTTCGAATTGCTCGTTATCCGGAACCGGTGCTCCGGCTCAACGACCTCGCTGTCTTCGACGCTGGCATAGCCGAAGCCCCGGTTGTAGACGAGGCGCCCCTCATAGGCGATGGCGAGCTGCGCACCCGGCAGGTTCCACTTCGGCAGGGCTGCCAGCATCACCGCATCGAAATCGGCCAGTTCGGGGACGGCCTCGCCACTGATCGGGATGTCAGCATCCGCGACCGGCGACGCGACTGGTGTCGTTCCGGCCTGGGCATTGGCCGCACGAAACGAGAGTCCGGCGGCACCGGCACCAGCAACACTCAGCTGCACCGCACGACGACGATCGATGGAGATCGAACGGGCTCGATGAATGGTCTGATCCATGGGGCAGTCCTTTCAGATCTGAATGGTGGCTGCTTCGGGAGCAACCGTTGAAGACGCGAGGTGGTGACCACAACGGGCCTTGCTATCGAACAGGACCGACGCCGTTGCCGTGGGACGATCCCAGTCTCTGAAGGCCGATCAGGGGCTGGACTGATCCGGAAATGGCGTCATCTCCGGAACGTGGCACCGATCGATGTGGGCCAGGACCGCGACGGCACCACGCGCGACCTCCGAGGCGACGGTTCCTTTGGCGCCGATCAGCACCGCCGCCGGCGTCCCACTGACCCCGTAGGAGTGAGCGATCGTCCGGTCATCGTCGAGCACGACCGGCGAAGCGAACCCCAGCTCCCGGTTGACGGCAACCGAGCCACCCGAGATCACGACCAGTCGAAGCCGGGTCGAGGCCTGCTCGAACGCCAGAATATGCGCCAAGAGCTCCTGGCAGTACCCACACCCTGGGCTCCAGAACAGGAGCAGGATCGGCTCGCCCAGGAACGACGACAGATCGACGACATTGCCCTCAAGGTCAGGTCGGTGGAGCCGCGGAGCCGGCTCACCGCGGCTAACCGGCTGAAATTTGAGTGCCGGTGCTGACGGCAGGATCAGGCCGAGGGCGTCAGCGACCAGTTGGCGAATACGGTGTGGTCCGTATCGCGGACCAACGTCGATGCGACCGTCGGGCCGCACCAGCACCGCGGCGGGAGCCATCAGCAGACCATAGCCCTCCACCACTTCGAGCTCTCGCTGAAGCAGCACCGGCTGGATGCCGTACTCGGCGGTCATCGCGCGGTTCGTCGCTGGCTCACCCGTGCTGATCAGCGCGATCGCGAGCCGATCGTGGTAGACGCGCTGCCAGCTGCCAAGATCGGGCAGGAACTCGTGACAGGTGCTGCAATGGGGATCGACGAAGACCAGCAGCAAGGGAATGCGCGGCGCGAGTAGCGACTCGAGCGTGACACGTGCCCCTTCGAGATCGACCAGGGCGAAGGACGGGGCGGTCTGGCCGGCGAGGTCCGTCTCAGCCTCAGCTTCGGCGGCGGTTTCGACCGGGGTCGCGCCGGCCAGTCGGCGGGTCAGGGCGTCGAAGCGCATCTGCAGGCGACCCTGCAACCCTGGTGTCGGACCCTGCCGCGTTCGTGAATCGTCCACCGCTCTCCTCCCAGCGTGTCATGCCCACGGTTAGTCAGGGCCGTAGAGCGCGGCGCCCCACGGCACTGAATCGTTACCTGGGGTGACTCAGTGCCACTGCGACTGACACCGGTCGCCCTCGCAACCTGGAAATGACGCGTTGCACATCTTGTCCCAGTACCGCTGAATGTCGCTGGCGTCCTGGGCATCCTTGGGAGTGCACGGCAGGCATGATGCGTGGGACCACCAGTAGCAATCGCCCTGGCCCTTGAAACCATCGATATAGCCCTTGTTGTCGAGCAGGTTGTAGCAGTCGATGTCTCGATCGCGGCAGTCATCGATGAAAAGGTGGGTCGCGCCGAAACTGGCCGTCAGATTGGCCAGGTCGGTTGGCGCCTCCTGGAAGCCCATCTCGATATCGTTGCGCCAGTCCGCCAGCACCGCGATGTCGTAGGTCGCCGTGTGGCTCGCCTCGTCGTAGGTCGGGTTGAACAGCTCCACCACGGCGATCTCGATCTCGCCCGGCGCGGTCTCCACGAGCATTGCGGCGTTGGGCGGGTTGTCGTCCACGAAGCCCAGGCCGGCCAGGAAGGCCGGAGTGGGGGTGACGCCCACCTCGCGCGATGGGCCGTCGGCGAAGTAGATGGTCTGGCCTGCCCCTGCTCGAGCGTCACCGTGTGGGTCGCGGAGCCTCCGGTTGCAGCGGGAGCAATGCTGCCGGACTGAAAGGACTGGAGGAAGAGGTGCGTGATGTTCTTGCCATCGTCCGGAGGGAGAGCGACGGTCTCGCCTCCAACCGGCGTGGCGTCCTGGTCAGCCGTCGTCCCCATACTGGTCAGCCGTCGTCCCCATACTGGTCATGCATGCGACCCCAAGACTGGCCATGCCGGCAGCCCCGACGGCCAAGCCGGCACCGCCCTGGGTCAACGCGGCTCGACGGGACAGCCGCCCTTCGCTGCAATGTCACGAAATTCGATCGGAACGGATCGGGTTCATCGTGTGCTCCCTGTTCGTGGCTGCTGCTGAGGAATGCCTTCGGCTCCGCTACGGTCGTCTCGGGACCGGGACCGGGACCGGGACCGGGACCGGGACCGGGACCCTCGGACGGTCGGGGCCGTACTGCACGGCATTCCTCCGCGGTGACACTCCACCGATTCTGGTGAGTCCGGACACGAATCCTTGTCATGACGATATCAGCGGAAGGATGGGGAGTCGTTGGCCGACCGTCTCACCCACGGGTCTCTGCGTCCCAGGGTCATAAAGAGCGACGATCCAACGGGCAGCATCGGTGAGGCGTGCACGGGGAAGCCGCCGGGAGCGGAGCGTTCCCGATCATCAGAAGCACAGAATTGCGATGTCGCGGGTCAGGAACGAAGCGATCGGAACATGAGACTCAAGCTCGGGTCCGCTTTGGGAGGGCCATCGGTTGTCAGCGAGCCGAGCCGCTCACCGCGTACATCGCTGGGGGAGCAATCGAACTCCTTGCGAAATTCCCTGCTGAAATGGGCGCCGCTCTGGAAACCATAGTCCTCACTGATATCGGCCAACGCGCGCCCATCGAGATTGGCGATCAGGATCGAGCGGATCCTGTGCAACCGTCGGCGCTTGACGTAGGTCATCACGCCGCCGTGCGGCTCGAAGAACCGATACAGCGTACTCCGGGACATGTCGCAAGCCCGCGCCACGGATGCCGGCAGAAGCTCCGGGTCTTCGAGCTGAGATTCGATGTAGCGTTCCACCCGCCGCCGCATCGCGAACACGACTGCGCTGTTCATCTCCCACGACCCGGACGCCAGCGACTGGAGACAGGCCGCGGCCATCTCCATGGTCGCCTGGGTGAGCCTGGGTATGACGGTTGCCGGGAGGTGTGGAAGAGCGGACCCCACGCTCAGGATGTGCGTGGCGAAGAGGGAGGCCATACTATCCCGCTGGACCGTGCCGTGGGAACGGCCGGTGTCTGGGAGGATCTCCTCGGCGAGATCACGCGGAAGGTACAACGTTCCACTGTTGTCGGCGCTGGCGAACGAGCTCTCGGCTTGCGCCAGATCGACGATGTGGATATCGAATTCCCGAAGCAACTCTTCGTTGCTTCCCATTCGGCAGGACCGCGTTCCCTCGCCTTGCACGAACAGTGCGACGTGGTCGATGTAGTCATGCCTGATCGTTTCATCAGGACGAGCGAACGATTGGGCGGAAAACGAACCGGAACTGATTGCTATCTGGCCCAGGCGCCAGAGGTCGAAATCGATGTGGAACGAGGACGGCTCTGTGTCGAGCCGGGCAACGTCATGAGTCGCCGAAACCACCTCGCGCCACATCGCGAACCGGTCCTGCTCCGGGCAGTTGTCCGAATCCAGATGGAACGAGGAGAAAGCAAACGATGACATCGGGTGCGGCCCCGCGTATCGTGGATGGGTATCGCCTATCGGCCAAATGGCCGAGAACCTGTCAGCAGTCTGTCACCGGTCAGGGACAGTCGCGCCAGCATGTCCTCCATCTGCCAGATGAGGACGGGATTGGCCGTTTGCGATGCACCACTGCTCGCTCAGCCGTGGCTTGGGGACCTGTTCTGGCGGGGCAATCGCGCTGTCTTGGCGAAGTTGGTGTCGACCACCTTGAGCCAGACCAGCTCATCGGTCATGGGGCGCAGACCCCACCGGCGGGGTCGTCGGGTGATGTGGCGCAGGCGACGGCACTGAGTCGGGCTTCCTGGCGGCCGTGCAGGCTCTACGTCAATAGATATCGTTGGGCCACTTGCGTTCCAGACTTGGTGCTGGGCCCTCGTGCAGGAACTCGCACCGGCTGCATTGAGCCGTGCCAGTGTGGATATCGAGGGCGCCGGCAAGAGCAATGCTCAACCAACAGGGGACGCCCTCGCCATGATCGGTCGTGCTCACGGCCCGGACTCGAGTCACCGTCCGGACTTGCACGGTGCCGGCACGGATGCGCGGGCGCGGATTCGGTAGCATCCGGGGCTGGGCGGCGCCGTCGCTACGCGGCACGGATGCGCGGGCGCGGGCGCGGATTCGGTGGTCAGCGCGACGCGAGACGGGCCCACCATGGAGGGGCTCCAGTGGCGAACTCGCACGTCGCTGCCGGGCGTAACCCGACCGCCTTGCCATTGATGATCCAACGGTGACGGATGACCAGAGGACTAACGATACCGGTAGGTGATCCGGCCGCGCGTCAGGTCGTAGGGGGAGAGCTCGACGATGACGCGGTCACCGGGAAGGACGCGGATGTAGTTCTTCCGCATCTTGCCGGCGAGGTGACTGAGCACCTTGTGGCCGTTCTCGAGTTCGACCATGAACATCGCGTTCGGCAGCGCCTCGCTGACACGGCCGTCGATGTTGATGGCATCCGGGTCCTGACGTCGAGGGCCTTCCTGAGGCGGTGGGGCACCGGCGGGCAACGGTCCGCGCTGCGGGGGCCGTCCACCACGAGTATTTGTTGGCTTCGCCAAGGACAACCTCCAGTTGCGAGTCGTGCTTCGTATAGAGCGCGTTAGTGGCCGCTAAGGGCCACGGTTCGATCGGGTGTGATAGCCTCGGCGATGGCGGCCGATCGGGGGAACGCGATCAGCCGAACAGTAGCCGGTTCAGCGAGCAACCGGGGCCCACCTTGTCCCCGAGACGAAGCATCGCCGTTTTCAAGGCAACCGTGAGTATAGCATTTTCGGCCATTCCGACGGTGAACCCGCCCACTCGTCCGGGATTGCGCCGCCAACTGGAGCCGTCCCGGCGGGTGCGCGCGTGCACAGGATGAGCATGTTTTGGCAGCGACCGTGCATGATGACTCGCAGACACCGAACCTCCGTCACTTATAGATAGAAGGAGCGCCACATGGGAATGTTGAGCCAGTTGATCTCGATGGCCACGAAGGCGATGTCGGGCAGGAACACGAACCAGTCGGGGTCCGGCGGCCAGCCGTCGAGTGGGCGGAGCCAGATGGTCCAGAAGGTCGGATCGGAGGCGATCAATCAGGTCCGCAAGGCTGGGCCGGACGCCGCCCAGCGTCACCTCTCGAAGACGAAGTTCGGAACCGACCCCCGGGCGCGGAAGGCGGCGAAGGCGGCCGACGACCTTGCCCGTCGCTTCGCCGGAACCGGGACCACGCAGGATGCGACCCGGGCGTCGCCGCCGGACAAGCCGGTCGACCGGTCCGGTGAGCGGCCGTAAGCCACGATTCGGAATCGATCCGGAATGGCTCCGATATCGAGTCGGCGGCTCGTCATCGTGGCGACCACAACGAGTCAAGGAAGAGGCACGGCCCACCGATGACCGGTGGGCCGTTGCGTTGCCCTGTTGCGGGAACAGCCACCCGTCGCCCTTCATTGGTCGTATCACACGCTTTTGACACGAGGGAATACGCTTAACCTATTGACAACCGTTTCGGATTCTCATAGAGTTTGACTATGCGAGACAATGTTATGCAAGAGCAAACGGGCCCGACCGAGGTCGTGCCGAACCATATCGATCGCTACCGCATCCTGAGTGTCCAGCGGGCGGCCCAGTTGCTGTCGGCGTTCCTGACGCCGCCGCACGAGTATGGGGTCAGTGAACTGAGCCGGATGCTGGGGCAGACCAAGAACCAGACGTTCCGTCTGCTTCAGACCCTGGTCGACGAGCGTCTCGCAATCTTCGACCTCGTCAGCAAGCGCTACCGACTTGGCTACCGGATCGTCGAACTCGGTGTCGTCGCGCAGAAGAAGCTCCCGCTCGTCGCCGCCGCCGCGCCGGTGCTGGACCGCGTCGCGGAGGAGTCCGGCGAGACGATCAACCTCGGCACCCTCGCGGACGAGCTCACGGCGATCTGTCTCGACAAGCGCGAGAGCGCCCACCCGTTGCAAATCCACGCCCGGATCGGTGGTCGGACCCCGCTCCACGCCGGAGCCGTCTCGAAGCTCCTGCTGGCGTACTCCTCCGAGGCCTTCGTCGCTGAGTACCTCGCGCTCGCCAGCCCCCTCGAACGCTTCACCGACAACACCATCGTCGAGCCCGACGCCCTTCGCGCCGAACTGCTGGCCATCCGAACGGCGGGCTATTCCATCAGTGACGAGGATCTGGACCCTGGGGCGTCCTCCGTTGCCGCCCCGATCCGGAACGGAACGGGGGAGGTCATCGCCGGGATCAGCATCGCGACACCCAAGGCGCGGTTCAGCCCGCCGGAACGCGAGCGGAACATCAGGACCGTCGTCGGAGCCGCCGAGGAGATCTCGCGCAAGCTCAGCGGCGACCGGTCGATCAACGTCACCCGCCGCTAGATCTCCATTGGGACAAGTCGCCCGCTCGAACCGTTCGACGGGACCGCACAGACAACCGCCACCGAAGGGTGCGCGGAGGGGGAAGAGCATGCGCATCGAGGCTCTCCAGCAGGAACTCGCCCGGAGTGGCGTTCAGATCTCACGGCGTGACCTGTTACGGCTCGCGGCCGCCGGCGGGGCCGCGCTCGCGGCCGGTCCGCTCCGGACCGGCCCGGTCGCTGCGCAGGACGCGCTGACACCGACGCCCGGCGGAATCTGGCGAATGGCGATCGCCGGAACGCCCACGGTCTACCCGATCACGGCGCCAGCGGCGCTCGTCGACCTCCTCGTCAACAAGACGATCTACAACAACCTGACCCAGTACCAACTGGTCGACGGCGCCATTCAGGCGGTCCCGGACCTGGCCGAATCATGGGAGTCCAACCCCGAGCTCACCCAGTGGACGTTCAGGCTACGGGCCGGCGTCCTCTGGCACGATGGGACGCCGCTGACCTCGGCTGACGTCAAGTTCACGTTCGAGACGCTGCTCAACCCGGAGGTCAACGCGTCCGCCCGCGGCGTGATCTCGTCGATCGACACGATCGAGGCGGTCGATGATCTGACCGTCCGGTTCAATCTCAAGACGGCCTTCGCGCCGCTGCCGGTCATGCTCGGCTACAACCAGTGCATCGTGCCGAAGCACCTGATCGAGGGGCAGGATCTCAACCAGCCGGCCACCTTCCTCGCGGCGCCGGTCGGGACGGGGCCGTTCAGGGTCAAGGAGCTGTCGGCGGGCACTACCTCGAGGTCTCCCGCAACGACGCCTACTTCGGCGGGCCGGTCCTGCTGGACGGGATCATCTTCAAGACGATCACCGACGGAAACGCCCGCGCCGCCCAGATCCGGTCCGGTGAGATCGACCTGACGGTGATCGACCCGGCCCAGGTCGACTCGATGGAGGGTGCCGCCAACGTTGTCCTCCGGCGGGAGCCGCAGGTCAACTACTACTTCCTCGCCGTCAACCACAGTATCCCGAAGCTCCAGGACCCACGCGTCCGGCAGGCCCTGTCGCACGTCCTCGACAAGGACGCGATCGTGGCCAGCGTCCTGGCCGGCGCTGGTCAGGTCGCGACCGGTCCGATCCACCCGTTCCTGGGGGACTACTACAACCCGGCGGTTCAGACCTACGCCTATGACCCGGACGCCGCCGCCCAGCTCCTGACGGACGCCGGCTGGACCAAGGGGGACGACGGCATCCTTGTCAACGCCGCCGGCGAGCGCTTCACGCTCCTCATAAACGGACCGAAGGGCTACCCGGTCCTGGAGCAGGTGCTGGTCTACGCCCAGTCGGAGTTCCAGCAGCTTGGGATCGAGGTCACGCTCGACATTCCCGAGTGGACGGTCCACCTCGAGCAGTACCACGACCTCAAGTACGACCTGCTGGTGCAGTGGTGGGTGACGCCGCCGGACCCGGACCTCTACGACCACTACTACAGCACCTCCAGCTCCAACTGGTGGGCCTACAACAACCCGGAACTCGACCCGCTCCTGATCGCGGCCCGGAGCCAGGCCGATCACGCGTTCCGGGTGGAGCTGGTCCATCAGATCCAGACGCTGGTCGCGCTCGACCTGCCGGTGCTCTACCTCTATCACGTCCAGGAGATCCAGGCGCTCAGTACCCGGACCCAGGGGCTGGTTGAGATGGGCTACCGCGACGCGTTGACGTGGTCCGAGCTGATCTGGGTGACGCAGTAGCGCGTCGCGGCCCGTCGTGATGGTCCGGGGCCGGGAAAGGGAAGGAAGCAGTGGTTGCCTATGCAATCCGCCGGCTGATCCAGGCGGTGGTGCTGCTCTTCATCGTCAGCATCGTCACCTTCGTTCTGATCCACGCGGCCCCGGGCGGCCCGGCGATCCTCGCCAACCCGGACCTGAGCCGCGAGCAGATCGCCCAGGCCTCCGAGCAGCTCGGGTTCAACGACCCGCTGCCGGTCCAGTACGGGCGCTGGCTCGGGAACGTCCTCCAGGGCGACTTCGGTGTCAGCTACAACACGATCGAGCCGGTCGTCGACCTGCTCAGGGCCCGGTTGCCGAACACGCTGCTGCTGGCCGGGCTGGCCCTGCTACTCGGGTTGGTGATCGCGATCCCGCTGGGCGTCGTCTGCGCCCTGCGCCGCAACTCCTGGCTGGACCGGACCGTCGCCGGGCTGACCTTCTTCGGGGTGTCGATGCCAGTCTTCTGGCTGGGGATCATGCTCATCATTCTGTTCTCGGTCCAGCTCCGTGTCCTGCCGAGCGGCGGAATGATGTCGCTCGGCGAGCCGTTCTCGCTCTGGGACCGGCTCCGGCACCTGATCCTGCCAGTCAGCGTGCTGGCGCTGGGCAACCTCGCCGAGCTGACCCGCTACACCCGCTCCGGCCTCGTCACGGTCATGTCGGAGGACTACGTCCGGACAGCCAGGGCCAAGGGCCTGACGCAGCGCGGGGTCGTCGTCGGCCATGCCCTGCGGAACGCCCTGATCCCGGTCGTAACGATCGTCGGCGTGATGCTTCCTCGCGCCGTCAGCGGGGCGGCGATCACCGAGGCGGTCTTCTCGTGGCCAGGGATGGGTCAGCTCGCCGTCAGCGCCGCCACGACCCGGGACTACCCGGTCGTCCTCGGCACGACGCTCGTCGTCGCCGCTGTGGTGATCTTCAGCAGCTTCATCACCGACCTCGCCTACGGCTATCTCGACCCTCGCATCCGGCTTGGCTAGGAGGGATCCATGACGGTCACGTCCATCGCCCCCGGCCACGAGGGTCGGATCGCGTCCAGCGCCCGTCCACCGGCCCGGTCGTTCTGGCGGACGGCCTGGGGACGCTTCTCGGCCAACCACGTCGCGATGGTCTCGGTGGTCTTCCTGCTGGTCATGTTCGTCGTCGCGGCCTTCGCGACCTCCATCGCCCCGCAGGACCCGAACCGGGTCAGCATCCTCAACCAGCACCTCTCGCCATCGAGTGAGCACCTGCTGGGGACCGATGAGAGCGGCCGCGACGTCTTCTCCCGGCTGATCGTCGGCGGGCGCGCCTCGATCGCCGTCGGCCTGACCGCAATGGTGATCTCGATCGTGATCGGGTCGCTGGCCGGCAGCATCGCCGGTTACTTCGGCGGTCTCGTCGACACCATCCTGATGCGGATCACCGACGGGATGATGGCGATCCCGTACTTCTTCCTCGTCCTGATCGTCGTGGCGGTCTTCGGGTCGAGCTTCACGAACATCGTGATCGTCATCGGGGTGACGAGCTGGATGGTCGTCGCCCGGATCGTCCGGAGCGATGTCCTCCGGTTTCGCTCGAACGAGTTCGTCACGGCGGCCCGGTCGATCGGGGCGAACGACGCCCGGCTGCTGATCCGGCACATTCTGCCCCACGCCGTCCCATCGATCCTCGTCGCCGCGACGCTCGGTGTCGCCAACGCGATCCTGCTCGAATCGGCGCTCTCGTTCCTTGGGCTCGGGATCCAGCCGCCGGCCGCGAGCTGGGGCAACATGCTGAGCAACTCGCAGGCCTATATCTGGGACAACCCGCTCTTGCCGCTCTACCCTGGCCTGCTGATCCTCCTGACCGTGCTGGCGTTCAACTTCCTCGGCGACGCCCTGCGCGACGCACTGGATCCGCAATACCGGGAGGGTGGCCACTGATCGCTCGCGTCGTCGGAATCGACCTGTCGATCCGGAACATGTCATTCAAATGGGCGACGCGGTTCTCCTGATCCGTGACCGTCCCCGGGGAGCGGCGTTCGCTCCCAGAGCAGAAAGAGATCTCCCTTGGTAACCACGACCGACGCCATCACGACCTGGACCGCGCCGGCGCTCGAGCGTCGTATCCTCGATGCGATCGACATCGAGACGCCATGGGACGTCGTCGAGCGCTTCTCGAAGATCGTCCGGCTGTCCGGCACCCCCGAGGAGCGGTCGGCGGTCGACCTGCTGACGGCGCGGCTGGAGGAGTGGGGCATCCCCTTCACGCTGCACGAGCCGGAGTGCTTCATCTCCCACCCAGGGCCGACAACGCTCCGGATCGACGGGCCGGACGGCAAGTCGTTCCGTGCCAAGACCGCCGCGATGGGTGTCTCGACCAATGGCAAGGAGATCAGCGGCGAGCTCGTCTACGTCCCGAGTGACGGTGGTGGGCAGGCTGGCGACGTCTTCGCGGTCGGCGTCTCGTTCGGTGGGCAGGACGTCGCCGGCAAGATCGTCATGACCGAAGGCTTCGCCTCGCCGGGCAAGGTCACCGACGTCATGGCCGCCGGGGCGCTGGCCGGGATCTTCATCAACGCCGGCCAGGAGATCCACGAGGGTATCTGCACCCCGATCTGGGGCACGCCCGACCTCGACAACCAGAAACAGCAGCCGTCGATCCCGGTCATCGCGATCAACAACCCGTCCGGGCAGGAACTGATCGCCGCCGCCAGGGGCGGTACGGTCCGGGTTGCGCTCTCCACGCAGCTGGAGACCAGCTGGCGGACGATCCCGGTCCTCGTCGCCGAGATCCCCGGCGCCACCGTCCCGGACGAGTTCGTCCTGCTCCACGGGCACCTCGACTCCTGGTTCGAGGGCGTTGCCGACAACGCGACGGGCGATGCGACGATGCTGGAGCTGGCCCGGGTCTTCTGGGAGAACCGGCACGACCTCGCCCGCTCGCTCCGGGTCGCCTGGTGGTCCGGCCACTCCCACGGCCGGTACGCCGGCTCGACCTGGTACGCCGACGAGTTCGGCATCGAACTCGCCCGCAACTGCGTCGCCCAGGTCAACTGCGACTCGCCGGGCGCCCGCTGGGTCAACAGCTACGACGAGCTCAGCGCCATGACCGAGACTGTCCCCCTCGTTGACGCCGTCATCCGTGAGACGACCGGGATCACGCCGGAGACCGAGCGCCCACCACGCGCCGGCGACTACTCCTTCAACGGCGTCGGCCTCTCCGGCTTCTACATGCTCTCCTCGACGATGTCGCAGGCTTTGCGCGACGAGAAGGGCTACTACGCCGTCGGAGGCTGCGGGGCCAACATCGAGTGGCACACCGAAGGCGACCTGCTCGGGATCGCCGACCGGGACAATCTGCTGCGCGATCTGAAGGTCTACGCCGTCTCCCTGCTCCGGGTCCTCAACGCCACGGCGGTCCCCTTCGACTTCACCCGGACGACGGCCGAGTTCCGCGAGACGCTGGCCCGCTACCAGCAGGCCGCCGGGTCGCAATTCGACTTCGGCAAGGCCGTCGCCGCTCTCGACGAACTCGACAGCGCCCTCGCCAGCTTCTATGCGGCCGCTCCGGTCGACGCCGCCCCGGCTGACGCCGCCGCCCGGCGGTTCAACTTCGCCCAGCGCCGCCTCGCCCGGCTGCTCGTGCCGGTCAACTACAGCCGGGCCGAGGCGTTCTATCACGACCCCGCCCTCGGCGTCCCGGAGCTGCCCGATCTGGCACCGGCCTTGTCCTACGGCGCCGCCGGTGACGATGTCGCCCGGCTCGGCATCCTCCGCGCTCACCTGACTCGCGGCCAGAACCGGCTCGTATGGGCACTGATTCAGGCGACAGAGACCGCCCAGACCGCGACCGACTGCTGAGCCGGCCAACCAGTCCTGAGGAGCCGCACACCGTCACAGGTGCGCGGCTCCTGTCGTTTCGTCGTCGTAGGGACATGGCTCTTGCTGTGCTGGTCCTTTCCATGCCGTTTGGACCGTCGTCGTGGGGACATCGCTTGCCTTGCTCGCTTACAGCAGAGGTCAGAAAGGCTGTCTGACCGATCGCTTGCTGAACGGGACGAGTCGATTGAGACGCTTGCGCCGTTCCTGAGCCCGGTCATTGATGGCCGGGCATCGCCGTCAGGCGATAGCGGGCCGCCAACCCTGCTCCGGACAGACTTTCTGCCCGTCGCTCTAACGAGAGGATCAGATCGATGACTCGACGTTTAGCGTCCCCCGTGACCGAACCCGACATGATGGAGCAGGCGCTCCGGGACGCCGTCTCGGTCGAGCGGCTCCAGGGGCATCTCGTCCGTTTTAGCCGCCTGTTCCGCGACAGCGGCACAGCCGACGAGCGCACCGCCGCGGCCTACCTCGTCGAGCAGCTCCGCGGCTTCGGACTCGAGCCAATGACCCACACATTCGACTCCTGGATCTCGTGGCCACGGGAGGGGACCCTCATGGTTCGCTCCGGTGAGCAGTCGCTCGGGATCCCCGTCCGGACACGGTCGTTCGGCGGTCACAGCGACGGCCTGACCGCCGGGCTGATTCATGTCCCGTTCGTGGCGCCCGGCAAGGGCGAGATGATCTTCTCTCACCGCGCCGTCGCGGCCGACTACAGCGGGATCGACGTTACCGGGAAGATCGTACTGACGGGCGATGGCGGGCCGGACGGGATCCGGCGGGCGCAGGAGCGCGGCGCCGTCGCCCACATCCACATCTGGCCGTCGGATGAGGACGCCATCCACGAGATGATCGCGACGCCAGTCTGGGGCACGCCGACGCCCGAGACGGCTCTCCGGGTGCCGAAGATCCCGGCCCTAGGACTGACCAACGCCGACGGCGCCCGGCTGGCCGACCTGATTGCAGCCGGAACGGTCGAAGCACATCTGACATCCCACGTCGAGACGGTCTGGGCCGAGCTACCACTCGTCACTGTCGACATCCCCGGGACGGAGACCGATCGCTTCCTGCTGGTCGGCTCCCACATCGACTCCTGGTACGAGGGCATCACCGACAACGCGACCGGCGACGCCGCGCTGCTGGAGATGGCGCGGGTCTTCGCCGGTCAGCGGGAGACATTGCGGCACGGGCTCCGGTTCGCTTGGTGGCCGGGCCACTCGACCGGGCGCTATTCCGGCTCGACCTGGTACGCCGACGCCTTCTTCGATGACCTCCACGCGAACGCGCTCGGCTACCTCAACATCGACTCGCCGGGCCCGCGCGGCGCGGCGATCTGGGACTGCCGGTACAACTGCGGCGAAATCGAGGCGATCACCGGCGCCGTCGTCCGGGAGCTGTCCGGGCAGGAACCGAACCTGCGCCGGCCGCTCAAGGCCGGCGACCAGTCCTTCCTCGGGGTCGGCCTGCCGTCGCTGGGGGCATTCCGGATGCTGCCGGTCGACCACCCGGACCGCAAGGCCGTCGGCGGTTGCGGCGGGGGCTGGTGGTGGCACACGCCGCACGACACGCTCGACAAGGCCGACGCCGGGCTGTTGGCCGAGGATACCCGCCTCTACGCGACGATGGCGGCGCGGATGTGTCAGCCGAGCCGTCATCCGTACGACTTCGTCCCGGTCGCCGACGATTTCGTCAGTCATCTCACCCAGTACGGCGATGCGGCCGGAGAACGCTTTGCCCTCAGCGACGTCATTGAGCTTGCCGAGCAGTTCCGCGAGGCGGCGATCCGCCTGAATGCGCGAGCCGACGCCGCCCGGACCGAGGAGGAGATCACGGCCTTCAACCAGGTTGGGATCGACCTGTCGAGGCTACTCAACCCGGTCCTGTTCACCATCGCCGGGCCGTATGAGTTCGACCCAGCCCTCCAGATGCCGGTCCTGCCGGGGCTGGCCCGCGCCGCCGAGCTGGCGACGGTGGACCCGGAGTCCAGCGAGTACCGCTTCCTCCGGACGTGGTTGGTCCGGCAGCGCAACCGCGTGGCCGACAAACTCCGGCAGGCCATCCGGATCGCGACGCCACAACCTGTCGAATAACCGGCGGGATGAACCCCCTGCGTAATCGGCGGCACCGAATGTGGGCAACTCTGCGCAGCATGCGCTACGCTCTGTCATCGCAACCCTGCGTCGGTTCGGCGGTGGCTCCGGTGGATTTGTCCATCGGCCGCCGGGCTACATCAACGCAGTGGGCACGACCATGGACGCCGCCGTTCGTGATGCTGGCAAACCCGACGAGGGGCGAACAGCCGGGAGTCGCTGGGACCGGGGTGGACGCGATCCGAGCGCGTCCGTCGTCCGGAACCGGTGAGTACGGTGCGGTTGCGCGCGTCACGCATCGATCTGGTGCGGACCATGGCTGAACTCGGAAACACGAAGGTGGAGGGAACACATGCACCTTCAGTCACTCACGCGTCGCCTGGCGGCGTTCGGTCTGATCGGCGCGCTGGCGCTGGTCCTGGCATTCGCCGGCGGCACGGTCGCCTCGGCCCAGGACGTCTCGGGGACCCCGGCGACGGGTGGCGAGACGACTGAGCCGACCACGGACACGGGCTCGACCGTCGATAGCCAGGTGACTCCGGCGGTCGGTAGAGACACCGCTCTGCCGAACACCGGCACCGGTTCCACGGTCAACGTGCAGGCGACGCCGGCCGTCGGTGGCGGGACCGGCGACACCACGCTGCCGAGCACCGGAACGGGTGATACCTCGCAGACTGGCTTTGGTGGTCTGCTGATCGTCCTCGCCGCCGCCGCCGCGGTCGTCGTCGCGGCCGTCGCGGCCCGGACCTTCGCTCGCCGCAACAGCTAGATTTCATCACCTGGACCCAACGGCAACGAACAGGCCGCGGCGAGCAAACACTCGCCGCGGCCTGTTCGCCATATCCGCCCTCCAGTTGAGCATTACTGGCCGGGCAGCCCGAGCCGGTCGGACGCGGCCGGCGTCTCACCCCGGGCGATCATCGCCTGTGGGCAGTCGGGTGAGATCTGCATGAGCTCGATCCGGTTGCCGTCCGGGTCGGCGATCCAGGCCTGCCAGTTGGAGTCGAGCCCAAGGCTCGGCCCGCTCGTGATCGTGATACCCAGCGACTGGAGCCGCTCGACGTCGGCCTGGAGGTCGTCGGTCATCAGGCAGAAGTGGGCGAAGCTGCCCCGGCCACCGCTGCCGGGCTCCGGGCCGTTCGGGAACAGTTCCAGGAATCGATCGCCGCCGACGTGGAGGTAGACCAGCATCAGCGAGCCGTCGTCCTTGAACAGCCGGAACGATTCCTTCAGGCCGAGGTGCCCGTAGAACGCGAGGGCGGCGTCCATGTCGTGGACATCGAACGCCGTGTGCGCCAGATCGACGATCATCGGAGAAACCCCCATCGTTGGCTCGTCGGGTAGGATGTCCCGATACGTCCCGGACGGTGGCCAGCTTGCCGCCCCCGACACGCATTGTCGCAGAACGCAGGGAGCACCCAGACCGATGGCAATCACCGGCACGCACCACGTCGCCCTCAAGGCCAACGACTTCCTCGCCCTGCGCGGGTTCTACCGGGACACGCTCGGTCTGGCGGAGGTTGGCGCCTTCGACGGCACCAACATCGTCTTCTTCCAGGCCGGCGACACGGTGATCGAGCTGATCGAGGGGGCGTCGGCTGCGGTCTCCGGCGGCTTCGCCCATTTCGCCTTCGAGGTCGACGACGTCACCGAGTCGGCGGCCGACCTGGAGCGGTCCGGGATCAGCTTTCACGTCCCGCCCAGGCCGGTCACCAACCCGGCCGGCGAGACCGTCTGCTGGGTCGCCTTCTTCCGCGATCCGGAGGGCAACGAGCTCGAGCTGTTCCAGCCGGTCGGCGACCGCTACCCGCAGGGTACCCCGACGGTCGATCAGGCGTAGGCTGACCCGGC
>JAABUS010002343.1_pt1 | contig 36240 bp, 43 predicted proteins | sample 5560161 | NCBI WGS metagenome assembly JAABUS01 (sample SAMN10711885, study PRJNA513376) | rock metagenome | isolation source: Antarctica rocks | place: Antarctica: Victoria Land, Trio Nunatak nord | collected 2016-01-04
CCCTAACCCTAACCCTAACCCTAACCCTAACCCTAACCCTAACCCTAACCCTAACCCTAACCCTAACCCTAACCCTAACCCTAACCCTAAGAGATTTGGAAACTTGAAAATCAACATTTTAAACAAAAGAGCAGATCACATGATAAATAAATCACAGATAAATCAAATTATCTTGCAAGAGAATTTAAATGATTTGATTATTTACAATAAACAAAACACAGTCATTTTACAAATCAACAACAAAGATTTTAAGAAATGAATAAAGTTAAAGTTAGTGAAGAATTCAGTCGCGCAAAATATTATAAAAAATATTGAGAATAATGCAAATTTTGAAATTATCAATGAAATACTAACATTTCAAGATCTGATCTATGTTTCAACAAGATGCAGATAAAAGATGATAAATGATCATCACAAGTTAATGATACATGAACATCAAGATTTAAATAAAATCATTGAAAGAATATTTAAAATCTACTATTTCTTGAAAATGAGAAAATAGATAAAAGATATTATCAGAAAGTGCAATGTGTATATTCATATGAAATACAATCAACATAAACTCTATGAACTTTTGAAAAGTTTCAACACATCAAATCATGCATGAAAAAACATAACTTTGAACTTCATAATCAAGTTATCTAAGTCAAAAAAAAAAGTCATTGAAATAATGTATGACTTTATATTAATTATAACAGATAAATTAATCAAGTATAAATACTTCTTATCATACAAGAAAGTAACATTCACAGAAGATTTAATTTACATGTTTCTGAGAATGATTATAATAAATCATGAATTATCAGATAAGATAATTTCAAATAAAAATAAGCTCTTCACATTGAAATTCGAAAAATTCTTGATGAATCAGTTAGAAATTCATCATAAGCTGTTAACAGTTTATCATTTGCAAATAAATGAATAAATGAAAAGAATGAATTAAACATTAAAACAGTATTTCAGATGTTATATTAATTATAAACAGAATGATTGAATACAGCTACTATCAGTAACACAGTTGATTTTCAATAGCACAACAACAAAAGTAATCAGCATGTCATCATTTTTTACAAACTATAAGTTCAAGTTAAAAACTTTCAAGAAATTGCATGAGTTTGCATAATTAACTTAAAAAGTTATGTTATAAATAAAATAATTGCAGCTGTTATAGAAAGAATTACAGAAGAACATACAGTTTCTTAACAAATGCATGATTTTGTATGCAAATAAGAAAAGAGATAGAGAATTTACTTTTAAGAAGAAAGACAAAGCATATTTATTAAAATGAAGTATCAAAATGAAAAGATCAAGTAATAAATTGAATCATACAAAGTTAGAATCTTATAAGATTCTAAAGATTAAAAAATCAATTAACTATAAGTTAAATTTATTAACATTTATGAAAATATATTCAATATTTCATATTTGTTTTTTGAAGTCTGCAGACTTGAATACATCAATTCAAACAGAATCTTCAGAAATTGATTCAAAGAATCAGAACATTGAATACAAAGTAAAAAATATATTGAATCAATAGAATATCAAAGATCAGTCTCATTGATTAGTCAAGTGAAAAGATTATGAACATATTGAGAACACTTGAAAATTGAAGAAAAATCTTAAGAATTATCAAATGCTTCTATGATAATTTCAGTTGAAAAACTCAGTCAATTAAAGTTTGATGAAATCTCAATCTGCTTGAAAAATACATCAAAAAGAAAATCATTTAATAGTGATTTACTAATCTTTCTTTCATTCTTTTTGAACTCAACAATGTTTTAAAACTTTCATTCAATTATTATTTATTTTTTATTCTTTAAAAACATAAATTGATTTTGCAGATGAGTAACTTTTGCGAAGATTTTTTACATCTGCTTATGAGCATTTAACAACTCATTAAGAACACAATCATGTTTTATCTTTATTCTTTTTTCACTTCATTATTAAGAAAGTAAGATTGCATTTGCAATTGAAATGCATACATTCAATGCAATGATCAATTTCATTGTTAACATGACATTTCTTTTGCAAGAGATTGCAATGTTTACAAAGATGCATGATAACATGCTCAGAATTCATATGTTCAAGAAAATCTTTGCAACGCAAGATAAAGTTTTTGATTATGTAATGAAAAAACATGAAGAAAAAGTGATTTTTAAAATAAAAATTTTAAAAAAGAATTTAATGTTAAAACTTTCTTGCATGTGATTATATAACAGCAATAATTAAATAATTATTGAGTAATCAAAGTTTTAAAGTAATCATTTTGATCACTTGAATCAGAAGTGATCACAGTGAACATGATGAGCATAATGCTCATTTTACTCATCTTGCTCAAGAATGATCATGTTACAATTCTAGTCTTCATCTATTCTTCGTCTGATTTCATTTTAATCAAGTCTAGCGAGAATCTGATCTAGAGATGATATCATTGAGACTCTGCATCATATGTGTAAGACATCAACTCAATTGAGTTTAACACAGAGTTGAGAAATACACATATAAGAATTGAGTTCTTTTCTGTAGATACTTTTCTTTCTTAACATTTATCTATTAGTTAAATGACACTTCTATGACTCGCTCTAGATCAATTTCTAACAGTAAATAAATGTTAATCAACTACTCTGCTATCGACGTGTAGACGATATGAAATAATCTACTTCGTTTATTCAGAAAATTCGCAAGAAATTCTTTGAATTACTTTCATCAAAACACATCTGCAAATTTACTCAAATTTATCAAATCAATCACTCAATCTTACTACAATCAAATTTATTCTTATCTTTCTCACAATGACATGCAACTCTGAATCAGTCAAGTCATGAACAGCTCATCTGCTTAAAAGCATTGCTAGTAGACGAGTTTTTCTTATTTCTTTCAATGCTTCAGCGAGATCTCAGAATGTCGCTATCTCATGAAACATCAACATAAATCAACAACTTCGTCAATGAGTTATTGATCAGTCAGACGAGATCATCAAGATGCTGATCGAGCTAAAAGATCAATGAAACATGACTTTGAAACTCAACAAGTAATGAATCAATGTTCAAGTCGATCACATCAAGAGACTTGATGAGCTAGAGATCAATCAAATGACAATAGACACTCAAGAAGAGATTATCGTTGAACTATGAAAGAAAGTCTTGAGTTTAAAAAAGAGACAGCATTCAGCGAATCAATCTTGATCTCGTCAATCTACTGAATCTCGAGTTTCTACGAAATCTCTATCTCGTCAATCTATCGAGAATCATACTCGACGTGAATCATTCACTTTATTCAATAATGATCATCACAAGTCTTTCAAGTTTTCGAATCTTTCTGTATTCATCGATGAAGATGAATCAACATGAGATAGCTGAAGAATCAAGATGAACGACAAGCTTCAGACTAATGTTGATCACTTCGATAATGAGAATATCTGTATTGTCTATGTGATATCTAGACTAGAAGATGATGCTGCTGAACATATCTTCGCTTGACATCATCATGATGCTTTGCATTCTTACATCTCGATCTACGAGCTATTTGAGCATCTGAAAGAAATATACGATGAACTGAATAGAAATCAAAAGTGTCGTTGCAAGTACAACGCTCTGAGACAAACAGACAAGTCTTTCAATGTCTTTTACTTTGACTTTATGAAGCTATTCAGCTATCTAGACTACGATGATTGCATTCTGATGAACGATTTTCAGAATAAAATCAATAATCGCTTGCAGAACATTCTATCAGTCTGTTCAGAGAATTTTACTTCACTCATTTGCTTAAGAATCTTTCTTCAAGATGTGAATAATAAACAGCGAGTCAACTATCAGCTACGCAGTCAGCTTCGCACTGTCATCATCAAAGTCATGATCATATCTGATAAACGTGCTGCTACTTCATTGTCAGTAATGACTTTGATAATCAATTATGTTAAGTCTATCTTCTCTTCTATCTCTGAGTCAGCAAGATCGTCTATCATCTGCTATACTTGCAAGATCTCGAATCATTTGTTCAAGAATTGCTCTCAGAACAAGATCAACACTTCTGCATTTCATGTCTTCATCTTTCATCTACATGAAATCATCATTTCGAAGAATAAAGAGAATGAGAAAATGTCTTCTGAGAATAGCGAGGCAAAAAACTAGAGACTTTCATCAAAGATGCAATGAAAAAGATGTTAATTTCTTCAACGATCAACATGTCAGATGATTCTTTTGCTTCTGAATCTTTGACTACTGAATGTGTACTTTCTAGCAATGAAATTAGTTACTCATTGAAGTCATTGATTGACATCGAAGCTGCTGACTATTCGTTCATTGATGAAGTGATTGCGCAGATTGTTTGTGATCAGTTGCAAATTGAGTCTCTGACTTTGATCAAAGCGAAGTCAATTCGAGAATTTGACGATCATTATGCTAAAAAACTCATTACTCATGTCATCTATTCGAATCTGACTGTTCAAGATCATACGATTGACACAGCTTTTATGTTGATCACTCGATTAAATCAACATCAAATGATTCTCAAAAAAACATGAATGAACAAAATCAATCTAGTAATTGACATGCAAATCAATTTTCTTCGATTTTTGAATTTCATTCTCAATTCAAAATCAATTGTTCTATTCACAAGCAACAAGATAATCACGAAGCAAAAGAGTTTGACTTCTACTCATATACTGAAGAGATTTTTCACTATCTCTCAACTCAGTCTGAAATCACTCTCTTTCAATCAGTTCAATGAGAAGTCAGTTAAACTAATTGAACAGTTAAAATCGCGTGACGCGACTTTAACTAACGTCAAAAATTCTAAATCAACATTCAGTCTGAATTCATTCTCTTTCAGTTCAATGAACATAGCAATGATAGAGACAGCGACATATAGAATGTTAGTCAAATGATCAGATGTCAAGATCTTTGCTGTTATTGTCTTGAAAATCGATCGACTCATAACTACAGTTGAAAACAAGTCTGAAGAAGTGAATCTGCATGAGCTTTCTCATGCTGAAGTTCTCAAGCAAGTCAAAGTCAAGCTTCTTTCTGAATATCACGACTATCTAAACATCTTCGATCGAGAAATGATTGATCAGCTATCATTGCATCGTTTCTATGATCACAAAATTGAGTTGATCGATGAAGAAATGTTCTCTCGAAGCAAACTATATCAGATGTTCAATCACAAGCTTCAGAAGATAAAGAAGTATCTGATTGAACATCTGAACAAAGAGTTCATTTTCTTCAGCTTCGCATCATACGCTTTGCTCATCTTGTTCATCAAAAAGAAAGACGATAGTCTGCGTTTCTGCATCGATTACAGAAAGCTCAATGCTTTGATCAAATGAAATCATTATTCTTTGTCATTGATAGACGAGACTCTTGCTCGTATACAAGAAAGCAAATATCTGACTCGATTGAACATCATTGTCGCGTTCAATAAACTACGCATGCACTCAGATAGCGAAGATTTGACTATCTTTATTATCTTCTTCGACTCATACAAATATCATGTAATGCTCTTTGAATTAATCAATGAATCAACATTCTATCAACACTATATGAATGACGTGTTGTTTGAATATCTACATCAGTTTTGTCAGATCTATCTAAATGACATTATCATTTACAGCAAGATCTTGAAGAAACACAAGCAACATGTACGATTAATCTTGAATAAACTATGAGAAGCTGATCTACAGATAGACATCGATAAATGCAAGTTTCATGTTCAGAAAATCATCTTTTTAGAACTTTTGATATCAATCGAAGAATTGAAGATGAATTTGCGAAAGATGCAAGCAGTCATTGATTGATCTACACTCAATAATCTCACTCAGATGCAGTTCTTCATTGACTTCTGCAACTTTTATCAATGCTTCATCAAGAACTTTTCGAAGATTGTTCATTCAATGATTCAACTCATTCAAAAGAAGATCATATTTGAATGAAATGAAGTCTGTCAGATCATCTTCGATCATATGAAGAGACGTATGATCGAGACTTCTATACTACATCACTTTGATCAAACTCGTGAGACTATTCTTGAAATTGACTCATTCGACTACGTCAACGATGAAGTTCTCTCTCAATATGATGACGAAGAAGTACTACATTCAATTGTCTTCTATAGCAAGAACATGTTTTCTGCTGAATGCAACTACAAGATATATGATAAAGAACTTCTGATCATCATTTGAGCATTTGAACACTGATGATTCAAACTGAAACTAACTGACATTTCTATCAAGATGTTCATCAATTATCAAGCATTCACTTCGTTGATGAAAGATAAAGAGCTGAGCAGACGTCAAATGCGTTGAGTTCAGAAGTTCGCTGATTTCAACTTCAAGATAATGTATCAATCTGACAAACAGAACATCAAGATCGATGCATTAATTCGTCAAGCTGACGTCGTGCTCAGAGATTCAGAAGATGAGTGCGTTCGCTATCAATGAATCACTATTCTGACTTCGAATCGAATGAAAATTGCTGATCTAGAGAAGAACATCAGTGAATCAATCTATAAACAGATTCTTGAGATTAATGAGATCGACGAGAATTGTATGCTACTTCGCGAAGCAATAGCAAGAGACGAGACACAATATGAAGATATCAAGTTGAAGAATTGTCGAATTCAGAATGAAATCTTATACAAAGACAGTCAGCTATGAATTTCGTTCAACGAGCTTCTACAAATGAATCTGATTCGTGAGATACATGATCAATCATCAGTTGATCATTCTGATATTCTTAGAACTGTGAAAGTCATAAAGCGAAACTACTATTGATCATTCATGTGAAAAACGATAGATTGATATATTCGAAACTGCTATATCTGTCAACGCTCAAAGACATCTAGAAATAAATCAAACGACTTGCTTCAATCTCTATCAATATCTGAACAGTGATGACAAGACATAGCAATGAACTTCATTATCAATCTATTTGATTCAAGCGAGTACAACGTTATTCTGACGATCATCTGCAGATTATCAAAGAAAAGACATTATATCTTTTGCATCACTGATGATGAAGATATCACTGTCAAAAAGACAGCTGAAATGCTGATTCAATGAATATATTGAACTCATGATCTATCAAGCTTCATAGTATCTGATCGAGATTCGCAATTCATCTCTATACTATGAAAGTTTCTTTGCAAACGACTGAGCATTTTTCTTTGATTGTTCATCGTTTATCATCTTCAGATCAACGATCAAAGCGAACGAGTCAATCAGAACATCGAGCGATATCTTTGATTCTTCTGTTCATATATGCAGAATGACTGATTCAAGTGACTACTCATGATCGAGTTTGTTGACAATAACATCTTGTCTTCAGTCATCTTCTTGATCTTCTTCTTCATGAACAAGAACTTTCACTTTCGTATGAGCTTCGACTCTGACATCATTGAGTATGAAAGCACTCGTGAACGTCTGCAGATCAATCGAGTCAAGAATATATCTGAACAAATGAACAAGACATTGATCTTCGCTCGTGAAGCTCTGATCAAAACATGAGAACAAATGATGAATCAAGCTAACAAGCATAGAAAGAAAGTTAATTACAAGATTGAATCAAAGATGTTTCTGAATGAACGAAACATCGTTACAGCGAGATCTTTCAAAAAATTGAATGACAAGATGCTCAACTTATTTCAGATCACTGAGTCTGTTGACTCATTCTATAAGTTGAAACTATCAGAAACTATGTGTATACATGACGTATTTCATTCAGAGCTTCTTCATTCTGTCGTCGATGATTCTCTGTTTGATCAAAAGAATGAATCTTCGAGATCAATAGTGATAAACGATGAAGATGAATGAAAAATCGACGATATATTGAACTCTCGACAATATCGAAGATGACTTCAATATCGAGTCAAATGAAAGAGCTATGACAACGATCTCAACTGATATAACGCTGACGACGATGAATTTATGAACGCTCAAGAGATGATTGATGACTTTCATATCAAATATTCAAGAAAAGCGCACTAAGAAACAACATTCATGCGAACATGAATAGTCAAGAAAAGAGAGATAATGTTACGATTTTAGTCTTCGTCTATTCTTCGTCTGATTTCATTCTAATCGAGTCTAGCGAAAATCTGATCTAGAAGTGATATCATTGAGACTCTGCATCATATGTGTAAGACATCAACTCAATTGAGTCTAGCACAGAGCTGAGAAACATACATATAAGAATCGAGTTCTTTTCTGTAGATACTTTTCTTTCTTAGCATTTATCTATTAGTTAAATGACATTTCTATGACTCGCTTTAGATCGATCTCTAACAGATCAGAATGATCATTCAGAGCAAAAATGACTTGACATGATTTTTTTATGTTTATATAATGATGATCATTCTTTTAAATAAAAGCTTCATGCTTAATTCATGTAAGTAATCAATACATATTATTGTTTCAACTATCTTCAGATTTCAAGTTTAGTAATAGTGATTATTGTTTAATCTTTGTATATATTTTATGTTATTAAAAAAATAATCATTACAGTTCTGTCATCAACAAAACTCTCATTTTTGAGTCAAAAAATGTTAATAACTATGCTTTTTGATTTCTTTTTAATCTTTTGCTCAAGACATTTACTTTATGCATAATTATTATCATCTTATATGATCATCTTAATAATTTTCAGAACTTAACTGTTAAGTCATTTACATTTATTTCTTGAATGTTTATTCTTTTATTCTTATCTGAAGTGATGCTCTTTGAGTTCAGTAAAAATTACTTTGATTTAATAGTAATTCTACTTCTCAGAAATAAACTGTTACTTTTCAGAATCAAAATTCAAGACTTTTATTTTTTAAAACAATTTTTAATAATTGAGATTAAATTACATATTTCTCATCATAAAGTTTTTACAAATGAAGACTGCATAAATCAAGTCATGTATATTGATGAGATGTTGTTTATTTCTAGCAAACATGTCACAACATCATGAATTTGAGATTCTTTTCTTTTAAAAAGCTTTTACGTCATAATTTTATTAATGATATTAACATAAACTATTGTCAGTTTGATATTGATTTTAAGACATCATTATGTTGAACATATCACTTCGTTACTTGATTCAACTAATGATTTGTATGCTATTATTAAAATAGTGTTTTGCTGCAATTTGCTTATGATAATAATTATTAATGAAAAGTAACAGATCTTGAAAGATGCATCAGAAAGAATTCTTTCTCAGAACTCATTTATATTATGACTTATTTTCATTGATTTTATCTTTGAAAGTCTGATCATAATATTCATGAGAAAGCAGTTTCTGCTAGAATACTTTAAACATTTGCACATTGATTTCAAAAAGCTTATTAGCATATGCAAAAAGCTTTGCATTTCTTGACATTTATTTTTGCGTTTACTTCACATCTTTTTTGTATAAGAAGTTTGAAAATTCAATTTCATCATCTTTCAATTGCTCAAAATTGAAGTTATTCAAATTTCTTTGTTTATTGATGTTTTTGATGTTCTTATAATCATTTTTATTCAAAATGTTTCAACATTGAAGTTAAAATTTATCTTTAAATGATTTTCTCATTCTTTTTAAAGCATTCAAAAGATGTAGAAAATCAATGATTTAAGCTGAATAATTGAAAATCATTAATTGAGTTGTTCTTCTTTGTTATCATCATAAACAAACTTTCATTTCATTGAATGTAAATGAATCTTGATTATTTTCAACTTTTTAACAATCTTCATCTTTTGAACAATTTTTATCTTTTGAATCTCAATTGTCTTCACTTTCTTAATGATTTGAATCTTCTTCATTAAAATGTTCACAATCTGATTCATTTGAATCATCATTATGTTTTGAATATTGAAAGAATGAACTCAACATTTCTAAAGATAAAGCTGAAAGATCAAGATTTTTTTCAGTTGCAAAAGTTATTGCATATGCAAAGTTTTAAAAAGAATAACAGAATTAAACTAATGTTGCTCAAAGATTAAGAAACAATAAAGTTTGTAAAAAAACTTTATGATAGACAGAAATAAATGAGCATGATAAATAAGAAACTATACATCATTATTATTTAAATCATCAGATTAGAAAGAATTTAAAGAAGTTGTTTATTTTTGAGCTTAAAACTATGAACTTTGAAGATTGAGTTGATGATTTTATGCTGTTTATATCAATTTATCTTCATGTAAATTGAAAACTTAAGTAATTTAATTACATTGTTCAGATGCTGACTTTGAAGTTTCAAATTTGAAATTTCAAAAAGATTTTAAATAAAATTATTAAGATTAAAGATGATGATGTTAAAAGTTGAATTATCACTAATTGAATGATCATCATCAAAACTAATAAATTAAGAGTCATTTGAAAACAGTAGTTTATTAATAATTTTAATGAGTTAAAATGAAATAAAATTTTGCTTACTTTGACTGAGAAAAAAGCTACTGACTATACAATCAAGATAAAGATCAACGTGAAAATTGAAAAGTTTACTCATAAAAGATTTGCTGAAATTGATTTTGAAAATTTTGAAGTTGATGAATTTCATCAAAGATGCATTTGCATCAATTATCTTTTGAATTGAGTTTAAATCAAAGTAAATACACTTGTTGACATTAATAATTTTGATAAAACATTATTGAATTATTAATAATGCAGCAATAAACATTGTAAAAATCAGAATGACTTTTGTTTCATGAATTTCACAGATAAACTGTGAGTAGCTTAAGAAATGTGCAGTCACACTAGAAAATATATGCGTAGATAATATGATCAAATTTGATAGTAACTTAGTAATATTTATTCATATAAAAAGTTAACATTAAACTATAAAATACAAAAGTGAACTCTTCTCTATATACTCAAAAAACTAAGCTCAAGCATCATTAATGAAATCAGCAAGATTACATGCAATTTCTGCAAGATTTCTTGAAGATCATATGTAACTTGAATTTTTATCATTAATGAAACATCAAGATTTGTATGTGACTTAAATTCTTGTAAACTCAGAGTTTCTGAGAATTGATGATAAAAGTTTTCATAGACTTGATGTTTCTGAGAATCAACAGTAGAATTTCTCATAAACTCAGTGTTTTAATTTTCATAGACTCAAATTCTCATTTAAAAGCTTAATGATAGCATTGAAGAATAATTCTTGTGTCTATTCTTTATTCTTTGAAGAACTCTGACTTTTATAGATCTGAGTTCTGACATAAACATTATAATATGAATCACACTCAGCAATCTTTATGAAGTAAAATGATATTTAACATTGAAACAAATGTCAACATTAAATGATTTTCTATCTTTTTATATAATTTTTGAAGTGATAAACAAAACTTTGTTATTTCACTGTCTTATTGATCAAATATACATGAGAAAAGATTGAATGTCAAAGTAAAGCAAGTGAAAAAGAAAGATTTTATAATGAGATTTACAAGATTTAATGAACAGCAAATGAAAATGCAAATGAGTGAAACAATGATTGATCAGATAAAATAAATGAACTTGCATCAGAAAGCTTCAAAATTTCATTCATCATTTCAACAATTTTCTTTTTTGCAATGATCATTATGATAACAATCATTTATGTATTCTTTTTATCAGTTATCTTATCAATCATGATAGCAATTTTTACAGTCTTTTTCATGAAAACAGTTTTTATAATCTTCTTTATGATAACAATCTTTACAATCTATTCAGTAACAACAATTTTCATCATCTTAATTTACTTTTTCTTCTTTTTCTTCTTCTTCTTCTTCTTCTTCTTCTTTTTTATCATTTTAGTTTGCAATTGCAACTCAATGATCAAGTTTCATTGAAAAGTCAAAAGAAACAAAGAAAATATTTGATCAATTTTTTATTTGAAAGATAAATAAAATCTTACATTAAATAATTAAACAAAAGTTCGCAAAGATGAAAATCATAATGAATGCTCAAATGTGATCTATGAATGATTTGAAAAATATGACAGACTCAACGTCTGCTATCTATTGAACTGCTATATAAGTAAAAATGTTAAATGAAATGACTCATGTCTTTAAGAAAAATCTGAAATTCTTTAAGTTAATCTGACATAAGATTAAAACTTTATTTAAACTGAGTTGTTGAATAAAGTTAAATTTTTGAATCAATTTTCTGATTTTCTATCTTTAATTTTCATTTCAAAGCTTTGATATTTATTTCAAAGATGTAATTTAAATGCTTGAAGTACTGTCTTGAATATTTATTATATTCATTTCATTCAACAGCATAATAAAGAAAGTCATTAAAAATGTCTTTAAAATAAAATCATGTCTTGTTAAAATGTTTATGAACTTAGATCTTTAATACATTGAAGATGAGTTTTATGAAATTGTAATTCAATGAGTAGAAAAACAAATATCACATCTGACATTCATATTAATGATAAATCTTCATTTAATTTAATGAAATAAACAACTTATTTAACATTTATATGAAATGATGAGTTCTTTGATTCAACTATTGCAATGAACATTTACATTATTCATGATGATCATACTTTTTAAGATCGAAAAGAAACTGCATAAAGATAGCAACTCATTTATTAATCATTGAAAGAAAGTTTCATCATTAAATTAATTTTCATGAATGTTAATATAAAATAAATATTCATCTTTTGTATAAATTAAAAGAATACTTCAATAATGTTCTTTCATTTTAAAGACTTAATAGCAAGTTGATTGATCAACAGAAGCATAAACTTGATGATGTCAACTTGTGATTTCATTGAATAAAAACTCATTCATGAACATGAGTTATTCAATTGTTAAACGAAGCATGTTTGTTATTCAATTCAAATGAAGTTCATCATTTTGTCTGATTTTTACATGCTGTTTTTTCTTATTACTTCAACATCTTCTTTTCAGAATTCTTGATATCATAAATTAATGCATATTAATGTTTCACTTCTTTCATATGTATCAGATCATTTCTTTCTGCATTGCTTACAACTGTTTTTTAAAATAAACTATGAAATCATTTTCAACTGTCTTAAACATTTTGCAAAGAATTTCTTTAAGTTGAAACTAAGATTTAAACAATGATGAATACATGAAGATATTCTCTTGAATGCTATACATCATTCTAAAACAGCAGTGAATCTCTTCAATGATGATGAGAAATTGTCAATGAAGCAATAGAAGTTGTATGATTCTGAAGTGAATCATTGCAGATAGTAAGTCGATTATAGCTGAAAATGCATCAGAAACATTAATAAACAAAAAGATTTAAATAATTTCAATTTTGAGCAATTGAAAAACAATGAAATTGAATTTTCGAATTTTTCATACAAAAGAAATGTGAGATAAATGCAAAAATGAATGTCAAGAAATGTAAAGTTTTCTGCATATGTTAATATCATGTCATCATTGTATTTATCAACGTCAAGCTTATTGATAATTATCATATATGTTTCTATGCAGATTTTAGCAATATTCTCGATCATTAAAAATTTAATAAATTCTCTTTATGAAACAAGCATCAATGAACATTGAAACTTCAAGAAATTTTTTGCACTCATGATTAAATTGTGTTGAAGATGTTGTTTGTTCATGATGATATCTATGCAAATAGTTTATTGAATGAGTCTTTTCTACAAATTAGCAATCATCATGAGAAAAAGCGAAATGCAAGTTTGAGATGTTGACAAGTGATGATGATATGATTTCTTGTTGAATGTCTTATTCATGTATTAAGCTTTCTCTGAATTCTTATCAACAAAAGATGTCAGCATTTTTGATAATTAAATAATCAAATACGTTCAAAATTCTGTCATCAGAAGTAGAAAATGACAAAGACAACTGTCAAGAGATTGCAGAAGTTACTTTCATTATAGTGATAAATTGAGTTTTCTGAGTTTGATGTAAGATTAAAGAATCATTGCTCATTCAGCTTTCAAGTCTGATTCTTTTCATGAAATTCTTCTAGTTTGTAATGTTAAAAGAGTATTAATTTTCATCAAATTGATCAATTCTAAAATCTTTTTACATTAAAATAACTTTCTTGAACATGAAATTACAATCATCACTATTTGCAATCATGTGATAAACATCTTGAATAGCTTGAAGTGTGATTGTTAAAAATGTTACGCAAGAAAATGTTGTTCTTGTGAAGCATGATGAAGATATGATCATTGAGCGTGATTTTTCAAGCTTAAATCTACTATAGAAGAAGAAGAAAAAGAATAGAAAAAAAGAGATGAAGTTTTCTGACTTTGACTTCAGTGCTTTTCTATTAAAAAGTGACATAGTATGAAAAAAGAAGAGAGAAATTGTAAAAGATCATACAAAGAATCAACGACGTTGTTCTCTGATGAAATAAAAATACTTGCACAAGTATGCATGTAGAACTTTATGCTTATGATGTCAGAATCATTGTCAACAAGTTACATTTAAGATTTCTCATTTGCAAGCAAATTAACATTGCATGCATTTTTATCTGCTTACTGCATGCTCAAGCAACTAACTTGATTACACAATCTATGCTTTTAATTGCTTTACTTTAGTTCTTGTTCAAAACATTTGAAAATAACTTTGCAGTTTTCATTGACTTGTCATTCATCAGTTTTTTCAATTTCAGCTTCTTCTTGCTGAAAGTCTTCAAATATGTATTGATTCTCAATAACATTTGCTTGTTTTTCAAAGAGTTTGTCTTTTGCACATCAGATCTCTTTGTTCTAATTTCTTTCTTTATTGAACGTACTACAGCTTGTATCTTGAATGAGTTCATTGAAAACAACATTCAATAAAAGCAGAAAGTCTTTCTTCAATGCAGATTGCATAATTGTAGAATTGTAAATTGTTTATGACAAAGTATATATATAAAAATGCTTATTCATCTGTTTCTGACTTTCATCTCAGCAATTTGAGTCAGAAAGTGCTCAGTTAGCTAGTATTTCATAAACACAGCTCAACTTTCATATCAATTTTCATATCATTATCTTTGTTATTTTTATCAACACAAATGATTCATGCATCTTTCACTCATCATTAACAAAAGTTCTTAGCAAAAACTTGCGCAGCTGATACAGCTTGCACTCTCAAGATATCTTTAATTGTTTCTTTTATTTTACTTTGCATCAGAAGTCACTTCACTTACTTCAAAGATTAATTGATGATTCTTTTGCTTTAAAAGATGACATTACAGCTTCAAGATCAAGTCGTTGATGAATATGATTTAAGCTTCAACTTTCAATCTGCAGAAGTTGTTTTGAAATTGAGATTGAAAAATCATTCACAATTCATGTAAACTTCATAATGATTTGAATGCTTTGATTTAACTTCATAATTTTCTTCAATATTGTTAAACTTGCTGTTATCACAATTGACATTAAATCTTCATCTTTAACTGTTTTCTTTCGCGCAAAAGTTTCAAGAATGAAAGTTGTAAATTTGAATAAATTGATAACACGATAATCATTTGAGTCAAAAAGAAATGTGCAAATGATATTAAATGATGTTTTTAATATCAAGAATGATAAAATGCTTAAAAGTTAAGTGAGAAATGATTTGAAAAAAGAAAAACATTCTGTTCTTAAAAATACACAGTCTTGTTTGCAGCTTGACATCATTAATCTTTTCATCTGCAAGAGTCTTGATCTTGATTAATCTTTTTTCAATCATTAGCTTCTTGATAATTTGTTACTCAGTTTTTGTATGCTCTTTGCTGATGACTTTCAGCTCATCTTGAAGAACTTCTCAATTTTTACAACTTGAAACGAAATATTCTGTCTTGATATAAGAAACGTTCACTTTTGAAAGTCAATCTCAAGTTCACTTTGTGATCATGATCTGATGATAGATTGCAATGATTATGTAGTGACATCATTATTATCTGTTACAATTTCGTGAAAGAATTTGCACTGCTGCTCTTTAAAGCAATCTTTTGACATTTTTAAGTATGAGCATGATTTGCAATAAGATACTTTGAACATAAGCTTAGACTTGTGATTGAACTTGCATCTGTTTTTGTATTTGCTTTTCTTGCGTACGAAATTGAAGCAGAATTTATCGTTCATTGACAAAATCATGAGATGAAAAAAGTCAATATTAGTTGATTTTTGTTGACTTTTTCTGAGTTAGCTGTTAATTTCATGTATCAGCTAACGATTGAAATTAATTGATTTTCTCAATTATTAGCTGACTATTAACTGTCACTTAGCTAACTTAATTGTGCACTCAACTAATATTGATTTTATCTCTTTTGTCAACTTCTTCAACATTTGCGCATTTTGTTTATTAGCAATCAAATATTGAATTAATGATTGAATAATTATCGTGTTTATATAATTGATTAATTAATGATTAATTTGACTAACTAAATAATAGTTATTTACACAGTTTAATATATGCGCTGAGAAAGTTAATGAGAAAGTTAATGAGTAAACTAATGAGGTAGAAAGTCATGTAGAATGTTCAATAAAAAGTCATGTAGAATGTTTAATAGAAAGTCATGTAAAATGTTTAATAAAGTTATATTTGATGCTTGATAGAAAATAAATTTGATTCTTGATTATGAAGCAATTCAAAGCTTGATGAGAAGTCATGTAAAGAATCATGAAGAGAGTCATAAAGAATGCACAATAGAATCATGTTTGATGCTCAATAGAAAACAAATTTGATTCTTGAATGATGAGTAAAGTGATGAGTAAAGTGATCAATAGAATGATCAGTAAAATGATCAGTAAAGTTGTTAAAGATCAGCATAAAGTGAGTCAATATGAATGTCATTTAACTAGAAGATAAATGCTAAGAAAGAAAGATAGTTACAGAAAAGAAGTTGATTACATATGTATGTTTCTCAGTTAATGCTAAATTCAATAGAAATTAATCAAGATGACAAAGTGAGAATAAATCTGACAAAACTAGAAGATTGAATTTGACAAAATTAAAATCATGATATTATTTCTCTTCTTCAATGATTCATGTTTGCATGAATGTATTTTCTGCTCAATTCAATTGATTGCTCAATCATGATTTCACAGACTCAGATTCATTAAATTTTGATTGATTGAATAGTTGAAAGCACTTTTAGCACAATTTGTTCAAATATCAAATATGAAAATCATCAACTATCTTCTGAGCATTCATAAATTCATCATCATCAGTGTTGTATCAATTGAGATCATTGTTATAGTCATTTCATTTGACTTTATACTGAAGTCATCTTCAATATTAACAAGAATTCAATATATTATCAATTTTTCATTCATCTTCATCGTTTATCACTATTAAATCTGAAGATTCATTCTTTTGATCAGACAAGAAGTCAACAACGACAGAGCAAAGTAGATCAGAATGAAATACATCATAAATATGCATAAACTTTGATAATTTCAGTTTATATGAAGAGTTAATGAAATCTAGATTGATGAAAGAATCGAGCATTTTATCATTTAGCTTCTTGAAAAATCTCGCTGTAATGATGTTTCTTTCATTCAGAAACATCTTTGATTTGATTTCATAATCAACTTCTTTTTTATATTTATTGACTTGTTTCATCATTTGTTCTCATGTTTTGACTAGCAACTCATGAGCAAACTTCAATGTTTTGTTCATATGTTTAGATATATTCTTGACTTTAGTCATCTGCAAGCATTCATGAAAACTTTCATATTTGCTGACATCAAGTTCAAAGCTCATATGAGAATGAAAGTCTTTGTTTAGAAAGAAAGAAATTAAAAAGATGACTGAGAATAAAGCATTATTGTCAATGAACTCAATCATAAGTAGTAGCTTAACTCAGTTATTCTGCATGTATGAACAAAAGAATCAAAGATATCTTTCAACATTTTAATTGACTTGTTCACTTTGATCGTTGATTTGAAAGTGATAAACAGTGAATAATCAAAGATTAATGCTCAGTTTTTTGCAAAGAAACTTTCATAAAATGAAGATAAATTGAAAGTTTCAATTCAAAACAATGAAATTGAGTAAATTGTGTATTCAATATATTCATTAAAGCATTAGCTCAGCTGTTTTTTCTGCTGTGATTTCTTCATCATCAGTAGAACAAGAAATATAATGTTGTTTCTTTGTCAGTTTACATATCACTGTTAGTATGATGTTTTTGTCTTTCAAAAAAGATAAGTTGATGATGAAATTCATGATTATGTTTTTTCATTGCTGTTCAAGTATGAGTAGAGAATGTAATAGTTCATTGAATTTATCTCAAGAAATCTTTGATCGCTGACAAATGTAGCAGTTTTGAATATATCAATCTATTGTCTTTCACATTGAAGATCAATAGTAGTATCTTCTTATGATCTTCATCATTCTGAGAATTTCAAAATTATTAATAGAAGATTGATCATGAACTTTTTGAATTAACTTCATTTGAAGATGCTTATCAAAGAAAACTCATAAAAGATCATCTTGATATAGTATTTTGTTTTAAACTCAATAATCTCTTAATTTAATCTCTTCATATTGAGTTTCATCTTTTAATATGACTTCTAGTTGTTTCACTTTCTTTTTGTGATCTTCTTGTACAAGAAGTCAATGTTCATTGAGTTGTAAAGTCAAGTCTTGCTGACTTTGAAGCTCGTTCAACATATTGATGACTTCATTGAGTTGATTGCTGACTCAATGAAGCAGTTGTTCTTTGATGTTTATGTTTCATGCAATGACAGCTTTTTCAGCTTCAACTGAAACATTGATGAGTAAAAGTGAAACTCTTCTATTGATAATGCTTTTGAGCAGATGAATTGTTCAAGACTCAACTGACTTGACATCATATGTTATGATGAAAAAAGATAAAAGTTGTTGAAATAAAAGTAAATGAAAGATTGATGTTTTGAATTGATGTTTTTTGATGAGTGAAAATTCAAAGAATTTCTTGTAAATTTCAAATAATAATTAAGTGCTTTATTCAAAGAATTTCTTGCAAATAGAATGATGAAAATGAGTGTATTGAATCAAAGAATTTCTTGCAATCTAAAATGATGATGATGCAAATTTGAAAAATCTTTTGCAAATTTTTCTTACTGAATAGATTGTTTCATATCATTTATTCATCGATAGCAAAGTAGTAAATGATGAGCATTTATTTAATGTTAAAGATCAGCATAGAATGAGTCAATATGAGTATCATTTAACTAGAAGATAAATGTTAAGAAAGAAAGATAGTTACAGAAAAGAAGTTGACTACATATGTGTATTTCTCAGTTGACACTAGACTCAATAAAAACTAGTCAAGATGACAAAGCGAGAATAAATCTGATAAAACTAGAAAACTAAGTCTGATAAAACTAAAATCATGACAAGAGTGATCAGTAAATAGCTCAGTAGAAAGATCAGTAGAAAGATTGATAGAAAGATTGATAAAGAGATCAGTAGAAAGCTTGATCAAAAGATTAATAAAAAGCTCAATCAATAGTTTGATAAATAGCTCAGTAAATAACTCAGTAGAAAGATTGATAGAAAGATTGATCAAAAGCTCAGTAGAAAGCTCACTAGTAGAAAGATCAATAGAAAGCTCAATCAATAACTCAATAAATAGCTCAGTAGATAGCTCAGTAGAAAGATTGATAAAAAGATTGATAGAAAGATTAATTGAAAGCTTGATGAAAAGCTTAATGAAAAGCTCGATGAAAAGCTTGATGAAAAGCTCAGTAGAAAGCTCAGTCAATAGCTCAGTAAATAGCTCAGTGAAAAACTCAGTAGAAAGCATTGTTTGAAGCATTGTTTAACTTATGTTATGCACTCAATCAACGCATTTTATAGAGTGTTTGATAGAGTGTTTGATAGAAAATTTGATAAAGTGTTTGATAAAAAGATTGATAAAGTGAGTAGATGAAGTAAGTAGATGAGCGAGTAGATGAGTGAGTAAATGAGCGAGTAAATGAGTGAGTAAATGAGCGAGTAAATGAGCAAGTAAATGAGCAAGTAAATGAGTGAGTAGATGAGCGAGTAAATAAGCGAGTAAATGAGTGAGTAAATGAGCGAGTAGAATGATGAGCATGTAAAATGATGAGTAGAATGATGAGCATGTAGAATGACGAGTAGAATGATGAGTATGTAGAATGATAAGTAAATGAGCGAGTAAATAAGCGAGTAAATGAGCGAGTAAATGAGCGAGTAGATGAGCGAGTAGAATGATGAGCATGTAGATAAATATTTTAGCTGAATTAGCTGAATTAGCTGAGTTAGTTGAATTTAGCTGAAATTTAGCTGATTAATCAGTTGTTAGCTGATTATTAGCTGAATCAAGTCGACTTTTTCAAATTCTGTCATTGAGCAAAAAGTTAACTGTCAAACATTTTATTGATTTTGTATGTGAAATCTGTATCATCAAAATCAAATACATAATAAAGTAATCAGTGTGCAAAAATTAATTCAAATGAGAAAAAATATTGACAGTTGAAAGATTGAGCAGTCAAAACTTTCAATATTCTCAATCTCATTTACTAAATTAAATTTTTGTATTTTTTCATTATTTTTGAAGCATTGAATTCAGTTGATTCAATTATATCTTTCAAAGTATATGAAATAGTCAGCGTGCAGAAATTGATTTGAGAAAAAGATGCTGACAAATGAGCAATTAAGTTATCAAAATCATCAATATTTCTCATTGCATTTGCTAAGTTAAATCTTCATATTTTTTCATAATTCTTGAAGCATTGAGATTGTCTTGATTGACTTTACAGTTCATCTTATAGAAAGTTTCAAGCTCAAGAGCATTCAGTAGAAGTTCAAGACATGTGATGAATTAATTAAAGACTTGTGATGAATCAACATGTCAAGCGAATCATCATTGAAATTTGAAAGCATTATTTAATTACATTAAATTCAATTTCTACTTTAAGAGCATCAAAAGATTAAGAACAATGAGTTTGATAGCAATAAAAGATGCTTTTATTATTTACATTGCTTCAGTAAAAGTGTCTTTTAAAAGAATGTTGATGACGTTAAGCAGATCAATGATCTGAATAGAAAAATTACTTAAGATCATTTGTTAAATTGAATAAATTGTGTAAGAATCATGTTCATAAACACATAAATTAGATAATTTTATTTCTGTTGAGTGAAAAAACTTGACACGCTATAGAAAATGATCTTCAAAGATATGCTTCTCAAGAGATTTCTTTTTGCAATGCTTGTACAGTTTCAATCTAGTGTTTTTCAAATATACTTTGTAAAAGAATTATCAGAACAATTTTCATATGCATCGATCTGATATGCAATATCTTCATCAAATGCATTCAGAATTCTTGCAAGTCTTCATTGATTTTGTTAAAGAAAAAGAATTTTCTCAGAATTTTCTTGAGCAGATAATGAAGCAACAGTCTATGATCATGAAACAAGCTTGCACAAAGATTGAATTCATTGAACAAAAACTTTTTGAATCTAGTACATAATTGCTGTTCTATCTACGATGCATTCTGACTGCACATTCTTCTCAGCAGACTCGTAACTGTTATTCAGTCATGCACTCATGACATTCTCATAAGACATTATTCTTATTCTTAAAAGAAACAATCAGCTATCTCATTTCTTTCTCTAAGCAGAATGTTGTCATCTTCAAGTTTGTGAAATCATTGAAGAAATGTAAAAACAGCAATATCATGACTGTGATGTATCTTGAGCTTTGAAGAAGTGAGTTGACATCAGACAACATGATGTAAAAGATAGATATGAAGATGAATTCTAGAAATGAGATAAAGTCGACATGAAATGCTTGATGTCATACGTTGCATCTTGTCTATTGAAAATACTGTTAGAAAGAGTTGTAAAAGCAAACATCAATTACTTATTTTCTTGTTTCTCATTAATTACTTTTATATTTACTGATCAATGATTAGTTGTAGAACTTAAAGACAATGATCAAACTTGCTCTCATCTTTCTTGTCTTTCATAATTTTCACAATTTTCTGTTCATCGTACTCGTATGCATGAGATTTTCATGCACACTGAGTTTTCATGCACTCTAACTAGAAAGATTAGTTACAGATAGTATTTTGAGACACGTTAAACTTCAAGATACTATCTGATGCTTCAAAATACTATCTGTAACTAATCTTTTTAGTTAGAGTGCGTGAAAACTCAGTGTGCGTGAAAATCTCATGCATACAAGTATCAGCTTCATCAACAGCAACATATTGAACTTCAAAGTTTAAGCAAAGCTGAAAGCATCTTTTGTATCATTGTTTCATCATGCAGAACAAAGTTCTTTACACATATCATCTGAAAACTTTTATGTAAATATTAAAAAAAGACTTCTCGACTTATCATACTTACACAGCTCATGCACAGAATCACTTTTCTTCTTTTCAAGATCATTCTGATTCTCATTCTGAATTTACTCATTTCTATCATTCTTCTCGATCTTTTCTGCAACTGCTGTCGATCTTACAATTTTATCAACTCATCAGATTCAGATTTTGATGATCATTCTTAAGCTCATCAATTGCATCTGTTGCTGTTTGAAACATGATAAACACAGCGCATATTTCTGTCTGCTTTATCAAAAATATTAGCTTCTTTTGATTGCTTAGAACATTCATTTTCTCGTTCTCATTAATGAAGATCTTAAAGCACAAGTCTTTATGATAAAAATCAATCATGAATTTCATTTTATAACGTTGAAAAACAAGAAAGTTGAAAATCATTGTCATTTTAAGTTTACAATGACGAGAGAAAGAAAAGAACAAGCAATCAACTATCATGATATGAGCAGATCATGACAGAAAAGACATAGAGAGAGACTTAAATGACAGAAAGTTCAAGAAGAATGATCACATTTAAGAATGTATATTGAAAAGAGAAAGAAAATAGCAGAAACTAAGCAGAGAGTCAATCATTATGAGTTCTGCAGATCAAGATTGTAAATCTGTTCAAGCTGATGAACGCACGTCATTAATGATTCAATGAAGAAAATTATTGAGTTTGAATTGATTATAATGTCAATCAAGATGAAAGTCTGCGCTTTGCTTGAATCATCAGTCAACAGTTTAAGTCTTCTTGATTTCAGTCTGTAATTTCTCTGATGTTTTTAAGAAATCTTACAAAACGTTCTGAAAACAATGACATATTGAAATACTGAAGATGTATTTTCAAATTTTGAAGAAAGAATGAAAGCAGAATTTCATTATGTGAAGTTGATGAAATATAATCTAGCGTGTATTTTAAGATCAGAGTTATCTTTAAATTTCATTACATCATCACACAAAAAGTTAATGATGTATTACTAGAAATATTTAATGAGATCATTCATCGTAAGTTTGACATAGAAATGATATCAAATATTTGCTATGAAAATTGCACATTTCAGTCACAATGCAGCAGAGTCTGTTCATCACTATCTTCTTCTTTGAGTTTGACATGTATTATTCAGACTCTGTTGAGAGAGACATTTAACATAGTCATCATCTCTGACTTCTTTACATATTTTAGCAGTGAAAACTTCAGAAGTTTGTTCATTTGATTTTAATCATATGATTGTAATCTTCTGATTGAAAGAAATATTCATCGCTCACTGTCATCATGAAAACAGTGAGTAAATATTTGAAGAATTTCAGCAAAGAGATGATTCGAGAAACATGTTATTGACATATGCATAAAATCTTCACAATGAAGAGAGATGCAATGATTAAATTCACTAAACATGATATGAGCTATTAATGCAAGTGAGATCAGACTTGCTGCACAGAACAAGACTTACAGATTTAGAAAGCTGAATTGCTTGTATCAATAGAAAGATTTAATATCAAGTGAATATGTTGTCTGTTTGTAAGTTGTCATTGCATTGCGAAGATTAATGAAGAAGAAGTCAGCTGCTGATATCTCATGCATGCTTGTTGACAGAATCAAAGTCTTGACTTGCTTTTTAAAAATCTTTTCAAGCACTAATGAATTGAGATGCGCAGAATCTTCAACATATTGCTGATTCATTTCTTGATTCTCTAAATCAGCAATGAAAGAATTGAAGTCTTGAAATAGCTTTGAACATTGTTTCTTCAAGATTTCAATGATTTGTGAAAGAGATGAATCTGTAGCATCAAATGCATCATTCATTGCAAGTCTGATCATGATCTGAACGCATGACTTGATAAGTAATTGATGCTCAACTTTGCAATGATTTGTAGAAAGTACAGCGATTTTAAAGAATCTGCAAATGCTTAGCTTGAATTGAGAGCATTTTATTAAGAGAGAGCTGAAAGTCTCACTTGTACATTTGCTCTTCAGATAAAGAGTTTACATTTCAGAGCAAATCATATTCTTGAGTCAATATTTGAAAATGTGTCACAGAGTGAACATTTAAAAGAACTGTTATCTTATTCTTCATGATTTGCAGTGTTGAAGTTGAATCAAGATGAATGTTTGTAGTAATACTGCTGACTTGACTTTCAATGTCACTGATTTGACTATCAATAAAGATTATTGAGACTTGACACGCTTGAGATTCTTCTTTCAGAAGTTTCTTTGTCTTTGATATTTTTGATGACTTCTTCTTGATTGACTTGACAGCATGCATGATAATCTGAAATTCTTTTCTTACTTCTAGAATGATATCATTGAGTTTAATGCAATCTTGTACAGATAATGACGTTGAAGCAATGAGACTGTTGCTTTTGATCATTTGAGCAAAATAATAAATGATTCATTTCACTGCTTTAAACTCTGAGTCACATTGAGTAAGCAGCTTTGTGCAATATGCAAAACGTATATGAGAATTCTTCAATGATCAGCATCGCAAAAGAATCGACACTATTACTGAGACTCTGACACATTCACTCATAGTTCATGATCTCAGATGTTTTGCAGATGATTGAATGCAATCTCAATCAAAAGAGAAAGAAAATGATCAAAAGCACTCAGTAAAAATTTTCAAAGTTGAAGAAGTGAGAATGTCATGACATAAGATAGACATCACACGTTGTACAATATCAGCGAACTTACTATGCGTTGAATCATCAGATCAACTGAGAATAAGATCAAGCGCAAGTGTCATAGCTTGAAGAGCAGAGAGTTCAAGTGTCAATTCATGTGCTTGAAAGAATTTTTCTCTTTTTGTCTTCTCTGTTATAGTGATATCTTGAAATCTAGTATGCAATGTCTGATGATGATAGTGATCATAATTAACAGTGTCAAAGATCATGTCATCTTTTATCAGTTCATCAGCGTAGCACATTCTACATGAGTAGTTCACTCTGAGTTCAAGAAAGTTAACAATTGCTTGTTGAGATTTCATATTTCTCATGTATGCAAGAATTGATGCTCATACAGTTTTCTCTTTCTCAGATATCAGCAGTTTGCACTCATTCTCTAGTCTGATGAATCTTTTTGCAAATGCTTGAATCACATCGTTCAGATCTGCATCATGAAAACTCAGTGTGATAAGATAAACATTGCACATTTTCTGTCGTTCACTGAGTGTTAGAGTTGAAGAAGTGAGATAAATTTCACTGAGAGCTTAATACATGTTGTGATATAAGTCAAAATCATCAATAAAGCATGTAAATGACATTGACTGAACATTGAATTTGAGAAAATTGATTATATGCTGATGATCGTAGTATTCTTGCTCAAGCTCATCTTGCAGTGCTTTAAGCTGATCAACGAAGCGAAATTGTTTTATTTTCTGATTGTAAACTCATTTTATTTCAGCATCTTCAATACTAGTCTCAAAGAATCGTTGTATATGCATCTTTTCAGCTTGCAACACTTGATGAAACTGTAGTTTAATGACATTATCTTTCATCAATATAAGTTTATAAAAAGAGATTCTGTCAATTGTAGATTTGATAACAATCTGTTGTACTTGCAATAGCACTTGACTCTTGATAATTGAATGTTGTCTCTGATTTCGCTCAAAGAATATCACTTGATCAAACTTGAGTTCATCAAATCTAATAAAGTCTGAGAAAATGATTGATGTGAAGTTCAAGTCATTATATGTAGCATAGTCTGATGAACATGTTCTGATACTTGATTCTTAACACTCTGCATGTCACAATTGAGAGAGACTCTTCACAATGTTTATTATCTCAAAGTGCATCTTCTTCTTAACATCTCAAGTACTCAATAACATGACAATTAAGATATGAAAGTCAAAGTGATACATATTGACAGTTGACTTGAATGTATTGAACGACATCTTATCAACTTTAATGAGAATCTTGACTTTTTATAAGAATGAAATCAACAGTCAATTTCATTCTCAGATCAGAAGTGTAAACAACGTCAATGATAGTTGTTCAATCTCAGACATTTCAGACAGACATAGTACTTGACGTAAGAAGAAATAGTTTAGTCTTATAATTTCTTTTGTCTTGCATCACATTGTCATTTCTAAGACAAAATTGAAGATCTTGAACTTGAAGTGATTTATGAAAACAGCAACGATATTGTCATGCAAATGTCTGAACTTTGATGAAGCATAAATCTTCAAGAAATCAACAGACTCATCATTATTAATCTCAGAATCAGAATCGCGCAGACGAGAGTGTAAAATGTCAAGCATGACAAGATCTGACACTGTCATTTTCTTGAGACTAGAATCAATAAATATCTCAGAAGTGTCAATCATGTTTTCTTCTTCGAATTTGAATTGATCGTTGTTCAAAAGAAATTGTAGATCATCACTAAAGTTATCATCAGTCTTCTCATTCAATTCATCATCGCTGATTATATGTACAACATTTTCTTCATCTAACATTCTTCTTGCGTAGTCTTTCATCTCATCTGATTTACTGACGCTTTGTAAATCATCTCAAGCTCTTAATTCAAGACTCGCAACATTCTCAGTCATCTGAGCTTTCAGTCATTGCAAAATATGAGAGCTAATGAAAGTATCTGATCATGTTGTAACACAAGTAACAGAACGAGAATGAAAGATAGCATCAAGTAGCATCATGATCTGATATGTAGCTGTTGTTGCAGTATCTACATACTCAATAGAATTTGTTATCTGATATTCTGTTACATGTGAGATCAGTCATCAACTTCAGCTTATCTTCTCTCGTCTTGAAAACAGATCACTCATCTAGATGTTGACTCTCAAGATCAACAAATGACATCATTTTCAAGTCTTGTCTTAATGTCACATCGAAACTGCTAATACTCAGCAATGCGTGAAGCTTGAAGCTTCAAATCTCAAATCTCTGCTCTTCAATGTTTAATCTTCGACGCTTGCATTTAGACATTTTCAACTCAACATCATCAGCAACAGCATTTATCTCTTCATCATGTTTGTTGTTTCTTCACTTGAGTGACATGACTGCAAACGTTGATGCAACTGATAGTGATAGAAAAGATTTATGTGCTTTATTTTAAGCGCTTCTTGAATAGAAATAAGATGATTATAGAATCTAATCAATATCTACATCGTGAATAAAGTTGATTGATAATAAGTGCTAAGTTCTATGATGCAACGTCTTGCTAAGTAATGTGATAATCACATGATTTACTCTTGCATCTTGAGAGCTTCTGTCTTGCATTTAATGTTCATCTCAATTCATCTGTATCTTAAGTTCAGCAACGCAGCACTTGTTGCAATTGTGATCATCTTCAAGCAGACTTATCAACAGTATGCAACATCTTTCAATCACATCTCTTTTCTGCTTGTGTACATGTATGTACAAGTAACTAATGTACTAACATGAATAAGCTTGACTACAGAAGAAATTCTATCATCATCTTTACACTATTAAAGAGTCTGCGATATCTAATCTGTCTACAAACTCAACATTATCTCTCTTCACGACGTTCTTAAGCACATTACTCTCAGCATCATGCTATGTCATTGAGTCAAAGCAGTGAAAGTCATTAAAAGATAAAATAAAACTGAAAACACGTTTTTTGTGCTTCAGATACTCAAAGTCAAGTAGTTCACAAGTGAAAGCTTTAGTTATGAATTGTATTGAATACGATGTGAATACTGCAGATGTCTACTATTCAAAAAAAATACAATAAAGTTCTTTCAAATGTCTTGAACTGAAAGTGAGAACTGACGCAAGTCATGTTGATATGTGTAATCTCTGAATCTGTTTACATTCTGCAAAATCTCATGTTTGATTAGAAACATATCAAGAAAATCTACACTATTCAGTCTCTTTTCACGCAAGTAAAGAATACACTCGCTCTCTTTGAGTATTTCAAATCACAATTCAGCATGAAGAATGCAAACATTGTCTTCGCGCATTTTTCAAAATACTACGAGCTGAACTACTTAGCATCATCTCTCGCCTCTCGATGAATAAAGAGTTAGTTACTTGAGACTCTTTTATCTCTGTCTTTCTGATATTCATTTTTTCTAGACTTCTTCATCAACTTAGTCATTATGTGCAAGCTACACATTGATAATGAACGTGACGAAGATAGTGATCAAGCAGTTCTCAATGCTTTCTATGACATGATTGACAAGAAAGCAATTCAAGATGATGAAGAAAGTGTCAAGTATATTGATGATTCTCACTATGCATCAATGAAGTTGAAGACATTTCGTCATAAGCGAGAGAGATGCTCTAGACATGCAAAGAAGATATTGAAAGTTTCTGCTATGTTTGAAAGAACTGAGAAATCAGCTGCTGTGTCATCTGATGTATCATCTGATATGCAGTCTGAAATGCAGTCTGCTGAATTGAGTTAGCAAAATGTTGCTACATGAGTCTGCATGTTGTTCGATGATTCTGTTATTGTGAAAATGCTTTGCTGCACTTGAGCGTTGATGTTTGCTTGATTTGAGATACTCTTTTACGCTGAATACTCTGCTTTTATAAGCTGATGATGTTTGAACAATCTGACTTGATGAGTTGTCACGAGATATGATTATCATCTAGATGAGAAATCATATGTTGCTTTATGCAAGCTGTATGTTAATGATAGACTACAATCAGAGCTTCAATCTGCTTGACATCAAGTATGAGAGATTTTGTTCACAGAATGCACTTGAGACAATGAGCAGCTGCTATTTTCTGACAGCTCTATTGATCATCAGAGCTGATAGAGACGAAAGATATCATTGTTCAAAGCATTGCTTCTTCTAAAATCATACGTGCATATCTCTCTTGATATGAAATTCTTTGTGATATCATTCAAAGAGTATTTGATGACGAGTATATTATTTTTTACTAATGTCTGCTAATTCTAATTACATGAAAATTTTATTGTTTTATACATCATGTTATTTAAAAAGAACTCGATGACAATAAGATTTCATTACGAGCTGCTAAGCTTAGCTTATTCTATTTCAGATATTTTCATTCTTCAGAGGTCTGCGACATCTTTCCATGCTCAGATTCATTGATGATCATGACATCATGTTTGAAAATTCTATTGATTGAACAACGTCTTTTTAAGAATACACATTGGTCATTATTGTTCTATGAAAGAGGCACTGCATTTGCATTGCGCAACTGAGCTAGTCTGAAGATAAATGTTCTTAACCCTCTGACGCCCTTAAAGTAATCTGCCATGTGACGGTCAGGAATGGAACAAAAGATTCGAAATGCCGTTGCGCGGAGCCAACGACTCCTCTGGATAATGCTCACCCACGTCACCGATGCGCGGTCTTTCCCTTCCTATGTCGTAGATATTCGACCTGGAGAGGATGAACTTCCCTTCCGAATCCATGCTGGCAATAGAATATCTTCTCCTCATGATGCCAAGGCCTGCTTGGCATTGCGCCTTGCCGAATAGGGCGACATTGGATCAGTCAACAAAACGCCATGAATTTCCCGTATCAAGGCATTGGTCCGACTAACCTCCGAGCGAACCTGCTGCAGGTTGGTTTTCTCCCGTGCTGTCGCAACCTCCTATCTACATCGCCGCCTACATCGCCAAAATGATCTGCTACAAGGAGCGATTCGAAATTTGAAAGGCGGAAAATTTCGTTTCCGTTGTGACCTTTTCTTTGGGCAGAACTCAGCTACCAGTCTCCCCGGTTGAGGGAAATCGTATCAGATCGTCGCGTCCTTCGGACTACCCAACCTACAAACCATGGATGAGATATTTCTCAATTGTGTCTTATTAAGCATGATTCTCGATATCGCATTGTTTCGTCCTCAGAATCAAGACGTTAACGGGTAGGATCGGTCAATCGCCAGAGCAGCCAAAATCTGAAAATCAAAAGAGACACCTTAGCGACTGGCGGAGTGACAGGGGGATGGCGAGTGACCGATCCTGCCTGTTAGTATCCAAGTTGTCTAAGACGTACGTTGGCTAAAATTGCTCGAACCCCACCCGCGGGTTCCCAGCTCCACCCATATTGGTGCTAATGTACGCAGTGACAATCCAGTGCGAGGTTCGTTCGATGTAAGTTGGCGGCCCCTTCCAACTAGCGTTACTGTTTGCTCGGATCCATGTGCCCTGAAGATGATGTCGGCGTATGTCGACTGAAGTGGGCCTAGTCGTAAGAGCTCCCCATCTTATTTACATATGATCCTGCCTCCATTTCCTTGTGCCCACTTCTTCAGTCTTCATTCATCCTCCAAGGTTGTTCTCCTGCAATTTGCGCACCATGAAGCTTTGCAAATATAGCATCATAACCTGTGCGGTGGTCCTTTTGGACCACGCGCAAGCGAATGCTCTTCTTAAACCTCTTCGTCGTCGGCAGATGTCTGGGTCAATGCCCTACTCATTGTCTGGCTTCGATGATCCGACAATTAACATAATTGATGGAGCCTTCAACACAGCGATGGAAGATGGCTACCCCGGAGTTGCAGCTTCATATCAAAATCAAGCGCTCACGGGTCCCGTTGACCTCTTACAAAGCAGCACCAGCATCTACGGAGTTAACCCGGCAGTGACTCTCCCTCTCTACACAGGAATGTCGTCGGCAAACAAGCCATACTGGTGGATCTTGACAGACACATCGGACCAAGGGAATGCGGAGCAGCTTGGGCTCAATTACTCACCGAAATTGAGGTTCTCTGCACAGTCAAATACTACCGGTGGCCTGACAGGTGCAGAGCAACTCATGATTGTCAACAACACTATTGCTGGCCGTGTCGGTATGATTGACTTCACCCCAGTCCGCAACATCGTGCCGGGTGATGCAGCGCCATTTCCTCCCAAGTCAGTCCAGCCCGGTTCTGTCGGCGACTCGAATTACACCCCGCTGATTCAGCTTATGAATGCCGGCGGTGAGGTCTGGAATGCCCCCATCGTGGCTGGCGAATGCACAGAAGATTATCTCAATCAATTTTGCAATGGTGTTCCTATGAACATGTCTACGGACTTTTATAGTAAGGGTATGTTGGTTTTGTGCTCCAAAACTGTCACAAGCGCTTGTTCGGCTGATTGGTTATGCAACAGTGCACGACCAAGTCGTCGCTATCTGTCCCATGACCAGTACCGTCACCCTCAAAGGAGTTCGTGGCTTCGCTGCCGGAAGGTCGAACATCTACCTCGTCGCTGATGGTTCCGATCCGCTACCTGCCACGCTCGACGGAGCAACCTTTGCTTCGCGTTTGGCTTACATCCAGACAATGGGTGATGGCGCTTTCATCGCCCTTGAGAATATTCTTGTTGCGTCAAATGGGTTCACAAATGCAGACCTACCTTCTGGAGCACCAAACGGCGAAACCCACCATCCTTGGCGACAGGGTTTGGACTCTGCGATATTGGGCGACGGTCAGTCACTACGTTGAAATCCAGTTGTGCTTTTACTGACTTTGTGCGTAGGTGTTCCTCTCAACGTCCTCGGCGCCATTCCTACCAACGACTTTGGCTACTCACCCTTGTGGAACTTCCAAGTCTATACTTGGACCAACTATAGCATCTCCGCCAGCATCCGCACAAGGCTCACGAGCGAGTTCCAGGTTAGGGGTATGGCAGCAGCTGGATACATCACCAACCCAGACGGGACGCCGCTGTCCAATGCAGGAATCATCAATAACTGCCCCATTGTACATAGATTCATCTAAGACGGAAAGTGGCAGAGTGTATGAAAATATTCAAGTAGCTAATATAAAGTGATCGGTCCACTAATGTCCTTCGACTCTTACTCTTTGACTCCAATGAAGCGAATCAGAAAAGGAAATAAGTCGCGACGATCCGATAGCTAGAATTATCGAGAGTAGGTGAGAAACATATTTGCAATAACCTACTATGTAAGATCAAAAACGTCTTAATTATTCAGATGTTTTGAGTTAGTTTGTTCAAAGCTACCTTTTAATAAAACATAAACTTTAGTACTTTGATCAGCAGACTGATGCCTCAGCAAAGAATAACCACAGGAGGATCTTAACGACTAAAGTCTACATAAATCTCGTCCTTAGTACGCCTCGTACCTCCGTAGTTGAGCAAAGGTGCCGAGGTGTGATTGTTATGGTACAGGCATAATTTTTGTAGGTTTAGGCTAACCTAAGGAGGTTTAAACACCCCCGGAAGTGGCTGTTGTAAAGGATATGTACCTTTGAGAACGACTTCTCCCTCGCTTTTCCAGATTTACCGCTAAGAGTGATACACATCTCGTTATAGGCCCCTACATGCGCTGAGCCATGCCTCCTCGAAACAAGCGAATTGTCATTTGCTGCGACGGCACCTTCGACGATTTTGGCGACACCATTGAGCGCAAAAAGCCAGGCAGCCACACGTCGCGTGTCCTCCGCTGGCTGCTGCCTCCTGTGATCTTCCATGTCCTCTGGGGCCTTCGCGTCTTCGCCTGCATCAAATCGGTCGAGAGGAATCTGCTCTGGACCGAGAAATTGCCGAATCCCTTCCACTCCAACGTCTCTCGAATCGCGAGCGCGATCAAACCCCGAGCTGCGGATGGAACGCAACAGATTGTGGTGTATGTTGGTGGCATAGGCGCATTAGGAACACCACAAAGTCGATTGAGGAGGCGGTAACGGGCAATACCATGGTCTACAAGATACGATATGCCTACCGGGTCCTAATGGACAATTATACTCCGGGTGATGAAATCTTCCTGTTCGGCTATTCGAGGGGTGCATTTACAGCTCGAGCAGTTGTTGACTTTATTCGATGGGTGGGGATACTTCAGAAGGGAAGTGTGGACAATTTCGACTCAGTCTGGGACGAATACAGAAGCGTTTCGAAGATCTTCAGAGACGACCTAAACTCGAGGCCAGAATCTCAGACTCTGGCAGCACTGCTGGGTGGAGGGAAGGGTAGAGTAAGAGACGACATTGTTTGCAAAGACATCAAGATCCGTTGCGTGGGCGTCTTCGACACCGTGGGGTCACTGAAAGCTCCCCCGCTCTTCGATACCTCCAGCGACGACCTGCAAATCGCCGAAGAAGCGCGAAAAAGATATGACCGCTTCGACATTCATCTAGGCCCTGAAGTAGAGAACGTATTTCAAGCCGTCGCCCTCGACGAACGGCGCTTCGACTTCTACCCAGCAGTACTCGAGCGGCCAGTCATTGGAATCCAACATTTCAATCAAACGTGGTTCCCAGGAGTCCACGCAGACATGGGTGGTCGACAACGACAGTACTGGGTCTATTTCCCCTCGCGTGGATGATCGGCAAGCTGCAGGCAGCGCGCCTACTCGATCTCGACAAAGATTTCGTCCGGCACAACATCTTCGACGCGCTCGTGGGTGCCGATCTCAGGGACAAGGATGACTGACGACCTTCCGACCTGAAGATCACACCCAGCCACTGGATCGACCGCCACACATTCATAAGAAGCCTGATTCCATCATGGCTACTCCCCTGGACCCGCATCGCCCACCGCAATCCACACATGGCAGCCAATGTCACTACCAGCCCACAGCAATAAGTAGCAGCCCCACCAAACCAAGGACCAGAGCAAACGTTCCATTGGACAGTAATCAACCGCATCAACGAGCCAACAGGCTACTGGGAACGGAACACCACCACCAAGCACTCCGCCCTAACATGCACCGCACTCCGCCGACCAGACCCCATGAACCCCAATGCGCAGATCACAAAGCAGCAGATTGAGCAGCGCATGGACGCGCCGACGGGTATCGACGGGGACCTGTACCGCCATTTCAATTGCCGTGAGAGAATGGGAAATTGAATGAACCAGGACGCGTTCGGGGACCAGTGGGCAACGCCGAGCAACGCAACGCGTACCATACGACGCCGTCGCAGACAGTGATTAGATTTTACTCGCGAATGAAGGCATGCGGCAGACCTTCCCAACGACGGCAACGACGCCGCGAGCACGTGCCGTCGGGCCGGTGATCCGCCTCAAAGTCTCTCCATCGTAAAATGATCTCCGCTTGAGTGGTCGAGCGTCTATCCCCGTCACGTGAATGTGAAATATTTCCCATTCACGTGACGAAAGATGTCAATGAAATCATTCCGTATCTTTCTCGAACGATGATTGCGCACATCCGGAACAATGCTGATCCCATGAAGATTAGAGAAAGCGAGCTCGAGTCTGGTTGTCATCTGGCCGGATTTGTCTACAAAGTGAGTTATGAAGGTAAGAACTACATCAAGAAAGAAGTTTCTGGTTCATACGATGTTCACGAATTCTTATATGAGGCTAACGCTTTAAATGCCCTCAACCGCTTCGACCATATCATTCGACTTGAGGCTCTCGTGGTCGATGATTCGAGAACAACTGTGAAGGGTCCCTTGATCGAGTTTGCGCAGCGGGGTGCATTGGTGGATCTTCTATAGGGTTACAAAGGCAAAATTCCATAGGAAGACCGGATGAGATGGGCAGTTCTTCAGTGCTGCGTTGAAGAATGACATCTGAGAGATTGAATGGATAAAGGAACGTCTAACAAATAACTTATCACTAGTATGCTTATAAGTTATACCTCATATCTCTTCTCTAACGAACTGAGTCTTGAACAGGTTAAACTTATTGTCAGAGACTCTGAGTGTTGCAGAAAATAAGAGCACATGTAGGTACGAGAAGAAGGGAAATTAACGTACTTCTTGATATTTTGTCAGCCTATAGATCTTCAGTGCCTCTCCGTAATTTTCGAAAGCAAGTGATTTCATGGCAAATACAATGTTCTTGCCGCTCATTATTTTCCGTTCCCTCTTTCAACATTCCTTCGCCGCTGAATCAATTCAAGAATAGAGATCGTACGTACAGTCATACTGAAGATTGACTTTAAACCATCTTCGCTTGTGATGAAAGTGATGAAAGAAATGAACTTGCTCACGCTGTCGTGGGGCGAAGCCTCACCCCTCAAGAACTCATGGAACAGTATTGATCCGGCCGCACCTTCAGGGTTCATGGGGACATTGGCTACTATTGGTAGGGGTTTCCCGACCAGGACCCACGGTACTATTGGTCAGCACCTTCAGGGTCCATGGGGACATTGGCTACAACTGATAGGGGTTTCCCGAGCATGGCTCAGCCGCACCTTCAGAGTCCATGGGGATATTGGTCACTACTTATAGAGGTTTCTCGAGCGGAGTGTTCTTCTTCTTCTTCTTCACCTCTTTACCTTTTATCGATTTATCTATCTATCTACCCACCTGTATCTAGCCTACCTCCTAGATTTACCTACTACTACTACTATGCCTTCTGAGCTCTGACTACTAGGTTGAGCAGTACCACCGCTTTACAACGCATTTCTGCATGCATTCTTTCGCTTCTTTGAAAAGTTTGACATATTTTGACAGAGCTATCTTCATGATTCGAGCAACTGATGCGAAACTACAAGTGTTAGCAAGAGATAAAAGACTAATGTGTCTTGACTCTTGAACCACGTTTTTGTGAAATAGACTGAGAAGCATTGAATCATAGAGCGAGTATGCATGAATGAACAGAATGACTAATCATTCGCTGTCGACTAAAGAAGAATGAAGAAAATGTTCTCGATTCTGCAAATAGTATATTCATCTTCATTTCTATCTACTATCTAGACAACAACAAGGACCTGAACCGGCTATAGCAGATTCAAAGGCAGCCTCACCCTGGTCATTCGCGATTGTCAATCTCGCGATAATCGCTTGCCGCTCAATGAAGATGCAAAAATGTTGGAATACGAGGTTATATGAGGGCATATTGATATTTTGGTTGTTGCTGTTAGAAGGCTATCTAGAAGGTGGAAGGTGAAAGCTCTACTGGCGGGCCCCAGCCCTACCAGCCCTATGAAGCGAAGATTACCAACTCCTCCTATTCCTACACAAAAAGTGACACCAATGCTCACGGAGATACGCTGGCCCATCTAGAAATCCGGTGATAGCTGCCTCCTTCAAACCATACTATCGCCCGCCTCACGCCTCGCTAGCACAGCCCGCTTCAATTCCTCACCGCCATATCCACTCTCGAGATCATCATTGAGGTCGAAGGTGCCGTCGGGCATTACTGCGAAGGCACGGCCTGTAAAGGGGGGGGATTAGTGA
>JAABUS010002344.1_pt1 | contig 36236 bp, 32 predicted proteins | sample 5560161 | NCBI WGS metagenome assembly JAABUS01 (sample SAMN10711885, study PRJNA513376) | rock metagenome | isolation source: Antarctica rocks | place: Antarctica: Victoria Land, Trio Nunatak nord | collected 2016-01-04
GCGCGTCTAATGGTTGTGCGTTAGCTTGCAAGTTGAAGGTTCGTGTGTGGGGTTGTTGGTAACAAACATGTCAGATTAACCGTAACGTTCTAGGCCTGCGCATAAGCACAGACCTCGTCTCAGAAGGGCCTCGGGAAACTTTCAAGGCTACTCTCACGATATTTAGTCCCCGAACCTACTGTGCTTATATTTATTTTCCTTTCGCGCAAGCGATTAACTCATGCAACTTATTATCCTTTACAACATTATTCGTGCCCCACCCTAAGCTCATCCTTCGCTTAGTGCTCTATGATCATGTGCAACTAAACCTTTATATTTGTGATTCACCACCTTCATAAATTCATCAAAATTCCATGCAATAACTTCTACATACACTATTATCAAAGATTGCATTCAAAAGACTATTGAAGCTATAAACATATGTCAAAATTCTAATAAAGCACAAATTTTATGCAAATTTCTTATTTTATATGAAAAACTTTAATTTAACTTAACTAAGTAATTATCAGTTCAAAACAATAGTTATAAGCAGTATAAAAACTGCATAATAAAACTTTAAACTTTGATTAAAAGTTAACTTTAAAATAATACTTAATTAAAATACATAATTTAAGCTTGTTAATTAAACTACATTTATTGCAATTAATAATAAATATGTTAGAATCATGTTTAAAGCAAGTCATAAAGATACAAGTAAATTAAATTCAAAGTTAAAAAGTAAGATTTAAAGATGCAAAAACTATATATACAAAAGAAAAATGAGCGTTAAGCTTAATAAAGTTTTAAACTCACATTTAAAGAACATGCATTTCAGTAGAAGACTGAGCAGCATCAACAGTTTGTAAAGAGTAACAAAGACAGATTTTAGTGCTTTTAATAATAATAATAAATTCATACATTCTTGTGACATTGATTAAGTCAACTCATGAGAAACTCTATGCTATTTATATTGAGTGAACAAAACTCTTTGAGATAGAAAATCACTTGCTGTTTATACAACTGCTTCACGCAGTTGAAACTATTATTATGAGACTATGTATCAAATTAGTTCGCGTTGATTGCACATTAAAGAATGAATGACTCAGTCACTTTAAATTGCTTTAGAAGCTTCATTTTCATCATCATTCTTGCAACTGCTCTGAAACTTTTCATGATAGTGATGATTATTCAATAGTTTAAAAAGTCAATATTTTGTAACATTCTTGATTGCAGATGCAATCAGTTCAAGCAGTGTTTATCAAAAATATGTTATATACGTTGCATGCAACATACATAAAGCACAATCTCTATGCTGATTTTTCTCTTAGACTCAAGAAATTACTTAAAGAGTTTTCTTATAACAAATTCACAGTTCAAGATGAACAAAATCTCTCACTGCTCAAATTTCAACAGTTTACTTCTTAAGCATGAATTGCAGATGTTTCATTTGTGATATATATGTGTATCACAGTTGATTTCTTCTTTAATCACATCAACATACACTATTGTTCTCTTGAACTATACAGATGATGTTTTTATCACTTTGACTAGAAATTGATTCTATCATCAAGACATTTAAGAATCAGAACTCAGTGAAAAGATAAGATTCTTAAGATCAACAATTATTATTATTATATATTATATCTTGCAGATGCTTGCTTTGTTTATTAAATGTGCAACTCATTTGTTTTGCATTATTTGTAAAGATCTTTCTCATGCAGATTAATCATGTTTTGCAAAAATGTTCATATGCTACACTTTTAATCAGACAATGTAGTTTGATCATTCTTTATTAATTTGCTTGTGTTTCTCTTCTTTTAATGAAGTTTTCTCATCAACATATTGCTCATGTATAAAATGTCTGTATTTAAATGTCTGTTAAATGATATTAATAAAATTCTTAAGTTTGCTTGTGTTGAACTTAACAAGTCTTGTAAGTTGCTTATGTTGTAGTAACAGACATACAGTCTTAACAAGATTTATATGTAGTTAGCACATAAATTTAAAAAATTTTCATGATTTAAGTTCTTTCTGCTAATCATTCTCAACAGATTAAACACAAGAATGGTCTGTTTCAATTCTCATTATCATGATGACAAGATATTGAATTGAATGATTTTCATAAACGATTTTTCTCATAGTTCTGCATTCTATTTGACTTTCTCATCTGCATGCAAATTGCTTGTAACATGCACATTGAGATTATCAAAGTTTGTGCAATCATGAAAACTTTGCATGCAATCAATGTACAGCACTTCATCATCATGCAACACTTTAATGTTATTCAAACTTTTGATAATTTCTAAACTTTAGTATAGTTAAACAGTAAATTTGTAGTCAACATCATGTACAAATGAGTTTCATTGCTGATCTTAATGCTTTTAATAATTAATATTTCAAATATTCATTTAATTTTATGTTTCAGATTTGCGTTAATTTTAGCTGAGATATATTCATAAAAATGTTGAAATTTCTAGAATTTCTATGAGCACACTATGCATCTTTGTCATTTGATTCAATAAACATGATCTTGATATTTATAACATTAATAGTTACAATGTTGAATAATATTATTAAAACATGCAATTCACTGTTATCTTTGCATGTTTTTTCTTCATTAAATTCATTGAATATGATTAAGCTGTTAACAGCATGATCATTATTTATTACAAACATAGCTTTAAAATCACACAAACTGATTACAATGTTTAATGCATTTTTTTTCTTTAGTAATCAATGTCATTATACACATCTTCATCATTCTTCTTAATCTTATCATTCTTTTCTTATTGTGCATTTACATCACTTCTAATATTATGTTCTTTCATGTCAGCATTTGCAACATAAGTACTTTCATACTTTCAAGTAAAATGTTTGAAATATTTGATCAATATGCTTGCATTACTATCAATAAACTGATCACATTGAGTTAAGTACTTAAGTTCAAATCAAGTTAAATTTTTTTGAAAAAAGTATTAAGTTGAGTTAAGAAGCTTAATTTAACAACTTAACTTGAAAACTTAACTTAATTCAACAAGATATTAAATAAATGTAAATAACTTGATTGAACAGTTTACATGATTTCTTTTCATGACTTTCTATCATGTTTTTTCGTCATGACTGTTGTGATCATGCACTTCAAGTTAACTTAACATAAATCATGTTAAATTATCATAAACTAGTATAAAACTGATGTTGACACGCTAGTGATTTAGCGTGTTTTCAAGAATAAAACTCATGACATGTTGCATCTTTTTTCTTCTTCAACTTTGAACTTCTAGTTAAAATACACTCATATAATTCGCTTTATGCAAACTCATAACATTAGTTCAAAACTCATCAATATTGCTATTGATGTGTAAATAATATAAAAACAAGTTACATTATTCAAACTTGAATCAGAATCGAAAATTGAAAATTGAACTCAGAAGATTCATTAAAAATCAAGAAATTTCTAGAACAGAAGAACATGAACATGTTGCTTTAAATTAACTCTTTACTGAGCTCGTTGTCAAAACAAAAGAACAGAAGAACATGAATATATTGTTCTAAAACTGAAATCAGAAATTTCAGTTGAATTTTAATCAGTAATTTTCTACTCACATAATGATTAGAAGCACAGAATTAGAATCAGTGAGCATTGCTTGCTATGAACTTCAAAATGCTGAAAAAGAATCACTTTTATCACAGAATTGAACAGCATTAGAAAAAGAAGACATGAATGCATCATTGAATACAAAAGAAAAGAACATGAATATATTGCTTTTTAATCATGAAATGATTAAGATCAGCATCAGCATTAAACTAAATGCTTAAATAAACATTCATGAAGCAGATGATCTTGTTGTGTTTATCAAGTATATATATCAACAGCATGACATCAAAATTGAGATTTACAATAACATGATTTAAATGTTGAATGATATCAATAAGATCAACATTGAATTGAAAGCTATCAACATTGAGTTGAAAGTTATGCAAACAATGTTAAATGTTGTTTAAATGTGTTTACAGAAAGAAATAAAGAAAAAGAACATAATTATACATCATTTAAAAGCGACATCAAGTCGATTAACATCAATCATTTGACAAAATCAGCTAAAACTGACTACAAGCTCATCAAGCTAGCATCAGTCAAAAATATCTGTTTAGTTGAGCTTTTAGCTCACAAGCTTTAATAGTCACTCATCAACAATTAATAGCTAGCTACAAGCGCTTGTATCTTTTGATGACAGTCATTTGCTCAAAAGATATAATGTGCAATACATGTTTGCTTTTTGTATGTTTTTACATTCAAGATTCGTATGTAATTAAATAAATTATTTGATGAATTGATTATTTAAGTAGCTATTTAACCATTTATTTAAACATGAAGAATGCTTGGTAGAAAACCATGTAGAAAGTCATGAAGAGTGCTTGATAGGAAAACATGAAGGGTGCTTGGTAGGGAAACATGAAGGGCGCTTGGTAGGGAAACATGAAGGGTGCTTGGTAGGGAAACATGAAGGGTGCTTGAGAGGGTGCTTGGTAGGGAAACATAAAGGGTGCTTGGTAGGGTGCTTGGTAGGGAAACATGGAGGGCGCTTGGTAGGAAAACATGGAGGGTGCTTGGTAGGGAAACATGAAGGGCGCTTGGTAGGGAAACATGAAGGGCGCTTGGTAGGGAAACATGAAGGGCGCTTGATAGGGAAACATGAAGGGTGCTTGATAGGGAAACATGAAGAGCGCTTGGTAGAAAGTCATGTAGAGAGTCATGTAAAGAGTCATGTAAAAAGCATTGTTTGACTCATGTTATGCGCTCGATCAACGCGTATTTTGAAGCATGTAGAATGTTTGATAGAGTGTTTGATAAAAAGCTCAGTCGATAGCTCAATAGATAGCTCAGTAGAAAGGTCGATAGAAAGATTGATAGAAAGATTGATAGAAAGATTGATAAAAAGCTCAGTAAAAAGCTCAGTAAAAAGCATTGTTTGAAACATTGTTTGACTTATGTTATGCGCTTGATCAACGCGTCTTTTGAAGCATGTTTTGAAGCGAGTAGACTGACTAGTAAATGAACAAGTAAATAGCTGAGTTGATAGCTGAGTTGATAGCTGAACATGTTGATATTTTGATTGTTGTTGCTCTAGAAAGTAGAAACTATGAAGAAAAAAAGAAGATGAAAACTTTGAACTCTCTAGCGTTAACTTTATAAAGCTCGAAGCGAAGATTATTGAGTAAATAGCTGAGCATGTAAAGTGATGAGTAGATAGAAAGTCATGTAGAAAGCATTGTTTGAAGCATTGTTTGACATGTTTTATGCACTCAATCAATATGTTTGATAGAAAGTAGAATAAAAAGTAAATAAATGAGTAGAATGAAGAGTAAATGAGTGAGTAGATAAACAAGTAGAATGAAGAGTAAATGAGTGAGTAGAATGAAAAGTAAATGAGCAAGTAAATAAATGAGTAAATAGACGAGTAGAATGAAAAGTAGATGAGCGAGTAAATAAATAAGTAAAGTGAAGAGTAAATGAGCGAGTAAATAAACGAGTAGAATGAAGAGTAAATGAGTGAGTAGATAGATGAGTAAAATAAAGAGTAAATGAGTGAGTAAATAAATGAGTAGAATGAAGAGTAAATGAGCAAGTAGAATGAAGAGTAAATGAGCGAGTAGATAAATGAGTAAAGTGAAGAGTAAATGAGTGAGTAAATAAATGAGTAGAGTGAAGAATAAAGTGAAGAGTAGTGTTAAATCAGCTAAATCAGCTTGTAGTTGATTTATGTAGCATGTAAGCTAATCAACAATGCAAACTCAGCTGACAGTTAACTTATAGCAAACATTTCATTTAATAGCTAGCATATATATCTTGAGTGCATTAATATTGAATGAATTCTGCTCACTAGCTCACAAGCTATTTAAGCTCTTTGTTAAAACATCAATGAAGCACTTCAATTTTGAAAGATTGATTCTTGAAGTCAATTAAGTTATTTGACTCATCTTTGTTCAAAGATTCAAGACAAAATGTAAATAATTAATTATTTTGAATGTAAAATAAGCTGAAAATGAATAAGAATCATTTTTCTATTGAAGATGTCATGATGTCAGATTGTCATTTCAACTCAGAGCATAAAATATGTTGTCAACTCAATTTAATATCATTGATATTTTAAAAAGTCTTGATTCATTAAACTAAATCATTAATCTAATCATCATCATCTTAGTTTAATCACATTAAAACCTGTTTCATGTCTTTGCAATCTTAAGTTATAAAACTGCTGCTCAGTTTTGACATTACTCAATTCATGTATATAAAAGTTGAATTTTCATTCTTTTCTTTCATTCTTTGTCTTTCATCTTGTACATTATCTGATATATTGTTCTGTATTTAGTTCAAGTAATATAATAAATTCTCTATATTAATAGAATCTTTAGTTCAGTTTAGTTTCTGACATTATGAAAGATTTACACTTTCTGCAACGTTTTCATACATTGAAATCTCATTTAGTTATTCTTTTGCTCAAATGAAGTCATCTTACAATTTTTTGATCGATGATGAGCGTGCTGTTGAACAGTTCACTCAAAGTATGATCGAAAATTCAGTTGAGATCTTTCGCGCAATGCAAGAGCTTCAAAATCAAGTTCGACAACATGATGTTATCATTTCATTCTCATTCATCATTCTCAGTTCTTCAATTTATATAAAATTGAATTCTCAGTTTCTTGCAATGATAGCTCAGATTGTTACACAAATCTTGAACAATCAATCAATCTTCATCATTCATCTTTTTGCAAACTTTGTTGCTGTCATCATTGCTTCTAGATTCAAGAAGCTTCTCGACATATCTGAATATAAAAGAGACAAAGATTGATTGAATGCATGAAAGCAGAGTCTGATACAGCGCATGAATGTGAATGATGATCATTATTTCTCTCATTGAGCTAAGATCATTTATGTCGAGTCACGACTCATCATAGATAAGAAGACTCACAATCTAATGAATCAATATTGAGTCAATGATTTTTGTATCATTTTCATCTTTGCAGATTGATGATATAAATTGCATCATTGCTGCAACAATTCTTTCAAGACAGAAGATGCTCATTTATATCTTTGTGAAACTCTGAAGCAAAGCATGAATAACTTTGCTGACTATTACAATCTTTTTTATCAAAAGAAAGAACATTCTTTGATGAAAGATTTCTCATTGACTGACTGTCTGAAGTGCAATGTCAATTATTTTATTCAAGTCATTGCTCTTTTCTGACAAAATCTTGATGAAACTCAATTATTCATCTTTCATTAATGAATTCAAGCATTCTTTGATATTGATGAAGAGCTTCAGCAGCTTAATCATCATCAATCTCACTTCATCTTCATTATTATTTCATTCATTAAAGTCAAGAGCATCTTTGCATTGATTAATAACTTTTTGAGTTCAAAGATCATCACTTTTGTAACTGTTGTTTCAACAATATCTTCATTTCTTTCTTTTTCATTCTTTGATGAGTCAATGAATTTAAGCTTTGTCATTATCATCATTTAAGATAAGACTTTGATTGTTTCTGAAATCAAGAAAATCTGCAACAAGTGAAAGCTGTGCTACTATTGCAAGTTGCAATATTTAAGCAAAATTGCTAAAGAATGCTCAAATAAAAAGTTCTTCACTCTGCATATCATGAATGTTTACAACAGTGATGTCATCAATATAAATGAAGAAGTCTTGCTGTTTGCAAGAAAAGTTTAGTTTTTAAACTAAGTCATGCTCAGAGATTTGTATACATATCATCTTGTTTATTAGTTTCAATCTTTTCACTCTCACTTCAATCATATAGAAAGTTTTCTGCTAAATCTGTCTTGAAACCTTTTGAATTCAATTTGACATTCAAAGATAATCACATGATAGTATTCTGTATTCTACATCAAGCTCAATCTAAAGTTTTTGCTTTTGCTCTGATTGATAGTGAAGTCTTTACTTATGTCTTTATGAATAAATTCTTCACGCAACAACATCATCTTTTCTTGCATTAATTAATTCACTCTTGCAGACTTCAAGAATTTGATGATCAAGTCGCTTTAATTGATGACATTATTCATATCATTGAAATCACAATGATTCTCAATGAATACATTGAAAGACTATTCTTTTATGTCATTGAATTAAGTTAGTACTTCATTATCATGAGTTTATCATGACTTCATCATCACATCATTGATGTTAATTTTGAACACAATATTCTCATCTTGTCTTTCTTCTTCTGTCTTAATCATTGTTGTTCATTTTTCATCAAGATCTATGATTTTAATTAACAAGAAAAAAATTTCTCATTTGAAGTTAACAAAGTAACTTTCTTTCAATCTTGTTCTTAATTCACTCATAAAAAGCAATTCAGTTCATGAATCATTCACAAGAAGCAATTCAGTTTACAGATTGCTTACAAGAAGTAATTCAGCACTCAGTTTACTTGCAAGAAGCAATTTAGTTTCTCATTTGCTTGAAAGAAGCAATTCAGTTTTCAGTTTGCTTGCAAAAAGCAATTCAGTTTTCAATTTACTTGCAAGAAGCAACTTAGTTTTTCATCTGCTCACAAGAAGCAATATAATTTCTCATTCACTTACAAGAAGTCAACTAATATTCAGCTTGTTCACAAGAAATAAATCTCACTCAGTCTTGTCTCTCATTTGAAACAAGAAGCTTTTAGTTGTATTTTTCAAGTCATTCAAAAAGAATATTCATCAAGAATCAAGTGTCAAAATTCTTTCTTCTTTAAAACTTCTGTTGTTTCTTGAGCAGATCAATTCAATCAATCTTTTATACAACTTGACATAGTCAAGTTAAAAGCTTAAAGCTTTGATCATGTTACTCATGTTAAAGACATTGAAGTGTTTAGCATCATTCTAAAGAAAATCGATGTCTTTTTAAATCTTGAATTAATCTCATCTTCTAGTCTAGATTCTGATGAGTCAAAATCACGTCATGCAACTTTGACTGTTCATTCAAAGAACAGTTCAACTCTTGCTCAGTCTTTGTCTCGCTCTTAAGACAGTACATATGATAAGAATCATCGTTTGAATCTTTGTCAAATGAAAAAGAAATTTCATTTGACTGCATTCATGACACAAGAAGATCTTAAAGTTTATTAACAAAGTAAGAATGTTGATTCAGTCATAATTCTATTGTTCAGATATTTCAAGTTTCTAAATATTTTCTTCAAGAAGAACGTTGATATCTTGTCTTTGCATTGAGTTCATGATCATGTCATACATTTTAAAAAAGATGCTCAATTCTCAGTCTTTGCTTTGTACAACATGAGTCATGATAAAATTCTAGAACTTCATTGTTATTTGAATGAGAATTTAAGCAAAGATTTCATTCAAGTCAATTGCTTTCAGATGATTATCTTTGTTTTTTTCGTCAAAAAACTCGAAGAAGAACTTTGCTTCTGCATGAACTATCAAGATCTGAATGCTATCACAGTTAAGAATTGATATTCTCTGTCTCTGATTTCAAAAACGCTGAATCATCTAAGTTGAGCTAAAATCTTTATCAAGCTGAATATCATTTCTGCATTCAATTAACTTTGAATCAAAAAAGAAAATGAAGCTCTCATCATCTTTTACACTCGATTTGAATTATTCAAGTATCTAGTCATACTCTTCAATTTATGTAATGAATCTGTCTCATTTCAGAAATATATCAACAATACTTTTCGTGAACATTTAAATAAGTTCTGTACAGCTTATCTGAATGACATCTTGATTTATTTCGACAATAAACTCAAGCACAAGATTCATGTCAAGCTCATTCTGCAAAAGTTGCAAGAAGCAAATCTTCAGATGAATATAACTAAGTGCAAGTTTCATGTCACTCAAGTCTTGTATTTAGAATTGATAATCATCATTGAAAAGATTAAGATGAATTCTTTTAAAATAAACATCATTGTCAACTGATTCATCTTGATCAATATTAAGAATGTTCAAAGTTTTCTAGATTTTACAAACTTTTATAGAAGATTCATCTATGACTATAGTAGAATAGCTACTTCGCTCATTCATCTCATCAGAAAAGATGTACTCTTTGTCTGAATTCAGAAATGTCAGATTGCATTCAACATTCTTAAGAAAATCTTCACTTTCAAGATTATTCTTTGTCACTATAATTCAGATTATAAGATTATGATAGAAATTAATACTTCAAACTATGTATTCAAAGACATTCTTTCTCAATATGATGAGAATGAAGTTTTTCATTCAATTGCTTACTTTTTCAAGAAGCATAACTCAATCAAGTGTAACTACGAAATCTACGATAAAGAATTCATGATCATTATTTATGCATTTGAAGAATGATGCTCAGAGCTTGAAGACTTTATCTGTTCTGTCAAAATGATCACAAATCATAAAAATCTTAAGTACTTCATGTCAATTAAACAGTTGAGTTATCATCAAGCTCATTGAAGTGAATTTCTGTCTAGATTTAACTATTGCATTACATATCATCTTAACAAGATCAATGATAAATTGAATGCTTTGACACGTCATTCAGAAAATCATTTTAAAAAGAGAGATACATTCAATTCTTAACATCAATATCAACATCAAACAATTCTGAAAATTCATGTTTTAGATTTCAAGATTGTTGAGAATCTCATCTTTGATGCTCTTGACATCAAAGTCATGATGCTTCAGTTACAAATCATCGTCTTAAATTTAGTTTAATTACATCTGTTTTCAATCTTTTCAGTCTTCTTGCTGACTTTAGCTTTCATGAATTTAAAAGTTAAAGAATTCAACATTGAAAATGTTAAATCTCAGCTAAATCAAAACATTTCAAATCTTAATGAAGATTTTGCTGATACTTTCACTTAGACACTGTGAAAACAAATTGAAGTCAATGACATGTTTGTAACTCAGATAATCAAAGCGCTTTGCAGTGAAGCACATCATCATAACAAGATCTTTTTAATTGAGTGTGAAAAACATAAGAATCATTTGTACTTTCAAGAAAGAAGATATATATTCAACTTCAATAAACTACGTCTTTGTATTATTCAGCTTGCTCACAACAATGTCGTTAATGATCATTCAAAAAGAGTCAAGAGCTATGAACTGATCAGTTGAGTTTATTGATGATTCAACATATATAAGTATGTTTAACACTTCATATGAAACTGTCATGTGTATACACGTTTCAAGCTCTCTAAACAATAAACTCAAGAATGATTGTGTTTTCTTTCAGTTCTCGAACGTTGTTGATGTGATGTCTTCATGAACTATGTAGATTTTTTATCGCTCAGTATTTTCATAAGTATCACATATAAATATGTTTTAGTCTTTGTTGATTGTCTTATCAAAATAAGACATTTAGTTCTCATCACTTTTATGAAAGTTGAAGAAGCTATCAACTGCTTTTATGCTCATGTTTGAAAACATCATGATTTATTCAAGTTCTTTGTGTCTAATTGAGATATATAATTCATCTTTGATGTCTGAAAGCATATATGTAAAATGCTGAAGATAGATGCTAAGTTATCAACAATGTATCACTCTGAAATCAATGATCAAATCAAGAAAATCAATGCTGTCATGAAGCATTATCTTTGAATCTTCGTCAACTACATGCAGAATGACTGAGCTAAGTGACTTTCTGAAGTTGAATTTGTCATCAATAACGCATCATCATTAATTACTTTAGCATCATTCTTCTTGATTAATTTAAGTCAGAACTCATGTCTAGACTTCAAGTCTTTTGAGTCTCTATTCAAGAATCTTATGTTTCAAGCTTAAGACAAGTTAATCAATGTCAAAGAATTCATCAAGAAAATGAAGAAATTAATTGAGCATCTACGTAATGAGATGCTTATAGCTCAGATCATTTACAAATCTCATGTTATTCTTTCTTGTCATTCTTGTTCTAAATACTTCGTTGAAGATGAAGTTTGACTGAATGCTTGCAATCTCAGCATTGTTCATCTTGCTGTCAAGTTAAATGATCATAACATTGATTTTTTCAAGATCAAGTGTGTCTTTAAGAACAATTCTCTAATCATTGAGTTAAATCTTTCAATATTCATGAAGATTCACTCAATCTTTCATGTCATTCTTTTGAATCATATTGCAAATGACTTTCTTTTGAATCAACGTCAGAAATCTTAAGAACTTATTATCATCAAGAATGACAAAAGATTCTGATATGTAAACAGCATACTAAACTTCAAGCATGATAAATGCTATAATTCACTTCTGCTCAAGTATTACATCGATTGAAAAGATCACTTTTCTACTTGAGAATCTTTCAATCTTCTGAATAATTGTGAGCAAGTGCTTAATGAATATCATCTCATCAACTCTGTTGTTGAAGAATCACATGTACTGTCATGTGTGATGTCTTAATATCAATATTAAGAACTTTAAATTTAATCTTCATCATTTTAATTCAGCTCAGATCTGACTCAGATCTTGTCTAGATTTGACTTGAACATCTTGTTTAAATTTGATTCAAATGTGACTCAGATGTATTCTAGTTTCACTCATGCATCATCATGTTAAAATGTATTTCATCTCATCTTGTTCAGATTTGATTTAAATGTGACTCAGATTTATTTCAGTTTCGTCTGTGCATCATAATATTAAACTGCGTTTCATCTTTCTTTTGCTCAGATGTATTTTTATCTCATCAATGCTTCATTACTATAAAATGCATCTTACTGTATTTTATTTCATCGTCGTCTTTGATTCTTTCTCGTCTCGTCTCGCTCTCGTCTTGTCTCATTTACATCTCATCTCATTTAGTTTCAATTCTCATTTCATCTTGTTCTCTTCATCATCTTACAGAAGCTCAGTCTTTGAAAGAAGAGTTACTGTCATGATGTCAGATCATTATTTCAGCTCAGAGTATGAAATATGTTGTTAATTCAATCTAATATCATCAATATTTTAGAAAGTCTTGATTCATTGAACTAAGTCATTAATTTAATCATCATCATTTTAGTTTAATTACATCAAAATCTGTTTCATGTCTTTGCAATCTTAAGTCATAAAACTGCTATTCAGTTCTGACATTACTCAATTCATGTATATAAAAGTTGAGTTTTTATTCTTTTCTTTCATTTCTTGTCTTTCGTTTTATACATTATCTGATGTATTGTTTTGTATCTAGTTCAAGTAATATAATAAATTCTCTATATTGATAGAATCTCTAGTTCAATCTAGTTTCTGACAGAAGAAATGAAGATTGCATATGTGAAAAGTTGAGTCAGTGAAACAATGATTAAACACATAGCACTCAAAATGAGAAACATAATCACGAATTCATTTCTTGAAGCAGAAAAGATACTGTCGATCATAAATAAAATGTATAATGATTTCAATTAATGTTATACAACTTAACAACAATTCTTAAAGCTGTATTAAAACAAGATTTTCTTTCATGAATTTTGAATGAAATTTCAGAGACTTAGTGTGAAACTAAAGTACAATAATGAAACTTTACTAAATGATTTTCAGCATAAGATTAGCTCAGATTTTCAGTAAATCATGATCAATAAATGAATTATGAATTTGAATGAATTCATTGACATTTGCATGCAAGTTAACGTTTGATTGATAAAATTGAATGCTTAATCGGCTTTTAAGACATTAATGACTCAAGTCACTCGTTTTATCACTAGCATCTTGATGATAATTACTACTGCAATCTCAGCTTTAATCTCTGCATGAATAAACTGATCATTAAGTTGAGTTTTGAGTTGACATTTTGAACTTGAATTGATATCAAGTCGAGTTGCTCACATTTTCAACTCAATTCAAGTCAAGTTGCTCATATTTTCAACTTGACGTGACTTGACTCAACTAAAAATCGAGTCAACTCAACTCAACTCATCAAGAACTTGAACTTGACGTCAAGAGTGCTAAAAATAGAAACATAAAACAATATGTTTGCTTGTTCTTTGCATTATCTTTTTGCATTACTCATTGCATCATCTATATATTGCATTATCTTTTCGCATTACTTATTACATCATTTATATACTATCTTCAAGCTATTAACAACTATTGTTGTTAATACAAACTATTCTATAAAATGTTTAGTTTGTTGACAACTTTTAATCTGTCTGATGAAAGCATTTCACATAATTCATCTTCAGATAATCTTCATTTTAAAGACTTTGCAAGTCAAGTTCAATGATTTATAAATTCTTCACATTATTTCAAAAAGAAGAAGATTAAACAAGAAGCAATGAACAAAATTCATCAGAATTTCTTACAGCTCAAGATAAGAAAGAATAGTGAGTATGTTCAATGAACTTTAAATACAGATGACTCTTTTCTATGATGATGATTTCAAATCTTTGTTGTTGAGAGTATTTAAAACAAGACTCAAAAAAAGATAGTTAATTCACTCTGATTCAAAAAAGTCAAAAACAATAAGCAATTTAATATATGAAATCACTTTATACAGTTGACTTCAATTGTTGAAGAATTGTCTAAAATCTTATGCACAATCTGTCATAAAATTATGAATCATTCAACAGCTTTTGATAACTTTAGCACATCTGTTATGAAAAAGCATCTTGAATCAGACTTTTGCACAGCGACAAAGCGAAAACGCAAACATTTGCAATTATAGATTGAACTGACTTTCGAATGAGTAAGTCATATCTGATAATGCAAATTAATAATGCAAAATTGACAAATTATTAGAAGAAAAGTCATATTGAATTAATCTCTGTCTTCAATCAAAAGAATTGAGAAAATCAATTATGTAAGATTTTTATTGACTTGAATCTATTCTTTTGAATCGTTGATAACAAGCAATTTCGAAAGCTGTTACAAATGCTTCGTTCAGATCTGCAGATTGCACATTGCACAAAGATGACAATCATGATTCTCTTACATTATAAGAAGATTTGTGATAAGATCAGATTAAATCTTACAGAGTCACAATGTATCTTTATTGCTTTGAATGCATGATTTAGTTCTCAAAGAGTAGCGTACTTGAGAGTATTGATATACTGAATCAATGTTAAATTTCAGTTTCATGAACATTTTATTGAATTTACGTCTTTCAATATTGAGCATATCGATCATCAATTGATGATGAAGCTAATGAAAATTCTGAAGAACTACGTTATTAAGAATAAGCTTTTTGAAGTTGTTATTAATAATGCAAGCAATAATAGTATCTTGAAAGAGAAACTTGAAAAGATCATGAGTCATTGCAAGTTTCAATGAAACAGAATACAGAATTTCATTAATTGCTTGACTTACATTATTAATTTTATGACTTAAGATTTTATTCAAATTTTTGAATCAAAAACAATAGTTGATAATGTTATTGTTCAATTAAAGAATGAGCAAGTGCAAGATATTGAAACAAGCAGAGAATTATCTGTTGTGATCAAAAAGATATTGCTTCAAATGATAATGCAAAAAAGTAATGCATTTATTAATCATGAAATTAAATTTATGCTTTGATGATAGTTATCAACGACTCTTCTCAGCAATTGATTTACTTCAGAGCTTTTCAAAAGCAGAATGACAAAAGATTTAAAAAATTGATATAAGATATTTGCATTTGTTGAAATTCTACGTACTTGATGCTTCATCAAGCATATCAACTACGTGAATTTGTTGATCTTTGAACAAAGAAATACTGCGAAGATTTCAAGATTGCAAAGATTAAATTTGATGAAAATGAGTGATTCATGATTTTGCTTGTTGACAATTTATTAAATTTCTTCTACAAATGCACTTTAGTAGTGTCATGAACAACTAATGCAAATATTCACTTGAAATTTCAAATATTTGATGCACTTTTCAATCATCTTGAACAGATTGAAAAGAATATAAGAAGAAGTACTTGCTCATTGAGTGCTGTTATGATATAGATTGCAAAAAAGTTTCAATCAAACTTGTGAAGTATTATGTTAAGATCAAAGACAGCGATGAAACAATATATAATCTTGCAAATATTCTGAATTTTACAATGAAGCTAAATCTTTACAAGATTTGAAATGACAAAGACAATGAAGATACAGATCATGACAAAGAATCTGTTCGCTACAAGATCAAGTACAAGACAGAGTTCAAAAAGTATTTTCATCATTACTACAAAGATTCAGCTGTTGATTTAAAAGCAGAAGCACAAAAAGCAAGAAGTGATGCTGATAAAATAATGCATTATGATAATGCATTTGATCATTTACTAATGATCTTGTGATCTGTTGCAACTGTTAGAAGATCATTGCTTTGATAATCTCAGCATGCTCATTCTTTTCAAGATGAAGATGATCAATATTTTTGCATTGATGTTATAAATGAGAAATGTCTGACATGATAATTTTGAAAAAACAATGCTTCGAATTTTTCTAAATTGATGCAAATGATTAAAGATGTTCTTTCATACTCAATATTCTTGATAAATATTGAGCGAACTTTCAGTCTTGCTAGAAGAGTATATTGATGAGATCAATCACAGATGAGTTCAAAAATGATGAAACAAATAATGTTAATGAAGTATTACAATCAAACTATGAATTTGAATTCAGATGAAACTATTACTGAGTTCTGAGATATTTATTGCAGAGAGAAGAATGATGATCAAGAAATCAATGAATCTGCTGATTCATTTTGAGTATCTTTGAAGACTGTTTTGATGCAGATTTATTCATAAATCTGCAATATCATTTCATTTATTAAAAGTCTTGCATTTAAAACAAGTATTTATTAAAAGTACAATCAAGTCAATGCACAAGAGTAATGTGAATATGATTTCAAGAGTTACACTGTTTATTTAACTGATGAAGACAGACATTTTCTAGTCTGTCTTGAAAAACATGACATCAAGATTCATCATGAAATTCTTCATAAATCTCATATTTTTATCTTGAATGATGATGCATTTGACATGAATTGTCATCAAGTTAATGTTTGCATAGAGCAAAATGTCAATGAAAATTCTACAACAAGAATGATAATGCAAAAGAGTAATGCACTTACTTTTCATAAAGAAAATCATAAAGTTTTCAGTGACTTCTTGAAGAGCATTCAAGACAGAGCATTGAATGTGAAAATCATATTGTAGCATGTTCACTTAAGCATAATCATGCATAATCTTTCTAATCAATCTTTCAAAGATCATTTTGAAAATGAGATTTTCTGTGATCTTCTGATATTTTCGAATTTCGCGCAGCGCAACAGTGTCTGATTTGTAGCATTTTTTCTGTTGCAAAGCATTAATATGTCAGTAAATAATACATTATTCATGTGCATTATCTTTTTAGTAGTAGTAGTAGATTTAAAGACTGAAGTTTCTTTAATAGCATAATGATTAGTTGAATGCATTGAGTTCTTAGACATCTTATGTGCTGATGCATATGCTAAAAATGAACTTGTCAGCAATAAACAAGTCATATTGCATTATCAGTATACATTATCAATAACATTCTTGCTGCATGTCATTGTTTATCAAGAATGATTGATTTGATTTATGTAAACTTGATTTTTGAAAGTATTATTTTTAAAAATATTATTTATTGAAGCATTGATTACTAAAACGATTCAAGAAAATATGATAAAAGAAGTGATTGAAAAATCAGAAAAGAAATTGAAGAAAATATTAAATAAGTGAGTGTTAAGAATAATAATTAAATATTTTTTGTTGCACTCAAATTCATCTCACTTGATGAGTTTTTTTCTTGCTTTTCAAAATTCTTTATCTGTTCATATTTTATCAAACTACTCAAATTTCATCAATATTGTTGCATTACTCAAATGCATTATTAAGAGAACAATGCTGATTTTAACAGATACTTTTCACTCTGTTCAACAGTTCAAAGATAATTCTTCATGAAAATTAATTCATCTCACTTAATAAACTATCAGTTTATTTCTTACTTTTCAAAATTCTCTATCTGTTCATATTTTATCAAACTACTCAAATTTCATTGATACTATTGCATTACTCAAATGCATCATCAAAAGAACAATGCTGACTTTAACAGATACTTTTCACTTTGTTCAACAGTTCAGAAATAATTCTTCGTGAAAATTAATTCATTTCACTTGATGTTATACTTCTTACTTTTTCAAATTCTCTACAAGTTCATATTCTATCAAACTACTCAAATTTCATTGATACTGTTGCATTACTTAAATGCATTATCAAGAGAACAATGTTAACTTTAACAGATAATGTTCACTTTATTCGTAAACTCAAAGTCTATTGCAAGTCAAAATCATGGTGAAAATTGATTCAATGAGATCAAATAACACTACAAGCGACAGAACAATGATCATGTAGTCATATTTAAATGACTACACAAACTAAGATAGTTCAATATTTGAAAAGAAGTGAATAAGATTAACAAAGCAGCAATGAAAGACAATGTAAAAGACGAGATAAAACAAAAGCGAAAGAACAAAGATATTCATGATAATGTATCTCAGTAATGCAATACTAGATAAAGTGCTGATCTGTTTATAGTTGAATGCTTTGAATTGAAAATCAGACGCAAGACAGATGCTGAGATTGTTGCTGAGATAACACAGCTTTTCAATATAACTGCTGCAACATAAGATGTAAATAGTACTGCAGAGAAAATTGCTTTGAAAGCAATGAAGATATGCATTATTTATATGCATTATCTTTCAGTTGTAGAAACTAATATCAATTTTAAAAGACAACAGATGAGCTGAACGTAAGCAAAGAAATATTAAAATTTATGATCTTTATAGTTCACTTAATTCAACAAAGAATTCTTCATCATGATGATTTGAAGAAGTTAAAGCAGACTGATGATACTAATTTTATGACAGCTTTTCAGAGTTTTACAACAAAATTCATCACTCTTTCAACTGTTAAAGAATAAGAAATTCAGAATTTGATACATGCAATAAATTCTAATTCAAATGATTTCATCATAGTAGAAAACGATGATGCAGAGATGTGCTATGAAGCAAAGAAGAATGAGAAGAAACTACAACATGATGAATATGAGATAATCAGTAGTGAGAAGAAAGAGAATAATGAAAGTAAAAAGAAAATAATAAAGCTGTTCAACTAGCGAACAGCACTTATCTTACTTTTTAAGTTCTAATCATAATTCATAATTTTATAAATTCATAGTGCATTATCTTTTTGCATTATCGTGAAGAGTGTTCAATAGAAAGTCATGATGAAAATCATGAAGTCTTCATGATGAAGACTATTCAATCAAGCTATTTACATTTATCTAATATCTTGTTGAATCAAGTTGAGTTATTGAATTGAATTGTTGAATCAAGCTTCTCAACTCGATTCAAGTTCTCAGATTCAACTTCTCAATTCAACTCAACACTTTTTCAAAAAAATTTCAATTTAACTTGATACTTTTCAAGTCAAGTACTTGACTTGAACTTAAGTACTCAACTTGACGCAATCAGTTTATGCATGAAAGAAACTCAGAATATCAAACGTTAATTCTGTTAGAAAGAAGTTGTTTAAAAAAGAACTTTGCTTCAAATGCAAAAAGTTAAAACATAAAGTATGCAACTGTCTTAAGTCAGCTCAGATGCACGAAATTGCAGCGAATTTGAAAAGCGATCTGCTTTCGTTAAAGTAGTGACTGAGAATGATATATTCATATTTTGCTTCATTAACATGTTTGATGATTCATTTAATTTCAAGTCATTCATTATTGATGTTATCTTGAATAGTTTAGAAAAGCTATTCAGATTTCTCATTCTGATAAATATCAAAGTCATTGACATGACTTTCATTAATAAATCTTTAATGTCAAAGTTATATGAATGCTTTGATATTCAGTTAATATCACTATCAAAATCAAAGTTAATTTAATTGTATGATGAAACTTCTGATTAAAAGTTGATTACATACACTTTGTATACATTGATCATGATACAAGAACACAAGAATAAAATGATGTTTTTATTAATAACTTGTTTAAATCAACATAAAATAATCATTGAAAATTTCTGATTGAAAAGAAATTAAATGTTGATAAATTCTGCAAATGATTAATTAATATCATCATTAAAGATTTGAATATTGAAATCTGTTGTTTTGAAAGTAAGCAGTCAATTAGCATTTCACAAATTTGAATTAAACAAAATTTGCAAAATAAAATAAAAGAACTTGAACTTAATTGTTACATCAACAATCATCTTGAAGAGATTCATGAATCAGAAATCAGTGAATAGATTCATTGAATCTGCTTTCATAGCAAAGCAAAGCACTTAAGTTAATTTCAATCAACTTCATTTCTTTCAGTTAATTGAAACAAAGAAACTCATTAATATTATCATGATTGAAGTTGCTGTGTATCAAACTTTAGTCAAGAATAAGAAGATCAAGATTTTCTTTTTGATCATTAGTGAAATCAACAAAGTGCTTAGCTCAGTCAAAGATTTCGCGAAACTAAATAAAATGATCTCTGTCATGTCATTAAATAAACTGAAGAAGAAGCTTTTAATAGTTTATCATGACTTTCTGAATGTTTTTGATAAAGAAAAGATAACGCAGTTGTCTTTGCATTAATCATACAATTATAAGATTGAATTAGAAAAAAAGAGTTAATTCTTTAAAAGTTAATTGTATTTCATGTTAAGTTACAAAAACAATCACAACGCGCGCAAAATGAACTTTTGAACAAAGCATTATAAACGAGAGAGAAAAGATTGAGTAAATGAATAAATGATGACAAATTGCATAAGCAGCAGTAATGCTGATTCAATGATGATTGTAAGCAGCGTTGACTCGTTGCAAAGAGACAGCGACGTGAAGTTTAAACACTTACACAATGATGAGATGAAAGTTATCAGCATCATCAATCTACTAACACAGACATCAATGTTAAAGAAAGAGAAGAACAAAGATCACTCATGAAAAGAAGTGATTTTAGAGCTGATTCAACATCTTCAAAATGCTTCAGAAAGAAAGATTGAAAGTCAAGATGCATTCATTGCAAAAGATGTATAAAAGTTGAAAATATTCATTCAACTTCTTAATAAACAATTACAAACATAAGAAAATACATGTTTCACATTCAAAACATCATCATGAGTCAATGTAGCAAGAGAAGAAGTAACAACTGAGAAGCAGCGATTCAGAGATGATCTGTCATCACTTCACAAGAAACGCGAGATTCTAGTGAAAATAAAGAAGAGAAAAGAAATGAAAGAGATACAAAAGAGATTGATTGATCAGATCTTTCAAGAAATTGCAAACGTGTTGATGATGCAACGAGATTTAATAGTGTTGCTTCGCAAGCTTGAAAGCGAAAACATTGCACTTCACATGATGAGTTCGAAAGTTCAAGCAGCTTTAGAAAAGACTCAGACATGAGTGAAGAAAATCGCAAGCTCAGCGCACGTAGTGCGTAGAAGCTTCGCGATACTAGCACATAATGTACACATCATACTGAACACAAGCAATCAGAAGATGATCATCAAAAGATTGATAAAGAACAACGTAAGACTTCATGAAGATCTAGAAATGCTGAGAATAGCTTGATTCAAAAAGATAATTGAGAGTGAGAAGATTCACTCATCACTCATCGTAGAGATCGCAATCAAAACAATGATGAATCAACTACTAAATGTAGACATGCTGAATTCATATCAAGAATGCTCATGCAAATTGTTTGAAAAAAACCGTCGTATCACACAATGTTATAGATGCTTCAATTTTGATCATATAATTAGATTTTGCAAAAACGAAGAGCATTGCTTCAAATGTGCAGACAAACATTACATCAAGAAATGCGTTATGTCAATGAATAAAAGATGATGTGCAAACTGCAACGATAGTCACGAATTCTGAAGACATTCATGTTTCAAGTGAAAACTACAGATAAAGCAATCAGAAGAAATCTTTCAAAACAGATTGATCAAATATTCTGAAGCATTGAAAAACAATTGCTCATTCTTTTCTTTCTTTTTGAACTTCTTGAGTTCAATGAACATCTCGACAACGACAAGCAGTCGAGATGTCGATGAGTCAACATGACAAGTGATGAAAGTCAAGAAAAGATGAGTTGATTGCTCTTCATGCGTGATTAACGACTCAGAAGACATGACGTCTGAACAGATATAAAAATATCAAATCAGAAAATGTGAAAGATTCTTGATGATTAAAAGCATACAAAAAGCTGTCTTTGCACAAAGTCAACAACAGCTACAAATAATTTTATGACAAATTAAATCTTTCTGCAAATTTTACAGTACAACATCAGAAAGTCATTGAAAATTCAGAAATCATTTTTGATAGACAGAGAAGTTCATAAATTCAACATAATAGTCATTCAGAAACAAGGTTGCAACATCAATGCTTTGCAAACATTTAACTCAACTCACAACTTCTTTTATTTAGTGAAAGACTCATCATTTCAAGCAAGAACATGCATTTATATCAACAAGTATCTAAAATTCAATTAATAAGTGATGAAAATCATTGAATCAAACATCTGTTTAATTAAGCTACAAACTAGCAACTTGAAAGACAAGATACAGATGCTATGACTCATAAATGTTTACAATTCATGCTTGCTGTTTATCATCTTTACAGAAGAATCATTTACTATTTCTCATTTAAATGAACTAATCAAAAATGATTGTGAACAGTTAATTGTAGAAGATTTCAATCTGCATCATTCATACTGAAAAGACAGAAGATGCTTTACTTATCACATAGTGATGAATGCTCTACTAGACATCATTACAAACGCAAGACTAAAACTACTGCTTAAATCAGACACAATTACTAGAAAGACTCACAATCAGCTCACAACAATAAATCTAGCGTTTGACAGCAAGAAAATTCAATTCATGATATACAAATGCAAGATGAGAATCAATCTACATCAGAAATCTGATCATCTTTCGATTGTCACAAAGTTGTGTCTACACACATTCTTCATGCAGCTCACGACTTGTTGATTATGAAAGAAAATGAACACAGAAGCACTAAACACTCATTTAAGAATACATCTTCTCATCAATCATTTTCTCGACGACAAGACAGCGATAGATGACAGAGTAGCTGAAATCACTCATGTGCTACAAAAGATCATCAAGAAGTCTACTTCTTGAGCAAAGTCATCAATTCAAGCATGAGACTTTTGAAATCAGATCTGCTTGAAAGTCGTGACGAAATCGTGATGACTACAAATTGTATGAAAATTGCAAAGTACTTTAAAGACATGAAACGACTATCTGAGATACAACGATCACAAAAACAAGATCATTAAAGAAATAAAATGTTCACATTTTAAATCACAGATGCATGAGCTGAACAACGAATTAAAATCGATTTGATGCTTTGCAAAATGAGTCAAAATTGAAAGTCAATTACTCAAGAAACTTTTACAGTTTTTGTCATTAAAGAGCAAAAATTTCGATCACATAGCAGACTCATTCAAAGAAAAAACAAAGATGCTACGAAAGAAGTTCTTTTCATCATTGTCTCAAGCAGATATCAATGACATTTCAAGATTGTTTATATTGCTGACAATGTCATTCAATTCAATCTTATTGCAAGATGAGATGAGACAGATGATTCAATGAGTAAAAGTTAACAAAGCATCAGACGCATTTGAAATTTCAAATAAAGTGCTTCAAGCGAGTTTAACAGAACTGACTTCGATACTAATCAGTCTGTTCAATGCATATGTAACTCACAAATATCATTCAAAGCAGTTTCAAAAAGCTCAAACAATAGTACTTTGCAAATCAAAGAAGAGTGATTACATTGACTTGAAAATGTATTGATTCATTGCTCTACTAAACATCATGAATAAGACATTAAAATCAATCATGATCAAAAGATTAAGTGATATTGCTGAGACTCATCACATGCTTTCAAATGCTCAAATGAGAGTGAGATGCAAGCAATTTGTGATCTCAGTGCTGAATCTACTAGTGAATCAAGTACATGCAGTATGAGACTGCAAAATCAAGTACATAGTCTTCATGCTTAGTCTAAACATCACTGAGATGTTCAATCATGTCTTGCACACTAGACTTCTACATACTTTAAGAATGAAAAAAACATTGAACTACATAGTTGAATGAACTTGCAGCTTTCTGAAAGACAGAGAGTCATCGCTGATGTTTGATGAACAAATCAGCGTGATGCAACGAGTAAACGCTGACATATCGCAGAGATTTTTCATATCATCAATTCTCTTTCTATTCTTTAACGCAAGCTTAATCAAAAAACGCAAAGCTTTAGAAATCAAAATTGAAGTGCTTGACTTCGTAAATGACATCAATATTCTGATCTACAACAAAATCACAGAATCAATCTGCAAATCACTGAGTCAAGCACATGACGTCTGTGCGAAGTGAGCTTAAACTCATGATGCTACGTTCGCTTCAGAGAAATATGAACTCACTCACTTCATTCATAAGTCAAAAAGATTCAACATGACAGTGAGTCTATGCATAGAAAACTCAATAATAAAGTTGAAATCAAATGTATAAGTTCTTGAAGTGCAATTGAACATGAAACTATAATGAGACTTGCATCTTCGTCAAATAGAAGCAGATCACGTCATCAAGATGCTGATGCTTAGTCGACTTGAAATCTTTATTTGAAGAGCTACATTTGCAAAAGCAAGATAAATATACTCTGCAATGATAAGATCAAGAATGACGTTTGAAGCATCAATATGACATCAACGCAATAAAGAAGAAGAATTGTTGAATACAAAATGAAGATTAGAAACTCTTCAGAATCAAGCGTTGTGTCATGTGATCAACGTCTTCAGAAAAGTGAACATTGAAACGCTGAAAGTTGAAACATACACATTTTCACTACATGTTCATCTGAACAAGCTACAGAATCAAGTCACACTACGCAGTTGAATCAACGATAGAACATAGAAGACTTGATGAGCATGCAAGATCATACATGCTTATCTGATAAAAACTAATAAACTCATCTCTTGCTTCTTGATCTTCAAAAAAATGACGTTTCTGAATGCTTTAATTCGCGAAGAAGCAAAAATACAGTTTAAATGTAAATGACTCAACTTCTTAACAATGACTTAAATGAGTGAACGAGCGATTGCACAGTTTCACAAAAGTCAATGAAATCTTCAATGAAAAAACTACAAAAAATGCATTGCAAACATTAATGCATTTCTCGCTCAAAGATCTCATCTATTCAAGAAGTCAGTAAAGATGCGTGATAATTTTCAAAAGATCAAAAGCATTCTTGCAATTTACATCAGAATTGAACGCATAAAGCTGAAGATTTATCTGCACTCAAGAAACATGTTGAGCGCGAATAGCTCTTGATGTAATTGCGAATAAAGTCATCAGATAATCAAGCATATTCTGATGCACTGCTTGAATTGAATGCATCTTCAATTGAATATGCTATGAGACATCGACTTCACGAACTATTAAATCATCGTCTCAATCACGAAGAGTCTCAAGGCAACAGCGAGAATGAAGATGAAAACGAAGCTGCTGAAGCAGTTTAAAGTGACAAGAATATTCATTCTTTAACATGCAATCATCGTGAACAAATTTGATACATAGTCACAGTTTTATTGTCTCGACTGCATGTAGCAGTCGTATAAACAGCGAGCGATTTTCTATTTCAGAGAGTTTTGTTCACTCGACATACATAGCATAGAGTTTCTCATGAGTCGATCTAATCAATGTCACAAGAGTGTATGAATTTATTATTATTATTATTATTATTATTATTATTATCATGATTTTCTATTAAATGATCTTCATGTTTCTCTTCATATTTCTCTTCATGTTTTTCTTTATGTTTCTCATCATGTTTTTCTTCATGATTTTCTATCAAAAAGATAATGCAAAAGCAAAAAATTGAAAAAATTTCTATATTTAACTTTCTTAACATCAAGCTTAAGTTCTTGATGAGTTGAATCAAATTGATTCAATTTTCAGTTGAGTTAAGTTGCATTAAGTTGAAAATATAAGTAACTCAACTTAAATTAAGTTGAAAATGTAAGTAACTTGACTTGATATTAATTTAAGTTCAAAATGTCAACTTGAAACTTAACTTAATGATTAGTTTAACTATCAGTACTATGTTTTCAGTTTTCTCATGTAAGCATATGCAACATAAGTGTTTTCGCAGTATGAAGCAAAATTTTCACTGTGTTTAAATCATTTAATTATAATGATTACTGTGCTTAAGTTTTATTCTTCTTTAATTTCTCTTTTTTTGCAAGTTACATTCACAATGCTTAGTTTCTTTCTCATTCTACACATGAAGCTTTCATATTTCATCTTATCACTTAAAATCTTCTTTGTCTTATTTACTTTATATTTGATTTGATTTTGATTTGATTTGATTTGAAGATCAACAATGAGATTCATCTGTACATGATGTCAACTATGAATCTTTTGATTCTATTCTGTGTTTGAATAGAAGTTAGAAGAGTCAAGAAATCTCAATTCAACGCAGTTTGAATGATGTTAAAACGTTGCGTGATCAGAAAAGTCATCATGCAGAGTTTTCACTCATACGACAACATTCTCTCTAACAGTCACAATCAATTTATAAAGAAGATTAATGACATGTCAATGTTGAAAAGATGAAAAGATATTTAGTGAAAAAGTCGATTTCAGTATGAGAGTCATGACTACAAGTGGTTAAAGAATTTGTGACTTGTTGATTGCATCAATATACTGAAACATCTTCATCACATCAACAGTATCATTGAGTAATTGATGAAAAGATATCAGATAAAATAGTCAATCTCAGTCTGAAAGTCATGACTACAGTGCTCAAAAAAGTAGTGACTCGTCAATCATGCTGATATATTGAAAAAGCTTGAACTCATCTTCTTTACTTGACATCAAGTCATACATCTATCTACGTGAAAGATTGAGAGCGCAGAAGAATAATCAAAATACATTCTCTTTCATCAATCAGAATCAAACATTGAACGATTGCGATTGCACATTTATATTAACAATTCATTCAACGTCTACATGACATAAGTCAAATCAAGAAAAGAAAAGAATTACTCAATATAATTACACTTTATCTTCTCATCATGTACATCTCTCTTTCATTTCATATTTCTCTGCGCAATGAATGATAATCATTGAGTAAGAGAACACAGCTCTACATACGTTACAATCATGAACATCACAAATGCAAGAAAAATGTCTTTCATCTTTGAATCAAAGATTGAATCGAAACATCATTGTATAAAATATCATCAATGAAAAGCAAAGCAAAGACGATGCATCATAATCAAACAGCACAGACTTTCATCAAAAGTTTACTCAAGCATCACATGCTGAATAGAAGCTATAGATTCAAACATGATACATAGTTTCAAAACTCACTGTTTTGACGATGTTAAAGTCATCATATAGTCAATGAGCGATTTTATTTCTCAGAGAGTTTTTTTCATTCATATAAATAGCATAGAGTTTCTCATGAGTTAAGTCTAAATCAATGTCACAAGAGTGTATGAATTCAAATCAAATCAAATTAAATCAAATCAAATCAAATAATTTGATTTGAATTTATACACTTTTATGACATTGATTTAAACTCAACTCATGAGAAACTTTATGCTATTTATATTGAGTGAACAAAACTCTTTAAAAGAGAAAATCACTCGTCATTTATATGATGACTTTGCATCATTGAAACAATGATCATGAAACTATGTATCAAGTTTGCATCTATAGCTTCTATTCAGCATGTGATGCTCAAGTAAACTCTTAATGAGTATCTGTATTGCTTAATTATGATGCATCGTTCTTGCTTTGCTCTTTATTAATGATATTTTATACAACAATGCTTTGATTTTTAATCTTCAATTGCAAAGTTGATTTCATTGCACTTATGATGCTTATGATTATAGTGTCAAAAACTGCGTTCTCTTGCTTAATGATTATTATTCATTGAGCAGAGAAATACTCGATGAAAGAAAGATGTGCACAATGAGAAGATAGAATGTGATTGTACTGAATAACTCTTTTCTTCTCTTGATTTGACTTATATCACATAGACGTTGAATGAATTGTTAGTATAAACATGCAATTGCAATCATTCAATGATTGACTTTAATCAATAAAAGAGAATGCATTTTGATCATTCTTCTGCGCTCTCAATTTTTCATGTAGATAGATGTATGACTTAATGTCAAGTAAAGAAGATGAGTTCAAGTTCTTTCAATATATCAGCGTGATCAACAAGTCATTACTTCTTCAAGCATTGTAATCACGACTTTCAGACTGAGATCAACTATTCTATCTGATATCTTTTCATCAATTACTTAACAACATTGTTGATGTGATGAAAATGTTTCAGTATATCAATATGATTAATGAATTGCAAATTCTTCAATCACTTGTAATCACGACTCTTATACTGAGATTGACTTTTTCACTAGATATCTTTTCATCTCTTACTAACATTGATATATCATGAATCTTCTTCGTAAATTGATTGTGATTGTTAGAAAGAATGCTGTCATGTAAATAAAAACTCTGCATGATTAACTTTTCTGCTTACACAATGTTTTAACATTATTTAAATTGCGTTGAATTGAAATCTCTTAACTCTTCTGACTTCTATTTAAACACAGAATAGAATCAAAAGATTCATAGTCAACATCACATATAAATGAATCTCATTATCAATTTATTTACTTTATATTACAAATATTTATTCTCTTTCATGTTTAAAGTATTTTACAAATCATTAAACTTTCATTCTTAATTGATTTTAATTATTATTGACTCATCATCTTTCTATCACTTTATCATAAGCTCATATTCATTACTTCATAATATGATACATAATGAATTTTTAATCTATGATGTTGAATGAGATTTCTGACTAAGAATTTATCTGTTGCTGACTTAAACATCATCAGTCAATGATTCATTCTTTATATTCAATTCAATCAATTGTTATAAGTTTGTATAAAGCGAATCATATGAGTGTATTTTAACTAGAAGTTCAAAGCTGAAGAAGAAAAAAGATGCAACATGTTATGAGTTTTACTCATGAAAACACGCTAAATTGCTAGCGTGTCAACATCAACTTTATACTAGTTTATGATAGTTTGACACAATTTATGTTAAATTAACTTGAAGTGCATGATCATAACATTACTTTTCTCTCTCATTTAACAATGTTCTCATTGCTGCAGTTCAATTAATCTTTCTTAAGTTGATTTTTATCTTGACTTGTTCAAATATTGTTCATGAAAGTCATTTATGATTTTCAAGCATTCTTTAAATTTACTTTCATCAACATTATATTAATGTAGATTAATGTCATATTCTTTTCAATTAACATGATATTGTAATCATTTGTCTTGTTTATAGTGTCTGAAATTCAATATATTCTTCATCTTTCATTCATCTTCATCATCAATCATTATAGAATCAAAAGATTTATTTTATTGTTCATTCAGAAAATTCTTTGAATTCAGTTGCAGCAGATTTGATGTGAATTTCAAATGTATTTTCATAGTCAATGATAATTTCAATCAATAAACATGTTCAATCTTAATCAGAATCTTGAAGAGTTCTAGCATTTTATTGTTTAGCTTCTTTAATGATCATAAGATCATTATGTTTCTAGAATTCAGAAACATCATGTCATTTATCTTGTAAATCATTTTCTTTCAATGCTTGTTAATTTATTTCTTCATTGTGACTCTGACTCTTGCTAAGACTTGCTTAATCAATGTTAGTAATTATTTCATGTGTTCAAATATATTCTCTGCTTTATTTGCTTCAATTCTGACTTAAGTGATCTCATATTCAATTGAGTTTAAATTGAAGTTCATATGAGAATGAAAACTCTTATTCAGAAAGAACATTGATTGTTTAATTAATGACAAAATAGCATTATTATCAATGAATTCAATTATAAATAATCAGATGAATCAATCATCTTGCATATATGAGCAGTAACTTCATAGATATCATTTTACATTCTGATTCACTTTTTTCGTTTTATTAAAGATTAGTATAAAGTAAGTTATATGAGTGTCATTTAACTAGTAGATAAATGCTAAGAAAGAAAGATAGTTACAGAAAAGAAGCTGACTATATATGTGTATTTCTCAGTTGATGCTAAACTCAATAGAAACTAATCAATATGACGAAGTGAGAATAAATCTGACAAGATTAGAAGACTGAGTTTGACAAGACTAGAATCATGACATTATTTCTTTTCTTCAATGATTCATGTTTGCATGAATGTATTTTCTGCTTAACTCAATTAATTGCTTAATCATAATTTTACAGACTCAGATCTGTTAAATCATGATTGATTGAATTGTTGATTAGCGCGATTTGTTCAAGTATTAAATATGAAAATCATCAATGATCTTCTGAACATTCATAAATTTGTCATCATCAGCGTTGTATCAATTGAGATCATTGTCATAGTCATTTCATTTGACTTTATACTGAAGTCATCTTCAATATCAACGAAAATTCAATATATTATTAATTTCTCACTCATTTTCATCGTTTATCACTATTAAATCTGAGAATTCATTCTTTTGATTAAACAAGAAATCATCAACGACAGAGCAAAGCAGATCAGAATGAAATACATCATGAACATGCATAAATTCTGATAATTTCAGTTTATATGAAGAGTCAATGAAATCTTAAATTGATGAAAGAATTGAGCATTTTATCATTTAACTTCTTGAAAGATTTCGCTGTAATGATGTTTCTTTCATTCAGAAACATCTTTGATTCAATTTTATAATCAACTTTTTTTCTATGCTTATTGACTTGTTTCATCATTTATTCTTATGTTTTGACTAGCGACTTGCGAGCAAACTTCAATGTTTTGTTCATATATTCAGATATATTCTTGACTTTAATTGTCTGCAAGCGTTCACAAGAACTTTCATATTCAATGATATCAAGTTCAAAACTCATACAAGAATGAAAGTCTTTGTTTAAAAAGAAAGAAATCAAGAAAATAATTAAAAACAGAGCATTATTGTTAATAAACTCAATCATGAATAGTAGCTTAGCTCAGTCATTCTGCATGTATGAATAGAAGAATCAAAGATATCTTTCAACATTCTGATTGATTTATTCACTTTGATTATTGATTTGAGAGTGATAAAATGTGAAGAGTCAAAGATTAATATTTAGTCTTTTGCAAAGTGACTTTCATAAAATGAAGATAAATTGAGAGTCTCGATTTGAAACAATGAAATTGAGTAAATCATGTATTTAATATATTCATTGAAACATTAGCTCAGCTGTTTTTTCTGCTGTGATTCTCTCGTCATCAGTGAAGCAAGAAATATAATGTTGTTTCTTTAATAGTTTACATATCACTGTTAGTATGATGTTTTTATCTTTCAAAGAAGATAAGTTGATAATGAAATTTATGACTATGTTCTTTCATCACTGTTTAAGTATGAGTAAAGAATGTAGTAATTCATTGAATTTATTTTGAAAAGTCTTTGATTGCTGATAAATGTAGCAGTTTTAAATGTATTAATTTATTGTTTTTTGTATTGAAGATCAATAGTAGTATCTTCTTATGATTTTCATCGTTCTGAGAATTTCAAGATGATCAATAAAAGATTGATCATGAACTTCTCAAATTAGCTTCATTTGAAGATGCTCATCAAAGAAAACTCATAGAAAATTATCTCAATATAGTATTTCGTTCTGAACTCAACAATCTCTTAATTTAGTATCTTCGTATTGAGCTTCATCTTTTAATACAACTTCATGAAGTAGAATACAATTCTCGTTGATTTTGTTAACTTTTAAAATCAATTGATAAATTGATTCATCATTCTCTTTCTCTTTTAAATCAGTGATTTTCATTCAATTCAACGTAAGAATTGTAGTTTGCTGATAGTGATATCATTCATTCTCAAGACTTCTAGAAACTGAATTGACTCAATGAGTCAATGCATTGACTTTGATGTTTTATTTGTTTGAATAATACATGATTTTAAAGTTGAAGTCAAGAACGAGCTTTTATATTCAACGCATTTAACATTTACTTAACTCTTTATCTTTCATTAATGACGTTAAAGCTTGATGATCAGTAAACATCTTAATGAGTAACTCAGTCAATTTCAGCTCAGATCATCAATGCTTAAAGACATGAATGATTGTTAGTAATTTCTTGTCATAGATCTTGTAATTGCACTCAGCGAGACTCAGATTCTTGCTGTAGTAAATCATTAAATGCAATGTTTCTTCGTCATCATACTGAGAAAGTATATCATCATTGACATAGTTAAATGAGTCTGTTTCAAGAATAGTCTCTTTATTCTGATCAAAATGACGAAGAATAGAAGCTTCAATTATTCATTTCTTCATATGATCAAAGATCATTTGACAAGCTTAATTTCATTCAAATATCATCTCTTTTTGAGTTAGTTGAATCAAAGAATGAACAATCTTCGAAAAGTTCTTTATAAAACGTTAATAGAAATTGCAGAAGTTAACGAAAAACTGTTATGAACATGTCTGAATTAATCAGAATTCAGATCTAACTCTAATTAATTCACAATCAGTTTAAGCGAGTTAATTGCGAATTGATTAAAACAAGTCATGATGCTATGCCTAGTTTGAATCTAACGCATCTCTATTGAACTCTTCAAATCATTCTCAGCACTTCTTTTCGTTGTTCAGCACTTTCTTCATTCATCTCTTTCATCATTCTTTTAGACAAACACATCTGATATATTACATTACATCTGTATCAAGTCTAGCGTAATCTTAAGTCATTATTTATAGAAGAGCTTGCACTCTTTCTCTTCTGTATTCTTAATGTCTTGTTATAGTTATCTCTAAAGAGCAATACATACATATCAGCTTCAAGTCTCTTTGATTGAATGATTTAGACATGATTTCAACATTACATTAAGAATCTTGTTTATCATACAATACAGATACTCATTACTCGTTCAATATACTCATTCAGACAAATTGAGTCTAAGAAAATTCGTTTATCTGATGATCGACGTAATCAAAAGACAGAACAACACTAGAAAATCTATAGAATCAACAGCAAGACTGATTGAATTGCTAGATGATTTACAGCTCATTAAGTATGCATCATTCATCTCAATTAATAGAATCAGCGATAAAGAATCTTCATTGATTGCTAGAGAATCAAATCGATCAAGAGAATCAATCAATTCTCAAATCAAACAACAAAAATAACTTCATCTTCTATTGTTGAGCATCACTCTTCGCTCAATTTCTTTCTTTTAAAACACTCATTCAATTCAATCTTTTCTTTCTTCTTCATTATATCTTGTTTCTTCAAAGAGCATTTCGAAGCTTCAGTCTTCATTGTCAAAGATAATAATTCATTCGCTGAAATCATAACATCTTCTATGATTATGAAAGCTTTGAAGAAATGATGTGAAGAGCTGAAAGCTAGACTACAAGCTAGAGAAATTATCTCGTCATCATTAATCTACTCTGAGCGTTCTAAGTTTCAGAAAATACTCGATTCTTCATTGTTCACTGATGAAAAAAATTCTATCTGAAAAAACTGATATAAAAAAGTTCAGAAACAAGCTAGAAATCAACATTGATCTCTTTTCAAGTGAATGAGTCAAGCTGAGCTATGTACATTTCAGATTATTCAATGATGCAGCTAAGATCACTCAGTCAAGACGTGAACGTGACTGTTTCAACTCATACAAGATCATCAATGAGCTTTTGAAAGAGTTAGCTCAGTTGTTCAATGACTCAGATAAAGAAGTCAACTTTTGTAGAAACTACTACAACTTAATTCAAGAACAGAAGAAATTCAATGAGTTTTATACTCAATTTCAACAACTATTCTTTTATCTAAACTATCAAGAAAAACAGCTGATCGTTGATTTAAAGAATAAAATAAATTCTTGACTTCGATTGTTGAGATCGTGCCTAGATCATTCAATCAAAGAAACTCAGAGCTGATATGTATGTATTGTTCTTTAGAGATAGCTATAACAAGACATTAAGAATACAGAAGAGAAAGAGTGCAAGCTCTTCTATAAATAATGACTTGAGACTGCGCTAGACTCGATACAAATGTGATGTAATAGATCAGATGTGTTTGTCTAAAAGAATGATGAAAGAAATGAATGAAGAAAGTGCTGAACAAACGAAAAGAAGTGCTGAAGATGACTTGAAGAGATGCGCTAGATTCAAACTAGGCATAGCGTCATGACTTGCTTTAATCAAATTGATTAGAGTTAGATCTGAACTCTGATCAATTCAGGCATGTTCATAACATTATCTTTCTCTTTGAACATTCATGTTCGCATGAATAGAAAAGAAACAAAAGTCAAAAAAAAAAAATTTCATCGTGTTTTCAATTTAGTGCAACTTATTCAAATATAGCTTGTGAAATTCATTCAGAACTTTCTTCGAGTCATTGAATTTCTCTTTATCAACATAGTATCATTCGTCGTCATGATCTATCTCGATTCACTTGATCTTGTATTGTAGTCTTTCTCTATATCGTCTGAAGTTCAATATATCGTCTACTTCTCAATGCTTTTCATTCTCTTCAATGATCATCAATCTAGAGAGCTCAGAATGTTGTTTCAATAGAGAGTCGCTTGATAAAGATCATAGATACTTCGAGCTGAACACTGAATGTATATGCTTCATGCTTCTAGATAGCTGAAGACGATAGAAGATCTCAACTTTGACTGTGATTGAATAGAGATCGAGCTGCTTGTCTTTCAAATCTTTGCATGATCTAGTGATTTTGATGTTTTCGAAGACTAATCAAACTTGATCATCTACTTCATAGATGACGTCTCGTCTATGCTTGTTTATCTGAGCTTCAGTGATTTGCTTGATCTTTTTCAATTGTTGATGATCGAAGATAAGAAGTTCACTCATTCAAGTGATAATGTCATCGATCTTTCTAGTCTCAATACATTGACGAGTCATTTTGTAATCAGTCGTATCTGAATTGAAACTCATTCAAGAATGAAAGTCTTTATTGAAGTAGAAAGAAATCATCAAGATAGTCGAGAATGTATTGAAATTGTCATTGAATTTCATCATTGAAAGTCATTTAGCTCAGTCATTCTGCATGTAATTGCAGTAGATTCGAAGTTCGCGTTCAACATCTTGATTAGCTCGTTTCGACTGATCATCAATCTCTGAATGATAGACTGTTGACAGATTGACTTTGATCTTCAGTCGTTTACAAAGACTTTGTCACATGATTGATATGAACTGAAAGTCTCTATTTGAAACAATAGAACTGAGTAGATCATGAAGTCAATAGACGTTTCATAGCATGATTCATACTGTTTCTTTGATTGAGATGTCATTGTCTTCTCAATGACAGAAAACATAGTGACGTTCTTTGAAGAGACGACATATGATCGTGCAAATGACGTTATAGTTTTTCGATAGAAATAGCTCAGTGATGAAGTTCATAGCTATATCTTGTCAACGCTGCTGAGAAATCAATAGAGACTGAAGCAAATCATTTGTATCATCTCAAGATGCTTTGCTTCGCTGACAGACATGACAGTTTTGAATGTATTGTCGAATAGTTGCTCGATGATCTTATCAATAGTAGAAGCGTTGAACTAGATCAATCGTTCATTTAATGTCAGAGTGCAAGATTGATGATTGATCGTGAATCTTTCAAAGCAATTTCGTATGCATTTGTTTTAACACTCATAGTAGACTCTTTTTGAATAGAACGTTGTCAATGATTTGACAGTTCTTTAGCTTCGTGTCATGAAGCTTCAGTTCATCTTTGTTCATAGCTTGTCGATATTCATTGCATAGTTCATTCTTCTGATTGACTAGACGTACGCATTGATAGAGATTAGTCTTGTATTCAGATTCGATTTCGAACTCAATCGATAAAACGTCTATTCGATTCAAGATTAGTATAGTCTGAAAACGATCATCTATGTCTTTAGCTGATTCAGAACTATCGATCATCGACATTTTAGTTAAAGCATCGACTTTGAAGTTTGTTTTGCCTGATCGAAAGATAATCTGAAAGTTAAACTTCAATAGAATATTCAGATAGTTCGCTTGTCATCGAGTCAGCTGTTTGTTTTTCATAAAGATCTTCAAAGTCTGATGATCAGTAAACATCTGAATAGATAGCTAAGTATCTTCTAGTTCGAGTCGTCAATGTTCGAAGCATCGAATGATAGCTAGCAATTTCTTGTCATAGATGTGATAATTGCATTCAGCTGAAATCATGCTCTTGCTATAGAAGACTATCGAGTGAAGCACATTCTCGTCATCGTACTGAGATAGTATG
>JAABUS010002345.1_pt1 | contig 36221 bp, 35 predicted proteins | sample 5560161 | NCBI WGS metagenome assembly JAABUS01 (sample SAMN10711885, study PRJNA513376) | rock metagenome | isolation source: Antarctica rocks | place: Antarctica: Victoria Land, Trio Nunatak nord | collected 2016-01-04
GAGGGGAATAAGAAGAAGAAGGAGGGAGAAGGAGGAGGGGACGAGGGGAGGGAGGAGGAGGAGGAGGAGAAGGAAGAGCTCGAGAAGCTAAGAGAAACGAATAAAAAACTTTGCAGAATACAAGAAAGTAATAAAAGAAAGAACAACAATTGAGATATAGTTGCGAGGCAAGAAGGAAATAGGATCAAAAAGTAAGAACGGAGGGGGAAGGATGGCTTGCGGGGCCAAGGTTTGATGCGGGAGTGAGAAGTGAGGAACGAGGAAGAGTGAGAGGGACTGCGGTATGGCTACTAGAGAGGGAGAGGACGGTGGTAGGTGGGGGCTGGGGGAGTGAGATCCTGGAGCTTAGATGAGGATGAAGGTTAATGGAGGATGGAGGAAGAGGTTACCTAATGCAGGAGATGGCTAGGGGGAAAGGTGATTGTCAAGGGGCTAGATTAGCCACTGTCTCGGGGACGAGGGCAGAGAGGATACAAAAACGAATTACCCCATAAATTCAATTCCATCTGTGACGCCAGAAAAACACAACAACTGCTCCTCACGCCCTCATCGCCCAAGCTCACAGCGTAGGCTGTCTCTTCGGCTCATTCTCATAGGGCTTCTTCCCCGTCGCAAGGAACACCGCGGTCGTGACAGCCCTGGTCTTCTTGGGGGAGAAGGGCTCCGCGCTCTTCATCCTCGTCGGAGGGGACGTCGCAGGCGGGAGAACCTTGCGCGGTCTCCCGACCTTAGCGGGCGCGGCTGGAGCGGCGTTTACAGGAGCGGCATCTTCGGGAACGGCATCTGCAGGAGCAGCTGCAGTCGTGGTGGTTTGCGTGACGACGACTTCAGTTCTGGTGGTGCGGCTTCCGGCGGTGGTCGTTTTCCGGCCTGCTTTCTTGGTCGTGGTGGTCTTCCGGCCGCCTGTCGTGGTCTTGTTGACTTTGCTCGTGGTCGCGGCGGGCTGCTTCTTTGCTTTAGGCTTCTTGGTTTTCTTTGCGGCTGGTGGAGGGGTCTGGTTATCGCGGAGGTAATCTGGCCTCTTGATGCCGGTTCCGGACTGGGAGCGGGTGACGGCCATGCTGTTTGGCTTTCGCGCGGTATGGATCTGGTATGTTTGGGATGATCGGAAGGAAATTTGTTCAGAATCTCTTGTGGGTGAATCGGCCATTGCATTTGTACATTTTGACGACTTGGGGTTGATGAAAGACGCACTTGCTGGGCTTTGTTCGGTCGCACCGCATTTGGGGATCGTAATGGATTTTGACGAACAAATTAATTGCTGATGGTTCCCGGCGCTGCTTTCGGAATCTTCTCTTGTCGATCATGATGGACTATTGTTGTCGTCAAAGAAAGCGCTGCGAATCCTGGAGTCGCCGGAAGCGGAAGCCCCTGGACAGCTTGCACAGCTCCTGGGACGACACTTATCGTCGCCTAGGCAGTGGAGACTCGGAAGACGTGTATGTCAGCTCGTGACTGAGTGACGCATCTAATGATCACTCAATGGCACTAGTGTCATTACCTGTGGGGCTCTAAAAGTAGACCGTGAAGCAAACAGTAGAATCGGTAGAGACTCAAGTGGAGATGAACAAGCAGAGCAAGATGTCATGACGGGTAGTATACAGGGTAGGAAAGCCAGAACGAAGATCTATCGTGAGTGCGACGGCAAAAGGGATTCCGTAGCACCAAAAAGAAGAGAAGGTACGCGGGTAACCAAAGGGTAATACGCGCAAAACACGGCGGGGGCTGATTTTCCTTGCATCTTGATCGATGAACAACCTCAAGTTACTGATAGAATAACTGTGAACCTCGTAACGAGAGCGGCAATTCTACGGTAGGTAATAATTTAAGGGATCCTTCTATAAGGCGGCCAAAGTATGGTCGCCGAAGCTGGTCACCTTGGAATTTGCGGCTGCATTAACATTGGATGGGTTATAGCACCACCTCGCCATGACCACATCAGACAAGACGACTGTGGGACGATCTTGCTTCCGGTTTAAGTAGGAAATCTTGTGGAAGTAGAACGGGTCGTCCATGGAAATAGCTGTCAGAAAGTCGGAGGCACCAACGCAAGCTCCGCTGGAAAAGGAAGGCATGGTACGACGTTCTTTGGGGGCAGAAGATCAGCGTGCGGCAGAAGCTTCTAAGGGCAGTCGCATATTGCATGTTTGGTCGACCGTAAGATCCAGTGAGAAATGCTATTGAAATAAAGAAGGTTTCTCTCGCAGCAGATCGCTTGGCGTGTTCTCCCCCTAACCCCTTTTAGACTGCGGCTATTCGCGGCATTGCGATAGCAGTGACGACGATGCGTCTCGCTGATAAGCTCTTTCCACATCACGCATTAGTGACTAGGAATGAGTTGATACAAGGAGGAGAGGACATCTCCGTGTCCTCTGCATCCTCATTTTCTACTTCTCGCGGAGACTGCCAGATCCATTCCTATCATGGTGAAAACACTACGGCCTACATTCGCCTGCACCAGATCTCCGCTAGCTAGCCACGTCGTCCCTCGCCCCTTTATCCGATGCGTACACCAAAGTCACGGACTTCGCGAAACCGCAGCTACGGCCATTCCTACCAGCCATCAATCCGTTGCCTCAGTCCTACCTGTTGCACAACAGCCATCGAGGCCTCCACTTTCTCTTCTTCCCTTCAAGATTCTCGTCAGATCGTATCTGATCAATCTGGTGTCTTCTAACCGCTTTCTCCTACCGCCTTCTCTTAAGATGCTGTCTCTTTTAGCTTACTCCGAGTCCCCTTACCTAAATCCTGACCGTAACCCCATCTTGCGATATCTGCTTAAGAAGACCTTCTATGCCCAGTTTTGTGGCGGCGAGACGCGGTGTGAGATCCAGGAGACTGTAAATGGATTGAAGAGAATAGGCTTCTCTGGGGTGATTCTAGCGTATGCAAAGGAGATTGTCGTACACAGCCGGCAAGACTTGTCCAGGTGTCGGAATCTAGATGATGCCGTCGTGAAAGCCGACGTAGAGTCCTGGAAGCAGGGCAATCTGAAAACCATCGACTTGACAAGTAGTGGACATTTTGTGGGCCTCAAGTATGAATTTTTCGCCTCTCGTGCAGGAGCCATGTCTGACACGTTGCTAGATTCACAGGTGCCGGGGGTCGTGCTGTGCAACTCCTCGCGGAACGGAAACCTCCTGATGCGCTGATTGATCAAGCGACGACCGAGATATGCAAGCTTGCAAAAGCTAGGAGTGTTCGTCTTCTGTTCGATGCCGAGCAAGACGCCGTTCAGCAAGGCATATACAACTGGACACTTCGTTATCAGAGAAAGTTCAACAGCGAAGGTTCCAACATGGCGGTCGTGTACGGTACCTATCAAGCGTACCTGCGCTCCACACCAGCAATCTTGGCGAAGCATCTCCACATTGCTCAGCGAGAGGGTTTTAGGCTGGGTGTAAAGCTTGTAAGAGGAGCATACATGGCCAGCGATCCACGACATCTGTTCTGGGACAGGAAAGAGGAGACCGATAGGGTCTATGACGGCATTCTAGAGGCCTTGATCACCAGGACATATAACGACGTGCTGAGACCTCATGGAGAAAGTACCAGAGAGGTCCCAGAGGTGAATATGGTATTGGCAACACACAACCATACATCGGTGAAGAAAGCCATGAGTCTCAGGAAACAGCAAACGGATAGAGGCGAAAGGAAGATCGATATGGTATATGCGCAACTGATGGGAATGGCAGACGAAGTTAGCTGTGAGCTGGTAATGGCTGGAAAGCGATCGGTAGCTTTGGACGGTCAAGATCGATCCGCTATCCAAGGACCCAAGGTCTTCAAGTACCTTGTGTGGGGAAGCGTCGGGGAATGTACGAAGTATCTGTTGAGGAGAGCTGAGGAGAACCGCGACGCCGTGTTGCGTGCCAAGAACTAATTGTGAGAAATCTGTGGATTTTGTGTGCGAAACAAGCTCTCTTGCATGCAATTTCTCGTCTCAATCCTCAGTCGTCTTTCTCTCAAAACCGATAGAGCCGAATCTAGAACATATCCTTCAAGATGCTCAGAATTCGATCCCTAAATTATTGTTTCAGTCATTGTTTGCACCACCGTTGAAAACGCGAAGGAGAGTTGAGATTCGCAGACACTCCCGGGACCATATCATCGCCGCCGGGGGTGGCCCCTCTGCCTGTCCATAGTTCACCTGTTCGAGTCAAATTATCGAATTGAGCATCATTTAATCCTAACGTTTCCAAAAAGGCTGAAACCGGTCAGATGCGCTTATTACAAGATGGATTGGTCATGAGCCTTGTCGCACTTAGTCCTGCCTCACCCCATGACTTTCGATACTATCATCCACACACAAGACTGTAATTGCTTTTTTCTCAACTCAGCCAGTAGGTCAGACCAAATACCACGCCATGGACAGCCACGATGCTGGCCAAAAGTGCGCCGAAAGCGACCGGATTGATCGAGAGTCTACTACCTAGATACGGAACCGTTCCGTTGATGTATATCGGTGGATTGCTACTTACCAACATGGCCAGAGATCCGATTGCAAATTCCGCTATATTTGCACCGGCCGTTTCAGCGTCGTAATGATGGACATCCCAAAAAGACCTAGAAATGTACACATCAGTCATTCTGCCGCAAGAAGTGACACTGGAAGTTCTCTACCCACCCGCTTGCATAAAATTGGAACTGCTCCCAGTCCAGGTCAACACCAGGCTTGTGAGTTCGTCCCTGTAAAGCGATCGAAGCCGCAGCCAGTCTAGCCACGAAATGCGATATATTGTGTTCGGGCTGACCTGAGTTGCTGACTTCGCTTATTGTGATAGGGCATTCGTAGAATTTAGGCACCTCATCTGCTTCATAGTTTTTATACACCCACATCAAGAGACATCGATCTCCACATGCCCATTTGGTAGCTCTATCAGGCGTTTCGAAGCCGCGATAGATGTACGTTGTGCCTGCGTCACCTAAAAAAGATGTTGGGATCCTGATGGTGCCGTTCCCCGTTGTTGGATTAGTATATGTAAATTTTTTGGCACTGTCGTCGCCAATGGTAGCATCGACACTCTCAAGTTTCTGGTATTCGGTGCAAATACCAGAGGCAGCTGTGATAATACGACTGGTAAATTGTGGATACGCATTCTGCGTATCATTCGGATTATACTCACTAAAGCGGTAAGCAAATTCTTGTTTTCCAGGATCGCGTCGACAGTAATAGGAATAATCTTGTCTGGAGCCGAGAATATCAGCGAGCTCATGATAAGGACCGCAACTAGAGCCCAGTATCACTTCTCCATAAGTGTGAGCGAGCACATGTTCTTGGACGGAACCCGGACAGGTGCCATCGAGCTTATAGCAAGTAAGATCCGAGACTTGGACTTTCCCTTCTCTCAGATAGGTCGTGTTATAGTTGTTGCCATCCTCTATCGTGACTTCCAAACTAATCAAGGCGCTCAACATTTGGGCAGCCTTGTTGCATATCAGCCAACATACAAATTCACAGCGAATTCAAAGGCTTACGAAGATGACCGAAAGCCAGCATCCCCGAAAGTCAGCACTCGCCAAAGGTATGATGGAAGCATAGACCCCGAAATTGACAAAGATGGCTCCAGGCTCAGACACCGACGGTACTTCAAGCACGAGAAATGACCAAGAAGATAGGGGTTGAATAGGATGAAGCATTAATGACGGCTTTCAGAAGTCGGCGCCTTACCCATACTATGCAGAACAGCCGTAGCCACCATGTTGATGTCACGCCAATAAGTAGAGTCACCTTCAACAGGCTGTCGAAGTGATCTATCAATTCTTCCTCTTCACCTTGTGGACCAACTAGGTGCTTGATCTTGCGTGACATGACTCTTGCAAGCGTTTTGAAAGCCTCCTAGGATTTCATCAGCAGCAGCAACACACGGGGCCAAGGGGTGATCTAACGAAAAAGCTAAGGCCCAAGATTAAGATCAGGACCACCGAAGCAAGATTGTAAGTATTCTTTTGATTTGGAGTAATAACGCCAGTACTCCGGTAGACCATCACTAGCATGACCACAAGGGCTGTAAAAACAATCGTCCCAACCCAAAACGGGAGCAACTTTAGCAAGGTCCTACGCCGGGTGTGGGGAGGTCCTGACGGAATGTCGGTCTGTAGAGAGGTGGAGGCGACTCCACCTGCTTCGGTCCCAGGATACGGAACGTCGTTGCCAATCACTCCGTCCTGATTGTGGACTGATCCGGTCGCTTCGGACCTGTCATCAAATTCACCAACATCGTCTGTCAGCCTTGTCTGGCTGTTGCCAGATTTAGGTGCATCGAACCCACTTAAGGGTGCCTGATTCTTCAAGAGACCCATTTCCATTGAATCGTACGTCGCCATGGTGATCGTTTCGCTGTTCGTATCGTCAAGATGATGTTCTTGCGGATGTTGCTGCGAACTGATCGTGAAAAACTGGAAAAATCTGGGAATTTAAGCCTCCACGGTTAATATTGCCTTTGAGCACCATTACACTTGACGATCGTCTCAATTGCAGGGCGACACCATCTTGAAAAATCCATTGGCTCAGGTTCATCCAAGACACCTTCAATTGAAGCCACAAGCAGATTTTCGCCTCGAGAGTGAACCTATCACAGGACTTCTTTTGACCGAGATGATAAATCCTTATCGGATACATATCTTCTTATGAAATGAGACCATGGATACCAAATCTCCAAGGGCGATGGATAACAGTTCATACTTTGCCCGTAAATATCTTCCTCATTGTAGGTGACGTCTAAGAACAACGGTTTGTTTGCAAAAGTTGCTTGCCAGCTGGTGCGCGCAATCGTTGGAGATTTGGCTCGTTTCGTGAGTTCTAGAGCGTGCCGACTGTCATTGGACAGGAGAGTGATGCTGTTGGTAATGGCCGGTTTACCTCGACTCAGTCTCTCCAGATCATGTTGTCCCATAGGCCTCGAGGCGAACAAGACACCCTTAGTAGTTTGTTGCAGTGAGATTGACCAGCGATCCAATCGTTCTTTGCCCAGCTCCAGTATTGATCATGAAAGTCCCCATCGAAAACAGAGAGGTGGTATGTACCAGAAGGGGCTCATCTCGATCGTAGCATCTGCCTTTCCCAAGGATACCATAAACGCAGTATAAACATCGTTGAATGGATCTCGTATTAGACTGCCTACAGTACGAAGTCATTCACTGAAGTGGGAAATTGAAGCGCCAGCCTCGGGAGAGCGTCGAGAGAGTGACTGCAGATTGCTTCTTCTCACTCACCTGATTCGAATCGTCGGTGCCGCACGACATGTCGCGCCAGTACTTAATGCAATCCACCCGATAATGGTAATGCGACCGCCAATGATATTAGGGGAAGAAACCAGGGTTATGAGAATCAGCCCTAAGGTTGGTGTACCACGATCACTAAGGTAAGGTAGCGTTTGCATTACCACGTGGATTACATGACTACTTATATTCAGCGAGTGCCTCGCGCACAGTCAGTATCACAATGGTAATTATGCCGACTTGAATTGGAAGATTTGGTCTTGATTGCGAACAAGAATCTTGACAGCCTCTCCGCATGCACGATGCTGAGATTCTGGAAACCCTACACGCAGCGGCTGCAGAATGCTCAGTCTTCGCATGGACGCGATCACTGATTGGCTTCCCGAATTATGATATCGAGCTTCTCCAACGAGGCGACACAGGTGTTCACACAGGACCGGTTGTGGGATCTCTAGGTCCAGGTACACGTGCAATTGCAGGCGTTGGGTTGCTGTACACCAATCGCATGTCCGTGAACATGGAGACTTGTTGATGACAATGGTTCCAGACCAGCCAGAATGGGGGAGTCGAAGCAGAAATCTGCGAGGGGAACAGCGAAGAGGGGAATCAGAGTTGCAGCTTCCAATGGAAATCTCAGACCTCAGACCAGTCTTTCTTCGGATATCGGCTTTGTCCGGACTGCGTTTGGAGTGGCCTCAGCCCAATTGGTGAATCACCCACCGACAACTTGTGAGTGGACTGGCTAGCCTGATCTCTTGCATCTACATGCACGACAATACCCCTCTGGAGTGGACTGCGGGGCCATGGCCTCTAGACTGGACTGACGGTGCAGCAAATGCATCGAGCTTCGGGTCCAGACTACTAAGAATCTTCAGCAGAGTGCTGACGGTGCGTCGCGCCTCCTAAAAGGCTCAAGCGTTGATCATCGGCCTTGTCAAGACTTGCTGGGCGATGCTAGCATCCTCACAACCCCTCTCAGCATGAAGTACGAAAGGGCGGCCTAATCACACCTCCTCATCTGCTCTTCTTCGTTCTGCAGGTATCACACTCTCCAACCCCAAGAAAGACAAAACCCACACCGACACCCTTTCCCCAATCAAGCAGTATACGACAAGCCGTTACATCGTTGAGCCTCGCCGCCACTGCGGCGGCGTTGTCCGTCAACAATGTTGGCATCAAGATTGTCCTCGATCCCCAGCAATACGCTTCCGCAGTCGTGGAGGTGAAACTAGATCCTGAGATCCATACAACAACTCTTCAAGTAGGCATCCTCGTCTGGTTCATCTTTTCATTCTTCACTCAATCTCCTATAGGATGAACGCAAACTTTACAACTTCAACAACATACCTTACACGAAGCCTCCCCGTGACAAATTACAGTTCGGCCAGCCTGAGAAGCCCGACCCCGTCAGTGGTCAAAAGCCCAGGAACGATGGTTCCGTCGGGCACATCTGTCATCAAACCCAAGTGCAGTGGGTTTACGCGCAGTGAGATTTCATTGAAGAATACTCGAGGGGTGGAAACATCGGCAACTGGACAGATAACGAGTATGAACCTGTTTACCCCGAGTTGCTGGAAGATGATCTCCGGGTCAGCGAAGATTGTTTGCTACTGGATGTCGTCGTGCCCCAGGAAATCTTCGACGAGCGTAATGGCAGAGATTTCTTTCCTGGTGAGAAGTGACATTATGATATCCAAGAACTACCTATACTGAATGAGTATAGCGCTGTGGTGGTGTGGTTTCATGGCGGTGGTTACAATTTCGGAAAAAAGAACCAATTCGGCAGCCCTACCGGCCTCATCGATGCCGCAAGGAAGTTAGAGGGGAACTTTATAGGGGTCAGTCTTCGTTCCTGGCGGAAGACAATGCTGCCATTTCCCCAGAACGATTTTGCTGATTACGCCAGGTCGGGCTTAATTACTGGCTCGGAGCATTTGGTTGGCTTTCTGCACCGGGATTCATCAAGGAAGGGGGTACGTCAAATGTGGGCCTCCAAGATCAGAAGCTGGCTCTGGAATGGGTCAAGGACAACATCGCAAGCTTTGGCGGAGATCCTTCCAGGATTACTGCTTTGGGAGAATCGGCCGGAGCTTCTTCCATACTCCATCACATCGTATCCTATGGGGGTCCCTTCAGCAGGAAAATCCACTAGTCTTCCAAAGAGCGATTCTTCAAATTCCGGCTTTTTTTCCACAGGCCGATGATAATCAAGAAAAGGCTATGTACAATACGTTTCCCAGCAAAGCAGGGGTTTCATCACTGAAAGGGCTTCGCGATGTTGACGAAGATATAGTGAAAATGCAAGCAACCTTATGATCCAACAATCTCCGTACGGCACGTTCGCTTTTGCTCCTGCCGAAGACGGCGAATACACGCCCGCTCCACCGTCGCTGCTTCTAAAACATGGCCAATTTTGGCACTCCATTCAGGTCATGGTTGCCAATAATGGCGACGAGGGGCTCCTTTTTGCTCCACCTCATATTCAGTCGAACGATGAATTTCGTAGCTTTGTACAAAACCTCCTCCCAGCAATGAAACCTGGAGACCTAGATTCGGTACTGGAAAAGTACCCAGTACTTGGTAACAAGGCCACCCCAAAGCGCAACTTTATCGACCGAACCCAAAAAGTTCTTGCCGATGTGGGTGTCAATTGCAACACCCTCTTTCTAATCAAAGCGTTCGGAACCGAAAGCGTCTATAAATATGTCTTCAACATGTTCCCTGCGATTCACGGCATGGATACGTCGTTCACGGTGAGTGGCTGCGTGGTTTCTTTCCATTGGCATTGACAGTTTGAAGCAGCTGAGCAGGACAGAAGTTCTCTTGGCTCAATCTTCACTCCGCATCTCCTCCATCCTCTATCTCCTTGACCACATTCATCTTGGGCAATGGCTTCTGACGCAGATTGTTTAGTACTACACGCCCCCTGTTAAGGAATATCCAGCACCCGACAAAAACGGAGAAGCAAATGCCCATGCGTTGCAGGCTTACTTTGCCTCTTTCGCGGTCTATGGCTACCCTGATGGGGGCAGTTTGGAAACCCCTCTCTTTAAGCCTTACGATGAGGGTGATATTCTCGAATTCTCCGGAAAGGTGGGCGTTACTCTTAAGCCGGGCGTTATTGGTCTTGTGCCTATTTGGAAAGATGTAAACATAATTGAGACGACCGACACGTGGGTGTCTGAAGACAGGTGCAACTTTTGGAGGGATGCGCCTTACTGGCAGTCCGACCCCACGATCAGCGACGAGTTGTGAGAGCTTGTGATGCGGCCGTGCTCGTTACGACCTGGTGACGTGCGCACCGTCCGCAAAAGCGAGCCACTATAGCCTGTATGGGAGCGTCCAACGATCGGTGTTGGATAAAAGTATGGAAGTGGAGCAGATGACTACTAGGTATCCGACAAACACCCAAATTATATCCAGGTTTTGATAGTAAAGAGACTCCGCTGAAGGGGTGATTATTAGCACTACCAAGTTGGTCGGCGATGAAATTGCCTTGGATTGATGCCACCTGCGATACTCGACTAATTTTGTCTGCGATCCAAATCCCTTGGGTAATACCACTCTGTGACAAGCCCCCCCTCCTCCTCCACCTCCAAGCATCACGCCAGCGCCCGAAAAGCCGCCTCCAGAAGCTGGTCGAGCCCCTCCCACGGTTTAACGCGCTGTTAGTGTAGGGTTCCTCCAAGCCAACAATACTGGAACTCGAAGAACCCCCGTCTAAAACCCAGCACAGTGGATGCATCCAAAATATCCCAACCAGCCTCCCATTACTCCCAACCTTTGCCGTAGAGGCTTTACGGCGGGAATATATGCTGAAGAAGAGGTGTCAATTCGTCTACACTTGGCGATGGGAGAGAGGCGATAAGGACAGAGGAGGTGTGCGGAAGGATAGAGGGGGGGTGGAACGCGATGCGCATATTCTATGAAGAGTTTGGATTTACTACAGCTTGCCAGAGAACAACGAGACCGCCTGGATCACAAAAAGGGAATTGCGGCAGGCACCCCCTTAAAAATTGATCCAACATTTCTTGTCGGCCAAGTAAAGGCGATTGACTGGGACTCGCTAACTGCGTCGAAGATGGCAAACCAGCTTTGGGGATTCGGAGAGCGAAGAAGATCGAGTATAAGTGGATCTCGCAAGTCTTTCTAAAGTTATCGTTGGCTGTTACAAGAAGCGGCAAGCCAGACCGGACTTTTTCGAGCTTCATGTTCTTTGTTCTTCTAGCTATAGACTGTGCTTATAAGAGAAGTCGTTGGTTTCGTGTTGGGTCGAGAATGACGATTGAGAGTGATGTGGGTATTGGTTGATATACTTTGGGCAGGCGGGGAAAGGATGGGGGGCTTGCAATCAGCTCCCTACGAAGAAACTAGGGATTGAGAGGTTTAGGATAGCGCTGTTGTGGAGGACCGAGTGCAATGTGCATCTTGAGGTATATTTGAATAGTTACAAAAAAAGACGCTTGGTATGGTCGCGAGGGATGGTACACGGAGCTTGACTCGTTCCGTATGTACATTTTCTGGCTCAGTTGTCTTCCGTCTCCTCGATGACTCCTTGGCGGTCTACGCTGTGCTTCGGCGACGCTTGATGGGTGATGCTGAGAAATATTGAGGTTGCTCAGGCTGCTGTTGTCGGCCCGGCGTGAGTCTGCCTCATCTGAGGAAACAGCGAGCTCTGCGACTGGATTATCGAGCCAAAATTGCCAGCGGAGTCAAATTGGAGTCCGTTAATAGGGGGGATATTTTGGGCTGCGTGCGTGCATGGTGGATCTTTCCTAAATTGAGTGCCCGTCGACTTGATCGAGTGATGGACGCCTTTGGAGTCGTCAATAGCGTGCAACAGCGAAGGGTAGAAGGGTGGCCGGAGAAGATGGTGGGAGAAATCTTCTTTTCCTGTGATCGCGAACAGACAGGCCCACGTTGGTAGGCGAGCGCGGAGAGTATCCCCAAAACCGTAGTCGATACGGTCACCAGGGTTGGACTTCACCTGCTTTGGGCTTCTGCACTCTGACAATCTTATCGCAATTCAGGATGCAAAGCGGATCGAATGATTGCTTCAGCTAACCAAGGGATTAGCAAAGCGCTTGAGAGTGCCTATACGTGATAACATACCTTCCTCATTGCATCCACCGTTGCCTCGCTAGTTTCATGAGCGAGGTAGTCTCGTTTGACCAGGCCAACCCCATGTTCGCCGGTGACAGTTCCTTCCATTTCGACTGCTCGCTTCACCATCCGATGCACTACGTTTTCTGCGATCTTGCGTTCATTCTCGTTGAATAGAATTATAGCTGGTCCCGTTAACATCAATTATCAAAAAAAAGCTCGCTTTCGCCTGCTTACCGTGGAAGTTGCCATCGCCAACATGACCAACCATTGCAGCAAGCAAGCCGCTACTGGCCATGTCTTCTTTTGTCTCCTCAATGATATCTGGCAATCTGCTGATGGGAACAGCTACATCTGTCGTCCATACATGGTCATTGTCGTCTCGTCGTTTAGCCATCACGCTCCACAGCGCTTCTTTCCGGGCGCTCCACAGCTCGCTTGCTTCATCTGCGTTCTTTGCAAAGTCAAAGCTTCTGCTACCTTTGCTTTTTACCAGTTTTTGTACAATGCTTATCTGCTCCTTCACTGCGGCTGGCGTGCCTGAAAATTTGAAGAAAAGAGTCGGAACCTCTTTCCAAGTCCTGCTCGTGGATCCACTCTCGTTGATGCAGCGCATCTGGACGTCATCAAGTACCTCGACAGCCGCGATAGGTACACCTTCTCCAACCACTTTCGCCACGCACTCGGCCGCCTCACGGATTGTGGGGAAGCCAGCTACAGCCACACTCTCGCTCTTTGGCTTTACAGTCACTTTCAGGGTCGCCTCCGTCACCAGACCAAGAGTGCCCTCGCTGCCGATGAACATGCGTGTCAAATCATATCCTGCGCTACTTTTGCGTGGCCGCTGTCGAGTCTTAATAACGGTCCCGTCGGCTAGCACTACCGTCAAGCTGAGAACCCATTCCTTCATCGTACCGTATCGATAAGCATTCGTGCCTGAACAGCCAGTTCCTACCATTCCACCTATCATGGCACCAGGGCCGGGGTCGGGAGGGAAGAACAAGCCTTCTGTCGCGAGCTCCTCGTTCAGGAGCTCCCAGCCTAGCGCTGGCTGCACAACGACGTCCAAGTCCTCCTTATGCAGTTTAAGAATTTTATCCATGCGGCTGAAGTCCATGCATATCCCTCCTCTTGTGGCTGAAAAATGCCCTTCAAGACTTGTCCCTCCTGAGTAAGCCGTGACCGGGATCCGTCGATCGTGGCATATCTTCACTATTCTGCTGACTTCCTCCGTCGAATTTGGAAACACAATCAAGAAAGGTTTCTCGTGCTCTTTCGTCGTATATGAAGACCAATCGGAACCGGAATGAGATTGAAGATCGCCTTCACTTGTAGAAACATTGTCTTTGCCCACAACATCCACAAATTCCGTCCAGGCGGCCTGAAGATTCGTCTGTGTTAGGTTGTGGTCTGGAGGTTGGGTGGCATGGAGAGGTAATGTGGAGTTTGGTGAGATCGCTGCGGGCTTTCGGCTTCCCCAGTAGTAGGAGAGGGCAATGGAGCCAAGGATCACTATTTTCGGTCAATCTTCTTGTTCTCGAGTAAGTGGCTGCCCGAGATACCAAACGTTGTAGCAAAATTTCGACCAGTGCTGGGTTCACCCCGCGCGTCCGCGTATCGGCGCTGTTCAGCCCGTTCTCTCTCTAATCTCTTGTGTGTACTCTCATACAATTGGCCACGGAATGACGAGTTCTGCTCGAAACGTCCTCGAGAACTCCGGAATGCCCTTCGTTGGCAGGCTGAATATCGATCTGTAGATGTGCGTGAATTGGTCGCCTGTCTGAAGCTCCGCAAAAAGGCATTAGATGGGCACCTTGGCCGACTCGGCATGGTGAGAGAATGCTTCGCCTTCTGATGTTCACGGGCTATTTCTTATTCGCGGACTCAGGATGGATCCAGCGTTGAATGCGGAGAAGCGGCGAAAATGCGGAGATTCTTGTCAGACTATCATCATACGCATAGGAAGGTATGATAGGCGTATATATAATCATGCCTGCACGTCTACAGCTAGATAGCTTTATAGTTCTTACATCTAATCCTAATCTCACCAACATTGAATTACTCCTCTCTTCTGCTTCCTTTCCTTTCGGCTTCTTTTCTCATACGACAAAGCTGAATCCATTGTTCGCGCCCTCCCTTCACAAGCCTATGCGGCTCTTATCAGCACCACCAAGTCGCCAACTTCAGCATGCCAGCATTCTACGGCTATCCAGAGCCAAAGAAGGGGCCCGAAACATCCTATAACCCCGAGCCAGGAACAAATCCAATAGTCAAGGGTCTGCCCTTAGTAATCGCGGGTGCTGCGTAAGTACCAAATGTAGCTTGAGTGTACTTGTATTCGTGCTGATTGGGCGAAGCGTTGCAAACCTTGGGTTCGTTTCGAGCTTCCTTTGGAGTAATGCTGGTTTCAACATTCTCCGAAAGATCAAAGAGTTGGAGAATTATGCGCCCCGATACGACCCCACCGTGATCCCAATAGAAAGCTTGGATAAGCAAGATTTTGAGTTAGGTAGATTTAATGAAGCGATCGGCAGGGTCAAGAGCAGTCGAGGTGGTGTACATGAGTATCACGAAGCATACAAGTCAGGCAGCACCACACCATCAGCTGTCGCACAAGAGATCTTGAAGCTGGTAGATGCAAATCCAGAACATGGAAAGGCCTTCCTTAGTATTATGAAATCCGAGGTCCTCGCAACAGCGGAAGCGTCGACGAAGCGATACAAAGAAGGCAGACCACTAAGCGTTCTGGACGGGGTCCCTGTTGGAGTGAAAGACGAGGTCGACCTAGAGGGACATGTCAAGTCTTGTGCAACGTCCAAAAGTGAACTGTGTCCAGAGAATGGGACGAGCTGGTGTGTCAAGAAATGGCAAGAAGCGGGAGCAATCATCATTGGAAAGCTGAACATGCACGAGCTTGGCCTAGGTACGGCTCAGCAGGAGAATTTCTCCCCTACCGCTTGAACGATCCTTTGCTGACACGTTTGAATCCTTGTATCAGACACCACGAACAACAATCCTATCACCGGTACACCCTTGAATCCTCATAATCCACACTACTATACGGGAGGCTCTTCTGGGGGCTCTGCATACGCCGTTAGCGCGGGCCTATTGCCATTTGCTTTGGGCGCGGACGGTGGTGGCTCTATAAGAATTCCTTCGACCTATTGTGGTATATATGGACTCAAACCAACTCACAATCGAATCTCAGTTTCGCCAACTGTAGATCTGGTAGGATCGTGCGTTGTCGTTGGTCCGATGGCTTCTTCCATCGTTGATCTTGAAATTGCTTACCGATTCATGGCAATCCCCAACCCGAGTGATCCCGTCTCCGCACTCTTCGCACTACCTGTTCCACCTCCAAGAATAGATCTTCCAAAGGTTATTGGGGTCTATAAGGCCTGGTTTGACCATGCCGACCCTGCAGTCCTCAATGCCTGCCGCGCCGCCCTCGCACACTACGAAGCCGAGGGATACAGCATCCTTGACATATCCCTCCCTTACCTTGCCGAAGGACAACTTGCCCATGCTTTGACAATCCTGTCCGAGATCAGTACTGGTATACATGAGCTCGGACATCTGACCCCAGCGAACAAGATTCTTCTCTCGATCGGCAAACAAACGCCTGCTTTAGACTTTCTGCTCGCCCAGAATATGCGCAACCTGCTAATGCAGCATCTGTCTTTCCTGTTTACACAGCATCCGGGATTGCTGATTGTGACGCCAACAACTCCAAACGCTGGGTGGCATATCACTGGTGGGGCTGCCGAGCTGAAACATGGCCTGAGCGACGGAAATATGAGTGTGAGGAACATGACCTACATTTGGCTCGCAAACTTCACGGGTTGTCCGGCATTGTCGATACCTATAGGAATGGCAGAGCCGAAAGAAGGTAGGGGCAAAATACCAATGGGACTGATGGCAATGGCCGAGTGGGGTGGTGAAGAAACCCTCTTCGAATGGGGCCGAATCGGCGAAACGTGGGCTTGGGAAGACGGGCATGAAAGAGTAAAGAAGCCCAAGGATTGCGTGGATGTCTTGAAGATGGCTAGCTCGAAATGAACCTTCATTCTGGTGCCATTGTCCATGCTTACCGGATGTGGTCCCGATGCCCGACGGCAGCGACATGCACTTCGAGCCGCTTGGCGCCTTAGACGACGAAGCCGCCGCGTATCTCCTCACCGCCATTCTCATACCGGAAATTTTCAATGTCGTGCGTGCATTGGCTAGCAGAGGTAAGAAAGTTCATGGGGGATGAACATAGTCGCCTGCGCCGTACTGTCGTCGGTGATCCCAAGCGGCTCACAGGCCGCGGCAACACCAGCTCCAACCTGCTAGGAGGATTCGATCGCAAAGATGTAAGTTTTTTCAGGGTTGGAGAAACCGCGCCAACCCTCCAATCCTTCAAGTCGTCAAACCGTCGATACACGAGTCAGGTCAACGTTCGGCAGTGGTCAGAGTTCTTGAGCTGTCAAGTCACAGCTGAGAGAGCGATATCTTCCCAAGATGTCGAGGGCTAGCAAGGGACAGTCTAGAGCAGCAATGCTGACTGACACTTCCTCGCCTCATAACGTCGAGTACCTGGTAGGTAACTCTCGAGCTGTAGACCCAGATCCGTCGATTTGCCAAGAGTCGACCACTCAACCAGCCACGGTATGTCGCACGCACGACGCCAATCAGCAGGATCCGGGCAGCGACCCCTCGATCTGAACGTTCGTGCATAGCATGCACGTCTTACAAAAACCACTCACGCAACAAATGCACATCGTGTCGCACAATAGATCCGTGCTTCCCACCTTCCCGTTACCGAAACGGCCAGCGGCATAAACGGCTGCACGTCGATCTCCACTTGATCCAACCGAGGACCGGTCCTTCACAGGACACTCTGCATGCCATCGCTCGCGTATGCCCCGTTCAGATGTTGTAGCCATACATCCTCGTCGCTCGCCGAGGGTTGGTACGCTGGGAGAAAGCGACTGGGCTGGTGGCGTTCTTGTCGGTTGGCCGAATCCGTGATGGCACAGGAACGAGCAGCATGTGGTCCAAAATGTTAGAAGACTGCAAGTTGATTATGCATGTAATCACACAATACAACTTGCATGTCTTGCAAGAACATTCTCCAATGTAATAGGCCCAAGTTCTGCCAACTCTTCGGTCGTTTCTCAACCCCAGTTCCTTGTAAGCGGCGAACTAGTCGGCATGACTTATATATGCGCGACATAGCTTCGTTAGCTAGGGCCATTGAATAGTTCGCCATGGTTCAAGGTATAGCGGGAGGATGTGGGAGGATTAAGCGAGGGTGGAGCGGGTAGGCAGGACGCTATTTTAGGGGGAACGGATCTGATAAGTGTCGGGTGAGGGGTTCGTCCGTGATGAAGGCTTTTTGAGGGGATAAAAGGGGATCATTGGGGTTGCGTGGTGGGGGCCAGAAGGGATCAGCATGTGCAAGGCAGTTGTATGAAGACATTGTTGAGAAGCATGTGAAAAGGAGGTGTGCGAAGCATGTGCATGACTGGGGGGTGTGAGTTGCTGTACTCCCTGCCTCAGCGTCACATCGAGCTTGCGAACTCGTGGGGCTAATGTATGTCCATGGTCCATGAGCATTGTCGATGGTGGAGTCGGTGAGTGGTCGATGCTCTTTTGAGCGCTTGACGAGGCGAGGCTTGCTCCGCTAGTGAGGGTGGGAAATATACTTCGTAGAGAGAATGGCGGAGATAAGTGACGGTCCCGCATGTAGGTACGAAAGAGCAAGCCACCATGCAACACGTGGATAGGATTTGGTTTAAGCGGAATATGGTCAAGGCTGATCGTAGCCACGGCGCGATTTCCCTGGTTGACCGGCTGATAAGTAGCTGCACGTGATTCATCCGTGTATCCGGTAACCTTTGATACTCGTACTTTGATGGACCCTTTGGTGTGAAGATCCAGCTTCTAGGCCGCCGGAAAATAGCGTGGCAAGGCTGCTGAAGATGGTGAGTAGAGGTTCCGGGATTCGTTGATGGTGCATTTGCGATGAGTGGAGGCCGCGCCGGTAATCAGACGGAGTGGCGGCGTTCGAAGAAGTGATCTTCGCAGAAGTTTGCCATCAATCACAAGGCAGACAGCGTCTTACGAGTTGAGGCACGATAGAGCTAGCTGAGCTTCCCGTGACGGAGCTGGTTTTCTTAGATGCAAATCTCCCTCCCCACCCAGCGCTCGAACGGCGGAAACTAGAGTCTTGGCAAAGTCACGGATGAAGTACTGAGGGAACGTACCCTACCGTTCGAGATAGTCGAGGCAGTAGTGTGTATCTGCTTGTCGAGAATGGAGACGTTGGTATGGCCGATCACTCAAGCCTGTTTTTAGTTTCGAAGTCTGATGTGTGAGTGTAACGTGGACCCACTGAGGTGCAGTACTCGTACCTTCTACTTTGAGCCAATGGTGCATCTGCACTTATCAATGCGTATCATGTACTTGCGGATCTCGCCAATTCCTGCTTGGCCGTTGATCTGGATGCCAAGATGCGTTGGCCTCGTAAGTAAAAGGTTTCGCGAGTCTCTCCTAATAACTGATGCGTGTGACAGACGTTTGATTGTCTCGTCCTCCGAGTTCGACGGAAATATCATGTGCAAGGGCTGTAAAAATAAGACTAGAAGGAGGCATTATTAAAGTCTATAATTAAGGACGTCAAATGACAAAGTCCAGGTATCGAAATACTTTTGACCGATGCAATGCGAAGCCGCCCATCCTGCCGCTTGAGTCTGGAAACCGCTCGCCAAATCACCGGATCGCCCTCTAGTTTTATAAGGCTACCTGATGGTACAAAGCTAATCCTGCGGCAACATGAACCAAGGAAATTCGTGAGTGCTAGGGCCGTGCGCCTCCAGCCTGATATCGTGAACGCTAAACGCTGGACAGAAGAGTCGACTTCATTCGTCATCCGTTTGGTTCTTCGCTGCGTAGTTGGACAGATAAGGACGTCATTGAGTGTAGACAAGTGGTACTCGATTTTCGACCACTTCTTGTCGCTTTGGAGAGACGCGTATCATACGAAATGCGTCATCGTCATCTGCTCCATCGCGGCTTCCCCAAGCTGTCTGCACGGACCATCAGTTCCTGTTTCTTCTAGCATGTGAACACTAGGAGGTCGCAGCGGATGATCGTCGTCTGCGGGGCGATCTAAGGGAAAAATGCGTTTCAAAGAGCTTGATGTGGGGTCGGCTTACTACATTCAGAGATAACATGGCGTAAACCTTGATTGCCAAACTGTGGAAATAGCCGAAGAATATCGATACCGGCAACAGGAGGAAGTCCACAGGGTATCTGATGTAGTGGCCTATCAGCTTTATGAATTTGCTCAGGAACATCCAGGCTACGAGCACGACGAGACCAAACGTTCGCGTGTGCTGGTCCCACTGCGTCGTCCCTTGAAGGTAAAGGTAGATGAGTAGACAGTCGCACACCAATGCCCAGTGAGTCAAAGTCGTCAAGTGAACGGCATATGTACTCCATGGCTGATACCTGTCCATGGCATCAGCATATGAACCATGTGGTTGCCAGCGCTCGGCTCTGCAGCTCACCACCAGATATGCCCATCGCGAAACATACTTGTAACGTTGCTACGCCAATTGCTTCTGGACCAACGCAAGCACTGCTTCAGAAACTTGCTGTTATCTTCCAATGTAGTCTGAACTTCTGCTTCCTTATGATACTGATATGCGATCCGTTGATGATGAGATACCAGCCATCTTGTAACGAAGTTGTCGTCGTCCGCATTAAGCTGGTATTGACCGAGCCATTCCTCGTGCGTGAAACCGTGGATAAAAGCGTCATCCTTGAGGATCTTCGTTCTATAGGCAACTGTTCTACCAGACAGACATGGCAAGCCACCGTCCATGTACATGCAAGCTGCACAATCGAAGTTCCTCCGTTCCAGGTAAAGAGCGCCAAGGTAGCCCCAAAATCTTTGCCTCAATGTCGGGGCTTCGGCACGCCGAAGCCTCTGATTCGTACCAACGCCCCCATAACATTGGTCTTCCAAGGGGGCCAACATCCATGGCAACAGCTTTTTCGGCCACGTGACATCATCGTCCGCGAAAATCGTGACCTCAGTCTGGACCTCGGGAATAGCACGAACCATCTGGCGTCGCTTATTCGGATGGCCCACGCTACATATTCGAATTCTGTGAGTCCCCATGCTCTTCACCATCACCTGAGCCCGCGATAGATTTGCATCAATAGTAACGAGGATGATCTGATACGGCTCGGTAGCCAGAATACTTCGGATAGTGTCCCAGAGCTCACCCCCGTCGCCGTCAAGCGAGGGAATGACCACAGTGACATCTTTCGAAGTCAAGCGGGGGTTTCCAGGTATGGGTATTGGTCGAAGCCTGCTGAATGCGAACAGGTTCACCACCAGGCGTAGATATCGGTAGAGACTTGGCAAATCAGTATGAACAGGCTATGATACGTGTGGAAGGGCCTCTGGGCGACTCACAACAACGGGATGAACAGGTCGGAATAAGAAAACATGACTAGACCAAACGAGGGTGTGCAGCACAGTCTGCAAATTAGTAGAGCTTGGAGCTCATTGTTTGAGTAAGAGAGAGGGGTGGAAAAGGAGATGATATATATCAAGAGTAGGTTCGGAGGGACGCATTAAAGTTCTCGCGAAAGTCCATGCTCTCGCGATTAATCTGGCGCACCAGAATTGAATAAGAGAGGAAACAGGTAGGGTCGCGCGAGTCAATGACAATTTCCAGACGAAACAGGTGTGGTGCATGGAGCTATTGTCTGAGACCATGCCCACTGTCAAGCCCAAAGGAAGCCATGATGGCAATGGACGCCAGTCCTGCTCATGCCTAGCGAATTCGGAGAGTCAGGGTAGTCAGTCAGCTGCATGAGTAGTTGCAGGAGCGGGTGGAGTGGTAGGTCGGAGTGGTGTGCTGAGGCTTGGTCAAGTCGAGCCGCCAACCGATCCTTTTTAGTCGCCGAGTCGAGGTGCCACCAACCCCGCGCAACGCCAAATATCCGCGAAGAGGAAGCCAGGTACGAGTACGAAGTACCATCGGAAAGCCCATCCACCCCATTTCGCCAGTGCATCCCATGTACCGCTCGCCACTCATTTCTTCAGTCGTCACTCGGACCTGTATCGCATTGCCGCAGCTTTTCGCTCGACAGTGGGTATTGTGATTAACCACGGCCATGGCCATCCTCGAGCAGAGCCGACTGACGAAGCGTTTGTGTGGCGGTCCTCTTCACATGCACGAGAGTCCAAGAAAGGACATACTGCGTGCTTGCGAGACCCACCCAACTAACGTCGCTGTAAGAAGAAAGAGGAATTATGGCCACATAAAGTTCGAAACCTCTGCTTCGAGGCCGATATCAGCGGCTAACGGCTGTAGCCGGTAGTAAGGGTGGCCTTTTGCGCCATGCCCCCAATCCAGCAGCTCTGTTGCACCGCAAAGCAACTCGTATGCTTTGCACCTACATATCCCGTCTCCCGATCAGTCATGCATACGGCGCCATCTTCTTGTCGAGTCTCTGATTTGGCTGTGTGGTGACTGCTTTTGCATGCCGAAGGCTTCGTGATACATTCTGGATATGGCCATAGGTCCGCTTAGATCCGTTCTCACTGCATATGCGCGAACGTCTTCTAACATCCCATCGATCACTCCTGTCCCGCGTGGCGTTCAAGGCATGCTAGAACAGACCCTCCCTGAGCCGCCATCTTCGATCTCCCGACTCAACCCCCAAAGTCTTCGAGTCGCGACGCAGTGATGAGAGGCTCGCGGCAGGTCACCACGACTGGCAGCCCTCATTGACTCGCTGGCGACAAGATCAACATGAATATGTGAAACCTCAATGTCCACCTCGGAAAATCAAGAGCTCGGCCCTTCTTCCAACTCACCCACCCCATACACCTGCACGTGGCTTGCATCATACATCTATCAGAGATCCGAACCCTGATCGACAGGGCTACCAAACCACGGATACGCACAGTAACCCGGTCCCCCGTCCTAGCGACCGAGCTCTGATGCGTGATAAAATGTGGCCTAAGCGTTGCGTAGGGCAGCCCAGCCATGTGCCAAATTTTTGAAACAGACCGTTGATTGGATGGCTTGCACAACCGGATTTCTGAATCAATGGGCCATCCCGAAGGAGAATTTTGTGTAACGGCGGATGTCAAGCGTTCAGTCGTAATGTGCGCAACGACGTCTTCGAACGAGATGAGGTCGACATGGATGAAAACATTGGCAACATGAGGCTAAGAAAAGCACCAAGTCTTGAGCTCTTACCTTACAACCCTTGTTCTCAACAACAATTCAACTAGAATGAAAATACTTGAGGACAGAATTGCTTGCCTTCAGTGGGGCTAAAGTTTCACAAGCAAAACTTCTCGTAACTGTTAAGTGTTCACGAAATAAATCTTCGCTCACGTTGCCACCTTTCGCCTTCAATACCGAGGGGCTGGCGTCAACGGACTGGTGACGTTATTTTCGGTTATCATGGATCGTTGTTGACAGGATAGCGCTGCGTCATGGCCCAACGGCTGCTGACTGGCCTCATGGGACTTGCGATCCTCGGTAAATTCTGTCCGGTTATCTGCTTCGTCAGGATCGTGTGGTATGGTGGCGGTCAATGGTGAGTCACCTTAACACACAAGACTAAGTATCAGTTAAAGACCTTCTCAGTCAGTATATCGACCATCTAATATATCCAGGGCCCTTAAAGCATGAGGAGAGTCGAGTCGGTGGATTCGTCACTGCATTGTAGTATTCGATACAGCTCTTCCGATCGGAAGCCGATGTTATCGAGGTTGCCACAGCCAATCCTTGCTGTTAAAGAGAACATCGAACTTAACACCCCCAAATGTCCCGACCGCGCCGAAGAGGTCATACTGTCCATCCAGACCATCAATGCCAAAATCGGTAGCAGCGTCCAGCTGTTCGTGTAAATCCCACCCGTCGACTCTCTGTCCATCCCGAGTAAGGAAAACCTCTGCCTTCAGCACGCCGCCGCTAGCTCTTGAGGCTCCTTTATCTAGAGCAGGTTCAGGTGGTGAGAACACCATCCCAAGACCAATGGTCTCCCCTTCTTTGAATGAGGATGTGAATGCTTTACCGCCCCAGCTATCATTTATGTATTTTCTTCCATCGTCCCCATGTACCGCAAGACTACCTCTTTGCCAGCCCGGCATCCGCCAAGTCGGATAGGGCACCCCAGTGTAACCCAAAGCGATGGAGCTATCATCTTTTCTTCGTCCACTACTGAATGAACGGATCCTGATTTCGAAATAGATAGTCTTGGAGGTTCCAAGTCTGAAAGGAGAGTCCGCGCAAGCAAAGTAGAGCGGGAAAGATGTCAACAGGCATGAATCGCTGCTTTCAGACCGAGTGGAACCCCTCCAAGCGCCAGTGCCGACCATCAATAGGTCCCCATTGTACTCGCAAGGCTTCACGAGCCTTACATCGCCATTCCGGACACTTTCATATTGTGGTTGAGTCGGCTCATACGGCGTCATCAGAGAGTTTCTTTGGCAATAGTCGCGCGCTCGATCCGCATCATAGGAGCTTGCGTTTCCTGAAGGGCTGGTATCGTGACCTAATGATGGAGGAGGTGGTAGTAAGGAGTTGTCGGGTATCACTGTCCAGTCATGGTAAGGAGGAGGATCATCGGAAGGTTGCGAGAACGAGGGAGGTGGACCAGGAGGCGGGGCGTACTCGTCTCTCCCTGGAGGTGGGCCCTTGGGCGGAGCATATTGATCTGAATCGGCAAGGCGTGAGGGTGTTGTGCTCATTTGGTAATGTGAGGATGGTGGATTAGAGGGTGGTGCGTAGCCATCATCGGAGCTGCCTATCGTGGCAGGGTGGTTGCCTTTAAGGGACTTGAAGAAGCCCATGTTCAAGGATACTGCTAAGATTAGACTTGAGCAGTTGAAAGTCAGGCCCGGGTATGAGGTGTATCAAGAAGAGACTCTGTCGCACGGAGAAGAGCGGTCAAAGTCTATAAGGTAGATCCAGATCTTTGCTTGGCGGGACCTAAAAAAGTGTTTCCGGCACAGCCGAGCCCGGAGCCCCACATGATGACGATCGCTGCAGGGATTGCGTTATCTGGAAGACTGGAAACGCCCGAAAGTGCATCCAGGGTTCTTGTAGATCGCACCTCCGTACAATCATATTCTACAGACACGGATTTGCATAACCATTTCACACCCTGTAAAGACCACAGTAACTAGCGGCCTGACGAAATCACGAATCACCCTTGTCAGCGCAATTAGCTAGTAAACGCCACCTCATCTATAAAACGGAGGACATCCTTTTGGTCAGAAATCATGTATACACTCGCTCGTCGTCTACATGTACTTTCGCCTCCACGTCCTTTGCGCGATCAAATCAACGCTCTGAAAAGGTATGTTTCAGGATTGCAACGCTTCAAAAAGACAGGCGAGAGAATATATCAATTCTGGTGGTATTCTGGTGGTAGTGTATATCTCATTGCTTCCCAGATGCAAATGGCATCGATCGAGTGGCTTTTGGGACGATACACCAACATTGGTGGCTATTAACGACAGCGCAATGTATCTTCCCTGATCTGCATTGGTCGCATGCAACACGTGATTCCATTGACCCGTGGGATACCGTATTCCTCATAAGGTGCGAGATGATTATGGAAGTCGTTCTCAGTCTCCGACAACAGTAATGGCCACACTTGCGCTCGCCAACCGTCACCAGACCGATCTGTCAATCTACGGCTCAAACAATAATGATGGTTACCAGTCCGTACACCACACACAATTCTGCATTGAGTACACACTAGCCTCACCATGTACTATATTACCAACGCTGACTCCAATCTATCGAACAAATACCACAATTGGATCAGTCGAGATCCCTTGTACCAAGGAGAGTAGATATCTGTACTAATCTTTCTCTTGCCATGGATCGGTATCATTGACTATTGTCTTGTTGTTCCGTCAGCATGTCTATCTTCATCGGCACCAAAGATCTTTCACCTACGTGTAGAACGGCACAATTAATTGGTTCCACGCCTAGATTCTTGGAATTTGGCTGCCGCTTGAGCATGGCAGAAGGTCATGACTGCGTTAAGATGCAATTACAGCTGATGTCTATCATGATCTCAGATGTTTAAAGTAGAAGTAAACTGTCGCCGCTGTTCAGTTCTACGAATTGGAAGTTCTCTCTGCATTTCGTTTCTTCAACAGCATGAGCACGCTGCTTTACCTTTGTTTCTTTCAATCTCTTGATAGCTTCTTCAACGGTAAGCGAATTGTATCGCAACAAGTATTTGATCAAACCCTTTCCAAGTTTGACCTCGTCATGGGTGGGCACCCAGTATCGTGCTTTACTATTCTCGCAACACTCAAGGCCATTGATTGCGCCAAGATTTACTCGTCCGAGCCAACCGATGAAGACTTCTCGAAGGCCATGCATGAGGACCAAGGGTCGAATTGGAGGAAATGTACTTGACAGTAGTTTGATATTCTCCGGTAGGAGGCCATGAGGTGTATATATCACCGCTTCCGCTGGTCTATCTTCTGAGGTTACCGAGCCAAAGAACCCATCTTGCTCCAAGTTGAAACACACCACGACCGCCGCATGAGTGTTTGAAATATCTAGGCTTTGCGAGATTCTAAAAACCCCCAGCCAACTGGGTAAAGCATCTGCGGTGAACGTTCTCCACATCGGAGGAGCTATCGAAAGGGCGGGTATGTCCTGAACGGAGATGAAATGAGACCAAGACCTGATTGTAACTGCGGCTGTTCCATTGGCTAGAATAGGAGTAGCGGGATCGATCTCCAATAGCGTACCTTTATTGCAGTGATCCGTGAACTCGTGGGAAATGAGAACTGCATCAATATATGAATTTGTGTTTCGCTGCGTAGAAGCTGAGCCCTCGTCTCTACTCCCAGGAGATAAGCCCTGGGCTAAGCTTTCTGTACTTTTCAAGCGCTCGTTGAGTTCGGCAATCGACCGTACAGCCGGCTCAGTCACGTGCCATTGCCTGGAAAACCACCAAGCTATATCGATCTGGATCCCGTTGAACCATGGGTCTATCAGTATATTAAATCGGGATCGTCCGGATGGCGCGTCTTTCCAAGGTAGTTGTAGCAGCCACGAGGTATCTCCGTTCAGGTGCGTCAGTATCGGTCGTGGAATATTGCAGGTACCGATGGCTGAAGCAGAAAGTTCCCCTTGAAGCTGCAATGCCGAATTGTCCATGCCGATAGTCAGGCACCTTTTGCAGGAAGTCAGGGTGTTCAAGGTTTACACAACAACACGTTACTCCAGGCACTTCCCCCACTCCAGACGCATGGGCAGGTGTCTTGCTCGGCTGAAATTGTGCGTGGGATTTGATGTTCATATGCGTTTCCGAGTAGTAGTGTAATCCAGGCTAAAGTACTACCCTACGTCAAAGTGGCGAATGCTGATGTGTGGCGCCTGTGGCTGCAATGTGAAGCCCAAGGAGTTCAGCAGATTCCACCCACCTTGTGATCCTGGATTGCCCTTCTGTCTAGCTGGCTGTCCACGTCCTTCCAACATCACGACTCTGTTGCACCGAGCCGGCCAGCTGTCATGCCGCGTCATTCAAGCTTCTTGGCCAACGTTCGTGCCAGCCTTTCCCTGTTCTGGCCGTCCTGGAGTGCGCTAGATGAGTCAGCGGCGGCCGGGCCTGTCTGACCAACGGGAAGTTCGTATCTCCCATTTTCTTCATTTACAATTATCCTACAAGGCTTTCTGCTTTCTTGCAGACCCATACCATTTATTCCAATTAACATTCATGGTGGAATCTTCTGACGAGCCGAGCTTATTAGATCGCATCCGCTCTAAAGCGCATGCCTCCTCGAAGCCTTTCCCAGCAGGCGACGAACGTCCTGCCCTTACCCTAACGAACCTATCTCCTCCAAACGATGTACACACCTCTCCGCGCCTCAATACTCAGGAGAAGCGATATGCTAGCAACAATATCGGGCTCCCAAGCGCTCTTGCTGAAGGAAGTGTGGTGGACGATACCTCGCCCGAATTACCACCTCCAGCACCTCCTCCGCCTGAAGAAAGACATGGAGAGACATCTTCCACCTTAAACCCCAGGCAGAAGCCAAATATTGGCGTCCGCTTCTATACAGTCGTAAAAGAGACATTGATGTCCAGCTGGGTCAATGTTCTTCTCATCTTTGTGCCCGTTGGTATTGCTGTCCAAGCAGCCGGGATAGACCCTACTATCATCTTTGCTATGAACGCTATTGCTATCATACCACTTGCCGGTCTTTTGAGCCACGCCACTGAGAGTGTTGCCAGCGAAATGGGCGACACCATCGGCGCACTCATGAACGTCACGTTCGGCAATGCAGTGGAATTGATTATCTTGTAAGTGCTAGGAGAACGGCCTTCAGTGTTGTCCTAATAAAAATACAGTATGTACGTAAAACTTACAGAAACAAGACAACAGAGAGCCAGAGGCAGCCCAGATGGCACCTGCAACTCGATTGCGTTCCTTGTTATCTGCCCTTTGCTCGTTCCAATTTTATAGAGCATTAGGTTTCCATATGCTTACTCATATTGTCTGTCCCGTCAGCATTGCACTGGTCAAGGTAACAACTCACTAGTATTCTCTCTCGCTCCCTGCTAAGAAGGTGTTCTATAGAATGAGATTTCCATTGTTCAGGCCTCCCTGTTGGGCTCCATTCTTGCCAACCTCTTGTTGATCCTTGGCATGTGCTTCTTGTTCGGTGGATTACGCTTCCGTGAACAGGTATGTCCATGTGATCGTACAAACACATGGCTAAATTGAACACAGATTTACAACAGCATTGTCACCCAGATGAGCGCTTGCTTACTTAGCTTGAGTGTCATGAGTCTACTACTGCCGGTAAGTCGTCACTCTTCTCCCTATGAAAATTACCCAGTTTGGTAAGTTATCAGAGCATCATGCTGACTCTGGTGGTCCAGACTGCCTTCCATGCCTCATTCACTGACAGCGCCGTTGCCGACATAGCGGTATTGCAAGTCAGTCGTGGCACAAGCATTGTGAGTCTATGACTTCAGGCAAAACGACCCAGAAATAACCATAGGTAGATTCTTTTGTTGGTTTACATCTTGTATCTGCTGTTTCAGTTGAAGTCACATGCGTACATGTATCAAAGTACGCCTCAACATGTCATCGACGAAGAGTCTCATCCGGGTGTGCTAGCCGAGATGCTTGAGTCCTCTAGCTCTTCGGATTCATCAGGTTCTTCTAGCGGAAGCGACTCAGACGGCTCCTCAGGATCCCGGACCACTGCAAAAAGAATTAGGCGTGTACTCCGAAGAGGAAGACGTCCCAAATCCAGTGCAAGTTCCAAAGACACGCCTTCATTGCCTTCAACAATCGGTACACCATCAGCTAGTACTTTCAGTCAAATTAGCAACGACATTATTAGGCTCGAACCTCGCGGAGAACAACGGCTCTTGATTGGACAGAAGTTAGGCGCAATTCTAGACAGAGAAGAAGCTGATACCGACGGTGAGCACGACGGACGCTCCGCAAGGACTAGGGCTACTACAGTCAATTTTCGAGACTTCGAGAAGGAGAGAGAAATGACAAAGTCCAAGTCACCCGAGGCGAGAATGATGAAGAAATCGAGAAAGAGCACGCATCCAACAGTCGGTAACCAGTCTGGAAACCAGATACAGCTGTCCGAGAAGGTATCTACGCAGCAAAAACCCGAGATGGATAACTTCCCCCATCAGTCCCATGAATATAGTCTTGGTTCTACTCAGAATGCGCCCACGGCTCCCAACAATGCCGCAAAGCGGGCCCCTTTCACCCTTCGCGGTATTTCAATGGCGCGATCTCCCCTGCCCATGATGCCGAGGATGCTTTCCACGACTGTCTTCTCTGCTGCAAACCCAACTGGGCCGCCTTACAGTGGCCCCCATGGTATTGGTATCACACCTCGAGCCTTACACCGGTCGAATTCTTTGCCAAGCCGCCTCAACCAGGCTCATCTGGCTCCAACAGCAGCCGCAGCGGCTTTCGTGCCAGGTAACGCTTCCCACCCATCACTTGTTCTGAAAGACGGCAGTAAGGCGAAGAAGCACATGTCTCGCACGGCAGCTATCATCATGCTGCTTGTTTCGACCGCTCTTGTGGCTGTATGCGCCGAATTCCTCGTGAGCAGCATCGGCTACCTAGTCGGCCACACCAACATAAGTGAAGCCTTCATTGGGCTCATTATTCTCCCCATTGTAGGCAACGCCGCCGAGCACGTTACCGCAGTCACAGTCGCAAGCAAAAACAAGATGGATCTTGCCATAGGGGTGGCTGTTGGCTCAAGCATCCAGATTGCACTTTTCGTCACGCCCGTGATCGTTCTACTGGGCTGGATCTTGCAGAAGGACATGAGTCTGTACTTCTCGCTCTTCGAAACGGTATCCTTGTTTGTCACGGTTTTTGTGGTGAACTTCCTGGTCCTAGACGGCAGAAGCAACTACCTCGAGGGCGCACTGCTAATCGCAGTCTATGTTATAATTGCTCTGGCAGCATTCTTCTATCCCGACTCTAACCAACAAAGTCAGATTGGCGGGGCGGGGGCTACCTTGAAAATGCTCAAGCTTGTGTGACCGGTTGATACAGCGTCGAAGAAGCACTTTAGGCTTGATGAAGTCACTTGAATATTGTGTTTACCTGGGATTTGCTTTATTGCAAATACCTATCTCTCTGATCTGGCTTGCGAAACATTTGTATCTAGTACATCTTGCAGTTTGCATGCTTGACGTAACAGACTTCACTGCAGCTCTTCACATTGACTTGGGATACCGGATCCGTACTTCGGACGCTATAGATTGTCTAGCAAACGGTGTCAGTGCTCTCCGCGTACTTTGATGAGATAGTGCGATTGATTGGCTGCGCACCAATGCGGCGCACCATTGCGATGCCAAGCATCCGTACCATCCCCGGGTGCTGGAGTTCCTAGAACGAAAGCTGTACTGTGTGAAATAGAATTGACACTTCAAGCACTTTCCCGGGGTAGGTTGCAGTTTTGGAAGTATCCCTTGTGAACCCATCAGTACACCCTGACATCAAACGAGCGAGCTCCTGTCTCCGAGTCAAAGTTTCTGCCGCAACGGAAGGAACGAAGAATGAGCGCCAAGTTCACCCCAATCGCGCAGATAGAGACCATCCAGATGTCTCCATGAACGCGTCGTGCTCTATCTTCGCTGCGCCGTCGATCTTCCACTCTCAAGACGATTTGAAAGCGCAGACTCGCAGACCCGTCAAACGATCTCGAAGCTCAAGCACCCACCCCCCCAATGTTCATTCCTCCTCTGCCTCCAACCTTCATCTCAAATCCGACTGCATAAAGGCTGTACGCCACGCCTACACACATTCCGAAACATCCTATAAGTCGTCATGGACCTCCCCAGCGAAGGCTTCCGGCCCGCCGAGTAAGACATCGCCCTCGAAACCACACAACTCCAGACCCTCACTATCCAGAGACCGTTCAAGCTGGGCGACCGGGCAGCCTCCCCACAAAAAGCCTTGCCATCAGCCTCAGGCCCGGCCAGTCCCAACCTCTGTTCCGATCGATAACGTCCTGGGGGAGCACCATCGGCCGGTTTCACCGGCCTATTCGGACAAGCCTATGCCACGTCCGTCGCTACCCCTCCGTTTGTCACAGACCGACGTAGGGGCCACCATGATGGGCAAAGCGAGTAAAGAGGACGCGAGTAAGGTGAAGACACTGAGGCTTGCGCGCGGGAGCCCGCATGTGACGAGCCCAGGAGGTTCACGTCCGCGTCCGCCGCGTACACCAAGTGGACAAGGGCTTCAAGGATCCTTTAGCAAGATTAAACCATCCGATGAAGATTCAAAATCTGTCGGTCATAGTCTCTTGCAACAGATTGGCATAGCCGAGCTTCTGGACCAGGATGACCGCCCAACGTTCATCATTGATCTGGGCAACCATGCCAATCTTGAACCAGGGCCTCTGAAGATCATTTTCTCGAACCCAGCACTCAGGTTCTCGCATGGGATCCTCGGGCTAGTCACTGGCCAGACAAACGTCAACTCTCCCGGCTTAATCGCAACAACTGCATTCAATGAGTTCAAAGCCTGGGCAACCAGCTATGTTAGGAACAACCAGGCTCTTGATGTGCCACTTCCCTCGTTTCCGTATGCTGGAATTACGTGGGAATGCAGTACTCTTAGGAAACAGTTACGCCTGATACGAGGCGTCGTGAGCGAAGGATCCGCAAGCTTCGGCAACGATACGGCTGCCCTCGGGATTTCGGGTTCGCCTTCCATGGGGCAAGGAAACAGTGGCGTGGCTGACTCTCAGATGAGAAGCCCCGAGTTCGTGTTCGAAGAGGCCCAAGACTATTTCGGGCACACCTCTATGCCCAGATCCCCACTTGAAATGCCTAGTCGAAAGGAAGATAATGGAAAGAAGTACGTTCGGATGCCCCATGTACCGACAACCGGCGATGGCAGCGTGCAAACAGCCACTGTCAGACAACATCAAACGCTCCCTATTCGGGGCAGCTCAGGTTCGAATGAGAGATCCTTCGTCTCCCATCCACATGAAGCAATTCTGAGCGCTGCTTCAGCAGGGCAGCTGGATCGCTTCCTTGTTCAACCGCAACCCGAACAAGGCTTCTTCGACTGGACTCGGATACCAATCTCGCCGGCTTTGCCTCGTCATATTCAGTTCGCCCGAAGTGTTGACTGGGCATCAACTGCTCTTGGACCGATCGAGGAATGGTCTTCTGATCTGAGGAGTATGTGTAACTTGGTTATGGCCAGTCCGCATCCCGCAGCAATGTACTGGGGGAAGGACCTTATTGCTATATATAATGAAGCTTATATTCTGCTTGCTGGTGAGAAGCACCCTCAATTAATGGGCCAAAGCTATCGGGTTGCTTGGCGAGAGATCTGGGACCTTGTCAAGGGTGTTTTCGCCACAGCTATATTGACTGGTCAAGCAACCATGAAAGATGATGATTGTCTGTTCATACAGAGATCGTCCGTTCCAGGCTATCTCGAAGAAACGTACTTTTCGTGGTCCATTATACCCCTTGTGGGCGCAGATGGTTCTGTAACCGGAATGTACAACCCTGCCTTTGAGAAAACCCGACGAAAGATTGCAGAACGACGAATGCTCACTCTCCGCCAATTAGGCGAGCAGACGAATGCTGCGTCCGAGTTAAAAGCCTTCTGGGGCCAGGTCCTGAAGGCCCTTGCGACCAACGAATTCGACACACCGTTCGTGTTGATATATTCGGTCTCTGATGAGAGAGATAGCGATGCGTCTTCGGTCCATTCGAACAACGCATTGGGTACAAAGCGGTGTGTGCTCGAAGGCAAACTGGGTGTCCCAGATGGCCACAAAGCCGCTCTCCAACAGCTCAACCTCAAAACCGGTATTGACTTCTTCTCGCGCGTGTTCAGAGAAGCTATGAAGTCCGATAAGCCTGTTCTGCTCCGGACCGAAGATGGTACTCTTGATTCAAATTTACTTGATGGCATGGAATGGCGGGGCTTTGGGGACCCTTGTCAGTCTGCCATAGTCTGTCCCATCCACTTGACAGGGGGAGATTCGATCCTGGGGTTCCTAGTCATGGGTATTAACCCCCGTAGACCGTATGATGACGACTACAGTCTTTTTGTACAGCTCTTGAGTCGGCAACTTTCGACCTCAATGGCTGCAGTGGTACTCCATGAAGAAGAGATTGCACGGGGCAGGCGCGCTGCGAGGCTTGCCGCTCATGATCGATTTGAGCTATCAGAACAGCTGGCCGCCAGAACTCTGGAAGCCGTGGAAAGCGAAATCAGATTCACACGGATGGCTGAGCTCGCGCCTGTGGGGATTTTCATCGCGGATAGAGCAGGCCAGATCGCTTACCGTAATGAGAAGTGGTATGAGATCTCAAAGGTACCCAAAGCAGGCCATGTGTATAACAATTGGATGGATTTCGTGAAAAGCGAAGACCAAGGCATGGTCAAGACATTGTGGTCCAACCTTGTGAACAAGACCACCGCTTTCAGTTCAGAGTTCCGATTCAAAGCCTCATGGAAAGACCCAAACGGAGATGTAGGGGATACTTGGGTTTTAGCCAGTGCTTATCCCGAACGCAACGAGAATGGTTCATTGAAGGTTATCTTTGGTAGCATTACGGATATCAGTCGCCAAAAATGGGCAGAACACTTCGAGAAGAGGCGAGTTGAAGAAGCGGTTGAGATGAAGCGTCAGCAAGAGAACTTTATTGACATCACTAGTCATGAGATGCGCAATCCTCTCAGTGCCATCTTGCAGTGTGCAGACGATATTCAAACCACTCTGGCAACCTTTCAATCCGAGAACGAACCACACGAAGAATCTCTTAGCAATCTTCTGGACAGCGCGATCGATTCAGCGGCGACGATCGCTCTCTGTGCTAATCATCAGAAGCGCATTGTTGACGATGTGCTTACACTTTCCAAGCTTGACTCGAAACTCCTGGCAATAAGTCCTTGCGATGTGATGCCTGTGAACGTTGCAAAGCGAGCGCTTAAGATGTTTGATGGCGAAATACAGACAGCGGATATTCAGTTGACCGTCGAGATCGACGCTTCTATCTCAGAACTGGGTATTGAGTGGGTCAAAATGGATCCATCTCGTCTCCTACAGGTGATGATTAATCTGATCACTAATGCCATCAAGTTCACCTGCGCACGAGACAAGCGTATCATTACTGTGATACTAGGAGCTACCCTAAACAGACCTGGTCGAGATGGCAACGAATTCGCCTACTTTCCAACTCAAGGGAAGTACAAGGATATTACAAAGACCCGGGACTGGGGCAACGGTGAAAAGGTGTTCATTCATTTCGCAGTCAGAGACACTGGCCGTGGACTCACGGATGAGGAGAAGAAACTTATGTTCATCCGATTTTCTCAAGCAAGCCCAAGGACGCATGTCCAGTATGGTGGCTCGGGACTTGGTCTTTTCATCTCTCGTGAGCTGGTCGAGATGCAAGGCGGTGAAATCGGGGTCGAGTCGGTGTCTGGGGAGGGCAGCACTTTCGCCTTCTATGTGAAGACACGACGATCCACGGCCCCTATAGAGGCCGTGGACCAGCTACCGACTGCTGGCTCCCGCAAGCCCTCTACGTCCAGCGGTCAGAGACCTGCATCCGCCCCGCTGAATACTCCTCCATCAAGGTCCAACCCGAGAGAACCCGTTGAGAGCAATGGCATTAACGTTCTGATTGTGGAGGATAATCTAGTTAATCAGAAAGTACTCAAGAAGCAGCTGCTCAATAAGGGATATAACGTGCTCATCGCCAACCATGGCGAGGAGTGCCTGGATCAAGTACGGAAGTCTACATTCTGGGCAAATCACAAGCCAGACGCAGCAGTCTTGACGGTCGTCCTTATGGATCTCGAGATGCCCGTTATGGACGGTCTTACATGCGCCAGGAAGATCAGAGAGCTCGAGCAAACCAAAGAGATAATTGGCCACGTTCCCATTATTGCTGTCACTGCCAATGCGCGAGGAGAGCAGATCGACACCGCGCTCCAAGCCGGAATGGTGAGCTATTCGGGACCTTCCTTTCCTAGAGCCGCGAGACCGCATCACTGACACAGACTCTAGGACGACGTTGTCTCGAAGCCCTTCCGTATCCCTGAGCTCACCCCAAAGATCGACCAGCTCCGGGAAAAGTTTTCAAGCGGCAGCTCGTCGCTATCAATTCCTTCTCCCAGTCCATGAATGACTTTCGCCAGCTCGCCGCGTCTTCCGCCTTTAGCGCGATCGTCAGGCGTCGCGGCTTCGACTCTAAATTTTGCGTTTACAGCTATTCGACCATGGATTCCAGAACACGTCGAAATGCTGAAGCATTGGTACTGATCATTTGCAATAGCACAATCCTACTAAGAGCATGAGCATGGAGCATGAGCAATGACAGCGATGCATTACAAGGGCAATCGGGATATGGGCCTTTCTCTCTATGAGCGATTATTCCCAGCACGTCTATAGTTGTTTTCCTTCTCTCTGCGCTTCTACCACGAAATTTTGCTCGCTACCCACTGGCAGCGCGGGCCCGAGAATGGGGATGTTAGCATCTTCGCTCCAAACAGCGCGATGTGCAGAGCAATCTTCGCTTGTACCATAGCAAATTCGTAGCCTTCATGTGTCGTCTCATGAGAAGGATACCTTACAAAAGCGGCCGCTGCACATGATTGCATCCAGCTAGGTTTCCTTCCCAAGGCTCTTTACCGTACCGGCTCAATGCACCCAGATCTCCGACCCTTGCTCCACCGCACCCAAGCCTCCATCCTTCTCCTCTGCCGCCCGCTCGTTCCCCTCCTTCTTCCCCTCCGCCTGCTCCCTCCTAATCTCCGCCAACAACTCAGGATACCACCTCTCCCCCACATCCGGATGGCTCCTCACCCGATTCGCCAGCGTCGCCTCCCCCAAATGCCCCCACCGCCCCTTCTCAAACGTAAACTCCACCTCGTCCCTCCACCCCCCTCCCATCTCCCTCTCCCTCCGCTCCCGCATCCCATCCCTCATCGCCAGCACCTCCGCGGGGACATCCACACACTCAAACGTGCAGTCATAGCTCACCCCCTGAAAGAAGGGGATCGAGAAGCGCGGCCCCGCGCCCGCTGCGGGGGACAGCACGCGGTGCGTCGTCGCTTTGCAGACCCCGCTTGTCAGCGCCTCGAGGCCTTGTCCGATGGCTACGACGAGTGTGCCTGCGAGGGGGGGGACGTCGACCCATTCCCCGCGGAGGTTCTGGGCTTGCAGCCCGTGGTGCGGGGAGGCTTGCAGGAGGTAGCTGGTCAGCATGCTGTCCTTGTGGGGGCCGACGCCCTGGCGGAGGGGCTGTGCGGAGGGGGGGAGGGTGTCGACGGGGGGGTATTTGATGATCTTT
>JAABUS010002346.1_pt1 | contig 36217 bp, 27 predicted proteins | sample 5560161 | NCBI WGS metagenome assembly JAABUS01 (sample SAMN10711885, study PRJNA513376) | rock metagenome | isolation source: Antarctica rocks | place: Antarctica: Victoria Land, Trio Nunatak nord | collected 2016-01-04
CCCATCTACCTCCTCTCCCCCTCCCTCATCATCCTCTCACGCCACTCCTCTCACCCTGTTGTCTCCCTCCCCCAGCACCGACCTCAGCACATTCGTACTCCCAACCAACTTCCTATCATCATGATACAACAACATCCTCTGCGCCGCATCCCTCGTATACGCATCCTCCTTCTGCCCAAGCATCCCCTCTACACTCTTCCCCCATCCATCCCTACCATCTGCGTCAACGGCAAAGTCCCAATCTTGACTCCCTCTCAATTTTCTTGCTGATGACGTCGCAGATCTGTCGGTAGTTGAGAGGTGGGGATGTGGAGACGAGTTGATATGTTGCGTAATAGTGAAATTCGCGCTGTTCGAGGATTTTGGCCGCTGCTTCGCCCATGTCGCGGAGGTCTGTATAGGAGAAAGACACGTCGGGGTCGCGGCGGGCTAGAAAGATAGGTGGTCTTCTGAGAGGAGTTTTTGGATGGGAAGTTGGTCCATGAAGGTTGACGGCTGGAGGATCGCGTAAGGGAGGGAGGACTCGATAAGGTACTCCTCAACGTAGCGTTTGCAGTCATGGCTTATGAGTTTGCGTAGGCCAGGATGTAGTACCGAGGAATAGACACAATGCTGGACCTGGGCAGAAACAGCGGCATCGATCATGATATAGCTGCGCGGTTAGAACAGAATTGCTATCAATCGCGTGGGCATTGGCATACCCAATCTCAGTCTCGCGAGGTTAAAAGGAGGGACCGATGTGGAAGACTGATGTGACGCCTTCACAGATGCGTTTGCAGTCGTTCAATTGGGCTAAGTCTGCTTGCACGACTTCGAAGTTGGAGTTGAGTGGCTTCGAAATGTACCTTTTGGGGAGCTCTTTGCGGGAAGATCCGCTTTTGACTGCTAGGCGTAGACGCTTCCATTTCGTGAGAAAGAACGGAATGAGGTGGTCGGCTTACTTGCCATTGGCGCAACGGTGTCGTCTTCGTAGCCGACCGGCCTGTTCGTGAGTAACATCCAGTAATTATATATGAAACGGAGGGAGGGATGAGGACAATGGGCCCATATATCGGGAACGTTAAAAAGAGAAGAAGAGAAAGAGGAAGATGGTCTAGCAGTACGTCATAAGTTCCATGATATCATCATTCCAGAACCTGGGACTGGGCTCTTGATCTTAGGAACTGGCTTGATCTGTACATAACGAATATTGAGTGTTTTGGTGAACAAGGCACTCAACGAACCACACTTGAAATCTTGGCAAGCTCGCAAAGTGGACAAAATTGCCGAAATGTGAGCACTGGTGTGTCGACATTGACTCCACGTTTCTTCGTTGTCAGGATGGAAGCAGTAAATCGCGTTTCTTGAACCACTCGACCGAAGTGTTCTGGGCAGACTGGGGCGCAGCTAAAAGGGAGTTTGAACACGAGTATTGACCATTGTTGACCGAACGCACGAAGGCAACTTTTCAATACTATATCGGCAGTCGAAGTCTGATATCTCTATTTTACATCATAACAGTTGCAGCAGCGTCTATGGGTTCTGCTTGACAAATTCGACGCCTACATAACAGAATTAGTGCTTGCTCAACCTAAGGCAGCGCCAAAGTATGGGGCATAGAAACTTACCTTTTGCGATGTTCTTCTTTAAATCCGTCTTACAAGCATCCAACAGCTTTTGCTCGAATTCCGTTATCTTGCCAACCTCGTGGATCTTCTCTACACCATTTGGTCCAAGCTCAACCTTTGACGAGAAGAAGTCAATACCCTCATCCTTGTACAATGGGCTATCAACGAATGTGGGCTCAATAACGCCCTTCTGTCCTTGAGCGGCCTTGAGTAAGCTCTCAGCGAAGCGAGCACCCGCCATGGCCATCGATAATGTCGCAGATCCAGCACCACCCTTAGCCTTCACAACTTCATCACCACCGAATTGCACACGGTAGACGAAATCATCGAGCTCCTTGCCTGAGAGACTGTAGCCAGATTGTGAGAGGAGGGGAACAATTGTGGGCCCCGAGTGTCCACCAATAACAGTAATGTTCTCGTCAGCGGGGTCGGTGCCTTTGTGCTGGGAGATGAAGCGGCTGGCGCGCACGACATCGAGAGTTGTGACACCGAAAAGTCGCTTAGGGTTGTAGACACCTTTTGACTTGAAGATCTCCGCGCAGATTGGGACAGTGGAGTTGACCGGATTGGAGATGACAAGGATGTTGGCTTCAGGAGCAGCGTCGGCGCAGGCTTTCGCGAGGTCACGGACTATCGAGGCGTTGGTATTGAATAGATCTATTGACGATTGATCAGCCTAGCCAATTGAAACTTCGCGACTGTAGACTATACCATCACGGGTCATGCCAGGCTTTCTTGGGACACCAGCTGGGATCAGCACAATCTCTGCGCCGGTCAAAGCTTTCTTCAAGCCATCGGCATCAGGTTGGTAGCCAGTGACAACGCTCTTGGTATTGATATGACCGATATCAGCAGCAACACCTAGCTCAATCTTAGCAAGCTTCCATGAGTATCCGACCGCGGATAATCCTCTAACCCGGTCCACCCTTAATATCGTAGAGGGCGAGCTCCGTGACTCGAGGGTTGAGCTTCATAAGCAGTGATAATGGCTGTCCAATGCCTCCTGCACCACCCAGTACGGTGACTTTCGACGCCTATCGAGTAATGTCAGTCATTATGCACGTACAAGGAGCTCAAGCCAGGGCAATTGGCTCCTTTCATGCTGGAGGATTGCCATACCTGTTTGGCCGAAGCGGAGAAGGCTCTCCGCTGGACGGCGCCGAAAATCTGTCGTGAGCCAAACATTGTGAGGGTATCCAATTTAGTTCTGGTCTGATGATATTCCCAAGAGTAATTGGGTGTTGGAGAAAGAATACTTGTGAGATGCGGCCAGATGGGAGGGAGCTTGAGATTTGAAAGTTTCGGTTTGCTCGGCAGAATTTGTTGATTATGGAGCTAACCTAAAAAGGTTACCTTGGAAGGATTATTCCGCGATCATCTGGCTTGGCTTGTTGAACTACAACCAATCTCATCATTGGAGACCCCATCTCCTGAGATGAGCTTGCCTCGTCATTCGAGAAGCCTATTGCCTGTCCATCAGAGTTGTAATGTGCGACTCATAAGGGTCCGAACAGTGTCGAGCCGCGCGAGATCGACGATTTATGGAAGTAAGTGACTGACAGATTGCCCATGAGTACAGACCTCATCTCCAGCATCGTCATTTGTATCGCGGAAGCAATGACTCAACAAGCTTGTTGTTGCAAATCAAGGTCTTGAGACTGGCGACTGTCGCTTGCGGCAATACGGCCTTGTTTCAATGCTGTAGATTCTTCCGATGTTTCAAATTGGGCAAATGCTGCTATTTCTGTTACATATATAAGGGGCGAGATGAAGGTTCTCTGGTTCGTTTGATGTCATCTCTTAGAGGTATAAGTAAAGTTACATGCTGTCAATATTCCCTTTTATCGCTATCTATAAGACCAAAAGACTATCTGAGAACCATATCAATCTCACTGCATAGGGACCGTGAGCTGTGCTACCACTCTAAAATGCCTTTCTTCAATGGGATGTTTCTGCTTTTTCTTCTTGCCGCCACTCGACCAACCTTTGCTCAAGTTGATACCTCGAAAGTGTGGAGTGGGAAATACCAGATTATAAAGTGTAATGCTGGACAACCGGATTCTATGGCCTCGAAGCTCCAAGCGATTCTGCCCGAGATTTGGAGTAATTTGCAGGACATTGCCACAGACGCGGCGAAAGGCACTTCATCCTCACACGGCTACTCGGCCTTCTTCAAGACCGGCGACAACATTCAGCTCGTCCAGGCAGTATACCAAAACATGGCTGCAGGTGAACCTGTGTCAGTCGCCGCACATTCAACTTCACAAGGCCGCAACATCAACCCGCTAAACCTCGCCTGGCCTGGCCTAGTCTGCATCCAGCCGGGTGACCCAGCCACCGTGGAACATTACTTGGCTTGTACGACAGGCCCACTTGCTGGACACATGACTGCAGGTCTCGCTGGACAATTTATAATGCTCTGTCCAAGCTTTTGGTTGCTGCCAGATGAGCCCAACATAAGTAATTGTCCACGGGTAAGGAGAAATACCCTGACGCCGAACGACGATTCTCTGGTCTTGAATCGGCAAACCCAACTTGTTCATGAGTTGGCACATCTGTACGGAGTTGGGGGTGGAGGCGAGTCTCGTGGACTCAATTGGCGGGAAGGAGAACATGAACCCTACCTGCTCCAAGATGTTGTGCATCTCAGCCCAAAGGACTCCCTTAACAATGCCCAGAACTTTGCATTTTATTACGCGGGTAAGAGTTTCTTTCCATTAACGACTATGAAGTATCAGCCAATATCTACACTAACACTCACTCCCATGCTAGCCAACACAGCGGGCTGCACTCGGTGGCCGAAAATGGCTCAACCACACGATGAAAATCGACGCCTACTCGAATACACTAGCCCAAACAACAACTCCGCTGCAGCTTCCTCGCTTCCTATCGCACCAAATCCCGCTGCAACCTGGGTCGTTGACTTCATTGAACCCACAAACGTTGTTATGCCGCCGGCTCTCGATATCCTTGGGGGAGATTGCGAAGGTGCTGTTCAAGCACCCAACAATACTGTCTGTTGTGACGTGAGTTCGGGGTTTTGGATACCGGCACCAGTGGTGAGAGATGGGGCTACCGCAAGTTCGGTGAATCCGGCGTGCCCGACAAGTACCGGGGTTGGGTCTGGGGGCGTAGGGGCTGGGAGCGGAGTCATTAATGATCGCTCTTGGAGGCATATGAGGATGACATAAAAATCGCCTCTATTGGTACTACGTTTGCGTGACGCGATATCTTCGAGTGAATATTATGGTCCCTCTCGGTATATGTCGAATTGCATAAAAACTTCCGAACAACGTGGCGCGGAGAATCTCTGACATACCTTTGAATCATGGAGATGCGTATTTTAATATATATCAATGCATGGCTTAATCTTTTCGCGATCTAGGGAATTATGCAGTGTGCGGAAGCTAAGCGTTGGCCGCGGCTGCAGGTATCCTCAGCTCAGTGACGTTGTTCGCGAAGCGCTCATAGGCCTCATAGACGACATGCACTAGTGGGCTGTGGACCTGAAAAGGATGCCTCGGGCAGCGTGAACGCATTCTTACCATTACCTTGCTCCTAATATCGATACAACGTTGATAGGTCCATGCTTCTGGCTTGACTAACGGACCAGAAGATTCAATAATAAGATCATTCTTCCGTCTCTTACACCAAGTACTACAGGATGGTGGACCCGCTCAGCGCTACGGCGAGCATCATTGCAGTCATTCAGATCAGTGGAACCGTCCTGTCCGCGTGCTATCGATACATTGCTTCGGTCAATGATGCCCCTAGGGACATAGAATCGGTCATAAGCGAAGTTGGAAGTCTGAAGAGTATACTTGACGACCTCAAAGAACTAGTGTGTATAATTGGAGACCATAGTGCTCTATCAAAGGCATTGGGAGCAGATAATGGGCCCTTGAAGACCTGTGAATCGGCACTTAAAGTACTTTCCGATAAGCTGAGCGTTCTCGCCAATGTCAGCAGACCGTTGAGCAGGCTCACCTGGCCTTTAAAAGAGAAGACGGTACACAAGATATTGGAGGTCATACAGAAACAGAAGAATACCCTCATTCTTGCTTTGCATGCCGATGAGATTCGGGCCATTGCGACTATCGAGGCGTTCTCACGTGAATGTTCCGTCCAAATGTCCCAGATCCTGGAGTCTCTAGCAGAGAATACTGATGTCACTCTCTCGATCCAAGACACTATGCAGGAAGCCGAGAATTCTTCGAAGCGTGAGAAGATTCTGAAATGGCTGCGTACCACCGACCCGTCCCATAATCATGTGGCCGCTTGGGAAGAACATGAGCCCAATACAGGTGATGGGCTCCTGTCTTCACCGGACTATAGCAACTGGAGGGATACACCGGGCCAAAGTGCATGGCTCAATGGTATTAGCGGATGTGGCAAAACCGTGCTGAGTACTACGGTCATCGAAGATATTAAGAGGCTGTGCTTGACGGGACAAGACTATGGGTACGCTTATTATTACTTCGACTTCAATGACGTGGTAAAGCGGAAACCTCTCTCTATGGTGCAATCGGTCTTGGCTCAGCTCGTCGATATCATGGATTCTTTGCCGGCATCATTGCAAGGATACTTCGAAGATTGTGGGAAAGGAGAGCAACAGCCAACTTTCAAAGACCTCCGAGACGTGCTCATCTCTGTAATGCAGCAGCGGAACCGGACATATGTGATCTTGGACGCCCTCGACGAGAGTTCCGAACGAGCCCAGCTTCTTGACGTCATCGGTGCGCTTCACATCTCTTGCACTAATGCCAACTTTTTCCTCGCAAGCCGAAAGGAATATGATATAAGTACAAGACTATTCTCAGTGCTGAGCCATGACTTCCGGTTCGAGAATACAGCGATTGCAGGAGACATAAGGCTATATGTTCGTAGCCGCCTCTCAACGGACACATCACTGGAAAAGTGGCCGAAGATTGTGAAGATGGAGATTGAGGAAGCTCTTGTGACCGGGTCTGATGGCATGTGAGCCAATCCTCCACATGAAAACTTCTAAGTACTTACTCAAAGCCAGGTTTCGCTGGGCTTTTTGCCAGCTGGATAGTCTCAAGAAGTGCCACAACCTTCGTTCATTGCGCCAAAGTCTACAAAGCCTACCGCAGGGCCTGTACAATACATATAATAGGATGCTGCTGGACATACCCAAACTCCAACAAGCCGAAGCCGAAAGTGTTCTACTATGGCTAGCATACGCCGAACAATCTTTGACTCTTGACATGATTGCAGACGCTGTGGTGGTGGACAGGCGGAATAGAATTTTCACTCCCGAAGACAGGTTTTTTGACGTACACGACATCTTGAACATGTGTTCCAGTCTAGTATCTTTAGAGGCCGGGAATGATCGCGGTGGGAGAGAGCAAGATCCATTACACGATGGTTCACGGATACTACAATTAGCGCACTATTCCGTGAAGGAGTATATCGTATCGCAACGTGGAAGATTGGGAGATTACCCCATTTTGGGATTAACAAACTCTGGTGCGCATAAGTTCATGGCCGAAACTTGCTTGGTATACGTTCTCTCCAATGAGGCAAATTCGCGAGATGGCCTTTCCCATTGCGTGCTAGGCACAGCCAGTAATCCGGATCCTAGCGATTTAGATGAATACGATTCTTTACCTTATGACTGCCACCAGTTGTTGCTGGAGGATTGGCCTTTTAATCGGTATGCTGCTCTCTTCTGGTACGTACACTACCAGAAAGTTGATGCTAAAGACGACGCGAGTGTGACGGACTTGATGATGTCCCTATTTAACCATGGGAAGACTCGCTCCATCTACAGAAAATGGTACAAGTTCTGGGAGCAAGAAACGGAACCTCTTCAAGAACATCGAAAGCTTGGCTCTCAACCGCTCGTTTTTGCATCTCATGAAGGGGTCACGAAAGCGGTTAAAGCTCTTCTAGACCGAGAATTGACAAAAATAGATCTCTTGAACCGAGCACTCATCATGGCTTGCACTAGGGGCTGGGACGAAATTGTGGAGATGCTACTTGTTGCTGGCGCTGAGACAGACTATAGAATCACCTACTCAATACCCGACATCGGTATGGAAAACACTTCATCCTACACTGCAATACAGATCGCAGCGAAATTCATACACCCGGAAACCGTCAGGCTCCTGCTGAAGGCGGGTGGTGATGCGAACACGCCAATTGGTGGATATTTAAATTTCGAAGGCCACCTCTTGCACGAGGCATGCATACTCAATCAACCGGAAATTGTAAAGGTATTAATCGATGGTGGTGCAGATCTGAACGCGAAGGGAAGTTTCACAGATCAGGAAGGAGAATATACTCCGCTGGATCTCGCTGTTCGTTCGGGGTACGAAACGATCGTCAAGCTCCTCGTCAGCAGCAATGTAAGCGAGAGTACTGGCTTGGATACCGACATCATTCGTAAAGCCAGATCTGTTTGTTTGTATGGGCCTTTGGCCGTTTGGAAAAAGATGGCTATAATGCAAGACCTTGGATACTGTACCGATTTCGACATGACGACAGTCAAGTATCCGAAGGATATTCAAGCGGAATCGCAAGATTCATGCTGGCAAAGTTGTCTTGTGCTTGGGGAAGATGCCGAATTGAGGCTTATAGAGGCGACGAAAGAATTAGAAGAAGAGTCGATAGAAGCTGAGGCGGCGGAACTGTTAGCCAGACTCCAAAGACTTCGGAGCAGTTAGCGCCTTCTTCAAACCGTAACTTTGAGAGCTTGGTCTACGTTAGCATGGAATTGAGATGGTTAAAACTAAATTCTTTGAAACGTCTGGGGCTTCCTAGGCCCAAGTCTTTATCGTTTGCCGTATGAGCGGTATTCAAATTCTTGCAGCCGACATCGAATTCGAGTAGTGGTCAATGTTCAAGTTGGATTCGCGCCCATCACTTGAATTTCCTGAAGGCAAAGACGACAAACGCATGATAATCTGCCAATTCTTTAGGGCAAAGATCGCCTTTTCACCAATGCATTCGGTGCCAGATAGAGCCGTCGAACCCCAATCTTATATCCCTACTTGTTGGTGTTCGCTGCGTCTATCGACATTGCGAGCTTCACCATCGCCCCGGGTGCATCTAGAGCGTCCAAGAAGATTCCCACAAGCTTCAAACCTTCACATTAGCGAATTTCCAACGGCGAGCTTCTCATGTGTCTCTTTTGAGCGTGGAAATAATACCGCACTTACATGGGTAGCAGAGGCATCGTTGAGTGCCTCATTTTGAAGGATTTCACTCCACTCCTTGCATATGCGGACCTGATAAGATTTCGTTGTGTAGCCCGCTCCGATTCCGTCCAGTAACTCTCCATACTTCCAATTCGGGACGTCGTTATATGCTTCGTTGAGACGGGGGTTATTCGTACGACTGTTTACCTGTATCAATTGTCAGCGTCTGGAAATACCTGTTCCTTTTTTTGTGGAAAAGGGGAACTTGCATGATGCCGAAGTCATACGCGCCATTGTCCAAGACAAAGCGGCGATGTCGGGTCAGCACTTATGGACAGAGGTCTGCAAAATTCGAAAATTCACATGACTGGCTTCAAGTCATGGCGCAGAAAAATCTAAAAACGCCTGAATCGTAAATTACAACGATCCGCCGCCTGTGACTAGAACATTCAGCTGCAGCTTTCCTCCCTCTTTGCCTACGATGAATGCACCAACAGCGGCGCCGGTGGCGTATCCTATGGACCGACTATTGTCTGCGTAGAACTTTGGAGGTCCCTCGGAAAGCGAGTATCAGCTGTTCCTGTCTGGTCAGTTCAGTCTTAATGACGATTTTCGGCGCCACATCCTCTGTCAACTCCCCAGTGTTGAAATAGCTTGGCAAATTTCCAATCCATAGCACGCAGTCAGAGGGCTCAACGGTATCTTTGCCAAATTGCTTGGACCCCAAGCCGACGTAAAAGCCTCCGAAATTTGGACGGTCTTCTGTGACAAAGCCTTTGCCCCGGGGGTGGGTAAAGTATGGGAACCTGGTAAATCCCAGGAGCTTCTCGACCTCCGGAAGCACTTAGCTGCGAGTCGCTCCACCATCTACGATGACGATATTTCTGCTACTGGCTTCTAGCAATCTGTGGATTTCGGTCATAGCCTCGCTCTCCGTTTGTGCATCACTGGGTAGAAGTCCTGTCTTCAATGGTGTCTGCAATGGTGTCTCCAATGTGGAGCTGGGGATGCTGGTGTAGCACACGTCCGTAGGCAATCCGATGTATCCCGGTTGCGAAGTAAACAATATCTCATTCAAGACACGATCGATCTCCGAAGTAGCCTTGTTCAATTTCATAATAACGGTAGTCGCGCAGGAAATCTTCTTGGACATGTCGTGGAACTCCCTGCTCACACTCATCAGCACCAAGATTTCCCGCGCCCAACAATCGACTTACGTGAAAGTCACGTGGCGCAGAGAGTTGTGCACAATATTGCGACCCTTTTGAATTTCAATCGACGGGTAGCCGACAAAGTGCAGAACCGGCACAGATTCGCAATGGGCTCCAGCGATGCTACAGAGCATCGAGAGTTCCCCTGGACCATAGGTTGTGACGAGTGCACCAATACCATTGCTGATTCGAGCGTAGCTGTCTGCTGCGTGAGAAGCGTTGAGCTCGTAGTCTATATCTTCGTTAATGCTACTTCAGCGTAGATTGAGACGATATTCATACCTCCAGGAATACCGAAGATGGTTTGAGGCCAAGTTGGCGGAGTCTGTCTAAGAGATAGCTTCCCACTAGAACGTCGTTTGACATGATGAATCAATCCGTGAAGATGATCAAACAGGACCAATTTGATAGGGAATGACGCCGAGAAGGATGGTTGACGACCGAATAAGAATGTCTAGAAGATCAGGAAAAAGAAGCTACATCAATAGCCCCTTCTAACTTTTTACCCCTCCCATAGCTTGATGCAATTGTCCCACTGTCGTTACGAACAACTCACCTACTTTCGGGCAGAGAGCTCGCGCATGATAGCTGGCACACGAAGATACAAATCAGGAACCTTGATAAGGCCCCAACAGCCCCACAATAACCAGCCTTGTAAGCGAGGACCAGGAAGCGCCATAGAATTGCAACCTATTAGATTCACATTCTCGGGCGGGGTTCGACCAGTATGAGGATCTTTCATCGCCGATTATTGGACACAGATGATACAAGAAGTACCACAACAGTCAAAACTGGCGCGGATGCTGTGGTATGAAGATGCCCTGACGCTTTATCGTACTATATCCCAGTACCATGCTCTTGCGACGGAACATGCTCCCGACAAAGATTCTGTATCTCAGAGAAGGAGGTCCAGAAGGTCATTAGGTAGGATGTCAAAGAAGAACCCTGCACTCACTTTCTCACCCCTTCGTGACATCAGGTTCTCTGTTCGGTATCAAATATAGCATATTCCCAATGCGTCTTGAGTACACGAAATGGAATATATAGAGCCAAGAGAATTTCAATCCAAACAAATTGTTCAACCTTGACATCCACCGTGGAGCTTCCCATCTCCGCTTTACTTTATATTTCTGTTTGAGCTTCTCCTGCTTTTTCTTCGCTTTCAGCCCGTTGTCCTCCTCGATCACTTCAGCCACATCTCCACCCATAGGATGATCCGCCTTCCACGTGCCCGCAAAAGTATGATGTACCAATGCGCTTGGATCACCCAGGTCCCCAGCATTCGAATGTCCAATCCCAGCGCCAAAAGCCGTGATAGGCAGAACCAGCACATCTCCAAAGAGTTAGGAAGTCGCGAACAAGCTCGGGTCTGTGCGCGTATTTATCCGCAACATAGCTTTCACCTCTTTCTGCGGTGATTAATTCGTATCGGTAGTATCTATTCTGGTCCATCCAGGTCTGGATTAAGGATCGGGTGTCAGCGTCTAAGGCTGGAAGATTGTCCTTTGCTGTTTGCCATATTCTGCGCGGAAATCCAGAGACAACGTCAGAAGAGTTCTGCGCGGAAGAGTTGCGCTGGTCTTGCGAAAGGAGCAACTTGTGCCAGGCTAAAGCACCCTTGGCAGAGAAATAACTGGGCGGCAACCAGCAGTATAGTGTACCGACAATGGAGTAAAACAGCAGTAAGTAGGCCAGGTATCGACGATCTAATGAGTATTTCCCCGCCATTTTGATGAGAGTAAGAAGAGAGAGGCTTCAACAGCGGTATAGAGAGCAGTGTGAGACTGAGTTATGGCGCTTACGTATCTTTTAGCATGTCACGGAACATCTTTGAACGCTCGCACGGAGACTCTGAAACAATGATGAGTAAGGAGACGGAGCGATGTTTGGGCGGCATGGAATGTGGCTATGTGCGCGCACAACTGAGGCATTGGGTAATTGGGTAACTACTCCCATGGTTCTTTGTCTGTCGAGTATCAGTAAGACCACTAGTAACTTGTGCCTGCTTTTGTCCTCGTTCTTGATTCAATTGTGAGGGACAAAGAATGTATTTGATTCATGCTATTATTAGCCTCTCAGGAGCCACTCGGTCAATTTCTTTGCCAAGCCCCTAAGCTTAAAATATACATACTAGCGCAATACACTGACAGTTTTCCATAACTCTCCACAAAGCACACGCTAGATAAATTCATTCATCCAACCTCACCCTCGAGAATAGTGGCACAACTCTTTCTCCGTACTCTGTCTCCATTTTGGCTCGAGTGCCTATGTACGAGGATCGGCGAAGAGGTCTCTCCGAGCTTGACGGGTCCAAGGAAGTACTGACTGTACCGTCGTATCGTCAACGTCACGTCCGACGATAGCATTAAATCAATGATTCAAAGCGTCTTGAAAAAGTCGCCTATCTCGAACAAGACCACGTATGTCTGTGTGTTCTTGTTCAGCCTCAACACATGCTTCTTCACTGTATGATAGTAACATTGGAAGCGCTAGACGTCAAGCGCGAAGCGGCTGCCCGTTGCCAAGTCCTATGAACGCTGCTCAGCTTCCCGACGCCTTGTTGTTTCAGTCTGCCCATTCAGGAACTCGATGGATAATAGCGTAGAGTGTGATAGTCGGCGGTGACATTTCAAGAGGCACTCATCCGACTCCGAAAGCTTTTAATACAGGAGAAAATTGAACAAGAGCCAACGGGATTAAGATGAATTCAAGTATCTCGAGGAGGACAGTCGAAGAGGGAGTCATGATTCGAGGACACCCGGTGTTCGAACCACCATCGGCAAGATTGTAAGGCACTAGGCCTGTAGGGAACGAAAAATTATCATCAAATGATTTGTTTCTTGAATTACGATAACGAAGTCACCCCGACGATGCCAGGTCCTTCAAAATGGATCCTAACTTAGGAATCACAGTCGCCTCTCCTAAAGTAAAGAAAATAGTGTCCTCGAGACTACCGCCAAGGTCGAGCTATCTCTGCGCCAGCTTTGCTAAAACCGCCAAAACCTTCTGAACGCTCCCATAGCCCTCCCCCCCCAAAGAATTACTCTTATGAAGGACCTTAATTCTAATGACATACCACAGCCTTGCAGGATTCCGTGGATTCCTGTATAACGTGCGCACCACGGAAAATTTGCCTCAGATATAAGCGAGTGCCCCTGTATACAGACGAATAGGGAAGATTTTGCGATTCTGTCTCGTTGAGACCATCAGTGTTCTGCCAAGAAGTTTTCAACACTTATTATAGCGGAGTCAAAGACGGAGAGGGTAACGGGTGATGGGAGACAGAGCCCACGACCCGGCTCCTGATTCGCGCCAGTACGTCTTACCTGTCGCTAAGAACACTGCATATTTAGAAGCTGAGACACTTCGCCTGACTATTCTAAGTGCATAGAACTCTGCAACGATTGCGCGTCCAAGGCACATAAAAATGAACACGTCAAGTTTTGCAAGTCATGTCACAAAGCCATAGCTCCAGTGATAAAGAAGGTGAAACGCTCCGGCAAGACTTATAGAAGGACCGTGGGTATCTCAGCTGGTCTCCTTGCGTCAGCGGTAGGAAGCGTGATCGCGGCAAATATAGTAAACTCTCCGTGGAGTTTCTCTGGCATGAATTATTGACGGGTAGTGTTGTTACTCTCGATCTGAGATAGTGGGATTGATGTATGCGTTTCAGGTTGAGGTTCTTTCTGGTGAATTGGGATACTTCAGCCTTCTTGGTCTCGACTGACATGGCTAACAAAGGTGTAAGCCCATTATGAGCTCAGGCTATCTATACTAAGTGTCGGATTGGTGATAATGATCTAATAGTCCCAAAGACAATCATAATTTATAATGACAACCCCCAGGCATCATCGCTATCTCCAGTCCAAGCCTCTATTAGGAGAATAAGTGTTGATTCGCAAACCGAGGCCGGACATACGTGGTCCAAGAACAGAAACACGATAGGTGAAAAGATTGCTTATGCTAATGCCGCGATTACATGCTCGAAGCCGATAATCCCCTAACTCGACACTTTACACAGTCTACCACCAATCTCAGCCTCCCAACCGTCACTCCCAACGGCCGTAGTAGCATAGAAGATATCATTGGGATCATATTTGTTCTTGATAGCCAGCAGCCTCGGGTAATTGACACCATAGAAAGTCTCCTGCCAATTCGGTTGGTACGGATCCCCCTAAAAACCCCTTCAATAAGCCCCCAATATCCAGTCTTCTACGCCAGAGGACCGACTCACCTCATTTAGATAACACCCTGAGCCAGGCGTGATAGTCTCCAATTGTGGCAACAGCACGTTAGTCATAAGCTTCTGCAACGCCACCATGTCCGACAGCGGCGCCGAAAAGTTCCACGCCCTTGACGACACGATTAGCCAGAGCCATACCATCATCGAATAGGAACTACTTACGTCAGGATTATCGAATCGATCAATGCATCTCTCCAAGCCGGCAAGACGGCATTGTCCACATCCGCATTTCCACGTACTATACTCTTGTTCACATTGATTCCAACGCCGACAAAGAGCAGCGTCCCTGGGGTTTGGGTGATGTTCTGTATGGCGGCTGTCAGTCCGTCATTGTTGTTTTCGACGACGGAACGTGGAATTAGCCGTCCCCCATATTGTGCTGCTGCTAGGTCGAGCTGTGGTTGAAAGGTGTTAAACTCGTCTAAGTAGCTTGGGAAGTCAATGGGCTCTGTCAAGTTGTATTTGATACCAAGCTCGTTCAAGGTGTCGAGGAATGGTTGGAGAAGTTGCTTTGCCTGGACTGCTGAGATGCCAGGTCCAGTGAAAGGAGCCAGCGTGAACGTTTCATTAGTAACGTAATAAACAGTCATTGCGCCAGCGTCCACGAGTTTAGGCAAGTTGGCGTGCCAAGCGGTAATAGCAGCATAGTAAGTGTCACTAGACAGCCCTTCGCTTGAAAAGGTGAGATTTGCACCAGAGACGGGGATGTCGACATGAGCTTTCGACGTCATAGAGTAGACAATGCCATAAGTGCCACCTCCACCACCACTAAGAGCCCAATACAAGTCCGAGTTCTGCGTTGGGCTTGCGGTAACAAATTCTCCAGTCCCAGTCACTACCTCCCATTCTAGTGTCTGGTCAGCCGCCAGCCCATACTTTGACGCTAGAGCAGAGTGGCCGCCTCCCTGAGTGTAACCGCCGGCTAGACCAACTGTTGCACATTCGCCTCCTGTAACGGAATAGCCTAGTTGGTTTACAGCTTCGTAGGCTTCGAACCCTTGGACACCAGCTCCCATCTTGATTGCTTTGCCGGTGTAGGCTTGGCCCTTGCAATCGATGAAGTCGATGGTTTTGAGATTGTGGGTCCATATTGCGAGGGCGCCTGCACCTGTTGACTTGCCATTGTAGCTGATTACCATTAGCGAGTCCGGGGCTCAATGTGTATCATGTACCCACTCGTGACCGGTGTTTCGAATGATCAGTCGTATATTGTTCTTTGTAGCAAACGCTATACCTTTCGACACATCCGGAGGTTCAGTGACATTAATCGCATAATTCACATAGTTGCCCAGAGTGCAAGGCATTGACTCTGGTGTGAAAGGTTCGCAGCTGTTGCCGGCGTAAAAAGGCGCCATGACTGAAGAAGAGGATGCATAGCTTTTGGTCCCTGAGCGCAACCTCGATATTATGGGACTGCGCACTTACTGCAATTGTGTTTGCAACCAGTCTTGCTGCAAAAGAGCACACTCTGTCGCATTGTGATTGGGATCATGGCACGGCGAGGCAAGGGGTATGGTGGCGATCAGTCTGCCGTTGACGGAGTTGTTCAAAGACGCCCAACTCACAGGGGTTGGCCAACAACTATCTCCCGGAAAGCAGCGACATTGGTTTGCTGATGCTGAAGTCACACCAATTAGGTTGGAAAGGCCGATATAGACGATCAGAGCGCTTCTCAAGGACGCAAAGCGCAGAAATCTGATGGGAACTGAAGACTTCATGATTCAGCAAACATGAGACCACAGTTGGAGATAGAAAATGGGAGTTGGATTGGACTCTCTCAAAAAGTAGGAAGAGGTGTCTGACCGTCGTTTTAAGAGCAGGTTATGAACATTGTGCGGCGAATCTTTGTCTCTATAACGAGTGGAGCGTTTATCAATGAGTGGTGTGGGATCTTGAGGCGGGCCTCGAAATCAGCGATGAAAACATTAGTAAGCCTGTACTCACATTCACTAGCCTCGGTGTGAAGAATAGTCGACCATACAAACTGCTTTGGACTGGTGAAAGGAGAAAGAAAAGCGGACTAAGGCACGCCGCAGAGTGATCGGAACGTGCATATATACTCTCTAACCGAGCCATAAGGTTCTGATTACTAAAGCTTGGCATCGTCGGCTCTCAACTGCAAGACAATTCACTCATGAAGCCTATTAGCGATGAGACTCCTCCACCTCGGATCTCTTGGTAATAAACATCAAGTGTGTCGGAAGACATGACTGACCCAGGATATACAATCGAGTGCATTTGAGATTTACCGATTTTCAGATTTGTAGTAAGGGCCCCGGAGCTTCTTTGGAAGCCGCTTGTAGATCCCCCTAAGGTGGTTATAGGGAGTAGCTTAGGGGCGAAACCCGCACCTTAGGGGCTCGCTTAGGGGGTCTCGGGGTGTAGAGACAATAGGGCTGAAAATCGGTAAATTTCTAGTACTACGATTATACGGACCTGGACCCTGCATGAGCTTATAATTTGGCGAGCAAACCCACTACAGCTCTTCCTCAATCTCTGCCGGTTTGACCGCGTAAGATTCGGCTTCGAAAACCAGCTCCCCATTCATCTCCAAATTTGCCGGATCTACATATACTCGCATTCCCATATTCTCTTGACCAAGATTGAAGACTCGTAAAATGATGTATAACTCCGTACTAAGACGATCGGGGCTGAGTGCCGTTCGGTGTATCTGCTCGTGTCCATGTCAGCCGCCCAAATTTTCACGAATTTCTTCGCATAAGTCAGGGCAGGGGGTTTTACTGACCCTCTGACACTGCGCTTTACTCATGTAGAATGGTGTTTCACACTCTTTTGTCGTCGTTTTGACCTTCAGGTAGTATTTGATTCGGGCGCCGGCCTTGAGGTAATCACCGACCAGGTAGCCATGATTGATCAGTAGATTCGTGAGCTTGTATTCGCCCTCGTCCTCGTAGATAATGTCTGCTGTCTTGGAGCCAACCCTTGGGCCCATACTCGCATATTTCTCGTGTATGCAAACTTCTTTTCGAACGGTGCTTTTCCAGTTGTTCGTACCAAAGTATGGTAAGTCTTGATTCAGGAGCAATTCGAAAGCCTATACATGGTCAGCTCTCTTGCAGTCTTGCTGAGGCTTGTTTCGTATGAGACATACGTATAGTTCGCCAGCCGCTCTGAGCTTGACATCATGGCCTATCCGGTTGTCTGAGCGCCTCCCGAACACTGTATCGGACAGCTTTATCGGCGGGCCAGCCTCCGGGTCAAGCACAGCCTTGGATGATAATGGCTCGCGGCGAGGGAATTCTGCTCTTTGGGCGGCATCGATCACATGTTCCAGCAGCCCGCAATATTCACTACGGCTACTCCGCTCTTCCGTGGGGGCTTCAGTCCTACCGATGGTAGGGATTGAAGAGACACTCGTCCTTGGTGTTCTCAGAAACCCTGTAGATAATTGCGTTGTTGGGGTGTAGACCTCCCTATCGACTGAACATTCTGTGTGGCTCCCTGTGCTGAGACTCGGGCTAGGCGTAAGTCGTGCAGTCCTTGATTCTCGCTTTGGCGTGCTAGATATTGTCGGATCTTCCGAGTCCAATGCAACAGTCGACATGACTCGATCAATAGGTCCGGCATTGTCCTCGAATACTTCTTCTTCTGAGGGGCTATACGGATCAGGGTCTGACCAAGGGAGTTTTACTATGCCATGCTCGTCAAGCAGGTCGTCCAGTATCACGGGAGAAGCATTTAAAATGTTGCCAATGACTCTGGTTGCTTCTTGATTCTCAATACCCAGTTGAGGGACGAGTTTGTCGGGGAGTAGCTTGAGATAGCAAAGCAGCTGTTCCGAGAATTCTCTTGGGATGTACATTCGAAGCTGTCTTTCGTCATTCTCGATATGAACATTGCTGCGCGCACCCTCCACCGAAAATACGGTCCCTTGGAGAGAAAGAGTGATGGCCTTTGAAATCCCGTCGCTCAGGAAGACTTCTGTTTCTCGGAGTTTGTGATAGATCCTCTTATCATTGGGTGTAGCCGCGCCATAGTGCACAGTGCATCTACAAAGTAACTGTTAGACATACACTATTGCAAAGTCGAGGATGTAGAGACTGACCGGAAAAGCGCATAGGCTTGGTTCCTAACCTTTCTTGTCAAACGGGCCTCCTTGAAGGAAACATTGGCAGTAGATATTTCTCCTACCAATCGGCTCATGCATCTAACTATTAGACCTAATGCTGACAGAAAGCCTTTCAAGGTGTAGGCTTCTTCAATAGTATAGGCTAGGATTGCCACCCGGCCTCTGAAAAGCTTCTCATATTCAACTTGATCGGCGATGGCAAAGACGTCGTTGGTGCTCTTCAGACTGATCTGACCATCTGTACCCTGGACGGGTAGGATGTTGTACGCTCTCAGACCCTCAAGATCCTTGTGATTTGGCCCCATATCATCGATGTCTCGTATAAGGGCTCTAATTTTGTCGATTGAGGGGTCTCCATCGCTTGTAGCCAAGCGCTTCAACTCGTCAACTAACATATCTACATCTGGCTCATCGACTTTCAGTCCGTGGAGAAAGAAATCTTCGAGACCTGGATATTGGCCTGCAATGGCGATTTTGCTGGTTATCCGCGTCTGCTCGGCCCAAAGACAAGATGAGGGTGGGTACCATGCCTGCTGTTGAGGCACATAGACCAAGCACTGTTCTTCGAAAACCTCACTAGAAATCAACGTGTGTCAGCATGCTCACTGCATGATTTTCTGGAAAGGGATCTGGTACCGCACGCAGACGTCTAATTCAGCTGTTGGCAAAATTTGTGTCTCGATATGACGATACATGTCCGCAACACTGTTGTAGGGGCCTTGACGGCGTTTGTTTTCTCCAATCTGGATGATGGAGAGCTTCCAATCTGCGTTCCTGATGTTGAGAAGACTATTGAAGAGACGCTTCATCTTTTCATCATCGCGATAGCCTTCTCTGGCGGCTAGTGGACATCGGACATCAATGAAGTCCGGTGCCTCCCACACACATTGGAAGGGCTTGGCCCATATTGCTTCCGACGAGCCCCTAGCTGGTACGTAGATAGCCTTCTGGTCTGCGAAGAAGTCACTGCAAGCAATTAGCCTGGATTCCGGCTTGTATCACAATCCACTTACCAGAGACGCCCATCATCAGCACCTTTAGAGTGCTTTTCCACTAAGTGGTATACTTTGAACAACACGTTTCTATCTTCAGAGTTCAATGGGCACTGTTTGTGAACGAGGTTGAAACGTCAAGGTAGAAATCAAGATTGGCTTCAGATCGTATACCATACTTCTTAAGGAAGTCCCAGTCTTCCGAGGGCCTATCCTTAAGCTCTGGAGGCAATACCACAAATGGTAAGAGACGACTGACACCAAGCTTACCATCGAATTTTAGTAGTTCAGGCCAAGGCAAATACGCATCCTCAAGTGGCGTTTCCGTAGAACCTTCGCAAGGAGCGCCTGCCTGGCTCAGCACTGTGACAATCTTACCATTCACCAAGTCTTTGCATAGGGTCCAATGGGCGTTTAGGACTCCTAGTCGCTTGTCGTTTCGGTAATTCACAATGAATTGGAACAATTTGGAGAGCTTTTTAGAGTCGCGCGAGTTTACTAGCCGCGGAACCCGGCGTACCTCTGCAGAACCCTCAAGCCATTCCTCCCATGATAATTCGTATCGCCTTGCCGCCTTGTCTACTCGATTCGCGTAGACCTTAGGGAGGAGATGAAGTTTGAATGAAAGTGCACCAAGTATGGCATCGTCTTTGTTCTCCGATATGAGGCTTTTCACTCCGTACTCTTCGTTGGTATCGAAGTACACATCGTCCACTATCAAGTCCCTCAGACCAATCGTGATAAATCTGCGATACAGCGGTTTCTGATCTTGATCCCTTAAACAGATCATTGGATCGAGAGATCTTTCTATTTCAGGGAGATTCCGATACAGGTAACGGATGTGGGCGGCGGAAGAGGCCAAATCAACTAAGTTGTACGGATAGTATCTCTTCATGATAAGTGGTATCACATCCTTGGGCATGCAATTCTTCATACAGAGTTCAGCAAATAGTGCCTTGCAAGATGCGACTTGACGAGACTTCCGGTCGACCAATCGGAGGCCCAAATCTGTGGGGGCGGGTGCGCCGTTATTGTCAGGATGGTATGTTGGCCCCTCGTTGCTCGACGTCCGGGACCCATTCTGCAATGGAATTATTTGCAACTTTCTAACATCGCTTTTGGGAGCCACCCAATTTTTTGGGAAAGGTGATATGAGCAAGCTTGCACTCCGGTGATTCATCCTCGAGATTGGTCTGGTCGAATCTGCTCGAACTCTGTTCAACGTGTCTTCTATACTGACATTCTTGACATCAAGCTTGTCGAAGGATGATTTATCGCTCCACCGATACCTTGGTGACAGACATATCTCCTTAGGCAAGTCCTCGAACACAGGCTCAGATCTATCATCAAGGCAATCTCTTGAGAGCCATTTGAGCTGGCTTGGGCGTTTCCAAGCCTTCCCACTTCGAGATAACAGGATGGATACATGGCTGAGAATTGCCACAATCTTTGCCAAGAGTTTTGTCCAGAACGGTTCTGAGATCGTCTTGCTTGGGAGACACCGCACGCGCTGAAATTGGAGTGCAGTACTCTGATCGCGAGATTGCATCACAGCATCTCGAGAGCACTCAGCGACGCCTTGAAGAATAGCTTCGTTCCGTGGTGGGTGAAAAATGTCTTCTTGCCTAGCTTGCGTTACCCAATTAGACTGGACTTGGAACTGCTCACAGTCAGCTGTCGAATCTCTGGACCTGTGATCGTGAATCTTATACATTATAGCCTACTTGACGTATTGGTAAGAAGGCGGACACATGTTGTTGACTATCCAGGGGGGCCGATTCTTTGTCTAGGGGAAAAGCAAGGACTACGTCGGCTTCGTGTATTCCAGGCCGAGAGTTGTCAGTGGGGAGATTTGCCGATTTCCGTTTGGTGATATGGTTGTAGTATATTTCAACCTTATCTGAAGAGCCGTTTGCAGTCGAGTGTTTTGTCAGCTCACCCCGTGACAGATCGTTAGCGTATCGGTATGAGTAGACGGTAGTGGACGTATCTTCAACAACTTTCACTATGGCAATTGCAATCTTTTCCATTTCAGACAAAAACATCAGTGAGCTGTCTGGCAGATCTTTGAATTCGTTGGTAAGAGATTCGACATCTGAAGGGTTGGTGAATGTCAATGTCATGCGGGTTCGGACTCCCTCAGGAAGCTCATGATGTTCTTCGAAGATTGGAGTGACGATTCCGAGTCCATCATCACGCTGGCTGTGTTTGAAATGAAAAGAAAAGGCTCCAGATTGAATATGAACTTTGGATGCGACCTTGAACGCTGACTTGAAGCCGATCCCATTTTCCCCAATGTAGGCCTGTGCGCCCTTTTTGGTAATCTCACCAGTGCTACAAATCGCGCGAACATCGACTTCTTCAAAACCATCTTCATTAGAATCGATGAGAATTCTGTCCGGATGTACTGTAAATCTCAGGAAAAGCTGTTTCTTCTCCGCTTCGGCTTTCTTGTATTCGTTGTCCTCGGCGTTTTGAATCAACTCAAATACAAAGCGAGTCTCGCGAGTGTCCTTTGAGAACAGGTTGTCCGTGAGACTGATTGGGGGTCAGCACCATGAGCTCTTCGAAAAAGATACCAAGTGGGAGGTTACGTCTTTGTGACTGTTGCTACTTCTCCCCGTAGATTATCTATGCTCTCGAGGACCTCTGGCATTTGTATTTCCAGTTTCGCGCGGTTCTCTGGACTCACATAACCTTTGAGCCTATCTAGCTTCTCTACTATAGCACGAGCTTCGTCTCGACTCAAAGCAGACATAGTGTTTGCGTGGCACCAGACACGGTTGCAATGGAGTTCCTATCCAGAGTGAAAGTGGTACATGGTTCAAACCTGTACCAGTACAACGGCACGGAGCTTATATAGGGGATTGGGCTGTCGTGCGGCGCCTGGAGTGCGGGGAACTGTTGCCAGTCCGTTTTAGAACTGCGCCTCTGACTATTATTGGTCTTCCAAGGATGACGAAACAACTCTCAAGTTGACAGGTAACTGGAGAAAGATCTACTGCCTTGGACTGATTTTTTTCGTTCGTTGAAAGGTACAGGGGTAAAGCACACCTCGTTAGAAACCCTGCTTCTTTAGGCTCAATTGATTGGGCCAGCAATCTTCCTTCATTATCAGCTTGTGCCGCCGCGTTTCACGTCTGCGGCACGCAGGTCACCGCCGCCAGGCTCAGGAGGATCGAATTCCTGTGCATTGTTCAGAATATATCGCCATCTCTGACAAATTGGTGGTTTCAAGAGCAGTCTCAACCTCGGTCGGGCATATCGGTGTCACCATTGATTCGAATAGACCTCATCATTGGACCGCACGCTCTGAGGGTACAGTATCATGTAATTCCATGTGCTGCGAAAACGCCGTCCTGCACGCAAAGGGCGGCTGTGCTTAGAATGAGGCCGTTGATTGGACGGGGAAGCCGGCCCCGAACGATCCCGGGCCCTTTTAGGCTCCTCGGCTACATGGATACCTTATCCTTGCAGCCTACTAGTTGGGGGCGAAGGAGGCTTTGCCATCGAAAGGTGAAGGCGATACTCCCCCACACGCGGGGCTTTGATTCAATGTGACGTGGGGTCATGCTTGCTGACGGCCGCCCTTTGGTTCCGATTACAAGTCGTCTCGTTCAGAGACAGCAACGAAAAACGCAACGTCGACTCTAATGTTCAATGCAATTTTGACCCGGATAGTCTGACCGCGAAGACCGATAGTACAGTAGCCTTTGAGACAGAGTAGTATACTGGTATCTCTGATATGGAGATTCGGGTAGGACTTTGGTCGCGTTGAAACGCTCGCTGCACCTGTGCCACGAAACCCCAAACAAGACTTCCTCCCATGTAACAACCCAAGGTATATTGACCGTATGGCAATTATGCATGAGGATACCAAATCCTGCCAAACCTCCGAAGTATAAGGGTAGACAGGTGGTCCGCCAATGTGTAGGACTCTTGAAATTCAGTCAAGCTGCCTTGTAGCATTCCTGGCGTCAACATGGACTATTCTACATCTGAATGTGTCCGGGACCAACGAATCGGAAACGGAGAAATTCATTCGCAAATTGAGATGGATGTGCTCCACAATCGTGTTCCTAGAATTCATGTTGGCCTACGCGATGGAGGAGCACCTCATGGCGAACGGGGTTCTTTAGAAGGTGAGAGGTCAAGGAGTCAAAGTCAGCAGGACCGGGCCTTTAAAAAATTGCCGTTGCTTCGGCTGTTGGCAATCTGGAGTGGAGAAAAGTGGTCGCTTTGCTCATTCAATCTCTGCCAAAGCAACTGCGACCAGCCGAGAGGGAGTCTGATCCCACATGGTTGGAGCGGCTTCCACGGATGTCTAATGCACGTGGATCTCCGCATCGTACTGAAAAGTCAGAGTTAGAGACTATTGAAGAGGTCGTCGAGCAGGATACTGCAACCATCGACAATACTCATCTCGTACCCGGGACTTTAGGGTCTCCCACTCAAACGATGTTGTAGTTGCGGGTGACTCAGCTGGTAAGGCATGCCGGCTTCCAGAACAAGCGCACGAGTGGTACATCACCCACGCCATATTTGCTAATATGGGTGATTTCCGGCTCACGTCCAAAATTAGTAATTAACCCGTCACACATCAAATACTCGATGGCTTTCAGTTGGCAGGCCACTTGAGAATTGGGAAGCCAGCTCAAATTCCCGACGTCTCCACAGAAGAGATCCAGGATAAAAGCAAGACAGATGCCTTCGCTCGTGGGCTTGCGCTTGTACAGTGTTTCTGGCTCTTACTTGAATTGATCGCACGTTGGAACGAGTCACTACCGTCATCACAAATGGAGATAGCCACGCCCGCTTGTGCCTACTGTTCTATACCTACGTATGGCGCTGTTCAGGACAAGCCAAAGGATGTGGGTATCCCATTCGTGGTAGCAGCTGTTAGCGTAGACAGTGGTGATATCTCTCTTGACCGCCTTCTTAAAAGAGACCGACAAGCTTTTTCCTCAAGGTTTTTGTTCTCAAATACCCACAGCCCGAGAATTACAATACTCCCATCCCAAGTGGTTGGAAGAGTAGAAGAAAAAAGTGGGTTCACTGGCATCGCGGTGACATGACTACGAGAATCACCAACGACGTTCACTATCTTATCTTATGGCTGGCTGTATGGTTATAGGAAGCACCGTTTTCGGTGGAGTTCACTTCCAGCTTGGAATCAATTCTTCCAAGTCGACTAGAGCGAATCCTCTGGCTCATAGCAGCACTGGTAACCACTTTGGCGCCACTGCTCCTGCCTATGGTCGACCGCGGCAAAAACACCTTCGAGAAACTTACCTGCCACAGCAGCTCTACAATCTTGCGCGCGATAGGGATGATCTGGACTTCGGTAATTGCTCTGGCAGTGATGCTTGCCTGCCTGCTACTGAGAAAATGTATAATTGTGTTAATACTCTCCAGCCTGAGGGCAACGCCTGACGGTGTCTACCGAACGACATGGACCAAATATCTTCTGAGCGTTCACTGAAGAGCGATGAAGCCTGCTCGGCCCATAGCCCGTGAGCCTTCGTAGGGTACGTAATATCCTTGCACTCTCAAATCTTTAGGTTAAAGGTCTGGATTTACACCTTGCTATCACCATGTTTGAAGAACCTCGGGCAAATACGTAGAACATTACGAGTACACCGTGATTGCAGGTCACGCTAGACGGTGTACTCAGCGCCATCAAGGGTGTCCCACTTAGCGAAGGAAGACACCTGACATCTGAGAGCCGAGAGTTCTGAAAAAGAAGAGAGATAGTGTACTTCGCTACGAAAACTCCTATATTCGGGCGACAAAGGATCGAAACACTGCCGAAGTACCGCCCAACCAACACAGTCATCCTCCCTAATCAAACGCATCCCTCACAGTAGCCCTATCTCTCGCCGCCACCTCATCTTGCTCTCCCTCAGCCATCGCCAGCCAATGACTATCCCTCTTCCCATCCTTCATCATATACCCCTGAATTGGCAATCCCAGTTCCGCGCTTGCCTCCGTGTACCCAGTCCCCGGCTCCGTCCCGGACATCTTCTGGATGCCCCGCGAGCGCTTGCTCGAACCGGGCCACAGACGCGATCCACCGGACTGGTTAGGAGAGCGAAGAGCGCTTAGACGGCCATGGTAGAAGAGGTAGAGGGGGCGGGCGATGGGTGCGTTGGCGCAGATTACGCCGAGATTCACTTCTGTGGCGCGCCAAGCTGCGTTTGGGATCATCGCGTCTGTCGATTGAGTTTCTTAGTGCCGTCATGGGGATTTGGAGCTTGCTAGAAGAGCAACGGAGGCGTACATGTGACATCTGTTTCGAGTACCGCGCCGGAGAGCGCGGTACGCACGATACTTGCTGCTGCTGTTCTAAAGGATGTCAGTGAGCCGAATCGGGATTTCGAGGGGGAACACACATGTAGCCAGCGCACATTAGCACACAAAGGCAGATCTTAGTGCGAGGACTTGTGTGAAGATCCTTCAGAAAAAGCAGAGGAGTAGTCGCGAGTATGATATCCGAGAGCGCAGAGAACACTACATATCCCATAAGCGGCTTCATACCAATAGTCGGCAAGCAGTGACTCACGACCCTGGGAAAGCACAATAGCCATCACCCGCTCATTAGAAAAGCACCTCCCATTCAGCCCAATAGTCCAATACGCAGCCGGTGGGCTACAAATACCAACAAAAAGCCCAACCACCACAACCGTGAAAACCACATTCGCCGCGATAAGCGCGTGCATGAATCTTACATTCCACCTCGTATTCTTAATCCTCAGCAAAAACATACAAATCGATATCTTGCAAAACATTATCGTAATAAACGTCTGCATCCAGTCAAGCCACCCAATAATTGTGAAGCGTCGCCGCTGGTCCGCAGTAAGGTTCGACAGAGATATTAAGATGTTATGAGTCGGGGCTTTGCATGGCGATGAAGCATGTTAGCACGTGGTGGTGTGGGGGTGAATGCCGCTGTTGACTCTGACGCAATGGTTCCTGCATGAGCGGCCCACGGCCACGTTTGTTTCGTACAAAAGCGATCTGGAAGCTGCGATGGTGTGGATGAGTGTACTTGCGACGCCAATCGACTTGGGACTAACACAGAAGGCTGCATAAGGGTATATGGACTTGAGGTCCAAGCCGGTGCCGTGTCTTGACGGTCCGCGATTGGCGCGTGTAGATGGCGCTTTTCTTTCTCCCGTGTCTGTTGTATTATGATTCCGCGCAACCGAGCCATGGAGTCGTTGATCGACATTCTATGATCATTTATGCAGTCAAGCTCACATAGCTGATGGCGGAAGACAAACGTTGTTGGTTTGTAGGCGAAGCTGAGAACGTAGAGAAACGGTGCTAGTCTAAAGCAGGTTTGCGGATGACTTCTTCTCTTCTGTGCTATGCATGAGTATACCAATCAAAGGTAAGAGGTAGCATGTACGAATGAAAAACATTTTGGCTAGCACAGACAATTCAGACCAAATCATAGGACGCTGGAGACTCGAAGTGTCGTATGGCACACCCATCTCAGGGCAGCCAAGTAGATTGGGAGAGTCTTTTGGGGAGCGATGCTTTGGCCACGTCGACGATATCATCACATTCGCTGTGGAAGAGAAAAGATCAAGCCAAAGAAGCAGTGCGGCTGTCGCTGGTATCGACAAACAATCCTTTCCAACCATCAAATAAATGAAGGCTGGAGGCGCTTGAAAGGAGCGCGGAGAAAGTATTATGAATTAAACATCCTAGGCTGTATGATACCTATACCGGGCGATATATAAAACAGTGGTCTTGAAGAGTCAATATATAAGTAATTAATATATGAATTCTGGCGTGTATGTAGAAGCTTTTAATTCTGGATAAGAGAGTAGCCAGACGGCTGGTAGGCAGAATTTCCTCAGTGACGATGAGGCAGGTAGGTAGATAGGCAGGCCGATTGTCTATTAATTAATTAGTTATCTTCTAATAAGTGCGGTGGATTATGTTGTTTCCTATAGAAGATTTTAAAACCATTGATTTTACGCGCTAAACGGATGGCCTATACACCTTATTTAAATAGAGTAACTACTAACTTTAAATAAATAAAATATAGGTATAAATATATTATAAATCTATCTTAAATAGTTAAATTTGAAACTATATAAATAGTTTAGTTTAGTAGAGCCTTACCTCGTCGTTACTTCTTTATTATCGTTATAGTTATTATTATTCTAAAGTCTATTCGCGCCCTAATCTAGTATAAATTCGAGTTAAGATATAGTATCGATAATATCGCCGCCGGCTCTTATAATATAAGCCTAATTACGTTATAGAGGATAATAAGGATATAGAGGCTTTACGGTATCGTCTTTATATCGAGTAAAAATATAGGAGGGCGGCCTAGGAAAATTAACGAGTTTTTAAAATATAAATTTTTATATTATTTTATTAAATAACTTATAGTTTACCTAGACGAAATAGTTTACTTTTTATTAAATAAATATAATATTACTATTAGTAAAGTCGTTATTTAATAATATTTATATCGTTTAAAATAAAATAGGAAGATCTAGTAAAAAATTACTCGTAAATATAATTAAACTTTAAGGATTATTTAGTTTATAAAATTAAAGAGGTAATAAGTTAATTAGTTAATTTTTCTATATAAAAGTATTATTTATAAATATACTAGTATATTCTAAACTTTTATATATAATATTAATATAATTAACTTTAGTAGGCGATAGAAAGTATAATTAAATCTTTATTAATATTATACTATTAGTTATTTAAAGCCTATATAGAAGTAGGAGGTAGAATCTCCTATTTATATATATTATTAATAATTACCTCGACTAGATTATCTATTAAAGATTAATTATAGTAGCGATATTTAATAATTTTATCGAATATAATATACTCCCTCGCTACGGTCGTTTCGAAGACGATAATATACTTTTAATAATAATTTATAATAATATTAATATTTATTATAATCTAGTTTTAATTAAGTTATATATTAATACTAGTATTTTACTCGAATATTTCTCTTTTTATTTACCTAATTTTAATTTTATCGAGATATTATTTTTAGTTTTAAAGAGCTAGATAAAACGGTATTTTAATATTATTACAATATATATAAACGAGGGGCGATTTAGTTACTTCCTAGATTTAATAATAAAATTATAAATTAGTTATAAAGATCCTAGTAATATTTTCTAGTAGTTAAATATTAATTATAAAAGTAATATAAATATTTAGGAAGAGGATAAAGAAGACGATAATGATATTTATAATAATATAAAGTAAGAGAATAGTTTATATATCTAGATTTATAAATAATTTGTAGAAATTAATAACCCTAGTTTACTTACCCCTTAGTAACTTAATTATTAATAAAAGTATATAAATTATTTAAATCCTCGTCCGCTCCGTGGCCCTAATTATCGTCATCGTTATATTTAATTAAATCGATAATATGGTTTTTAATTACTAGTATAGGCCTCTTAATAGAAGTATTAAATAATATATTTAGAATATAATTAATTAAGGTTAACGAGTTTTTTATAAAAAGATTCGAGAGATATTTAAAGTTTATAATACTTTTTATTTAAATTTTCCTTTTTTTATACCTAAATTAATTAATAAAATAAAAAAGAGAGTATTTTATTCTAGGTATAATCTCTAGCTTTTTTTATTTATATTCGAATTTATTACTTTTCTACTTTTAAATATCTTTTATAATATAGTCTTTATTTAATAATTTATTTTTTACGTTCTTTAAATTAGGTTTATCGTAGGGCTATAATCTAAATTTAATTAATTTAATTAATTTAACTACGTCGCCGTTAATTAGGTTATTATCGTAGGGAGGTAAAATAATAAAACCGCGTATAATAAAGTAAAAGAGTTAATAATAAAAAAACTTCCTTACTCTTTTTAAAGCTCTTCTAACTTATATCTTAACTTTTAATATAAAGATTTAAATATTTACTAGAGGGGAGGCTACCGGCTAAATAAAAAAAAATATATATATATAAATAAATAACGGATATAAGTAATTTACTAACGATGGTATTAATTTAAATAATATAGATTTATTCTTTTACTCTCGTTTTTTATTTCTTTCTTTATATTTCTTTTTATTTTTTTATTTTTTTCTTATTCTCGCCGGTAGTTCCTCTTTATTTAATTATTTTAAAATATTTAATTTAATAACTCTCTACTAAACTAAAATATCCTTATTTAATAATATATAGTATATTTCATCCTTATTAACCTAATAGTATTTAATTTTATTCGAGTATTTATATTTCTTATATACCTAGCGGCTAAGAATAATCTAAATTAAAATAGTATTAAAATCTAGGGCGTTCGATTATTTTAAAGTAATAAACTAGTAATTTATAAAATTATTCCCTCTAATTATCTTAAATAAAGTAGAAGTAAGATTATTAATACTAGCTCCGGTATTAAAACTAGTAATAAGAAAAATAACGGCGATTAATTATAACGAAGTAATTATAGTAGTAAATATTTCTCTTATAAGAGTAGGAGTTTAATATAATAATAATTCTACTTTAAATTTATTTTTATCGTTTATAAAAAATATATCTAGTTAGCCCTCGATAATATACTAGTTATTATCGTTATTTATAAACTACGGATATTGTCTCGTTACTAGTAGTTTTTTATATAATAATATCGCCGTTATAAAAATCCGAAAAGTAAATAGTTTATAATTAAAAATATATTTAATAACCTTCTTTTAGTACTCCCTAAAGACTCGCTTTAATAAAAATAAATTTAAACCGTTAATATTATAATTCTTTACTTTATTAAAGATAATAATCGACTTATTTATTTAATATAATAAGATACGTATTTAATAAAATACTATTTATACTATAAGTGTTTGAATAAGTTTATTAGGCCCGTTTTTATTTTAGAATATTAAAGCGTTAATTTTAATAATAATATTAATAACTTTAATTATAATTTAAATAATAATAGTTTTAATAGTAGTTTTAATAGTAGTTAATTTAATAGTTTTAATAATAATAATCTTAATAGCCTTATAAGTCTTAACGGCTTTAGTAGTAATAAATTTAATTATTACTCTTATTATTACTATTAAAATTTCTCGCTCGGAATTTTTATTATTATTCTTATTGTCACGGGGTGGACTTTAGTAGGAGTATTATTATAAATATCTATTAAGACGGCGGGCTAAGCCCTACCGCTAGCCCTATCGGGACTAGGGTGACTCTAGGATTCTAATATATTAGAGCCAAATCCTCTATAAAATAATTAATATCTTTTATACTATATACTATTATATTGACCCTTTATTAAATAGTAGTAATAGTTATATTAACGTAGAACCATACCTCTTCTATATTAGTAAAAACGATTATATTAATTATAAGTAGTAAAATAACTCTTAAAACGGTTAATATACTCCCTATTAACTACTATATTCAAAATAATTTACTCCGTATCGATAGCGAGTCTTACCTACGTTATATTTATTTAGCGCTTTTATACCGTACTTTACTACCTTAAATAAATACTTCTAAACTCTTTATTAAGTTATTAAAATAACTTATTTAATACTCTTTTTATTTAGGGTATTTATAGTAAATATTAAATTAAATATTTAAAACGTCCCTTTATTTATTTCCCTTTTATTAATATAGTTATTTATTTTAGTAAACTACTTATTAGGTAAACGTCTAGCCTAGTAAATATATTATTAATTATATCTCTTACGCTTCCGCTATAGAAAAAAGAATATTAAAATACTAGTCTTTTAATACTACTTTTATTATTCGCCTAATATTACTACTTTTAGTATTTATTATTAATTATTACTTTAATTATTACCTTAGAAGAAACTTAGTTAAACTTTATTATAGTTAATTTTATTTTTTATTTATAAAAATTCTTACTATTAAGTAAATTTATCCTAAAATAAATAAAAGTTATTTTTAATATTAAACGAGTAACTACCTAAATAATTATATAGTTTTTTTATCCTCCTATTAAAGTACCCCTTTAATATTTATTAAAGAGGGGCTAGAAAGCGAAATAATTTAATAACGATCTTTCGGAGTATATTAAGTTTAAATAGCCTATTATATAACTACCTTAAGTTATAGATAAAATATCCGTAATACCGTTTATTAGTATTTTTCGAAGGGATATTAAAGAGCTACGTTAACGCCTATAAAAGAAATAATCTTTAAAGAACGAATTTAAAGACGAAGAAATTATAACTCCTCCCGAGCCCGAGTAACTTATTATAAATTCCGAATAAATAATATAATTTATAGAATCGCTAGAAATTTAGGCTCTTATTATTAAATTAATAATTAAAATAAAGAAAGACCTAATAAGACCTTAAGACTTATTAAAAATAAATAATTTAATTAATTAAAACGGTACTAGTATTAAAATAAACGCCTAGAATAAACTAAAACTCGAAGAGATTAAATTCTTCGATTTTAAAGATAATAAAAAGGATAATTTATTTACCTTAAGAAAATATATTATATATAAAAACGTTTTCGACTTTAAGGATCGCGTCAACGATATAATTAAATAATATAACGAAGAGGAGGTACGAAAGTTTTTATTTTTATATCTTAAGGGAGTAGCTCTTAAATAGTTCTCGAATAAATTAAATATAAATATTAAGGTATTAATACGTACCTTCGTTAACCCTAAATAAATAAATCGTTTTATTAAACGATTTCAAATAAAGACGTTAGAAACTATATATAAACTTCGTTTTAATAAATATAAATTCGTTTAAATACGCACTAGTAAGATATTTAGGTAGTATATAAATAAAATATTTAACCTAATTAAGACCGCCGATATTCTTAGCGTATATTAATAAATATCTATAATCTACGATTATATTAATTTTAATTTTAAATCTTTTATTAATCCGCTTAAGCCTAACGTCCTACTAGATAAATTCCTTAATTTATTTAATATTAAGGAAGAAGTTTAACTAGGAATAATACGAAGTAATAAAATAACTAGGCCTCTACCGCCTCTTAAACTAAAGGGTTTATAATAAAGTTAATAAAATTATTAATAACTTAACCGGTTCCGCCTATAATAGAACTAGTTACCTTAAGTTATTTCTTATTAATTTATTAATCCGGCCTATTAGAATATATTAAATATCTCTTCAACGTAATAGTAACCTCGTTAAATTCAACCGCTATTTATTTAATTATAGATTATTAGTAGTAATACTAGAAATGTACTTTTCCCTCCTAGAAATAAAAATCGTCTTAATTATTAACCGCGCCAAGAAAACCGCGGGCCCATAACTAGTAGTTATAATTTTAATTATTTCGGGTAATAATAAGTACCCCCTAGGCGTATAACTATTTACTATAAAACCGAGGTATAAAAGAACTACTCTCAAGAAGACGGTATTATAAAGTTATAAATAGAAGAATAATCTACACTTAATATTAATTACGTTAATAAATAGAGCTAGGATTAGTAGTAAAAGAATTACTATAATAAATAAAACGAAATAACTAGTTATTAAATAACTATTATTAATTCGCCTAAATAAATCGAGTGTCGTATTTATAAAGAGTTATTCTCTTCTAAAAACGTACTATATACGTATTTTAAAAGTTAAAATTTAGGTAGGAACCCTATTAAAACCTCCTACCCTAAACGTTTAATTATAAATACTATTTAAAAAAGTAAATAGTTTTTAATAATAGACGAGAACACGGAAGCTTATTACTAAGTTAAAACGAATAACGAATTATTAAAATAGAAGCCCATTATTAAATCAAATTACAACTCTTCCAAAAATACGGGAATAGGATAAATGTTTAGGAAATACTAATACACCGGTATTCGGGTCGGTTTAAACTCTAAAATTAAAATAGAAAAGAGTTATAAAGATACTAGCTATAGAGTAACTATCGTTAATTATAAATTTATAGTACACTTTCTTTTAAAAGTTAGAATCCGTATTATAATAACCCTACTCTAAGTTACCGGTATTAATATTAACTATTATATTATTTTTAAATATATCGTTACCTCCTTATACTTCCCCGGGAAAAATAAAAGTAGTAATAAAATAATAACCGAAACTACCCCTAGGGAAGTCCATATTATAGATAATTTTAAAATAAGTATATTTATTAATATAAACGTTATAACCCTTAAAGGGATTAATATACTAGTGTTTTAATAAATCGCCCGTATCGGTAACTACGATATAGAGTACTCTATCGACGTCTATTTAAGAGGTACAAGTATGAACCGGCCGGTATATATTACGAAAATAAAAATTATCCCCCTATAAACTACGATAATTATCGAAGTCTATAAACTTAATTTATTAGTACGAGATTACTTTTTTAAACTAGTAGATACTAACCTATACCTCTTTACCGGAATCGTTAACGATAGAATAAGATTAATATTTATAAAGAATAAAACGGATAAATATATTAAAATCCCTAAGAATATAAAGCTAGGCTAAGTAGTCGAGGTTTAATTTAATAATTATTATAGTATTACTATAAGCGATAACGATATTCGTAAACTCGTTACACGAAGGCCTCTTTAAAAGTATAAAGAAACTTTTATTAAAAATACTTTTAATAGTATAATTATTATTAACTTTAGTTTATTACTTCTTAAATAATTTTTAAAGGGTAAAGATATAGAGAACCTAATTAATTCCCGGTCTTTTATTCTATTAATAGAGGTAATTACTTCGGTAAAGAATAATATCCTTTTAAATAATATTATTATTTATAATAAATAACCGGAGTTAGTAAAGATTATTAGTTAATTTTTTATACTTTAAGTAGAAGGAGGCTTTATTAATATTTTAAAAAACGAATAAATATATATACTACTACACGCCGACTAGGAAGATAAAGTACTTAAAATAATATATATTTATCCTATAAATAACGAGAGCCGGAAGATTATTAACGAAACCTTTAATAAACTATATATTTAGGGACGGTTTAAATAAACGATATAAGTTACTTTATTTAATTTCCTAGTCTTTGTTATTTGGACTATAAAATTAGACGGTACTAAAAAGAGCCGTACTATTATTAATATTCGAGGTTTAAATACTATAGTTATAGTAGACGTCTACTATTTACCTTTATAGAATAATATAATTAACGCCGTTAAGGGTTGTCGTTAAATTACCGTTATCGACGTAGTTAGTTTCTTCTATTAATAGTATATATACCCTAAGAATAAATATAAACTTACCGTCGTATTATACCGCGGCCAAGAGACTTTTAATATTATAGTAATAAGATTTAAAAACTCGCCTATATATATATAATAATAAATAGACTAGATCCTACGTATCTATAAGGTATTCGCCCGAGTATATATTAATAACGTTATAATATTCTCTTAAACTCTTAAGGATTATATTTAATATTTATATATAATATTTTCTTTATTCGCCAAGTTTAATATTTTAGTTAACTTTAAAAAGACGTTTATCGGTTATTTATTAATTATACTATTTAACTAGAAGGTTAACTCGTTCGGGCTATTAACTTCTAAAGAAAAATTTATAATTATTAAATAACTAGTTTTCTCTTAAATACTAGTAGTACTTAAAACGTATTTAAAAATAACTAGTTAATTAAGAGATTATATTAAAGATTATACTACTCTAGCTAGGCCTTTATAAGATAAGAAAACCGCGTTATTAAATAAAGTACCCTCTATAGGCGCTTAGCGATAGGAATATATTAAGAAGACTAGTTTTAAATTACCTTCCCTATAGGAGATCCGTCCTACCGGGTTTTTCTAATTTAAAATACTCTTTCCAAATCTTTCTTTCTATATTATTTCGATGATAAAAAGGAACTATTTATCGATCTTAATACTAGTAAGAAATTCGGTTATAAGGTTATAGTTTATTATATTATAAAAAAACTAAAAGACTTTTATCCCGACTAGAAATAAATTTAGTCTATTCTTTTCCTTAACCGATTTTTTAAGAATATAGAAATACGTTATTAACCTACTAAAATAAAACTAATAAGAATAATATAAGTATTTATTAAAGTTAAATATATAGTCGAATTAGCCCCTAAAATAATCGTCTATATTAATTATAAAGCTACGTTTAGTATAATTAAATAAATAAATATAATTACCTTATTTATAGTAAAGATTAATTTACGTATCGTACGGGCCTTAAATTATATTTAGCGTTTTTAAAATATAAAGATCTATTATAAATCTAGTATTAAATATATAGTATTAAATACTCTATCCCGACTATAGTAGAAGAACGTAGTTAGGGACTTTTTAGAAGACGAGCTAGATATATTTTAAATATATATATATAAGATTTATATATTAATAAAAATAAACGCGTAGTTTAAATAAAAATTACTTTAAGAGTATTAAAATAACGATTATTAAATTAAAATAAATTATATATTTAACTATAACGTAGAAATCGGCGAGGACGCCGTAGATCTTCTTTTTTCGAAGAGGGATAACGGCTTAATATAATATATCGATAATTTAATTATTAATCGCGTATATACGCCGGAGCGCCTATATATATCTTCTTTATATATTAAAATTATATTTAACGTCGTATATTCTAATTTATATATAGGAAGATATAAATACTATAAAATAATAATTAAATATTAATATATATATAAATTAAATAAGAAATTAAAGGAGTATTTATAATATTATTTATAATATTAATTATTTAGTACTCTTAGGTATAAACTTTATAAAATATTATAATTTATTCTTATACTACCCTCTTCTTTTTATATAATTTTTATCGATTTTATCCTAGCCTTACCCCTTTCGTAGGAAGGATTCGATAATATTATAATTATTATATATAAATTTTCCCGAAAGGTAACCGCGATTCTAGGAAAATTAATATAA
>JAABUS010002347.1_pt1 | contig 36190 bp, 36 predicted proteins | sample 5560161 | NCBI WGS metagenome assembly JAABUS01 (sample SAMN10711885, study PRJNA513376) | rock metagenome | isolation source: Antarctica rocks | place: Antarctica: Victoria Land, Trio Nunatak nord | collected 2016-01-04
AGCTGTGTGTGCTTGGGGAGATGGGGTGGGAGGGGAGGGGGATGTACAGGCGGGCATCGCGTTGGCCGATTACGCGCTTTGCTTGGGCGAACTTTCGGGTGCGTTTTTGGATGCCCATGGTGGGCTCAGGCTGTTGATGAGAGCTGTTTGAATTTCTTGATTTATGGGTGTCGATTACCGATAAGGGAATCTGTAGATGCTATTCTTGGCATCGGTTGCCCCTCGCTTCTCGGCCCGACGTATCGACGCTAGTGTGCTGGATCCCTGATGGTGCATATGTAAATGAGATGATCCAAAATAACCTGTTCCCAGAGAGACTGCACGCAAGCTCTAGTATTGACTTATCACTCGTTCACCGGTTGTGTATTCTTTGGCAGGTACCTGTACATACTATCGTCCTGCCTCCGTCGTTCGTTCTGCTGTACATTCGGTGGGACGTATAGATCACCAGCGAGCAAGGGGCGTCGGACGGGTTTCGGGCCAATCACTCATTGCACCCAGCAGACCAGACAAAGCATACAAGTCAACGATAAAAATCATCGGCCACTGAGTACAACCATAGCTGGGCTCGGAGCTGGGACGAACGCAAGCAATATAAGGGCTACCCGGGACCATCAAAATGCGACTCTCCCACCTCGCAATCCTACCCATCCCATCCCTCCTCCTCCCTTTCCATCTAGTCTCAGCCGCAGACTCCCAACTCCCCGCCCTGAGCGACACCAGCGGCGTCAACGCCCCCGCCAAACCAACAACAGCGCAAGCATCCTCCGTCGCCATTCCCAAATCTACCAAAGCCTCTGCCTCCTCCGCCGCCGCCTCCAGCGGGAATGCCCTTCCTGCTCTCAGCAGCACCAACCTTGGCGGCCTCCAAAGCGGCCTCCCCAAACTCGACGGCGCCAATTATCCCGCTCCCTCCGTACCACCCACCGCCAACGCGCCCTTCATGCAGAAATCCAACCTCCCCGAAGGCACCGTCTTCATCTGCGTTGGCGCCGCGCTCGCTTTCATAGCACTCACCATCCTAGCATGGCGTGGCATTGTCGCCTGGTCTCTGCACCGTTCCGTCCGCCGCTCCGCCATGGCTCAGAGCAGCAAGTACACGTACATCGGCGACGCCAAATCCTCCACCCGGGGCGGGCCGAACAGCCATCTGGGCAGCAAGCTCGCATCCCCCTTCGCCGGCAGCACCCTCACGTTAGACCAATACCCTCCCCCATCCACCAGCGGCAAAGGCGCCAAGTCCCCCCTCTCCACCCCCGCATCCCGCAACTCCCTGTTCTTCTCCCCCACCGCCTCCCACACCGCCGGCACCCCTGGCTCCAACCGCGCTTCTGCATACCTCCCCGCGGGCTACTACGCTTCCAACGCCCCTTCAACCCACACCCAAACCCAGCCCGGCATCTCTATGTCCACCCTCGCCCCTGGCTCGAACCGCCACTCCCGCCACTCCCGATCCTTCGATCCCAGCCCTCCGCCCTCCAGCCGCGGCGAACGACTGAGCATAGGCGGGGGACTGGGCTCGAACATGAACCTCAGCACGACGGCTCTGGCAGGCGGCCAAGGAGGCGGAAGCGAAGGCCGGGCACCGAGTGCATTCCTAGAGGATCTATTCGATAGAGGTACGGATGTCGTTGCAGCGGAGCAAGCCCAGTCGCAGTCGCAGTCGCAGGCAATAGAAAGAGCCCCGGAGCGGGAAAGACCGGAAGGACGGAGGGAGCGGCACGAAAGGCGAAGGAGCGGACATCATGGCGGCGAGAGGAGACGATCGAATGCTGGTGAGGGGCCAAGGGCGGAAGGGGCCAAGGGTGAGGGGGCTAGGAGGGAGGGACCACGGGGCGAGGACGGGCACATCCGAAGGGAGCGAAGGCGGAGTAGCCGCGGCTTGGAAACCTCGTCGCGGCGGAGGGAGAGCAGGACGATGGATAGCCCGCAGCAGCAGCAGCAGCAGGAAAATTCGTCCCGCAGGAGGGAGAGCAGGACGATGGACAGCCCGCAGCAGCACCACCATCATCGGAGGAGCAGGGTCGAGAGGGAGGATGGGAGGCGGAGGAGTGGCTTCTGATGGGTGCCGGGCTGTCTGTGTCGTTTGGCGCTGTCTCTCGACCCTCGTCCTGCTCTTTGGGGGGATGGGAACGTCGTGCATACATAGGCTTTATGGGGTGGGTGTTTGCTCAGTCAGGAAAGGAAGCGCGCATGGGGGGTTGTATCGTTCTGGGCTGAAATGGAATGGGGAAACCCCGACTTTTTGGATGGGGAGGGAGTAAGCAGCAAAGTCCGATAGATAGCATTAATGGTTCGTTATACCTTCATTTTGAGCAGGCCGTCGGTGAGTGAGTCCCGGGTGGGGAAGACTGTTGACTGGACAGTTGATCTTGTTCCACCGTCTTGTATACATATATGTCTCTACATACGCTTCTTCGCACAACCCCCTCATCATGACCAACCGATTGGGGGCATCCGGTGACTGGCAATGGAGCATTGTGAGAAGCCACCAAGCCAGAGATCTGTGACTTCTGCTTCGTTCGTTGTATCTATACACTTTCGGTTTGCCGTGAATGGATGAACGGTTCCCTTAAAGTTCTCCACACACATAGTTCACCCCCCCGCCCCCCCTTGAAACGTATATCAAACCACCTCAGCCACGCTCCTCCCCCCTGCCCCTCCCTCTCCCCCCTACCCTATCTACATCACCGCACACCCCACCCCAAACATCGCCCTCTCCACCCCCTTCCTCACAACCCACCAATCCGCCCTCCTTTCCGCAAACTCATAAACCTCCTCCGCGCGAAAAACCCCCCCGAAGCGCTCCCCGTCCGCGATGATCGCCGCCAGCTCCTTGGCGTCGGTCGGCGCAACGAGATAGATCTGCGCGAGCGAGCGCAGCGCCGTGAAGTACGCTGTTAGGGAGGGGTTTTTCAGGGTGTGGATGTAGGTCGTGTAGTGGGACATGTCGCTGTTGGGGAGGGGGGGAGGGGGGTTAGTTGGAGATTGTTGGTTGGGGGGGGGCGGGATTAGGTAGGGGTAGAGGGCGAGGAAGTGGTAAGGGGGGAGGGATTAGGTACCTGATGAGTTTAATGGAGCCGGCGACGCTGATGCGCTGCCGCTTGAGGTGTTTGCACAGCGCGGTGAAGAGCCGCAGCCCGACTTCCTGGTTGAAAACGTCGAGCATGGTCTTGTCCGTGCTGCCGACCAGCATCTTCGTGTGGCTCGACACCGTGTCCACGATCTGCTTCGCCGTCGCACTGGGGCCGACATCCATGATCCCCGAGTCCTTGGATCCGGGGCTGGCCGCGGGAGGGTTGAAGTCCTCGAGTTTCTGCGTCGTGGCGCACAGGTACTCGACTTCCGCCATGAGGACCTCGATGCCCTTGTTCAGGCCCGCGGCGACGCGCTCGTCGAGCATCTGCTCGAAGCGCTTCTTCTCCTTGAGCGCGGGGGAAAGGAAGTCGGAGCGGTCGGTGAGGTGCGTGGAGATAAGTTCCTGCTCGTAGAAGACGTCGAGCATCTGCTGGATCAGGTCGCCGACGTTGACAAGCTCCAGGAAGGTGACGAGCGGCGTCATGCGCAGCTGGCCTTGAGGGGCGGTTTCGCCATTGCTACGCGGGTTGTATTTGGAGAGGTGGGAGACGGCTTGGTCGAAACCGGCTTTGACGTGGCGTGTGCCGAGGATTTGGAGGAGGAGGATGAAGATGAGCTCGCATTGCTTGCGGGCGTCTTCGCCGAAGTGGCCCTGGACGGTGGTGAAGACGGCGGCGCGCTCAATGCTGGATTTGGCGGCATGGACGAGGTTGAGGGCGATTTCGATGCTGAAGAGGGAGCGAATGCCTTCGAGGCGGGAATTCATGATGGCGGCTTTGGCGGCTAGCTCGGTGGTTGGGGGCTCGGGAAGAGGTGAAGAGGATCTTGGTGTGCTTAGAGAGGCGGCGTTCAAGGGATTGGGGCTGGATGATCGTGTATGGTTCTGCGATGCACCGAGTGGTATGTCTAGAGACTCGCCGTTGACGAGAGCCTTCGCTGTCGCTGGTTTACTGCCAAAAGGGGAGGACATCGGAAAGGTCGGTAGCACGTTCACGGGCATCATCACGACCTTCTTAAAAGATGTTAGGAAGTCCCGCTTATCAGCTTGTCGGTTGACGTTCGACATGAACATTGACTGCATCGTAGCATCTTGCTCTGAAAGCTTTCTTTCCCAGTCTGCAACTTGCCCTTCCGAGTTTCGCTTGAAGAACGACGTCTCTTCTATCAGGTAAAGATCCATGTGCGGTTCAAAAGCTTTGATTATAACATCGTCGATGGTGCGGTCAAACGTGTCATCGGAGTTGATACTGGGCTGCAATGACTTGGCAAAACTTTGGCTCTGGCCATATGTCGTAGACACAGCCTTCAAATAGGCCTCCATACTCGTACCATGAGCCTCGTCGAACAATGTTGTCAGATACTCTGAGACCACCTCTCGACCGATCCGTTGTAGAAAGGGTACGACAGCATTGACCGATGAAGGAAAGACTCTGTCGATAATAGTGACCTGTTCATTAAAACCAGAAGAGACATTACTGAAGAAGCGATAAGAATTCTCCATCGAAAAGCTTCCGGTATTAAGACAGCCCAAAGGATTTCCCATGCTCTGCTTTTCGGCTATTATTTGCGACCTTGAAATGAACATATCCACTCCCTTTGCACCACCATTGAGGCTTGCCAGCACATGTGCATATTTGCGCATCTTGCCCTCTATGTCTCCATCTATGAGACCATGTTCAAACTCCTTGGCTACAGCGGTCTCGAAGGCTTGTTTCAGCGCCTCGAGCTTGGCTTCCCTTGACGGCCAACCTTGCGAGATGTCGCTTTTGGCAAATCTACTAACCTTTGAAAGCATCTGCGCTTGCTGATTAGGGTCTCGATATGTCCGGAAAACAACGGCATCCATAGGGCTTTTGCTCGCGACAATATCAGAGTAGAATGGAGCCAAAGCCCCGTGGACTCGGCCATATTCCTGCCGTGCAGATCCTCGCACGGAGCGTATCTTCGAGAAAACGGTGAGCGCTGAACCCAATTCTGATGACTTATAAGGCGACAAGGGCTCCTGCGGACTTGTGGGTGAGAGAACAATGGCGTCAAACCCATCAACACTGCTAGTGCGGCTCCTCGCCTTACTCGGACCTTGCTCCTCGTTTGCGTCGAAGAGGGTTGTGCTCAATCTTGCCGGCAATTTGGCGTCCGCGGGAGCCCGATTCACACCATTGACACCTATGCCCAGCCTTTTGGCTTCAGCTTTGGAAACACTCCCGGAAGCCTTTTGCCGAGCAGCTTCAGCTCTTCGCCTGGCCTCGCCCTCGCTCCAACAATTCATCAATTGTAGTCGCTGTACCCATCTCGTGTCATCGTAAACCATCTCCCGCATGCGCTTTGAGACTCGCGCACAACAGATCAGATCGGAGGCTGCTAGGTAATCGAGAATTGTAGACAGGATCTCTAGCTTCTTTCAGTCTTCCTCTTTAAGGAGGGCAATGACCCCACGTACCTGCAGGTAAGACTGGCTTCGAGATGACGATCGAAGCCTCTCTCAAAGCCGCAAAGCGATCCTGCCGTGGCACGCCGCCATTGAGTTGTGCTCTCTTGAAGTTCGACATGTCTGATTACCATCTTGCAGCGCTCAGAACAGATCACAAGCGAGGAATTAAGCACGGTGGAGTGATGTCGGCAATGCTGGTAATTATGCAGTTGTCTTTAATGAATCTCAGACAGGGCAGGCAAGTACAAAGGGCCCGAAAGGGTTACCTGGTCTTGGCGTTATTGATTTACCCCAAATGCGACTAGGGTCACTCAAGAGTTGGAAGCCCACTATAAACGATGGGAATCGTTCAAGAGGCCTTACACTCAATACTCAATATCTCCGGAGCTGTTTGAAGGACAGGCGCGCAATCTGAGAGCCCATATTGGCGCCGTCTTCGCGCAATGAGCCGAAAAAGAGTGCGATCACGATTGGAAAAGGCTTTGCTCTACCTCATGCATACTTGGGTGGAAATTTATAGCAGTCAAGGTTTATTGAAGAGACCACTACCCATCGCACTAAATTCCGTGCGTGAATTGATCTATTCGAAGAGATATGATCCGGGTCTCAACGCCCAGTCACGGTGCCCCCTTTTTCGCAATCAAGAAGCCTGAATGCCTGTACACAATGTCGAGAAGCCGATGCCCAACGCCTGAGCAATCCAGAAGGCCCTCGGATTTTACCGATTAATCGCGCCAGACAGTCCAAAAATGATTGGCAAATTAAATGATGCATCTAATCGTGCCACCCCTGGACTAATCGTTATCTTCCTCGAACTCGTCTCGATCCCGGACATTGCCTCGCGGTCCGTCCTTTCTGATAGGTATCTTGATGCCTTGGGTAGCGAAGCATTTGCTCAGGGCAGTGCTCTCAATCACTCCGGGGAACTTCTTCGCGCTGTAGACTTGGAAGACGTCCGAGAATGCGGAAGCCAGCACAGGCGCAGAACCATTGTTAAGCGCTGTGCTAGAATTAGGTGACCCTACATTGACGAAGTTCATCTTCAATCTGCAGCAAAAGATGTTAGCAAGAAATGTGAAACGAGAGACACAGCAAAGAGAAGTACTATTGGCAACTTGTTCTTAGACTGATAAGAGAATAACAAGCCGCGAATACCGCACAGTGATACACGTGCTAAAGTAGGCGCGTGGGGAGAACGGTCAAGGTGCGCATACCGAAATGTACCCTCGGTCCGGACGCTCAAATCCTGCAGAATAAACCAAACGCCAGTTTGCGCGTCGCAATCCGTCAATCTGAAGGCACTAACACACAGACTTCCGATGAGGTTGCGGGTGAACATGCCAGCTGGCTGTTGACCTCCTTGAGGCTGCATCTGGTCTGGAGTGAGCAACGGCCCTTGTGCTGGAGGCTGTTGGGTATAGTAGGCCATGCCGTTAGCCGAAGGTGCTGAATAATAGGCTTGTTGCTGGGGCTGAGGAGGATACTGCTGATGTGGATGGTACTGCGGTTGGGCTTGCTGATATTGAGGCTGTGGAGGTGGAGGTAGAGGTTGCGGTGTACGATAAAGGTGGTAATTAGGATTACCAACCCCAAATCCGTACTGAGCAGGATGAGCCGGTTGAGTCGGGCTCTGCTGTGGTGGAAGCTGATGCCCATGATTCCATTGCTGATGCTGCATGCTAAATGGGTGGGCAGAGTTCGGTGCTGAAGATCCATTAGGCTGATAAGGTGGTGTAGGAGGCCTTGGAGGATAGGATGAAGAGGTCGCGGCGGAGATCGACGGGGATGTTGCAGAATGGCGCACGAGATTTACTTCACGCTTTCCATCTGCTGACCAGAGATCGACCGTAAGAACGAAGAAGGCGGTATCAACCTCGCTGTAAGAGTATACCTTGTTAGATAAACTTCGTATTCCGAGAAGGTCTTCGATATCACGCGGCGCTGATAGACAGGGTAAAACGATGAAACACAAGAGACACGGACCTAATGTCGATACCCTTCTTGGTAACTGCGTCTTGAACGATGAGTCGTATGCATGGTGGTGGAGTGATTGGCCGTCTGTCCTGCCAGTTGCCGTATCTTGTGAGCCCGAGCCAACAATCTGGATTGGATTAATGCAACAAACCTTGTCTCCAAACCCGCACATTCGAGCCCGAATCGGCTGTTGCACCACTTCGAGACTGCAAGGAAACCGATTAGGCGGTCACATATAGCCTGGAAAAGGGGTAAAGCTTACGTGTATATTTTGCCGTTCTCGACACAGCTCACCGAACTTAGCTCTTCTGGAGATTGCGGCAGTTGTGGGAGGACTGTGTGGGATGTAGATGACGGCGTTGGATAGGACGGGACACCGTTGCCATTACGCTCGATGACGTGCGAAGGTTCCATAGCGTGCGGAGGCTGGATGGGAGGCGGTCGCTCCTGGTGAGCGACGTACATATTCTGGTCGATGCTTCAAGCTTTTGTATGATTGTCTATCGTGGAATGGAAGATGACTGGAGTTGCCTGGACGATCGAAACCTTGCGTGAGACCAAGAATTTAGGATAGGAGACAGCGTAGCTTTGCTGTCCGGGAGTCGCAAGCGCTTGAAGTAGAGAGATAGAAGTCGATTCCTCAAGAATGCAGGACTTTTCGGGATGACTAAAGGCAGCACTAGGCTGTAACTCCAAGCACAGCGTTGTGAGAGGGTTTTGGCGAGCAAATATTCTCCCTTTTTTGAGTATCGAGCGCAATATGGTTTTCCTTCTCAGGAAGGTACAGACCGAACCCTTGCCCACGGGAGCGATCTCCTCAAGAGCCAAAGGAAACAGATCAGGAAATGAAAGGTGAGTCCACGGTAGGAGCGAAGTAGACTTTGGCGCTGGAGGCGTTCTCTATATATGTTTGAACCTTGCGCTTACAGTGTGATGAACCAGCGCACAGGAGTCGCAATCTATGGGGGAAAATCTACTGGTGTCGGGAGAAGATGGCCTTTCTGTGGTAGATGGACATGATTGAGAGAGCAGAGGATGTCGAGGGAATGACGAGGATGATAAGGGAGGGACGTCTGTTAAAAAGACATCAAAGGCTGATGGTAAAGTGAATGGGGGTACATCGACAGAAAGATCTTCAAGCCGCTGCCGATGAGGGAGGGGGCGGATGCATTTGGTGGCTTTGGGAGACTTAGCTCCTTCCATACTCTCGGGTCGCAGCAGCATCTTTTTGCTTTCCAGCTCAAAAGCTTCTCCCACCCCCGGCAAGGGTGTCCCGATGGCAGCGTGCCCATAGGTTGCTGGAGACAGCATGGGCGTTTGAGCCCGCTTGGACTGGGCCGGGCCATGCATTTCGTCTGGACAACGGAACGATCCATGCCAACCACCTGCAGCTTCTCAATGCACGCACTCCGCATCGCATCGAGCCGAGCAAGCCTCCAAAGACTTGTCGGTGTCCACTCACCACATCCCCGGAACCTGGAAATCTACGTTTGCCCGCATACGTCGTGTCATCATTTGGAAGGCTGGGAGCGCGTGCATCAATCTTGTGCTGCTGTTTCAAAAAGCCATGACCACTCCCTGCGTCGAGCACTGCAAGGATACTACCCAGGCCGTATCCGAGATCTCGAAGTCCCTGTCACCACCGTTTGCATGTTGGCGAAATCGCACGTTGGGACCTGAGCCAGTGTCCGGGCTGGCAATGCTCTGCGACTGCCGGTGAACCGTGGTTGGCGCTACAGCAAGCCATGTATGTTCATTCCACAAGGATCAAGATCTTAATCTGAAGAGTTGGTGTGGTTTTTGTGGTCTTGGCAGCGTCAGTAGACGATGAAAAGTTCTGACTTCACCCTGCATGGCAGCAAGCTTGACGCACCATCATTCTCGTTCTGGGCAAATCATTCATGACTCGTGTGGTGCTTGCGTGGTGCTTGCGTGGTACTTACATGGTCGCTATTGCATTCTACCGGAAAGGCCTCTTATTAAGGCTGGGTCAACCTACTTAGCATGTCACAGTCACTCATATCTGCATAAAGTGCTGTCTTGGCTGAAGAGATTAATTCAAGCTCGCCAAGCAGGGCCAGACGGCTATCTAAAGTATCTCTCGAGCGCTCCCATAAAGACAGCGAATTATGTTCCTCGCGAGTCCCATCATGTAGAATTCCCAAAGTAAAAGAAAGCAGAATTAGATTTTCGAAACCCCCTAGCAAAGGATATCTGATGTAGGCCGATGCCAGTAGTGATATTTGGTCTTTCCTAATCAGGTGTTGTAAACGATAGCCTGACCCAAGAGCTTTGCTGGGCGTGTAGAAATACTGGCAATAAAAATAGTTCTGGGTAAGAATAATGTGTGGAAAGAAAAGGCTCGCTTGCTCGCTGTCCAACCTCGCTCTGCTAAAGATGTAATTAAATATGTTGTCTACCGGAAAGGCATGAGGAGGTATTGATAGTTGTTGCCCTCGTACTCTTATTTGCCGATAGCTGGTGTAGTCTTTGCGTAGCGATAGAGGTGCGGACTCGAAGCAGGAAACTAAGCAGATGCTGGGAAAGATGTGGTAAATCGCAATGTGCTAGATTTGAAGGAAAATAAGCGCTAGACTGCCGAACCGTACGCCATTGGAATCGTGGAAAATAAATCGCCAGTCGAAGGGAGGTCAAATCGGTGGCCGTTGGCTCCTCCAGTAGTAATCAGAGCTGGAGGTTGTGAAATTGTCGACCAGCGTCCGGCATGGCACTTAGAGCTTCTCAACCGCAGCGCTCAGCTCCTCGAGAGCACGCTTGTGCTTGGAGCAGGGCTCGCCGGGGCGGTAGCAGAAGTGGTGGACTTGGCGGGCCTCTGCCTCGGGTTCCGCTACCGGCTCAGCCATAGCCTCAGCGATGGCCTCCGCGGCACGCTTAAGCTTGGAGCAGGGTTCTCCGGGGCGGAAACAGAAATGGTGAACCTGATGCGCTTCTATGGTCCAGATCAGCATATGTCTGACAGGGATCAAGAAGGAAGAGAGATTTGCTTACCTGGCTCTGGCTCCGCGTTTGCAGCTGCGTGTGCCTCAGCGACGGCCTCGGCGAGAGCGAGAGCATCACGCTTTGCCTTGGAGCATGGCTCGCCCGGTCGGTAACAGAAATGGTGAACCTGGCGTGCTTCGGCTTCTGGGAGCGCATTGGGCTCAGTGATAGCTTCGGCGATGGCCTCAGCAGCACGCTTCATCTTGGAGCATGGCTCGCCAGGACGGTAGCAGAAATGGTGCACCTGCTTCGCATCGGGCTGAGCAGCAGGGGCCGCGGCAGCGTCAACTGATGCAACAGCCAAGACGGCGGTGTAGAGGATGGAAGTGACCTTCATCGTGATGGATTGACTGAATCAAGCTTGAGCTAATAAGTCTGCAATGATTGAATACTGTCCGGTAAGGACGTGGTGATAGAAAATGAGGCTGAGATGTTGGTGAGGAGTAAGATTTACAGGGGTGGAAGAATGTGATAGTGGATAGAGCAAGAGGTCTCCTAAATATGCTTGTAGATGGCAAAGAGCCTCAATGACCATACATCACCAAGCTAGCCTGTCCACAAGGGCTGAGGTGAAGAGTTGTCAATAAGATTGAGAATAAAGGAGGTGATGCTGAATAAGGAGAATTGAGGACTAGACCCGTGGCATCGCCAATGAGCGATGTTGTTGAACCGCAGACTGTCAATAGAGGATAAGCATGAATATTGCAGAGGAACAAAGGTGTTTCCGAGATTACCTCAATGGCTTGAATGTAAAGTCAAGTAGACATCCGAGTAGGTCTGAGCCGGTCTCACCCAATCAAGTCACAAAAGAGCGCAAGATTCCTTGGCTACTACGGAAGTGTATCTATAGTCCACGTTGAACGTGGCAGACCACTCTTCTACTAGTCCATGATATAGGAGACTACTTAACCAGTTGACCTCGCCATGCTTGGGGTGGAATCGTTTCTGATTTGCGTGGGGAGGATAGCAGTTGACCCTTTGAAAATTTCTATGGTCGACCTTATTGACACCCAAATCTAATTGTGACCCAAATCCGGTTAGCATAGCCCTGACGCTAGGTCACCTTAAGCGAAAGGCCAACAATTCGAACTCCCGACTAAGGCCGCTCTCCTATCAGGAGAACGCTTCACTGTAGTCAGGTCAAGCACATGGCTTTGGCATAATTTGGTGGGCAATCGCACATATTGCCGTATGGCTGTTCCATTGATCAAGGTTCTGTAGTTGAATTGATGTTTCACACGCTGCCACGCTGCCACGCTGCCACGCTGCCGCCCTGCCTGACGATGAATGAAGCTCTCCTTTATTTGTGCTGAGAAGAGTGCCATAGAGTGCGGATGGCCATCTGATTGGATGTTGGTCCATATCAGAGAAAAACGTATTGCAAGGAAAGAAGAGGAGGATCGCAGCTGAAGGAAGGCTCAGCCAGACAAAGGAGCAGCCCAGCGAGCTTGTTTTCACTCAGCGAAGGATAACGATACTTGCGTATATCCTAAATCCATACTTGCGTATGAATCATGGGAAAGGTTTCGTCATTTACCGAAGGCTTGAAGATAAGCCACAATGACTGAGCATATCCATGAAAGATAGGTCTCCAAAGCTCCTCTGAGAATGGAAAGACTCGATTGACCCCTAATAAGTGCTGATACAGTGCATGTTCCTGTAGTGAGGATAGATGAATTCCAAGGCCGTAGGTCGAAGATCACAGAATTGCTTCGTGCTCATCTCGAGCTTAGTCATTGGAGTTCTGGCCTTCGCTGGAGCTTAGAATGGTTCTTTTCTAGACCCGCCTGATGGCCATATAGCGAATGATTGGCGTTTGCAGGCTGAGTACTCCGTACTGTCGTGGTCCCGTGCCTTAGCTTTGATCATTCTGGGGCTATCTCTATCAGAGTAGCCATCGCCGCGCATTGTGGAATACTATGTTCGACGTTTGCCGATTTACTATCCGGATTGTGAGGTAGGACCGTCTAGTACGTCATGGCTCCGCTATGGGTTTAGAAGTCAGGGTGCTCGACAGAATACACAGGAACGACGACATGGATTGGTCAGAATACGATTGGCCGAAGCTGGCGCTTAATCGCTCGGCTCCTGTTGGTTTACTTTAGCGCCGAGCATCATAAATCAGGTGCTGTGTGTGAGGCAGGTACGTTCTAGTTCTGTTACCCAGATCGAATGTGCTTGATGAATGATGATTGAATGACTACTGCAAGCCGGATTGTCGCCACCCCCAACGCTCGTCACAGCGAGCTCACCAGACTCCCCGCCCCGTAAGCGCATTACTTCCCCAAATGGGTGGTCCATCTCCACCCATGGCGATCATCTGATGTTCTATTTGCGCTTTGTCGAAGCCAAGGTATTCGATGCGATAGGCTTGCTGCGCTAGTCTGGCCTCTTTCGAGGCCGTACAGTTAAAGGTCTGAAGATGGCTTCAGGATCTCGACATGGAAAGCCAGACGAAGAAATGTTTCTCCAACGCCCCGCCAACCCCGATTCTCCTACAGTCGAGCCATTGAGAATACACAAGCGGAACTCACGCTCGCCAGAATTTAGATATCCTCACCCAGGCGAATCTCAACAGCCAATCTTCCCTCTATCACCAGGCGCATCCAGCTCTCCAGCTCCTGTGCCATATCCTGACGATCGCCCGCTCCGACAGCAACGCCCGGCAGCCACGCGCGTTGACTCGGGGCAAGGTCGCGCATCGCCGTCATACCGCACTTCTCCCCACTCAAACGAGCCTACTATATCCAATGTCCCTGAATATCCCCCTTCGCTGCGACCTCGAGAAGGGCGAGATCCTCCGTCAAACCCAAGTTCTTCAAGATTGGCGGAACGGAGGGGCAACATTCCGAAACCGCTGCCAGACTCTCCTGGACCTGAAGCGCCGGACAAGGAAGGCTTATTTCAGGCGATGCCTATCCGCGACGAGGCCTCGGACAGTGCGAGGAAACCTGAGCAGTCAGATACAAATCCCTATCCTAATTACTACCAGCAATACTGGCCTCCTCCAGGAGAGAGCTCGTCGAGCAGCACAACTCCAGCAGATGGCTTGCATGTGCCCAACCCTGGTGTCAATCGACTGAGCTCGTCTGCTTCAACATCAACGACTAAAGCACAAAGAGGGTCACCACCGCCCCCAGAAACACCGATGGCAGCACCGGGGGATATACCTGGAGGAGGCATCGAGGCACGATATGCAGCTGCAGGTATTGCTGGCACAGGAACGTTGACAAGCCTCCAAGCCCAGAGTGCGGCGGCGCAGCAGAGGGCAAATCAGTACCAGCAGCAGCAGCCACCACAAAGAAGGCCTTGGACGCCTACAGAACAACCAGGAATGCAACCTCATGGCCCGCCTACTATCTATCAAGGCTCAGGGGAAGCCTCAAGTCCACCACCAATGCAAGCTCCTGTACCGCAAGGAAGGGTAATGTCTCCTGCCAGTCAAACAGGAAGAGCTTCTGGACCATCGGCCATTGAACAGGACATGCAGAGAATGCATGTAACAGCATCGCCCCCCCCTGCTTACTCAAGCGTTCCTTACAGCGGAGCATCGGGAACAACTGCTCAAGGCTATCCGAATGAGAAGCATAGTCAAGGCCCAGGCGCAGCAAGTGCTTCCACAGTCGGGGCAGCAGCTGCGTCGACCATGTCTCCAGAAGCGCAGAATCAAAGGCATCCTGCTTTCGCAAACGACCCACGACAATCGAACGAGCCTGCGTATTCAGCAGCACAGAGCAATTCGCAACCAATCACGACACCACAGTTCGCGAAGCCAGCACCAGCGGGAGTGGGAGCTCCTCCAGCTTCACCTCCACCTCTGCCGGAAGGTTGGATAGCGCATCTCGACCCAACTTCAGGACAGTACTACTATATTCATCTACCCACCCAGTCTACACAATGGGAGTTTCCCAAGGGCCCAACACCCCTAAATTTGAACGAACCATTGTCTCCTGCCGTTAGCAACTTTGGCGGTCATCCCTTAGCCTCACCAGGCCTGAGCACGTTTGGTAAACCCTTACTATCTCCAGGGTTCCCGCCGTCAACTCCTGGCTACGCTGAAAGTGTGATGAGCATGCAGTCTTCAACACCTACGGTGGCAGGCTTCTCCGGCCCTCCGCCCAGCGCTGGTGTAGACATGTACAAAGTGGCGCCCACGAATGGAGTATACTTTGGACCCTATCTACGGTATACGAATATGGATCTGGAGCTAGGCTTGTGGTTGGGGTCGATTATGTTAGTCACCGACGCCCCACAGCCTCCAACAATACATATCCATCAGAGCGTCGATCTATCGCCCAACCCACGTCAATTGAAGGCAAACCCCATTTTCGTACACCAGCGATGGACTTTCTACAGGTATGATGTCGATCTGAGAATGGAAGAGGACGGAAGTGCCAAATGGACATATGCAATCACTTCTCACCTAGGCTGTACGCGCTATGAATTCCTTGTCGCTGGACGACATGAGACGAACTGGCGCTTCATTGCCACCTCAGGCAATGATTTCTCACTGAACGTGAATGCTAACGAACGGGCAAGAATTGGTGGGATCGGGTACATGTGGAAAGATATAATGCAGAAGCACGTTGATTGTGGAGGATTCCACACGCAGCTCGGTCTTGGTGATCAAATATACGCAGACAGGATCTGGAAAGAGATTCCCTTGTTGAAGCAATGGCTTGCAATGAGCGGCAAGGAAAACAGGAAGAACGCACAGTGGACGGCCAAACACGAAGAGGATGTTTCTCATGCATATTTCCATTATTATACCAGTCATTTCGACCAACCATACCTGCGGGAGGCGTTCGCTCAGATACCACATATTTTGCAGATTGATGATCATGATATGTGAGTCTCCTGAAATGAGCTCGAGGAAAGCCAAGCTGACTAAGTGCTCCTCAGTTTCGATGGGTTTGGATCATATCCGGAGTACATGCAATTTTCCAACATGTTCAAGAACATTGGCCGCGTCGGTATAGACATGTATTTACTCTTTCAACACCACACCACCCTTGAGGTACTCCGCAACGTCAGTACAGACACGGACATTTTCACCATCACTGGGACCGGTTGGCATTTCGTCAAATATCTTGGTCCCGCAGTTGTCGTCGTCGGCCCAGACTGCCGCTCGGAGCGGAACCCTTACCAAGTCATGGCAGGCCCAACATATCAAGGTCTATTCCCCAAGGTTGCGATGCTTCCCTCCAGCGTCCAGCACTGCATCTGGATGATCACAGTACCAATCATCTACCCTCGCCTCGAAGCCGCCGAACAGATCGCTCACACCGTTGCCACCGGCAAGAAAGCTCTGACCGGCACCTACAACCTCTTCGGTAAAGTTACCAGCTCCGTCGCCGGTGTCGTTGGCGCCAAAGACGTCGTAGGCTCAGGCTTCAACTCCGTCAAGAAAGCGGTCGGGAAATCCGGGCTCATGGGCGGCATCCTCAGCCCCTTTGGCGAAATCGACATGCTCGACGAACTGCGCGATCAATGGACGCATGAATCAAAGGTTCCTTATCTCCCCTCCAAAACCCACCCATCTCACACTGACCGCCACCCCACAGGACCTCGAGCGCACCTACCTCATCCGCACCCTCCAAGGCATCTCGCACCAGAAATCCCTGCGCATGACCTTCCTCTCCGGCGCCGTCAACTGCTGTGGCGCCGGCCTCGTGCACGACCCCTCCAAGCCCTCCGACCACAAAACCATGTACCAGCTCATCTCCGCCTCCGTCGTCAACACCCCACCCCCCTCCTACGTGCTCAAGCTCCTGCACAACAACAAGCCCCTCTACATCCCTGCGAACGGCCACCGCAGCAACCATCAGCCCAGCGACACCAAGGAGGATATGATGGAGATCTTCCAGGCCGAGCCGGATGGCAGGGTCAGGGAGACGAAGAAGCTGATGGGGAGGCGGAATTATGTGGCTATTGTGGCGTATGATCCGGAGGCGCTGCAGCAGCAGCAGGGGGCTTTTGGTGGGAGGGTAGAGGAGGGGAAGGGGGCGGGGAGGCTGAGTCTTGCGGTGGATTTCATGGTGCAGGGGGATGCGCAGTTTGGGGGCGTGAACAAGTATGGGCCGGTTATTGTGCCGAGTTTGGATTTTGGGAGGTGAGGTGAGTTTTGGAGGTTGAACGGATGGTTATATGTAGGTAGATGAATATGGATACAGCGTACCATTCTGGTTCACTTTTCGATATTGGTGTCCCAATGAGAGTCCTTGATGGGAGCACGAAGAGTAGGCACTCGCCTTGAGCGGACGTGCTGCTGAGTGTGGAAGTATATCCTGGTTGTCAACTTCTTCCATGCGGTGCCATTGTGCACTTAGAACTACCTGTGTGATCTTATTCCAATAAGATAGGTGGCGAACAAGCTTGCCTTGAAAACGAATACGCTTGCTTCTGCATAACCTGTATCCAGCTTTCCTCCAAATCATACCCTTGATAACGCAGCGCTAATCTAGAAATACAACGTCCCAACCCTTTTGCATTTCCCATCCCTTTGCAATCTTCTCCTTTCGCTACTAAACATTCCCAGTCCCCCTTTCGACCGTCTTCTGAGATAGTAAAGGCGAGTTGCGTACGGCGTTGTACTGCGGTGAAGCCTGCGTGCATGTAGTCTCGAAAAGTGGTGTGCATGCGCCTCTGCGTGCGGGCCGCACCACTATAATCATATTCAATATTCTCTCCTACGCCGCTACACCTACAACCTCTCAATCGTCCATCGGCCGATCAGTCAGTTGCACCCCCTGTCTCCCTTCTGAGTCTAAGCTCGCCACACTGCTCCTATCACCGGGCGCGCCCCTTGCAACCACCCCTCTGCCCAGACTCCCTGCCGTGACATGTTTCCGCATGGGGAACCGCGAGGAGCGTGTCAGACTGTCTTTCTTCTCTACAGTGGTTGGGGCGCCATCTGGGGGTTCGGAGGAGGGCTGAGGCTCGGGCGTGGGCTCAGGTTTTTGCGGCGTGTGTTCGGGAATAGATGGGTTGATGCCGTTGGGTGAGTTCGAGAGCGTTTGTGACGGAGGGTTGGAGGAAGGCGCATCGAGCGCCGCGCTACCGGGAACTTCAAGACTCGACCGTACGGTTTTCCGCTCGTTTGTCGGGCTGGTGGAGATAGGGAATCGTATCGTTGCAGGACCGGCGCTTCGATCTCTCCGGTGACCGTTGGCGTGAGGCGCTGGGCTGGAATTGCGTGACCGAGAGGCGATAGCCTTGTTGCGCGCCTCCATATTCTCTCGACGGTGGGACTCGTCAGTGGTGATACCTCGCGGGCGGCTGGCTTTCGCGGCGGCTTTGCCTCCGCTGGGCGTATGTGAGAGGGCACTCGCGCGCTTAAGTTCGCCGAAGATGGCTTCTTTGTGGGCGAAGAGATCGCGGATGAGGCGGTAGGAATGGCGTTCGTGCATTGTGAGTGGGGTATCATTGCGCGGGCGTAGAATGCAAGGGGCGATGTTGTTGGCGAGGGATGCAACGAAGGCTTCGTCGGCGGAGGTGAGTTCTATAAGGCGGGTGAAATGCGTGGTGATGGCGTCTAAGGTTGCGATGTTTGCGAGGCGGAGCTGGCCGAGGGTGTTTTGAAGAACGGAGATGCGGGCTGAGGGGTCGGAGGCGGTGATTGTAGAAGGGTTAGTGTAGATGGTTTTGATGATTTCGTAGACTTGGGAGGAGACTAGCGAGTCTGCGGTCGAGAGTCAGCAATCATATACTCAAGGGTGCTGCAAAACCGGAGCCCAGAGGGTGAGGCGCGATATACCAGGTAGTTCGAGAAAGTAAAGTTTCAAAACACTTGCTACTATGGGTATCTCATATCGTTCTAAGACCTCATGAGGGATGGCTTTGCCTGTGTTGATAGCATTACGAAGATGGTGGGTTGCGGCTAATGGGACATCCACCAGCCAGATGCCACGACGGACTTCGTCGCCCTCAAGATCGGGGTAGTCTGGTCGTTCTGTCAGCACTGTCCCTAGAGAGGAGGCTCAGATAGCTTACGATTGTCAAGGAAAGTAAGGATAGTGGTCACGACCGTCGGCACCCGCTTTCTGTCTGCGCGAGCTCTGGCTTCCAGGTCCACACCGAATGTTTGTTCTGCTCTACTCTTAGTATATAAAAAAGTAAATAACGATGCCAAAGTATGCTTACCGTCAACCTTGTTGTAATAATTGTCGTACACCTGCACATGCGGAATAAAAGCCCCGGTCCGATAGTTCTCTAGTAAATATCTGAGATCGCCCAATGGCTGGACGGTCTCCTGATAAAGCATCATGTTGTCCACCGTACTTTGTAGACTCGGTATAACATTACTGATCGCCCCAGAGAAATCGAGAACAACGGCTTTGATAGCTTTCAGCCTGTCAAGCTCACAACGTTCCATAAACTTTAAATGATCAATCATGGCTTCCTCGAGGTTGCAGCGAAGAAGGTCAAGCTTTCGAACGCCGAGTTTATACCTCTCGTCCGCTTCAGAAGATTCTCTTCGTAATCTTTCCGCCGGTGTCTCGTTTGGACGAGCGTTGTTCAGGGGGTTCCAAGCCTGCACTCCCTGCATTACCTCGTTCATGCTCATGCTTGAAATTGGGGAGTCAGTGCTACTTGTCGTTGAGCCTATGGATGTAACTCGATCTAAGGGCTTCTTTTTCTCTGGTATGCCAGTCAATTGAAAGGCTTTGGGCCGCCATTGATAGTTCATTTTGGAACTGTTGGCGAAAGTGCTGCCGACATTCCCTACCAACCGCAGGAATCCTTGAGATATCAGATCTTGGCCTATCCTTTCAGCATAACTGACACTCGATGCAGCCATATGTTTTTGGATGTATTCGGTGATGTCAGCTCCAGTGGAAACATTTTGATACGTTCCCAGGATGGGCACTTTGACGTCTCCGAGTTTGATAGTATTCAGCATATGCAATATGATGGCCTTCACTTGTTCTGGCATGTAGGTCTCATCACCAATCTCAATCGGCTGCGGTTCCTCGGGACTGTCGTGTCCCTCCGTCACTTTGATAGATGGTGTGGCTACTTGTTGAGGACTGCCGACGTCTGCCTTCTCCGGACTTTGAAAAGCAAGCTTGCTCTCCTCTTCGAGATCCTCCAGCTGACGGCACTTGTTGAAATACTGGCTTCGAAACTTCTGTACCACCTCAGCTTGCTTGTCGTGCGCTTTGATCCGGGCTTGTAAATCGTCCTGAGAGTTCTGTACACGGGCTTCGTGTGCATCGCACCACCGGCTGAACGGTATAACGACCAGCTCACTGATGTTCGAGGCGATCTTCTTGTGATTCTTTGTAGCCTCTATCATTTCGGCACGGACCCCTTCGTATGCTTTGCGCAGACTTGCCCCATCGTCCTTGACGAACCCACCAGTCATCCTATCCACCGTCGGCGCAATATGGCCCAGACCTCTTGAATATGCATCCTCAGCGTCTGCCCGCATTCTTGCTATTGCTAACACCTGTTGATTTTCGATGATGCCCTGCTGCAACTTTCCAAACAACACACCGAGCCCACCGGCATAGTCCCCTGACCAGAATGAGTCGGCAAAGCCGGGCATCTTGGCTTCCTTGATTGATAGATTTCGTAACGATTCGGAGACTCGTAGTTGAGCATCCGCCGAGCCCTTCGTAGTTGGGAGTCTCAGGATCGCAGGCCGTATGTTGTCGGGGGGTTTTAGGCTTTTCTTGGTTGAGTGTCTACTTGTCGGGGCAAGGCTGGGTATATTACTGCTCGTACAAGGACGCGGAAAGAAAAGCCTGATTGACCCCTCACTGAATGTCAGTAACCGTGGAAATGACACATTGGCGATCCATGTGGCAGGCAATATGCAGTCAGTTTGCTCCTCGAAATAAATTACCGTTTCGCGCTTTTCGATCGGACCGAGCCACCCAGTCCTACCTGTATGATTGGTATGACCACTCAAGCTAGCTGTAGCAAGCCATGTTTATGATCGTAAACACCTTGACGGCAACATCATTTAGAGCGAACAAGGTATCGTGATGCGTGATCAGTATACCAGCGACTGGCAAGAATATACCCATCCTATAGAACGATAGCCTGGACCAGGAAGGCTCATCTACTCACAATGCCTCGCGTCGCAAATCCACCTCGCGCAAAGCATGCGTCCGCCGCGACAGCGACACCACACAAGCAGCAGTCCCCACTTAAGTATTTGCCTACAAGTGGTAATCGCTACCAATCGACTAATTCATTGCCCATAGGATCCCTCTCAATGACGACCGACAAGAGAAGGCAGTCCGCCTTCAATCCCGACAAGCCCTCCATGATCTACAGATGAACTCTCTAAAAGCCGCAGCATCGCCCGTGAGAAGGTTGAACAATTACCAGCGCGCAGCCAGTGATAGCCCCAAGACTCCTCGCGCACAAGCGACGCGAGGTAAAGAGAACATCGAAGATGGCGGTCTCTCGGTAGTCGGGACGAGCGCAATGACGCCGATGAAGCGCGTCCCTATACTGGCGAACTTTGAAGAGTGGATGAAGATGGCTACGGACAACAAGATCAATGCGACGAATTCCTGGAGCTTTGCGCTGATTGACTATTTCCATGATATGTCGTTGCTAAAGGAAGGCGATGGCGTCAATTTTCAAAAAGCTAGTTGTACGCTGGATGGATGCGTCAAAATCTACACAAGTCGGGTGGATAGCGTAGCTACAGAGACTGGGAAGCTGCTCAGTGGACTTGCAGACAGTGGCAGCAAGAAATCAAAAAAAGGGGATGAGGAGGGTGAAGGAGCAGAGGGCGAGGAGGACGAGGAGGGTGAGGATGGAGTCAAGAAGAAAATCAGGAGAAAAGTAGGTCGATGAGAGTATCTGGAATTGTAGACTGATGAATCATAGGCGCAAAGATCTGAGGCCACGCTTGTTCCATCATTCGCATCCTTACAATTAAAGAAATTCGAGCTAGAGTTTTCGGTCGATCCCCTGTTCAAAAAAGCATCGGCAGACTTTGACGAGGGCGGTGCGAAAGGACTTCTTCTGAACCATTTGACCATTGATGCGCACGGGAGGATTGTTTTCGATAGCAGCGACGATGCTGGAGATGCTATAACCGAAGAGAATACAAGGAAAGAAAGCGATGGGACTACCGAGGAAATGCTTACTGAGCAGGATGAAGAACCCTCGGAAGATAGATTGGGTACTGCCACCACAAACAAAGACATAGATCTTGAGTCTCTGGCCACGAAATTCTTCCCTGACCTGGGAAGGCTAGACGAGCAAGACATCTGTCCCTCGCTTAAGAATTTCGACTTAGGTGACCCCACTGGATCTCTTGACATACCATTCTTAAAAGCACCAGAGGATTGGCGACAGGACAAGGAGCCTAAGACCGAGTCTGCGGGCCTCGGCGATCAGACAGGCATTATGCTGGACGACGAGAATGCGGCCGGTTTTGACGATGACGATGGCGGGCTTGGTGGCTTTGATATTGGCGGAGATGCCGCGTTCGGAGAAGGAGGCGAGGCCTGGGCACGAGATGCAGCCATCGAGCCTCAAATGCGCGTCCACGACGAAGGATTCGAAAAAGGCGCCGCAGGAGAAGGTGGAGCCGGCGATGGCATGGGCATAGGCGACTTCGACCCCGAGAGCAACCAATACGCCATATCACTTCACCACAGGAACTCCTCAACCAACCATGAAGACATCCTCAGCTACTTCGACAACGCTCTTCAGAAGAATTGGGCTGGACCCGAACACTGGCGCATTCGAAGAATCAAGGACATCACTAAGCCCGCTGCGGCTACAACGTCGAAACGAAAAGAGAAAGAGCCCTTCGAAATCGATTTCCTCTCCGCCCTTACCCCTGCGCTTGCCGAACTCATCTACACTCCCGCAACCTCCACCGCAGCCATCTCTCTCCCGAAAACGCAGTGGAAATCCAAAACCCGAAACCTCCTCCCGGACGACAAACACTTCAACTCGCGGCAACTGCTTCGCCTCTTCTTAAAACCCAAAGCTCGCATGGGCTCACGAAGACCCGGCTTCACCTCCTCGGCGCATTCCTCCCATCCCGTCAAACAAGAAGAAGTTCCCGACGGCGAAATGGACGAAGCCTTCTGGGCGCGAAAAGAGAACGCTGCCAACCAACCTCCGCCCACCGTTGACGACGCCGCCCCCCAAGGGAACTACGACGCGAACTTCTTCCAAGACGACGGCCTCGCATTTCCCGACGGCGGCGGGCCACCAGACGACGATGACGACTTCGCAGACGCAAGGGAAGCCTTCTCCCCCAGCGCGGAAGTCGATGTCAACACCCAGCAAACCCAGGGAATAGCGGGCGTGATGGCAGGGAGCCAAGAAGGCGCCTTCGGCTCACAGCTCGTGACGCAGAGTCGGAGGCTGAGGCCGGAGTACGTGCAGTATGCGAGGACCGCGACGAAGGTCGACGTTAGAAGGCTCAAGGAGGAGATGTGGAAGGGCATTGGATTTCATGACGTACGTCTCCCAAATGCTTTTCGTCCCATAGCTTCCGAACGACACCTAACCCACCCCTCACAGACCCCCTCTAACTCGGATTCCGCGCCCAAACCGTCGCAACCAGAGTCCGACCCGCCCCTGAAATTCACGTCCGTGATGAACAGCCTGCAGAATGTATACCCCAAGCAAGCAATGGCCGATATATCAACGAGCTACTGCTTCATCTGCCTGCTGCATTTAGCGAACGAAAAGGGGTTGGTGATTGAGAAGGAGGAAGGGCTGCAGGAATTGAGCATTCGCCGGGATTGGGGAGCGGAGATCACGGAGGGGGGATGACGAGGCTTGGGATTCTTGTGTATGAATTCATGGATAAGGAGGATGAACGGCGTTTGTACGAAGATGGAGTTGCGTCGTCGATGCTGCATGTTCACTTGGTTGGTTCACGCAGACAGGGTATGGAGGTGATTGCCTTTTGCCCAGTGAAAGGCATTTGACTTTCCTCCAACAGTCAAGCGTGCCAGCTCCGGTTGTTACTCTTCCACAAGCTCCACCGTACAAAGTGGTGGCGGAGCCAATAGACGACGATACAACCTGTCCCGTCTTTGCGTTCAACAACAGTCGAAGTTCAGTTTGGTCTACTGTGTAATCACTTCTTCTGGGTCCTGGTGCCCGTGGAAGTGCACTGATTTGCCTTTCTGGTATACCTTCACTGGTTGTTTGGCCCATTCTCATCGTGTTGAGCCGTTCTGTGGTGGATAGAGCAACCTCTTGTCGAGGTGAAGACTCTGATGAGTAAATGTAGGGTACGAATAGAGGCTCCCTGGGCATAGTCTTCCGGGGATTCTCTGATAGCCTGGCAACAGAGTGAATGAATGGCGGTGCTGATGCCAGACCTTTGACCCTGCTTGATGGAACAGGATCACGAAGGTTTTGTAAGGGAGGTAAATCATGTGTCGCTTCACCTCTTTGGTAAAATTGTTTGATTATTTTTCCGTCGCACTTTTGACTTAGATGGAAAATTCCAGTCAAATACAGCATAACTCATAGTCACTTCCACGCTCGGCTGAATAGTCAGTGACAGGATTCTTGCTTTTGACCTCTTGGAATATAATTACACTCGAGATGAAAATAATAGCAAACCAAATAAGATTTTGGATCTGGCATTCGAGACGAGAAGAAGGCAAAATGGGAATAAAAGATGAGGAAAAACGGGTTCGACTGGGATTTGAACCCAGGACCTCTTACAATTTAGATTGGAGTACCCAAAGCAAGAATTCTGCCACTGAACTATCGAACCGCGGCGCAGGGACAAGTCAATTTGAAATTATATATTCTTGTTCTAAAACGAATATTTCCACCAACTGAATCCCAGGAAATGACATAGCAGTCTTAAGCAATGAAGCCCTGAAAGCACAAGTGGCAGCTTGAACTCATCATAAGAGGAACAGGGTGCAGATGGGTGTAGGGCAGTCCGGGTAGGGGGCATCGGGTCCACAAGGGTCCATGACCGGGCAGGGGTGGTGGGGTGCAAAGGGGGCAGAAGGGGGTAATCGACTTGAGAAGGAAAAGCGAGGGGTTCTCTAGGGTTACGAGGGGTGTATGACCTCGTCTCATCCCAAACCACACTTACTTGATTCGACACTCGAACAGCAAAGTTTTCTGCTTCATTTTTCGTTAGAACCCCTTCGTATGAAGTCGCCTGAAGCAAGAGATCAAGATGGATTTGATGAAGTTTTAAATTTCAATTGTGCGCTTGGTACAGCCCAGTCCATCGATCCATCGATCCAACAGCAAACGCCTACCCAAATTCCCCATCTTTGACTCTGCGCCATGCACAACCAGGTGTTAATCCAAGATTCAAACGAGCCATTGTCACTTTTGTCCTGATCACTCCCAATCCCCCCTCAAGAACCTTTTCAAGATATCTCCACCAATCCCCTCCAGACAGCCGTCCAGCTCCGTCTCCCCAACCCAACTGACCACCCTCCTCTCCTCCTTTCCTTTCCCACCCTTCTTACTCGGCGTCCCCCTTCCTTTCGCAAGCGTAAATCCTCTCCCATCCTCTCCCGCCAATCCCAGCGTCTCGAGGCCACTAACCACATCCGCAAACTCCGTGCTCGTGAGCGGATGCAGAGCGTTTTCCCGCTTGCACAGCATGCAGTACGTAATGTAGAGTTCTCGGATCGTGGGAGCAAGATTTTGCTTCAAGGTTGAGGATTTAGAGGGAGTGGCAAAGATGGAGCGAGCAGCGGCGCGGTTCGATCTGTCGAGAGAAATGAGCGCACAGAGAGCGGCCTTCTGTTGGAGGTTGAGTGTTTGCAGGCGTTGCGGCGTGCCGTTGCTGAGGATCGCGGAAGTGACGCGGGCGATATGGGCGATTGTTGCGCGAGGGGCAGTTGTGGATGTGAGGGTTGCGAGGGAGGCGGCGAGGGTTTTGGGTCGAGAGGGTGAAGAGAGATTGAGGTTTTCTCCCAAGGGTGACTTGGACGGAGAAAAGAGATTGAGAGTGTTGAGCTCGTTCAGATGTTTCTGCTTTGTTTCGGTCTCGATGAGGTCGATCGCGCGACGCATGATGTCGAAGGCTTTGCGGAGGTCGCCGGTTTGTGCGGTAACTTTCTTAGAGCAGAATTGTATGGCCGTGGGGTGGACGAAGGGTACGTAGTCCGGCTGGCTGTCATCTGATGAGAGGTGTAGAGACTTGAGTTTCGCTGTGAGTACTGATGCTATCTGAGGCGCAGTATAGGGTAGGAATGGAAGGAGTTGAGGTTTGAGATTTCTAGCCTTCAAGCGTGGGAGAAAGCGGTCCGTAAGGTCAAGAGCATTGGCTATCCCAATTAGAACAAGGCGAGATGCGCGCTGTAGTGACCATTCGAACAGCGTATAGAGTATCTCCAGATCAAGTGATAATAGATGGTCGATCTCATCCAGAGTCACAACATAGACCTGGTTATGCGACTTCTTCTTCTGTACGAACAGTGCTTGGAGAGTTGATGTTTCGTCCTTGCCTTCGTTGACGGAGTCGCAAGCAAGATCCTCGATGAGCTTGATGTAGATGTCCTTCGAGCTTTTCACACTCATACAGTTGATGTATGCCATCTGCACATTCTCGGTCCCTCGGAATCCATTGCAGACCTCGCGAATGAGGGCACTCTTGCCGGTTCCTGGAGGCCCACTGACATACAAGCATCGCCCGCTGTTGGTCTCGATTCCTTTTCGAAGGAAGCTGTTCAACTCCTCTCTCTCCGTGTCGCGTCCGACAAGCCGCCCTGGTTCTGCACTTCTTACGAATAGCTGCCGCGCATCGTTGTACAAGGTTGGAATAGTACCGGGAGTTGAGGGCGTTCTAGGGACTCGAGGCGTTGCGCCCTTTCCAGCGAGAAGGACGCGATGTCGAGGAGTAACCGGTATTTTCTTGGATAAAGCATCCCGGTGTCGTGGGGTTTGTGGTGTCGCAAGCTGTACGTTTTCCTTGTCTTCTGGAGCTTTGTCAGCAAGATTGACTGTTACAAGACATTTCGACCTACTAATGTCTGTTGCCAAGTCTCTGGTCTTGCCATTGGCCTTGGTGGGAGATAACGCAGTTCGTCTCTTGCTGACCGCGCTTCTGGGCGAAGAGGATGGATTGCGCGAAGACTTCGACGGTGTAAGGAAAGGATCATCCAGCTCGTCCAAGTCCATGACATCGCCATTTTGACCATGGCTGGCTGCATCTTGCGCAGTGATTGGGTCGGCACCTTCATCGTTGAAGATGTGGACTCTTGCTCTCCGCTTGACGCGAGAAGATACGGATGAGAAGTCTGGGAAGAGTTGGGCGGTTAGCAAGGGATCATGGCAGTCAAGACGTTCTGTACTTGCCTTCTGATGGGTCGGTAGCTCTTGCTCTCTTTCCGAGTACGCTGGACGCCATTGTGGATCAAGTCTTGCTGCTTTGAAGGTGGGTTGCTCTGGCCATTTTACGGACGCGTGTTGGCGCGCCGGGAAAACTAGCGCTACTCGGATAGAGTGTATTTTTCAATACCAGGGTCGAGTGCACAAATCTTGTGCAAGTCTAAGGCGGTTGATTAAGCGCGATTTCAACGCAAGGCAGAGATATTTGTACGAGAAGTTCGCACGATTCACTCGATTCCTGCACTCGTCTGCTCTGGTATAAGTCATCTCAGTCATTTCTTTCGATTTCGCTGCTTCTACCTTGTATAGGTTGATACGAAGACTGATGTACGATGTGTTACTCTTCAACTAAACGGCCGTAGCTTGCAGAAATCTTACTCATGCCAGGCATTTACAATTTCATTTGATTGTTTGAACTGGTCCATGCAACTCAGACTGCATACCTTCCAATGGCATTTGTTATGCCCATGATCAGGAGACGAGCTTATTGTTGGCCCACCAAAGACAAGGTTGGTCAAAGCAAGTGTCCAATATCAAACCAACAGAGAGGAACGTTGCGCTTATAGTGAGCAACGAACCATCCAACGGGATGAAAAGGGCCGATAATTGACGTGACGTGTATGCTGCTCGCTGAGATTGTACTGGAGTCTGCTCTTATCCGAGAGCAAATCCAGACCAGCAATGCTCTGGCAAAGAGGACTCGACATCCCGAGTCCCATAGTATTAGCAGATAGGCCATGAAAAGTACCGCATCACACTCGAATGAGAGTTCCATCTTGGTGGCGCATGGGGATTGAAAGGTAGGAAAGGTTTCGTTGTCGATACAGCCTAAGCAACACGGGGCAGGCTCTAGGACTACTGTATTCTTCAAGATACACCAGTATGTGTCGAGGGTTTCTCTTGACTTGTCGAGTGGATCAAAATCTCTCTTGGATGATGACTCTTGTGAATCCTACTACTATTCTCCTTCGTGGCAAAGGAATCTGCTCGTACATGCAGAGACCGTAGAGTCATTCTTTGCTGCTAAATTTTTTGGTATTAAGATCTAGCAATGCTTCCCTTCTCATGGCTAAATGGGACGAGCAAAGTACGAGTACAGCCAGGTACAGGGTATCTTGATGACCGCCGCAAACGCCAACGCAAGCAACGAGCGCACCCACGCTTTTGCGAAAACAGGCTTGAAGACACAACTATAACAGTACAAGCTCATATCATCTCTGGCTGTCATCTCGTGGGTGGGCCTTGCATCATCTGCACTGCCCCCAATATCTGCGAAAGCATATTCCTCTGATCTTGCTGCTCCTTCTCCATCCGCTCGATCCTCGAAATCAGCATTTGGGCATTTTGGACCCTCGGTGCTGCCTGTTGTGTAGCTGCTGCTGCTGCTATCTGCGCCCCGCCGTACCCCAAAGCCTGTGCAGGAAAGCCTCCCATGTGCCCCGTGAGCGGTTGCATCGTCCCTGGATCTGAGTGATGTAGCTGTAAGGAAGCGCGATGTTGGGAGAGACCGACTTGGACAGGGGATGGGAACATGGGGTTTTCTTCGTCGGTGGGCTGCGGAACGAATTCGAAGCTGGAGGATTGGCGGTTGAAGGTGGGCGTGCGTTGGAGTCGAGTGGGAGCCGAATCGTGTCTTAACAACGATACATTGTGCTGTGGAAGGGACGCTAGCACCAGGGGTTGTTGGAATGTGGGATTGGTTGAATACCCTGCCGAGTCTGGTCCAGGGTCTAGAACTTGTGGTACGTTGGAGTTTTGCAGTTGAGGGTCGAGTGGTTGCTGTTCTATAGGCGGCCTTCGTCTCCGTCGTTTGCTCTTGTTCGAGGCGTCGTTCTCGTCTGGTACCCATTCCCATCGACCATTAGGCGTTGGGCCCGGAATGGAACCATTAGGGTCGCCGAATTGTTGGTCATCTGGAACGCTCGAAGCCGCTTCAGCCATTTCCTTCTGCGCCTTATACTTCTTGCGTGCGTTGTAGATATCCCTTGTCAGAACCTTGATGTCCGGCCATATCTTCCGCAGCTCCTCCAGTGTTTCCGCCGGGCTGTTCCCGGCCTCCGTCATCTCATTGACCTTTTGGCTCTGTACTTCGGTCAACCTCCGCAGCGTAGGGTGGACGCTCAGATCCTCCGACGGGTCATGGTTGTGCTCCGCGTTCTCGGTCGACACCCTCCACACGCCGTCTTTCCGCACCACGGCCAGCATCCGAAACGGACAACCCAGCAGCCGGCTATCACTTCTCTTGCGCTTCCTCTGCTCGGGCGTCAGGTTCCTTCGGTTCTCATAGACGCCCCCTCGATCACACTTCAGCCACAGCCGGTTGAAGCGCGATCGCGCAATAACAATGGCATAACCCTGGCGAGCGGCCCAGTTCTTGGCGTGCTCGAGGAGTTCTTCTCGGCTGTCGAACTGGCTGGGCGGCATGGGAGCCATTGAGTTGGCGGGAGGGGGGGAGTCGGCGGGGGAGATGGGCATCTGCTCTTCCTCAGGCGATCCAGGTCTGAGGACGCCAAACATGGCGTTGAGCTCGAGTCCGATTTCTTTAAGGGCGCGTGGAGCGGGGAGTATGAGGTTGGTTGTGATCTGCGGTAGGGATTCACTAGTGGGCTTTACGGTTCTTGGCGTTCGTACATTGAAAGTCTGAACAAGTATCATGGATCATTGAAATTCTCATGCCTCACGACTGGAATGGCCTCATTACCATGACTGCTGGACAGCATGTTCTTCTTCAAATGCAGTTTCTTGACTATCCTTCTCTCATGCGCTGTTCTCGCTGATGTAAGTACATTGTCCTTCTTCCACCGCCGGGTCCAAATGCTGACCACCTAAAAGTGACTCCCGACCCACTTCCACTCAAGATGATCTTGCCAAACCGGCGTGTCATTACGGTCATTCTCGGCGCCGTCGGCATCGTCGCGTTTTTATGTCTGCTTTTTGGCTCGAGCTCTTCGTCCTCCTCGCCTTCTCTTCGGGAGCCGATACACCGCGTCCAGGTTGACGACGAGGTACTGAAGGGAGGGGTAATCTCAAATAGAATTGGGAGTGAGACAGTGAAGTACGTCTGTCGCGGACCGGTCAGCTAGTAAATGAGCTGACTGGGATACACCTTGGCGATCCCGGCTGACCGCGGATAGAGCAGAACTTGGCCGCGCGGCATGGCTTCTCCTCCATACGACCATGGCCAAATTCCCAGATCAACCCACGCAGGATGAACAGACAGCTCTGTTCTCATACATCCATCTCTTCGCGCGCCTCTATCCTTGCGGCGAATGCGCCTCTCATTTCCGTACCATACTAACCAAGTTTCCACCCCAAGTATCTACCCGCTCGAGCGCCGCGGCGTGGGCTTGTCATGTGCATAACGAGGTCAATAAGAGCTTGAGGAAGGACTTGTTCGATTGCAGCAAGATTGGCGACTTCTATGACTGTGGGTGCGCTGATGAGGAAGGGGAGGGAAAAGCAGGGAAGGAGAAGAATGGGAACGAGTTGAAAGAGGCAGGCCACAGGGCCGACAAATTGGAAGGGGTTTGTAAAACTGTGGATTTATGCTCGGCATTGAGTAGCCTGGGCTGACTGAATGACTGGAAAGTAGACTCATGAGACACGGAAATCGAAAGCAACGGTCGGGTCGAGGATCGATCTGAGGTATGAGAGACTGGGGTAAGTCATCTCGAGAGAAGCTTATGACGTCTTGTCTCATGTAGGATTATGCTGACTGAATTCCCAAAGAGAAATCGCGGGAGGTTGAGATCATCACTTTCAGGGTGGATGCTGAAAATTGAGTGAGGTGTTCGAAATTTGCACCGGCTGAATATTGCGTATACCCTAGCATATATGGTGTCAAAGGGGGTATGAGTCTTGTCACACAACTTATCTTGTCCGTAGATCTAAACAATATGAGGGCATTGGATACCATACGCTGGCACAGTACTAAACCAAATCCTCCCCCTTCTTCCAAGAAACCATCAAAGCCGCTTGTCGACAACAAGAACAAGAGAACGAAAGTACTCAACAATGTCAAGTCGATCGATAGAAAGTCTACCTCAGTCGGTGACTCAAACCTATCTTCTTCTGTCTTCTTGCGCGATCCCAAATTGTCAACGAAGACAGAAGCAACGACTTTTAATCAAGAATTCGTCGATGCATTCATCTCTTATATGGTAGTAATCACGGAGTGTGTACTGATAGATCTGCTACGAAAGACATCTACGAGAAAGGCTTAGAAACAAAAGTATTCTCAGTTAAGGAAGTATACTCAACCTTAGAGAACGGCTACTTTCAAGTGATGGTCGCATCGCAAGAGAACTGATTAAAGACTCAATGAGTATTGCCACTTTTATAATCGAATTGCCAACAACGATGGAGATTGTCAGAATTGGGTTGCAACATGGCTCTAGCGACGACAAAGAGAAGCCAGAAGTGCTCCACTCTACTACTTTATGGATGAACCAGGCGCAAGTTACAAGTAGCGACAATTGGGTAATTGTACTCTCCAACAACGTATCAACGAAATAACAATTAGCTAAATGACCAGTGACGGCCAATTACCAGAGCGGCAAAGAGTACAAGTAGTTTGTAGTGAAGCAGCTAGAGAATTTTGAAGAGACGATATTGGACAGAAACCCTCAATAGCCCTGAGGAAACCCTAAGGCTGCTTCCTCGTGCTGATGTCCATGTGATCCATAGCACGCCGAATGCATTTTGTGAGACATATATGATACTACGAGTACATGATCAGCTGAGCACAATACCTTTGGTGGAGGCAAGACAGCGGAGGCAAAGTCTAGTATCACATCCTACCTAAACACCTAAAGGCACGCTACTGCCATCGATATTGTCATGAAGTCTTCTGGACTTATCTGCGGAACGAACTAACAGGCAGAAGACTGCAATATGTATGATGTCTCTAAAACTGTTGCTGCGCGATACCCCCCAGCGAGCCCTCGCCGTGGTGGGAGATTCACATGCTTTGGTATTCCGTCAGAGCACCACCTACCCTACAGCTGCCGATGGTCAATTCGGTGGACCAAATGACAAAGCTTCGACTCCGAAGTGCATGGTAGAGTTCTCTGCACTTGGTGATGTTGACTTCGCTGGTTTCCGCGAGCTCTATACGTCTACTGTGCATGGGACTTTGGGCCTAGTCAACATCCGAAGCGATGTCTTTCTTTGCATTATCAGTGGAGCGACTCGAGTAGCTACAGTACGGCCGGGAGAGACCGTCCAGAAGATTCTTTCTGTCGCCTTTTGTCCGTAGGCTCACCTGACGATAAGCGCGGAGACAAGCACTGAACTCTTCTAGATTGTCTGAACAGAGGCGACTTTGACCATTTGCTGCATGAAGAGATAAGCTCTCATCCTACAGACAATGTGGTTCCCAATGGCTACGACTACGGTCATGGCACAGACTCGGATGAGACGCAGTTCACATATCCTTGCCTCGAGCTCCAAAGAATCCTGAGCAGCGGTACCTTTTACTACAGCGTGGAATTTGATCTTACCAACCGACTACAGGATAGGTATGTGCGATGTGGATCAGGGAAAATTGTCCGCTGACTACCAGCCAGACTGTCCGAAGATTCAGCCTTCGATATCGACAGCTTAGATCAAGAGTTTCTATGGAATTCGTACATGATAGATCCCCTGATTGACTTCCGCTCTCGATTGTCACCTCAAGAGAGAAAGGCCTTAGATGTATCTCATATTCTCACTTCAGCTATCAGAGGCTTTGTCTCGAGTCTTACCATTTCTGCTTCTATTTCGCCAGTCAAGGCAAATGAAACCAACTACCCTTCATCCTTGACAGTGATATCACGTCTGTCTTGCCGTCGTGCTGGGACCAGGTTCAATTCCCGAGGAATTGATGATGATGGCTTTGTGGCAAATTTTGTGGAAACCGAGACCATATTGTGGCATCCGTCAGGGCTATGCTTCTCATATGCTCAATTGCGAGGCTCTGTACCCATCTTTTGGGAACAGGCCCCAGGTCTACTTCCAGGCCAGCAGAAGATCCAGGTGACTAGGTCAGCCGAAGGTACCCAGCCGGCTTTTGACCTTCATTTCGAACATCTGGCGCTAGCATATGGTGCAGTTCACATAGTCAATCTTTTGAGCGAGTCAAAGCCTGGGGAAGCGGAGTTGACATCCAGGTATCAGTATCATGTCCGCCACAGTCCTTTGAACCGGGCCGTCGAACTAGGTGGGGCTTCGAATTCGCAGGTTCTGCAAGTATCAGAATTCGACTTCCATGCGGAGACCAAAGGGCCCGGAGGATACGAGGCTGCTAGCATGATCAAACGCCTGATTCATGACCGAGGGGAGAACTTCGCATACTTCCTTTGCGAGGATATGGACAGACATGGAGCAGGGAGTGGCTCGGAGGAAGAGGTCCTGCGCAGAGGAGCTACCGTGTTTCTCCAACAGGAAGGTGTTTTCCGAACGAACTGCCTAGATTGCCTCGACAGAACCAATCTCATACAGACGATTATCAGCCAGATGGCAATTGAAGCCTTTTTGAGCCATCGGAGCGAGCGAGCCGCCGCAGATTTCTGGATGAGGCATTCAAACATATGGGCTGACAACGGAGATGTAAAACACCCACAAGAAGAGATGGGATGCGCCACTGACCCATTGGTAGGCACTTTCCAAGATCTACGCTGGCACTGGTGCCCTAAAGTCATCTTTTACCCGGCATGGAAAGATGTCTCTTGCCGGAGCATTTGCCGACGCTCGCAAGAGCGCTACTCGAATGTACATTAACAATTTTGCTGATAAAGGGCGGCAGAATACCATTGATATGCTTTTAGTATGTAACCCCCTTTACATTGCCCAGCCAAATTCCATCGTGAAAGCATGATCCCATTCATTCATGTTTGTCCCTCTCGTAAATGGAATGCTCCTATTCAAGTCTGTCGCTACCTAGCCTGGCGTCTTGGTCTACTTTATGGTTTGTCCTGACTTTGTAGGGCCGACTCGTCGACCAAGCTCCTGTGCATCTATACGATCCCATCAATGACTACGTCAACGCTGAGCTCAAAAGAAGGTATGTCTGAGATGTCAGAAGTCCATGGTGGGACTAATTTTGTTCAGGGCTGATGAGTATTCGACGAACGAAGAGATTCAGATATGGGTTGGCACATTCAATCTAAACGGGCAGAGCAACGGCGTCAAGGAAGACTTGTCTGCCTGGCTCTGTCCGCAGCTGAACAGTTTGCAGCAACACCCTGACCTCATGGCCGTGGGCTTCCAAGAGATTGTGGAACTTAGTCCACAGCAGATCATGTCTACCGACCCGATTCGACGTCAAGCATGGGAAGAGGCCGTTAGAAGAACACTCAATGATAACGCGAAGAAACATTCATCCGAGGAATACATCTTGCTGCGCAGCGGTCAGCTCGTGGGGGCTGCGTTAGTGATATTTGTCAAGTCCAGCGCATTGAAGAACATTAAGAATGTTGAAGGAAGTGTCAAGAAGACCGGCATGTCGGGAATTGCAGGCAACAAAGGAGCTGTGACTATTCGTATGGACTACGCAAATACTCGAATATGCTTCGTGACTGCACATCTCGCGGCAGGCTTCGCTAATTACGAAGAACGAAACCGGGATTTCCGAACCATCAGCCATGGGCTCCGCTTCCAACGAAATCGATCGATCGAGGATCATGATACGATCATCTGGCTTGGGGACTTCAACTACAGGATAGGTCTTAGCGATGACAAAGCACGCCGTCTGATCCAGGCTGGAGATCTCGAAACTCTGTACTCGAATGATCAACTGAATCTGCAAATGGTCGCCGGCCGAACGTTCCCTCATTACTCTGAAGCGCGCATCACTTTCATGCCAACATACAAATACAACAATGGAACAGACGAATACGATACCTCGGAAAAAGCGCGGATACCAGCGTGGTGTGATCGAGTGCTTAAAAAGGGTTCAAACCTGCGACAAATCAACTACACCACGGCACCACTTCGCTTTTCAGATCATCGACCAGTGTACGCAACTTTCCAATGCACAGTCAGCAAGGTCGATGAAGCAATGAGGAAGAGCTTGAGCCAAGAGATATACTCCAAAAGAAGATCCGAAGTCGGAAGTACCACTGTGTTGTCGAGGGATGACAGCATCGACGAAGAGTTACTTGGCTACGACTCCATAGCCCCTGGATTACCGCCTGCAAGCTCGGATCGTCGACGGTGGTGGCTGGATAATGGTATGGGTCCTAGCCTAGGAAGAGATGATTGCAGATATCTGACGCTCGAGTACAGCTCTTCCAGCACGATCTACCATCCAACAACCCAGCAAAGACTCCCTGCTGAATAACCAACGACCCTCCAACCCCTTCACCCCCAGTCCAGAACCAGATTGGGTGACCGTCTCAAGACCCTCCTCAACCATAACCTCACACAAGCTCCCACCACCGCTCAAACCAACACTATCTCCAGCAAGCACCTTCCCGAGAGGTCAAAGGACCCCAAGGGACGTACCGAACCCTCCGTCACCAAGCACGGCATCCATAGCTTCATCCACTTCCTCGACCATCTCCCGCAAACCTGCACCTCCAGTTCCCAAGAAACCCGCCATGCTCTCAAGAACGAGCAATGATCCGAGCTCACCCACCGAGACCCCTCACAAGACATCCAAGACGCCGTCTTCGACCGCATCATCTGCTCGCAAACCCAAGTCTCCGGGACAGACAGGTAAAGGCTTCGTTTCTTCTCCTCCGCCTTGTAGGCCTAGTGGCTTCTCGACCAACACACCCCACCCTAAAGTGTCTTCACGACAAGTAAGCGACAGCGCAGAGGCACCGCCGGCGGAGTACAATGGGCCGCCTCTGCCATCAAGAACGGGAGGCGGTGGTAGGAGTCAATCTGTGGGGTTGATGGATGAGGATGATGGTGGAGCGGTCGGAATACCATCACTGCAACCGTTACAGCCTTTGCAGCGGCAGAGGAAAGGGTAGTCCGGTTGGCTGGATAGAGATATTGAGCGCCATTCATTTCGAGACAGGCTCGTAGTATGCATATCTGTTTGACTATTAGGCATGCACCCGAAAATACCACGGGAGTAGAAACCTACTTTCTATGCCCATGGACACCACCACAGGCCTGATAGCAGATCACGACACTATCCAACAACCTTCAGCCTTGCTTGCTTTTTGGTATCCACCCAGTCAAGGCCGTCTTCCATGCCCATCTAACATTTTCAAGTACATGAAGCCGTCGTTCTTTTATATTATTTGCCCCCTCCTTTCATCCCTCCCACCTGACATACTCCCTCCTCCTCCGCCCCTCCTCCACAATCACCACCCTCTCCCTCACACTCCGCTGACTCCCCCTTGGATTCCCTCCCCACACATCCCCACCTCCAGCTCCACCCCCCATCCCACTCCC
>JAABUS010002349.1_pt1 | contig 36142 bp, 28 predicted proteins | sample 5560161 | NCBI WGS metagenome assembly JAABUS01 (sample SAMN10711885, study PRJNA513376) | rock metagenome | isolation source: Antarctica rocks | place: Antarctica: Victoria Land, Trio Nunatak nord | collected 2016-01-04
TCAGCGGCGTTCGATGCGCGCCAGGTACTGCTGCACGGTGACGACGACGAGCAGGATCGTGCCGCTCACGACCGCCTGCCAGTCGGAGTCGAGGCTCCCGATCTGGTTGATGACGTTCTTGATCACCTGCAGCAGCAGTACGCCGACCAGGGTGCCGAGCACCGTTCCGGCGCCGCCGGTGAGCAGGGTGCCACCCAGCACGACGGCCGAGATGGCGTCCAGCTCGGTGCCGACACCGAGGATGGTCACACCCGACGAGGTGTAGGACGCGATGAGCACTCCGCTGAGCGCGGCGAGGAACCCCGACGCGACGTACGTGATGATCTTGGTGCGCGCCACACGCAGACCCATCAAGGCGGCGGCGTCCTCCTGACCGCCGATCGCGAGCACGGAAGCGCCGAACGACGTGCGCCGCAGGATCAGGCCGCCAACAAGGAACAAGATGATGACGAACCACACCGGTGACGGCACAGAGAGGAACCGGGTTTGTGCGACGTCACGAAAGGCGGAACCTGCCGGCACCTTGTAGGTCGTGGAGCCTTCGGTGGTCAGCGCCAGCAGCAGTCCGCGAGCGAGCAGCAGCCCGGCCAGCGTGACGATGAACGGAGGAAGCCCTCCTTTCGCGATGATGATGCCCTGCACGAGGCCGATAAGGCTGCCCACCGCGAGCGGCAACGCGATCGCCACCAGCACGTTGTACTGGCTTCCCCACGCAGCGAGCACACCGCCGAGTGCGAAAACCGACCCCACCGACAAGTCGATGCCACCGGTGAGGATCACGAAGGTCATCCCGAGGGCGATGACCGCCAAGAACGAGCCCTGCAGCGCGATGCTGCGCACGTTGCTCGTCGAACCGAAGGACTCGAACGCGAACGTCGCGATCAGTGCCAGCACCACCAAGATGACGAGGGCACCTTGCCGTTGGACGAGTCCGGCGACCCTGGCCCGGCGTACGGCGGCCGGTGAGACAGTCGTGGGGCCAGGTGGAGTCGCGACCGCGGTCATGAGGCGCCCTTCCGTCGGCCGATCTGCACATAGACCGCGCCGACCACGATCGCGGCCTGGATCATCTGCGCCGTCGAGTCGGCGATGTCGTGGAAGATCAAGGTGGCGGTGATCAGCTGCATCAGCAGCGCTCCGGCGACCGTGCCGAGAATGCGCACCTGCCCACCCGACAGTGGTGTCCCGCCGATCACGACCGCGGTGATGGCTGACAGCTCCATCAACAACCCAAGCTTGGTGGGATCGCTCGCCTGGGACCGCGCGGCGAGCAGTACCCCTGCCACCGCGGCTAACAGTCCGCAGATGATGTAGGTGAGGATCAGCACGCGCTTGACCGGGATGCCGGCCAGCGCCGCCGCTCGCTTGTTGCCACCGACCGCGACGAGCTGGCGACCATACGTCGTCTTGCGCACCACGAAGGCAACGACGACGGCCAGCACGAACGCGACCAGAACCGTGTAGGGCAGCTTTGCGATGCTTCCGGTGCCCAGAGCGATGATGTCGGGGTCGCGGATCGTCTTGATCTCACCACCGACCAGGTTGGCCAGACCGCGGCCGGCCACCATGATGCCGAGCGTCGCGACGATGGGTTGTACGCCGACGTGCGCGACGAGGACGCCGGCGATGAGGCCGGTCGCCACTCCGCAGGCCAGCCCGATCGTCAGCGCACCCGGTGCGCCGTAGCCGAGGTAGAGAGGGAAGACGGCGGCGGCCAGCGCCATTACGGCTCCTACCGACAAGTCGATGCCCTCGGTGCCGATCACGAGCGCCATTCCGAGCGCGACGATGAGGACGGGAGCGACTTGAGTCAGCTGCAGCAGGAGCACTCGCTCGCTGGCGATGTTGTCGGTGAAGATCAGGTTGAAGATGATGAGGGCGACCAGCGCGACGTAGACGCCCTGCCGTCGGACCAGGTCGGCGTACTCCCCGCGAGTGCGGGTGGGCGTTGTGTCGTCACCTCGCGGCGGCTCGTGCTCGTCCGCCTGGTCGGACTTCACGGTGGCGGTGTCGGCCATCGACTCAGACACCTCCCTTGTTGAGCGCGTCGTCGCTGTCGGTCGCTCCGACGGTGCTCGCCGGTGCGTCGTGCTCGGACTCGGCGCCACCGGCGAGCGCGGCGAGGAGCCTCGAGTTGGTCAGGTCGTTGCCGGAGAGCTCCTGAACGACGTGCCCGTCGCGCAGGACCACCACCTTGTCGGCCCCTTCGACAAGCTCGTCCATCTCGCTCGAGATCAAGACGACCGCCAACCCCTTCTCGGCAAGCTCGTCGATGAGGCCTTGCACCTCGCTCTTGGCACCAACGTCGATGCCGCGCGTGGGTTCGTCGAGCAAGAACACGGTGGGTTCGGTGCACAGCCACCTCGCCAGCAGCACCTTCTGCTGGTTGCCGCCGGAGAGCCGACCGACGAGCTGGCGGGGGCTGGACGCCTTAATCTGCAAACGCCGCATGAAGGTCTCGACGACCGCGTCGATCTTCGCCTCTGACACGATCCCCAGTCGCGACATCCGCGGCAGCACGGCGAGCGCGATGTTGTCGCGGACCGAGAGCTCCGGCACGATTCCCTCTGCCTTGCGGTCCTCGCCCAGCAGCGCGATCCCGGCCTTCAGCGCACCAGTCACGGAGTTGGACTTCACCGGCTGGCCGTTGACCGACACCTCACCGTGCTGCGTCTGCAGGGCGCCGTAGATCGCCTTGACGGTCTCGCTGCGACCGGCACCCAGCAGCCCACCCAGCCCGACGACCTCTCCCGGTCGTACGTCGAGGTCGACCGAGGTCAAGGTGTTACGGACATCGATGCCGCGCACCTTGAGCGCAGACTCGCGGCCCTGAAGGTGGGAATCTCCGAACTCGGTTGCGCCACCGCGCTGAACCTCGTCGACCGAACGCCCCAGCATGTGAGAGACGAGCTGCAGTCGTGTCAGTTCGTCCATCGGGCCGTCGTGGACGTTCTCGCCGTCGCGTAACACGGTCACCCGGTCGCACAGTTCCCACAGCTCGTCGAGCCGGTGTGAGACGAACACCAGGCCGACGCCTTCGTCGCGCAATTCACGGGCCACCCGGAACAATGTGGCGACCTCGCGGCTCTCGAGCGACGACGTGGGCTCGTCCATGATGACGACCCGGCTCTTCGTCGAGACGGCACGAGCAAGGGCAACCATCTGCTGCGCGCCGAGGCCGAGGCGGCCGAGATCCTTGGTGACATCGGTGTGGATCTGCAGCCGCTCGCAGAGTGCTGCTGCCTGCTCGTTCATGGCCGCGACGTCGACGAGGCCGAAGCGGCCTCGTGGCTCGCGGCCGAGGAAGATGTTGCGGGCGACCGAGAGCAGGGGGACGAGGTTGACCTCTTGGTAGATGGTCGAGATGCCCTGCTGCTGCGCGTGCGCCGGGCTGTCGAACGAGACGTGGTCGCCGGTGTACAGCAGCTCACCACCATCCGGAGCGTAGACGCCGGTGAGCACCTTGATCAGCGTCGACTTGCCGGCACCGTTCTCGCCGACCAGGGCATGCACCTCGCCCGCGGCCACCTGGAAGTCGACACCCTGCAGCGCGTGGACGCCGCCGAACGACTTCGTGACCGCGCGAGTCTCGAGTACCGGTCCGGCACTGGTCGACATCGGGGAAGTCTCTGCAGTGGCGTTCATGCAGCGTCGCTCCCCAGGTCCGGCGTGCGGCGCACGCGGCGTCGGTGGTAGTGGACCATTCTGCCGTCTCGACAGCAGATGTGGTACGCCCGCGGGCGAGGACTCAGGCCCTCACCCGCGGGCGGTCGTCACGCTCAGAACGCGTTCGGCAGCTCTGACTCGGCGTTGTCCGGCGTGTACTCCTTGTCCTCGATGATGACGTCCTCAGGGATCGCCTCACCGTCGTAGAACTTCTGTGCGGTCGCGAACGCCAACGGTCCAAACCTGGGGTTGGACTCGATGACGCCGTTGTACTTGCCGTCGGCCAGCAATTGCACGGCGTCGCGGGTGCCGTCGATCGAGATGATCTTGATGTCGGTGCCCGGCTGCAGCCCGGCGGATTGGATGGCTGTGGCGGCGCCGACGCCCATCTCGTCGTTCTCTGCGTAGATGGCGCTGATCTCTGGGTTGGAGGCCAGCAGCTGCTCCGTCACAGCCTGGCCTTCGTCGCGGGCGAAGTTGCCGGTCTGCTCCGCGACGATCTCGATGTCGGGGTACTTGGCCGAGACCTGGTCCTTGAAGCCCGATGTGCGGTCGTCGGTGACGTTGTTGCCTGACGAGCCGAGCAGGATGGCGACCTTCGCCTTCTCCCCGGTGGCGGCGGCAAGGGCATCGGCCGCACGCTTGCCTTGCTCCTTGAAGTCGGAGCCGAGGAAGGCGATGTAGTCCGAGCAGGGTTGGTTGGTGACCTTGCGGTCGATCGTGAGGACGGGGACGCCCTTGTCCTTGGCGGCGTTCAGGGCGGGGTCCAGACCGTCGGAGTTGACCGGTGCGACGATGAGGAACTCAGCGCCCTGATTGAGCATGTCCTGGATGTCGGAGATCTGCTTGGGCAGCTCGGCGTTGGCATTCGTCACAAGCAGCTTCTTAACGCCGACCTTCTCCGCCTCATCCATGATGGACTGCGTTTCCGCGGCGCGGAAGGCCGCAGTGTCTGGCTCGCTCTGGGAGAAACCGACCACCGCGTCCGTCAGGTCGATCTTCTTGGCGCCGTACGTGTCCAACGTGCAACCCGAGCCAGAGTCAGCGGTGGCCTCCGGCGACTTCACAACCTGCTCCCCACCTCCGCTCCCGGTCGGCGTGCTCGAGCCGCTGTCGGTGCCGGAGTTGGTGCAGCCGGCGAGCACGATCGCGACCGCGCCTCCGAGCGCGAGGGCCCGGACCAGGGGCCGCTTCGTCGTCCGTGTCATCGGGTTTCTCCTAGCGTCGAGGGTGATGAGGGTGACGGGTCGCGGCGCGGCCGACGGCGCACCGGTGGAGCTGAGACCTGAGTCACACATGATGTGGACATAATCCAACACGATCAAACAGCAATGCGCAACATCATGTCCGTAACGTTTCCCCAACGGTCCGAGCTTTGCGGCCGGTAGTAACCAGGGGTCGGGCTCGACCGTGATGTGTTCGCAGACGGTGATGAAGCCGTCAACAATCGCGCAGGAAAGTTTCACAGCAGCACACAATTTCGCTCCGAGCCGGCCGCCGCCGACCGCCGAGCCGTTGTCGGCAAGGTGTCGAGCCGGTTGAGTTCAGCTGGCGGGCGGATCTGTCGCGGCAGCTTCGCTGGAGGCCGCCGTGCCAGGCGCAGCGGCGGTCGCGCCCGAGCCAGTGGACGCCGCCACGACTCTGATCCTGGCGATGCGCCGACCGTCGAGCTCGGTGACGGTGAGGGTGTGCCCGTCGAAGCCGGCCGACTCCCCCACGTCGGGCACATGCCCAAGCTGCTGCACGATGTAACCCGCGACGGTCTCATAGGGCCCGTCGGGCAGCAGCAGACCCGTCTCGTCCTCGAAGTCGTCAAGGTTGAGCAGGCCGTCGACCTCGAGGTCCCCGGTCAGCGACCGGGTCGTCTCAGGTTCGTCGACGTCGTACTCGTCCTTGATGTCGCCGATCAGCTCCTCGACAAGGTCCTCGAGGGTGATGATGCCAGCAGTACCGCCGTACTCATCGACGACGATCGCGACGTGGGCGCCCTCGCGACGCATGTCGGTGAGCGCCGACAAGATCTGCCGGGTCGCGGGCAGCATCAGCACGTCGCGGGCGATCTCCTTCACCCGAACCGAGCGGCTGGACAGGTCGGGGTTGAGCAGGTCCCGCACGTGCACGAAGCCGACGACGTCGTCTGACGAATCCCGAATGACCGGGTAGCGCGAGTGCGGGTGCTCGAGCGCAAAGCGCGCAGCCTTGTACGCCGGGGTGGACACGTCGATGAAGGCAACCTCGGTTCGCGGGACCATCACCTCTCGGATCTGTCGATCGCCGGCCTCGAAGACGTCCTCGACGATCTGCCGCTCCTCCTCCCCGAGCGTCTCCGAGCCCGACACGAGCTCGCGGATCTCGGCATCGGTGATCCGCTCGCGCTTCATCTTGGGGTCGCCGCCGAGCAGCCGCACCACGAGGTTCGTCGAGATCGAGAGCATCCAGATGATCGGGCGCGCGAGCTTCGCGATCCGGTCGACGGTTGGCGCCACGATCAGCGAGAAGAACTCGGCACGCTGAAGGGCCAGCCGCTTGGGTACGAGCTCGCCGATGACCAGCGAGACGTAGCTGATCACGAGCGTGATCAGCACGAGCGCCGTCGTTTCGGGGCCGGGGACGTTCCAGTCCTCGAGTGTGGGTGAGAGCCGGCCTGCGAGTCTCGCGCCGCCGAACGCCGCCGAGAGGAAGCCGAACAAGGTGACGCCGACCTGGACGGCGGCGAGGAAGCGGTTGGGATCGCTGTTCAGCCTTGCGACCGTGTCCCCGCGCCGGCCAGCGCCCTTGAGCGCCTTGGCCTGGGCGTCGCGAAGCGAGATGAGCGCCATCTCGGCGATCACGAAGAAGCCGCCGAACAAGATGAAGACGAGGACCAACGCGATGTCACGGAACGTGCCGCTCACCATGTCCCCTCCCCGGCAGGGGATACGACGTGGCGACACTGACGACTGCAGGGCTCGTCCATAGGGCATCAAGGGTATCGGGCGGCACCGCGACGAGGCGAAGTCCGGCTGGTCGACAATCCGGTTGAGCCGGCGCCGGTCGAGCGGCAGGGTGGCGTCATGAGGTTCCCCGACGACGTACCCACGCTGGGCAGCCGCGACGTGGTGCTTCGGGCACACCGCCCGGAGGACGCTGACGCGGTGGTCGAGCAATGTGTGGACCCGGTCTCGTTGCGGTGGACGACCGTGCCCCGCCCGTACAGCCGTGCGATGGCTGAGGAGTTCATCGGAAAATCCGTACCGCAGGGGTGGGAGAGCGGCAAGGAGTTCGCCTTCGCGCTCGAGTGCACCCATCCGAGCGGTGAGCGGCGCTTCGGCGGCACGCTGTCGCTGCGGGACGAAGGAGCCCGGCGGGCCGAGATCGCCTTCGGTGCCCACCCCGCCATCCGCGGACGCGGCGTGATGACGACGGCCGTTAACCTGTTGCTTAACTGGGGTTTCCACGCCGGCGGTATGGAGACCGTGCTCTGGCTGGCGAATGAGGGAAACTTTGGCTCCCGCCGGGTGGCGTGGAAGACCGGTTTCACGTTCGGTGGCACCGTACGCCGTTGGCTCGACCACCGCGGAGAGTACCCCGACGGGTGGGTCGGCGCCCTGCACCGCAACGACCCCCGTGAGCCGACCACCGACTGGCTGGTGCCTCCGCACATGGCCGGCCAGCGGGTGGCGCTGCGGCCGATGCGGGACTCCGACGTACCCCGCATCGCGCAGGGTTGCGCCGACCCGCGAACCCAGCACTGGCTGGCGTTCCTCGCGTCGCCGTACGCCGACCAGGACGGCCGGGACTATCTCGGCCGGACTCGGCTGGCCCAGGCGGAAGGTTCACAGCTTCAGTGGGCCGTCGCCGACCCCGACTCCGACGAGATGCTGGGCAACGTCGGCATCCCCCGCATGCACCGCAGCAACGCTGAGATCGGCTACTGGACCCACCCGGACGCCCGCGGCCGCGGCGTGATGACCGAGGCGGTCTCACTCGCGGTGCGGCACGCCTTCGCGGCGCGTGCGGATGGCGGGCTGGGCCTACGCCGCCTGTTCATCAGGGCTGCGCAGGGCAACGACGCGTCGCACCAGATCGCTCGCGCCAACGGCTTCACCGAACAGGGCCGCGAACGGCGGGCCGAGCTGCTCGGCGACGGAACGTATGCCGACATGGTGCTCTTCGACCTGCTCCGCGACGAGTGGAAAGCTGACCGGCGGTGAGGTTTCCTGACGACGTCCCCGTGCTCACCGACGGTCGGGTGACGCTTCGTGCCCACCGGCCGGCTGACCTTGAAGGCATGTACGAGCAGTGCATCGACACCGACACCCAGCGTTGGACGAGCGTCCCCGCCCCCTACTCGCATGAGGATGCCGCCGCGTTTCTCGCGAGCAGAGCCGACGTCTGGCAAAGCGGCGACGCGTGGCCGTTTGCGATCGAGTCGCCAGGAGGCTCGGGGCCGAGTCGATTCAGCGGTTCCGTCGGGATCCGCAACCGCGGCTCCGGACTTGGGGAGATCGGGTTCGGGATGCATCCCGGCGTACGGGGCCAGGGGGTCGCGACCGCTGCCGTGAAGCTGCTCCTCGACTGGTCGTTCGACTTCCAAGGCATGCACACCGTCGGCTGGGAAGCGATCGAGGGCAACGTCGCCTCGCTGCGCGTCGCGTGGAAGACTGGCTTCACGTTCGAGGGGCAGACCCGGGCGAGGATGCCGCAGCGCGGGCGAGTGCTGAACGGTTGGCGGGGCACGCTGACGGCCAGCGACTCGCGTGAGCCGAAGACGCGTTGGCTTGACCCGGTCGCTCTTGCCGATGGTCGAGTGCGGCTTCGGGGGCTCCGCCTCGACGACGAGCAACGATACCTGCAGACCAACGCGGACCAGGAGTCCCTCCGGTGGCTGGGCAACATCGCCTTTCCACGCGACTCGCAGGCTTTCCTCCGCCACCACGCGCGCCGCTGTGTGGGCAGCGCAACCGGCTCGTCGGTCGAGTGGGTCATCGCAGACCCCGACGACGACCGTTACCTCGGCACCGTGAACCTCTTCGGGTTCTACAGCCTCGACTACCAGTCCGCCGAGGTCGGCTATCGCACCCATCCGGACGCCAGAGGCCGGGGCGTGCTCCAGGCCGCGCTGCGGCTGGTCCTCGGACACGCCTTCGCCTCAGCCGACGAGGGCGGTCTCGGGCTGACCCGCGTCTCCCTCGGAGCCGGCGACGGAAACGTCGCCTCCCAGCAGGTGGCGCGCTCATGCGGCTTCACCGAGACCGGCCGCGACCGGCAGTGCTACGAGCTCTATGACGGTTCGATCGTCGACCTGGTGCGGTTCGACATCTTGGCGTCGGAGTTCGCGACCCGTCGATGCTGATGGTCAGGTCTCCAGGACGCTCCCGGCGCGGCGTGCGACGGGAGCCTTGTCGCTCCAGGGGAAGTTGATCCACTTGTTTGTGCGGCGCCAGACGTACTCGCATTTCACGAGCAACTGTGGCTTCTCGTCGAGCACAGCGGTGCGAACCTCCGCTACCTTGCCGGCACAGAACTCCTGGACCGATCGCAGCGTGTGACCGATGTCCGCGACGTCATCCGCGATGAGGATCCGGGCGCTCCCAAGGTCGACGAAATCCGGTGCGGGCGGCAGGATTCGCGAGCCTCGGCTCACCGCACCGATGTTCGAAAATGTTTGACATTGCTAGCTGGGGTGCATGACGCTGGTCACCATGACGGCGTCCGCTCCTGCTCACCCCTGCCGTGCCGCACCGCCGCCCGCGTGGACCTGGGGCAGATGATGCTGGCGGCCCAGCGTCAGAACGCGATCCTCGACGCCGTGCGGCGAGAGGGGGCGGCCCGGGTCGCCCAGCTCGCCGACGAGCTCGCGGTCTCGGAGATGACGATCCGGCGCGACCTCGATACGCTTGCGGCCAACGGGCTGGTCGCCAAGGTGCATGGCGGGGCCACGCTGGCGGGGAGCACCAGTACGTTCGAGCCCGGCTTCATCGCCAAGTCGGACCAGCAACGCCCGGAGAAGGCAGCCATCGCCGCTGCAGCTGCGGAGATGGTGCAGCCAGGCATGGCTATCGGGCTGTCGGCGGGGACAACCACGTGGACGCTCGCCCACCTGCTCAAGACGGTCCCCGCGATCACGGTCGTCACGAACTCGATCCGGGTGGCCAACGTGTTCCACGACGACCCGGGACCAGACCAGACGATCGTGCTGACCGGTGGAGTGCGCACGCCGAGCGACGCCCTCGTCGGTCCGGTCGCCGCCCAGACGCTGCAGTCCATGCATCTCGACATCGTGTTCATGGGAGTGCACGGCTTCGACATCCGCGCCGGTTTCACCACCCCCAACCTGCTGGAGGCCGAGACCGATCGCGAGCTGGTCAAGGCGGGACGACGCCTCGTCGTCCTCGCCGACCACACCAAGGTCGGGGTGATCGGGATCAGTACGATTGCGACCCTCGGTCAGGCTGATGTCGTCATCGTCGACGACGCAATCGACCCCGAGCAGCACACCGTGCTGGGGGAGCACGTCCAGCACCTCGTGACGGCCAAGTCGAGGGTGGGCGGCTCATGACCGCGCGTTGGGCGGCGCCCGGTCGGGTCAACCTGATCGGCGAGCACGTCGACTACCAAGACGGGCTGGTGCTGCCCTTCGCCCTCCCGCAGCACACCACCGCCACTGTCGAGCGCCAATCGGGTGACCAGGTGCGGGTGCGCTCGCGAGGAGAGCAGGAAGAGTTCCAGGTGGCGAGCACGCCCGGCCAGGTGCAGGGTTGGGCGGCGTACGTCGCGGGCGTGGTGTGGTCGCTGCGTGAGGAGGGGGCCGACGTGCCAGGTCTCAGCATCGACGTCGACAGCGACGTGCCGGTCGGGGCCGGTCTGTCGTCGTCGGCAGCGATCGAGTGCGCCGTCGCGGCGGCTATCGGCGACGAACTGGCGCTGCAGCTTTCGGCGGCGTCGTTGGCGACGATCGCCCGTAGAGCGGAGAACTCCTACGTCGGCGTCCCGACCGGGAGCATGGACCAGATGGCGTCGATGCTGTGCGAGCGCGGGCACGCCCTGCTGCTCGACTGTCGCGACCTGTCGACACGGCAGGTGCCCTTCGACCTTGACGCCGCGAGCCTGACACTGCTCGTCATCAACACCCGTGCCGAGCACTCCCTTGTCGGCAGCGAGTACGCCGACCGACGCCACGACTGTGAGGCAGCCGCCGATGAGCTCGGGCTGTCGTCGCTTCGAGACGCCGAGCAGGCTGACCTGCCACGGATCAGCGACCCGGTGCACCGTCGTCGGGCACAGCACGTCGTGTCAGAGATCGCCCGGGTGCGCGAGGTCGCGAGCATCCTCGACGCCGGCCGACCCGCCGACATCGGCGCACAGCTGTCGGCGTCGCACCAGTCGTTGCGCGACGACTTCGAGGTCTCGTGCGACGAGCTCGACGAAGCAGTTGACGCGGCCCTTGTTGCGGGGGCTCTCGGGGCGCGGATGACGGGCGGCGGCTTCGGCGGGTGCGCGATTGCGCTGGCACGTGACGACGAGGCCACGGACGTACGCCGGCGCGTGGACGCGGCCTTCGACCGCCGTGGCTGGCAGCCCGCTGACATCTTCGAGGTCAGCCCGAACCGGGGGGCTCACCGCCTCGACTGAGCCCTACTCGCTACCCCTGCCTGCGCCTGCCCCGACCGGCACGACACCGACCGCACCCTCACCGCGAACTGACGCGAGAGGTCGAGGCGTTGGGTCAGGCCAGCTTCCTGTCCAGGTTGGTGTCCAGTGCCGCCAGGAAGTCTTCGGTGGTGAGGAACCCTTGGTCCTTCCCAACGAGCAGCGCCAAGTCCTTGGTCATCTTGCCGCTCTCGACAGTCTCGACGCAGACACTCTCGAGGGCCTCGGCGAAGCCGGTGACCTCGGGAGTGTTGTCGAGCTTGCCGCGGTGCTTGAGACCCCCGGTCCAGGCGAAGATCGACGCGATCGGGTTGGTGGACGTCGGCTTACCTTGCTGGTGCTGGCGAAAGTGCCGGGTCACGGTGCCGTGCGCGGCCTCGGCCTCGACCGTCTTGCCATCAGGTGTCATCAGCACCGACGTCATGAGGCCGAGCGAGCCGAAACCCTGCGCGACCGTGTCGGACTGCACATCGCCGTCATAGTTCTTGCACGCCCAGACGTAGCCGCCCTCCCACTTCATTGCGGCGGCCACCATGTCATCGATCAGCCGGTGCTCATAGGTCAGTCCCAGGCCCTCGAAGTCAGCCTTGAACTCGGCGTCGAAGACCTCCTGGAAGATGTCCTTGAAGGCCCCGTCGTACGCCTTGAGGATCGTGTTCTTCGTGGACAGGTAGACGGGGTACTCGCGCTGCAGAGCGTAGGAGAACGACGCCCGCGCGAAGTCGGCGATCGACTTGTTGAAGTTGTACATGCCCATCACGACGCCGCCGTCCTCGGGCATCTGGACGACCTCGTGCTCGATCGGGTCCGAGCCGTCGGTCGGGGTGTAGGTAATCGTGACCGTGCCGGGGCCGGGCACCTTGAAGTTCGTGGACTTGTACTGGTCGCCGTGTGCGTGGCGGCCGATGATGATCGGCTTCGTCCAGCCCGGTACCAGCCGCGGGATGTTGCTGATGATGATCGGCTCACGGAAGACCACGCCACCAAGGATGTTGCGGATGGTGCCGTTCGGTGACAGCCACATCTGCTTCAGACCGAACTCCTCGACCCGGGCCTCGTCCGGCGTGATCGTGGCGCACTTCACCCCCACGCCGTGCCGCTTGATCGCGTTGGCGGCCTCGACGGTGATCTGGTCGTCGGTCGCGTCCCGGCTCTCGATGCCGAGGTCGTAGTACAGCAGGTTGACGTCGAGGTACGGGTGGATCAGGCGGTCCTTGATGAACTGCCAGATGATCCGTGTCATCTCGTCGCCGTCAAGCTCGACGACGGGTTGGGTCACCTTGATCTTGGCCATGCAGCACGTCTCCTGACGTTCGGTCTCCGCAGATTGCTTGACGTCAAGATATCTCAGCGAGGGTCCGCCGTCGAACGGGCGGCCGCGCAGCGCCGACGGGTTTCCCTGCTCGATGTCTCGCATGCCAACGGCAACCCAGCGACCACCTGACCCGTCTTGGCGCGGACACATCGCCCGCAATGGCCGGGGTCGGATCGGTCGACCTGACGAAAGGGTCAGGAGCGGCGTACGGCGATCCCCAGATCCGCGCCGCCCACCAGGTCGACGCTAACAGCGCCGTCGGCGGCGACGGACACCGAGAAAGCCATCCTGCCGACGCGGAGTCCGTCGATGCGAAACGGACCAAGCCTGGTGCTCGTCTTTGCTGGGTGAGTGATGCGCCTGGCACGGATGTCGACATCGACGCCGGTCACCGCGACGAGGCAGGCAAGTGGCGCGGCCGCGGCCCACGCCTGAGGGCGACACGCCGCTGGGTAAGCGCTGGGGAAGGGGACGGCGGCCGAGCCGTCGCCGCCGTACAGCTCCGGCAGCCGGTATCCGAAGCGCTCGGCCGCGGAGACGACACCGGCGGTCAGGGTCGCCGCGTCGTCTCTGCGACCCTCCCGAGCCAGCCCCATCACCGCAATGGCTGTGTCATGTGGCCAGACCGTGCCGCCGTGGTAGGACAGGCGTGAGAACCTCACGGATGCGGTGGTCAGGGTGCGCAAGCCGAAACCCGAGCTCAGTTGGGGCGACATGAGCCGGCGGGAGACGAGGTCGACCTCGTCCTTGTCGAGCAGGCCCGTGCCCAGCAGATGACCCATGTTGGAGGCGACGGCATCGACCGCTTCACCGGAGCGGTCGAGTGCAATCGCGGGGTACTCGCCATTGGAATCATTCACCCAGAAGTTCGCGGCGAAGCTCTTGCGCAGTGCCGCGGCCCAGGAGGACAAGCCGTCGATGGGAGATTGCCCGAACGCCTCCAGCAATTCAGCGCCGCGAATTGCGGCCGCGTAGGCATACGCCTGCACCTCGCTGAGAGCGATGGGCGCCTCGGCCAGCTGTCCGTCGGCGAACTGCACCGAGTCGTGACTGTCCTTCCACCCCTGGTTGGACAGACCCGTGCCCGTCTGGTCGATGTAGCGCAGCCAGAGGGACTCCTCGGACTGCGCCATCGCCCAGGTGAGACAGCGTCGGACAGCGGGCAGCAGTTCCTGGACCTCGGTAGGCTCCGCGCCCCAGCGCCAGGCGTCACCCAACGTGAGGACGAACAGGGGAGTCGCGTCGACGCTACCGTAGTAGGTCGGGGGCAAGCTCATACCGTCGAGCTCGAGGGATGCGTTGCGTACTTCGTGAAGTATCTTGCCGGACTGTTCTTCGGTCACCGTATCCTCTCGGGTGCCTTGCCGCCGGGCCAGTGTTCGCAAAGTCGACATCGCGAGCTCGGTCGTGAAAGGGATGAGCATGCGCGCGGCCCACAGCGAATCGCGTCCAAACAATGTGAGGAACCAGGGGCTTCCTGCCGCGAGGAACGGATCGGCTCCGTCGCGAAGCAGCAAGCCGCTCAGGTCGTCGAGGCTCTGAGCGGTGAGACGCCGCAGCCGCGGGTCAGCCCCCGAGACCATCGCGTCCGTACTCCAAGGAGGTGGACCGCCTGGCGAGAACTGAGCCGCGGTCATATCCGAGGACATGGTGCAGGTCACGGAGAACTGTTCCCCTTGCTGCAGCCAAGCCCGCCAGGAAAGTCGCCCCGCGGCGAGACTCACCGTGTCTGGAGATGGGTTGCAGGAGACTCCGAACGAGCCACGGCGGTCACTCCAGGAGAACCCGTCGGCAGTAGCCTCAGCCGGCACTACAGACGGATGTTGACCCTGCCTCACCTGGATCATTGTGGCCATGTCACTCGTCAGGTCGAGATGGATTCGAAGGTCGAGGGACCCTACCGCGGCGGAGCTGACAACCATCGTCTCGACCATTCGTTCAGCGGTCAGGACGCGGTGACGATCCACGAACACGCTCGGGTCGGGACCGGGGCTCCCGAGACCGCGAGCGACGTAGACGAACTCCTGTCGGTCAGCGCCGACGGTCGCTGATCTCACCAGCTCGAGCTCGGTGTCGTCAATGCTCAGCAGCACCTCGTCCAGCAGCCGGATGTCGTCGACGAACCACCCACTGACCCCTCGCCGACGCACCTGACCGTCCGGTCCCGACAGCAGCAGTGCTGGGGCCGACACACTGGACATCAACTCGTGCACGGCGGGCTGCAGCAGGCGGAGACTGCGACGGGCGGGACTTGACATGCCACCACTCTCATGGAGATTCCGCCGCAGACAAGAATTCTAAACGTGAATACTCTCATGTCAACGAGTGCATGAGCGGTAGAAGAAGGTGATGGCCCCGGTGGTGGTGGGCGCATCCGTGATCACGGCCGGTGCATCGATTTGCTAGCGTCACAACGTCGGACGGCGAAGCACCCCCGCCCTCGACCACGGCAGCGTCGACAACCCAACTTCAGGAGCGTGCATGAGCGCCACCCCCGTCAAGGTCGCCGTCACCGGCGCAGCCGGCCAGATCGGCTACAGCCTGCTCTTCCGGATCGCGAGCGGCTCGCTGCTCGGCTCCGAAACGCCCGTGGAGCTGAGGCTGCTGGAGGTCACGCCCGCGCTGAAGGCGCTCGAAGGCGTCGTGATGGAACTCGACGACTGTGCCTTCCCCGCCTTGGCAGCTGTCCAGATCAGCGACGACGCGAACACTATCTTCGACGGCGTGAGCCTGGCGCTGCTCGTCGGAGCCCGGCCACGCACCAAGGGGATGGAGCGCGGCGACCTGCTGGAGGCCAACGGAGCAATCTTCACCGGACAGGGCAAGGCGCTCAACGACCACGCCTCCGACGACGTCCGGGTGGCGGTCACCGGCAACCCAGCCAACACCAACGCGCTGATCGCGATGAGCAACGCCCCCGACATTCCCCGCGAGCGGTTCACCGCGCTGACTCGGCTCGACCACAACCGTGCGCTCGCCCAGCTCGCGGCCAGGACCGGGGCGAGCGTCAACGACATCGCCAAGATGACGATCTGGGGCAACCACTCGGCGACGCAGTACCCCGACGTGTTCCACGCCGAGATCAACGGCAGCAACGCCGCCGAGACAGTCAACGACCAGGACTGGATCGAGAACGACTTCATCCCCACCGTGCAGAAGCGTGGCGCAGCGATCATCGAGGCACGCGGAGCATCGAGCGCCGCCAGTGCGGCAAGCGCCACCGTGGACGCAGCCCGCGACTGGCTGCAGGGCACCAAGGACGGCGACTGGACCTCGATGGCGGTCCACTCGGACGGCTCCTACGACGTGCCCGAGGGTCTCGTCTCGTCCTTCCCGGTCACCACCAAGGACGGCCGTTGGGAGATCGTGCAAGGTCTCGACATCGACGGCTTCTCCCGCCAGCGCATCGACGCCAGCACCGCCGAGCTCGCCGAGGAGCGCGACGCGGTGCGGGACCTCGGCATGCTCGGCTGACGCCCCTATCATTCGACCGACCCGCTCGTACCGCCGCCGCAATGCACCCGGCGACCGCACCCTGCGCGTTTCGATCGTTCCGCACCCGTGCTGAGAGCCGGTTGTCCACCCCTCAGACCTCGCCACGGTGATGCGGGACTGCTAACCTATGTCTCACATAGCGATGCCTAGTTGCGCCAAACGCAACAATTTGTTTTCTCTAGTTCGCCTGCTAGCCCCAGCATCGTCCGTCAGCCCTCGAACGTTCGGAGGAAGGCATCTCCATGGCAGCTCTGCCCCCTAGCGCCCGCGCCGTCGTCATCGGTGCGGGCATCGTCGGCAACAGCCTCGTCTACCATCTGGCTCGGCTCGGCTGGAGCGACATCGTGCAGATCGACAAGGGCGCACTTCCGAACCCGGGTGGCTCGACCGGCCATGCGTCCAACTTCATCTTCCCCGTGGACCACTCCCGCGAGATCACCGACCTGACCCTCGACTCCGTGAAGCAGTACATGGAGATGGGTGTCTTCACACAGTCCGGTGGCTTCGAGGTCGCGCGGACCGAGGAGCGGATGGAGGAGCTGCGCCGGCGGATGTCGTCGGCGAAGGCGTGGGGCATCGAGTCCGAGCTCGTCACCCCCGAACAGGTCGTAGAGACAGTGCCCTTCCTCGACCCGTCAGCGATCGTCGGAGCGTTCTGGACCCCGTCGGTCGGGGTCGTCGACTCGTTGCGCGCGGGCACGATCATGCGAGAGCGCGCCTTGGAGCTTGGCGCGCTGAGGGTCGTCTCGAGCGTCGAGGTCACCGGATTGGACGTCGAGGAGGGGCAGATCCGCCGGGTCCGTACGTCGGGGGGCGACGTTGAGGCCGAGACCGTCGTCATCGCGTGCGGCGTCTGGAGTCCCAAGGTTGCGAAGATGGCCGGCGCCCACATCCCGCTCACCCCGGCGGTGCACCAGATGATCAGCGTCGGCCCGGTTCCCGTCCTCGCCCAACAGGACGGCGAGATCACCTTTCCGATCGTGCGCGACATGGACACCTTCTGCTACGAGCGGCAGCACGGCGCCGACATGGAGGTCGGCTCCTACGCGCACCGGCCGATCCTGCACGACCCCGAGGACATCCCATCGATCGAACAGGCCAAGCTCTCGCCGACCGAGATGCCATTCACGGCCGAGGACTTCGACCAGCAGCTCGAGGAGGCGCTCGAGCTCATGCCCGACATCCTCGGCGACGAACAGGCCGAGATTCGCTACGCTATCAACGGCCTGCTGTCGTTGACCCCGGACGGTGCACCACTACTGGGTGAGACCCCGGAGGTCAAGGGCCTCTGGTCCGCGGCCGCGGTGTGGATCAAGGAGGGACCCGGCGTTGGTCGCGCGGTCGCGGAATGGATGACAAACGGGCTGCCCGAGATCGACCTCGCCCACTCCGACATCGCACGCTTCTACCCGCACCAGCAGACTCGCGGCCACATCAGGGCACGCACCAGCGAGGCGTTCAACAAGACCTACGGGATCGTCCACCCGGGCGAGCAATACCAGAGTGACCGCTGCCAGCGACTGGCCCCGATGCACGCCTCCCAGCAGGACATGGGGGCGGTCTTCATCGAGGCCGCCGGCTGGGAGCGCCCGCTCTGGTACGCCTGCAACGACGGACTTCTCGAGGAGTATGGCGCCGCCGTGATGCCCCGCGAGCACGAGTGGGACTCCCGCTGGTGGTCGCCGACCATCAACGCCGAGCACTTGGCCATGCGCGACCGCGCCGGCATCATCGACCTCTCGGCCTTCGCCATCTTCGACGTCGTCGGGCCTGACGCCACCGATGCCGTCCAGTCGATTGTGGTCGCTCAGGCCGATGTGGCGCTCGGTCGCGTCATCTACACGCCGGTGCTCGACGGCCGCGGCGGCTTCCGGTCCGACATCACGGTGATGCGGCTGGCGCACGACCGGTTTCGGGTCGTGACCGGTGGCGCCCACGGCATGGTCGACCGTAAGTGGTTCGCCGACCGGATGCCGAAGGACGGCACCGCCTCCGTCGTCGACCTCACGTCGGCGTACACGACCATCGGGCTCTGGGGGCCAAGGGCACGCGACATCCTCGGCGAGCTGACCCGAGACGACATCAGCCACGAGGGCTTCGGCTTCGGATCCTGCCGAGACATCGAGGTCGACTCGATGTCGGTTCTCGCGTCGCGGATCTCGTATGTCGGCGAGCTGGGTTGGGAGCTGCATGCTCCGATCGAGCAGGGCGCACGACTGTGGAGCCTGCTCCACGAGGCGGGTGCCACCCACGGTGCCGTCCCGGTCGGCATCGGCGTCTACGGCACCACAGGTCGGATCGAGAAGAGCTATCGCGCGTTCGGCTTCGAGCTCGATGCCGAGCGCAGCATCGTCGAGGCCGGAATGCCGCGGCCGAAGGTGAAGTCGGTCGACTTCGTCGGGCGCGAGGCCTACCTCAAACAGCGAGCCGAGGACCCCAAGGCGGTGCTCTGCACCATGGCCGTGGATGACCACACCTCCGCAACCGGGGTGAAACGCTACATGCTCGGCGGCGAACCCATCCTGACCTCCGACGGGGGCGTGCTGACAGACGACCACGGTCATCGGCCCTACGTCACGACCGCCGGCTCCGCGCCCTCGCTCGGCAAGCACCTGCTGATGGCCTACCTCCCGCCCTCGGAGGCCGTGGTCGGCAACGAGCTGTCGGTCTCCTACATGGAGGAGCGGTATCCCGTCACCGTGGCTGCGGCGGACGCGACACCGGTGTTCGATCCCGACAACGACCGGATCCGGGGGTAGCCGCGATGGTCAACGTCTTGGTGTGCATCAAACGTGTCCCGGAGACGTCAGGTCAGATCCTGCTTTCCGACGATGCCCAGTCGATCGACGCGCGGCACGTCGGATACACGCTCAGCAGCCACGAGGAGTGCGCGGTCGAGCTGGCCATCCAGATCGCCAAGGCGACCGACGGAGAGTCGACCGTGCTCACCGTAGGGTCGCAGGACGCAGTCGAGCAGGTGCGCAACGTGTTGGCTGTCGGCTGCTCGGCCGCTGTGCTGGTCGAGGCCGACCCGGCGGCGTACGGTCCCGCCGATGTCGCACAGGCCATCGCCCAGGTGGTGCGAGCGCGTGAGGCGGCCGATACGTCGTACGACGTCATCCTGGTCGGCAACGACGCGGCCGACACCGGCGACTTCCAAGTCGGCGTCCGGCTCGCCTACGCTCTCGGTCGACCGGTGCTCACTGGGATCTCGACTGTCGAGATGTCCGGCGACACCGCGATCGCCAAGGGCAAGGGTCCCGAGGGCACCGAGGTCTTCGAGATCCCGCTACCAGTGGTGATCGCCATCCAGGAAGGCGGCATCGAGCCGCGTTACCCCTCGATTCCTGGCCGCATGAAAGCCAAGCGCATCCCGATCGACACCGTGAGCTCGCCGATCGAGCCAGCGGGCACGGGGCGAGTACGGCTCGAGCTTCCACCGGCCCAACCGAGCGTGGTCGAAGTGTTGGGTGAGGGACCAGAGGCCGCGCCTGCGGTCGTCGAATTGTTGTACAGGCTGGGGGTGGTGACGAAATGAGCTCGGCAGTCCTCGTCCTGGTGGAGACCGACGCGCACCGGGTCACCGAGACGTCGCTCGAGACGCTGACGTTCGCCCGTGACCTCGTGAAGCGTCGCGACGGCGCCCAGTCGCATGCCTTGCTGGTAGGGCCGGTGGACGCAGACCTGCGCGCCACCGCGCTTTCCCAGCTCGCCGACCAGGGCGTAGACGTCGTCCACGTTGCGCAGCACGACGGGTTGTCCGCCTACTCCGCAGCCAGTTGGGCCACTGCAGTGGTCGCAGCGGCGGCCGCTTCCTCTGCAGCCGTCGTGCTCGCTCCGGGCACTCCGCGCGGCAGCGAGATCATGGCGCATGTCGCCGCCCGGCTCGACACGGCGATGGCGGCCAACGTTGTGGCCGTCGGCGAGGTCGACCCGCTGGTCGTGTCCCGACAGGTGATGGGCGGCGCCGTGCTCGAGCTGATGCGGTTGACGGGCCGGCCCGCCGTCCTGACTGTTGCGGGGCACGCTGTCGAGCCGGCGAGCGCCGACCACTCGACACAGCCGGAGGTGAACGACCTGCAGATGGACCTGCTCGAAACCGACCTGCTGGGTCGCGTCGTCCGCGTCGAGGCCATCGAGCTCGATGACACAGCGGCCCTCACCGGAGCTCGCGTGGTCATCGGTGCCGGTCGCGGCGCGGGGAGCGCCAACGGCTTCGACGGCCTGCTGGAGCTGACCAGGCTGCTCGGCGGGGCCCTCGGGGTCTCGCGGGTGGTCACGGGTCTGGGCTGGCGCCCCCACCACGAGCAGGTGGGACAGACCGGCACCCGGATCACCCCCGACATCTACATCGCCTGCGGCATCAGCGGGGCGATCCAGCACTGGGCGGGATGCCAGGGGGCGAAGACGATCCTGGCCATCAACACTGACCGGGACGCGCCGATGGTGACCCGAGCGCACTACGCCGTGATCGGGGACCTGCACGAGATCGTCCCTGCGGTCAACGAGGAGCTGCAGCGACGAATGGGTTGAACCGACCCGCCAAGGCCGTCCGCTGCGACGGGTGAGGGCGCACGACCGGTGGTCGTGCGCCCTCACCACGTCGAGTAGTGGACGCTGGCTACTGCCCGAGCCAGGCGTTGACCTTGTCGGGGTTCTCCTCGACCCACTTCTGCGCCGCGTCGTCAGGGTCCATCTGGTCTTCGGCGATCATCTTGGCGACCTCGTTCTGATCATCGTTCGTCCACTGGAAGTTCTTCACCAAGTCGTAGCCGGGTGAGCCAGACTCGGCGAAGTCCGTTGCCACGATCTTGTCCAACGTGTAGACCGGGTAGTCGCACGCAACCTTCTCCGGGTCGGCGTCACAGCCCTCGGTGTACTTCGGGAGCTCGACCTTCTCGAGCGGCACCTCGGACAGGAACCACTGCGGCGCATAGAAGTAGCCAAGCATCGGCGTCTTGTTCTCCTCCGCGTTGCGGAAGCCCTCGATCAGAGCGTTCTCGCTGCCCGCGAAGACGACCTTGTAGTTCAGGTCGAGGTTCTTGACCAGCGCCTCGTCGTTCGTCACGAACCCGGGGTCACCGTCGAACAAAGTGCCCTTGTCGCCGGACTCCGGTGTCTTGAAGAGATCGGCGTACTTGTTCAGGTTCTTCCAGTCGAGAATGTCCGGGTACTTCTCGACCATCCACGGCGGGACGTACCAGCCGATGATGCCTTCGTTGCCGTTGGGCCCGGCGCTCATCGCCGACCCGTCGCCACCTGGGGACTTGAAGTACTTCTTCTGCAACTCGGGATGCCCCCAGTTCTCGATGACGACGTCGACCTCGTCCTCTGCGAATCCCTGCCAGGACACCTGCTCGTCGAGGTCCTTGTAGTCGACCGTGCAGCCGAGCTTGGACTCGGCGATGTAGCCGACGACATGGGCGCTGGCCTCGTAGCCGACCCAGGGGTTGATCGCCATGTTGATCGTCCCGCAGTCCTCGCCCCCGGCGGCTGTCTCGTTCTTGATGTCGCCGCCGCCGCACGCGCTCACGGCGAGCACGGACGACACGGCAACAACCGCGAGCACTGCTCGCGAGCGGGTGACTCTCATTTTTCCTCCTTGGGGACGGCCCACACCGTCACGAACTGCTTGACAACAACGGAAATCTCTTTCTGGTGGTGTTCTTGGCCCTGGCCCCGGCAGGTGCGGCCGAGGACGAACGCCGGGCGCTATAGGTGGTGATCCGGTCGAGCATGATGCCGATCAAGACGATCGACACGCCGGCGGCCAAGCCCTTGCCGGCGAACTCGGACTGACGGAATCCGTAGACGATGTCGAACCCGAGGGCGCCTGCCCCCACCATGCCTCCGATCACAACCATCGACAAGACGTAGAGGAGACCCTGGTTCGCGGCGAGCAGTAGCGCGCCGCGAGCCATCGGCAGCTGCACCTTCCAGATCATCTGCAGGCGGCTCGTTCCGGCAGCCTCGGCGGCCTCGACCGTGGTGGCGGAGACTCCACGCACCCCGTCGGCGATCAGCTTGATTGCGACCGGTGCGGCGTAGATGACTCCGGCCACCATGGCAGTGAACCGGTTCGCGCCGAACAGAACCAGCACAGGGATCAGGTACACGAATGGCGGCAGCGTTTGGGCGGCGTCGAGGAAAGGTCTGACGGCGCGATCGACATTCTTGCTGCGACCCATCCAGACACCGACGACGATTCCGAGGAGCATCACGACCACCGTCGCCACCAGGACCGCGGTGAGCGTGATCATCGCGTTGTTCCACAGGTCCAGGAAGTACAGGCCCGTGAGACAGATGACTGCCGCCCCGAGCGCCCGGTTGCCCCCAGCGATCCAGGCGATCGCACAGATCGCCGCGCCGGCAACGAACCAGGGCGACCCGGCAATCAGGTCTTGCACAGGGTTGAGGAATGACAGCGTGAACCGCTCCTGGATGCTCGTTGTCACGCTGGAGAAGTCCGCGCGCAGCCAGCCGGAGAAGTCGTCGACCCGCAGCTGGATCCAGGTGCCGATGTCGAGGCCGGCGGGGAACTCGTTGGCCCAGCTGTAGCCGTTGGACAGGTAGACCGCGACCGCCGCGACAGCAGCGCCGACACCCAGCACCACCCACCGCTGGCGCCCTCTGTCGCGTCCGGAGCGAGCAGCCGTTTCGGCCCGGATGCTCGCCGCCGTCGTCGTGCGGTCGAGCATGATCGCCATGATGACGATGGCGAGGCCGGCGACGAACGCCTTGCCGAGCTGGCCTCGGCGGAGGCCCTCGAGCACCGGTTGCCCAAGACCGGGTCCGTCGACGTAAGCCGCGATGGTGGCCATCGACAACGCCGCCATCGTGGTCTGGTTGACGCCGACGATGATCGTGCGTTTGGCCATCGGCAGCTCGACGTTGCGCAGCCGCTGCCAGCGGCTCTGGCCGAGCGAGTCGGTGGCCTCGATCGTGGTCGACGAGACGGCACGGATCGCATACGCCGTCACCCGCACCGCGGGCGGCATCGCGTAGACGAGGGTCACGAGGGCCGCTACCGCTGGACCGATGCCGAACAGGATGCTGAACGGCAACAGGTAGACGAACGACGGCATCGTTTGCATCACGTCGAGGATCGGGGTCACGATCGCAGAGACCACCTTGCTGTGTCCCATCCAGATTCCGATCGGGATGCCGAGCAGCAGCGCGACTGCCACCGCAACGCTCGTGACGATCAGCAGGTCCATCGCGTCGGGGTAGTAGCCGAGCATCCCGAAGAGCAGGAAGCTCGCAGCCACGATCAGTACCGGACGCCAGCCGGCGACAGCGTAGGTCGCCAGGCTCGCCAGGGCCAGCGCGCCGAGCCAGCCGACTTGTGGAAGGGGTCGCGGGAACTCCGGAACGGTGAAGAGATGCTGGAAGAACAACAACGTTGCATCCATGGCGTCCGCGAGAGCGGCGAGTGCGGCGGTGACGACATTGTTGGCTTCCTCGATCGACGTCGTCAGGCGCAGGAACCAGCCGTGGATGTCCGTGCGGTCCGACGCCTGGATTGCCAGGGTGGAGTCACCGCGCGTGAAGGTCCAGACCAGCACCCAGATGACGATGACGGCGAGGAGGGAGACCAGACGCCACCGAGATCGCAGCGTCGCGACCAGCCCAGTGTCGAGGGTCCTGGCGCTCCTGGTGGCGACGGAGCTCACGCCCGCACGCTTTCCTCGGCGACGACGATCCGCAAGATGGCGTCGTCGTCGACGATGCCGACGAGCTTTCCGTCATCGACCACGCGGACGACGTGGTCCGAGGCCAAGGCAGCGCGGGCCGCCTGCCGGACGATCGTGTCGGACGACATCACCAGGCCCTCACTGGAGTCATCCGGGCGAGGGTCGCGCATCACGTAGCGCAGGGTCAGCACGTGCGAGCGGGGTACGTCGCTCACGAAGTCACGCACGTAGTCGTCAGCCGGGCTGGCGACGACCTCTGCCGGCGTACCGATCTGAACGACCTCGCCGTCACGCATGATCAGGATGCGGTCGCCTAGCTTCAAGGCCTCTTGGAGATCGTGGGTGATGAAGACCATCGTCTTCTGCAGGTCCTCCTGGAGGCGGATCACCTCGTTTTGCATGTCGCGGCGGATGAGGGGGTCGAGCGCCGAGAACGGCTCGTCGAAGAGCAGCAACGCCGGGTCGCCGGCCAGAGCTCGGGCCAGTCCGACGCGCTGCTGCATGCCGCCCGAGAGCTGGTCGGGATAGGAGTGCTCGTTGCCCTCGAGCCCGACCAGATCCACGATCTCGGCGGCTCTCTTGCGGCGTTCGGCCTTTCCTACACCGCGAATCTCGAGTCCGTAGGCGACGTTGTCGATCACCTGCCGGTGCGGCAGCAGACCGAAGTGTTGGAACACCATTGCCACGTGGTTGCGTCGCAGGTCGCGCAGTGTGGACTCGGAGGCGCCGACCACGTCAGTGCCGTTGATGGTGACCGTGCCCGCGGTCGGCTCGATCAGCCGGGTAAGGCACCGGACCAGCGTGGACTTACCTGAGCCGGACAGCCCCATCACGACGAATACCTCACCCGCGGCGACCTCGAAGGAGATGTCCTTGACCGCAGCGACACAGCCGGTCTCTTTCAGCATCTCGTGGCGGGGCAGGTCGGCGTCCGGGCTTCCGATGATCTTGTCGGCCTTGGGCCCGAACACCTTCCAAAGCCGATCGACCGCCAGGGCGGCCGGCTGTTCGGCGTTGGCCTGCGGCGGGGTGACGGTCGCGGTGTCGGTCATGACGTGACTTCGCTTTCGGTGGTGGACCGTGTCGAGGCATGCAGCGGCATCTCGTCGCGGTAGCGGTAGTACGGCACATCCTCGGCGACAAGTGGGGGGTTGTCGAGGATCAGGTCCGCGGCCTTCTCTGCCACCATCATGATCGGGGCGTAGATGTTGCCGTTGGTGATTGACGGCATCACCGAGGCGTCGACGACGCGGAGCCCCTCGACGCCGTGGACACGCATCGACTGCGGGTCGACGACCGACATCTCGTCGACACCCATCTTGGCGGTGGAGCAGGGATGCAAGGCCGTCTCGGCGTCCGTCGCCACCCAGGCGAGGATCTCGTCGTCGGTCTGCACGCTTGGTCCGGGCGAGAGCTCGCCGCCGTCGTAGGGCTCGAAGGCCGGCTGGTTGAGGATCGTGCGGGCGACGCGGACCGCCTCGACCCACTCCTTGCGGTCGGTGCGGGTCGAGAGGTAGTTGAACCGTAGCGCCGGGTGCCGCTTGGGATTGGTGTCGGTGATCTTCACGGACCCGCGCGTGTCGGCGTACATCGGACCGACGTGCACCTGGTAGCCGTGGCCCTTCGTCGGCGCGGAGCCGTCGTACCTGATCGCGAGCGGAAGAAAGTGGAACATCAGGTTGGGGTAGTCGACCTCGTCGTTGCTTCGGCAGAACCCCCCACCCTCGAAGTGGTTGGTGGCCCCGAGGCCCTTGCGGAAGAACAGCCAGTCGAAGGCGATCTTGGGGCGAGCGCGCCAGCGCAGCCCGGGTGCGATCGACACCGGCTTCTTTGAGGCGTGCTGAACGTAGACCTCAAGGTGGTCCTGGAGGTTCTCCCCGACGCCCGGGAGGTGCTGGACGATGCCGATGCCGAGGCGACCCAGCTCGTCGGCATTGCCGACTCCAGACAACTGAAGCAGCTGTGGGGAGTTAATGGCACCGCCGCACAAGATGACCTCGTGGGCCTCGACGGCGCGGTGCAGCCGGCCGCCCTTCAGGTAGTCGACTCCGACGGCGCGACGGCCCTCGAAACGGACCTTGGTGGTGAGGGCGAGCGTCTCCACGCTGAGGTTCGGGCGGTCCATCACCGGGTGCAGGTAGGCGCGTGCCGCCGACAACCTGCGACCCCGATGCACGTTGCGGTCGAAACGAGCAAAGCCTTCCTGACGATAGCCGTTGACGTCGTCGGTCAGGGGATAGCCGGCTTGCTGAGCCGCTTCGAAAAAGGCCGAAAACAACGGGTTGGCGGCGGGACCGCGTTCAAGCACAAGAGGACCCTGGCCGCCGCGCCACTTGTCGGCGCCGGCCAGACAGGTCTCCATCCTCTTGAAGTACGGCAGACAGTGCAGATAGTCCCAGCCCGCCATGCCCGGCTCGGCTGCCCATCGCTCGAAGTCCAACGGGTTTCCCCGCTGGAAGATCATGCCGTTGATGCTGCTGGACCCGCCGAGCAGCTTGCCGCGCGCATGGAAGACACGCCGCCCACCCATGAACGGCTCGGGCTCGGACTCGTACTTCCAGTCGTAGAAGCGGTTCTCGATGGGGATCGGCAAGGCCGCTGGCATGTGGACGAGCGGGTCGAGGCGAAAATCGGAGTGGCCCGCCTCGAGCACCAGCACGAACATCGACGCGTCGGCGCTGAGACGGTTAGCCAACGCGCAGCCTGCGGAACCACCACCGACGATGACGAAGTCCCAGGGCCGCTCCCTGCCGGGCCGCATCAGCCGTCCCCGAACCAGCGCTGGACCTCAGGTCGCACGTTGTGCCAGATGTGCTTGGTCTCGCGGTACTCGTCGAGGCCCGCCACCCCCAGCTCACGGCCGACGCCGGACTGTTTGTAGCCGCCCCACTCGGCCTGGGGTACGTAGGGGTGGTAGTCATTGATCCAGACCGTGCCCATGCGCAGCCGGCTCGCCACCCGCTCCGCACGGCCGGCGTTGCTCGTCCAGACGGCGCCGGCGAGGCCGAAGATGGTGTCGTTGGCGATGCGAACGGCATCGTCTTCGTCCACGAAAGTCTCGACCGTGAGCACCGGCCCGAAGGACTCGTTCTGCACGACGCTCATTGAGGACGTGCAGCCATCGAGGATCGTGGGGAGATAGTAGAAGCCCACGCTCAACGCCGGGTCGTCTGGGCGCGACCCACCGCAGCGAACCCGCGCGCCCTCGCCGCGGCCCGCCTCGACGTACGCCTCGACCTTGGCGCGGTGCTCGGCGGAGATGAGCGGGCCTGTCTCGGCCTTGTCGTCGAACGGCCCTCCGAGCCGGATGCGCTCAGCGCGGACGACGAGCTCGTCGACGAACTTGTCCTTGACCGAACCCTCGATCAGGAGCCGGGCGCCGGCGGAGCAGACCTGGCCGGAGTGCAGGAATATCGCAGTCAGCGCGAAGTCGAGGGCAACCTCGAGATCGGCGTCCGCGAAGACGATGTTGGGATTCTTACCGCCGAGCTCGAGGGCCACCTTCTTCACCGTCGGCGCGACGGCGGCCATCAGCTGGCGCCCGGTGCCCAGCCCACCGGTGAACGAGACCAGATCGACGCCCGGATGGGTCGTCAGCAGGGCACCCGCCTGTGGGCCGGCTCCCAGCACGAGGTTGCCGACGCCTGCAGGCAGGCCCGCCTCGATGAGATAGCGCATCAACAAGATGGCTGTCGAGGGTGTCAGCTCGCTCGGCTTGAGGACGAACGTGTTGCCGGCAGCCAGGCAGGGCGCCACCTTCCACGACGTCTGCAGGAGGGGGTAGTTCCAGGGCGTGATGAGCGCGCAGACGCCGATCGGCTCGTGCACGACGCGGCTGCGTACGTCGGGGCGGCCGGTATCGACGACGCGCCCGGCGGTCCCCGCCGCGGCGCCCGCATAAAAGCGGAAGACGGCCACGACGTCGTCGACGTCGTACTCGCTTTCGACCAGGCGCTTGCCGGTGTCGAGCGACTCGGCTCTGGCCACGTCACTCTTGTGGCTGGCGAGCAGGTCGGCGACCCGGTGGAGAAGGGCACAGCGGTCGTGGACCGAACCGCTGGGCCAGCTCGACTCGTCGAAGGCTCGTCGGGCGGCGAGGATCGCGTCCAGCGTGTCATCGGGTCCGGCCTCGTCGACGGTGACGGTCAGCGAGCCGTCGGCAGGGCAGCGGATATCGCGCTGGCCACCGGCCAGCGCGGCCCGCCAGGCACCGTCGATGTAGAGCTCGGGCACATCATCTCCGCTGGGGGTAGATCCGCAGGATTGTTGCGGATGATGCAACTATTTCTGCTGGACGCAACAAGACAACCAGGGTCGCTGCAGCACCGTCAAGCACTGGTACGCGTTCGTGACCCCGCGAGCAGGACTTTCGGCCTCATCCACGCCAGCCCAGTCGTCCCGAAACCTCGTCCGCCGCCGACATCACGTCGTCGGCAAGCAGGGGCACTCGCCGCGCGTCGAGCCGGAACGTCGGGCCGGAGATGCTCATCGACGCCGTCACCTCCCCGTGGCTGTTGCGCACCGGCGCGGCCACCGCCGTGAGGCCGATCTCGAGCTCATCAATGGCAATGGCATACCCGCGGTCGCGCACCTCGGCCAGCTCTCGCGCGAGCGCGTCGGTCGTGGTGATCGTATGGACGGTGAAGGATCTGAGGTTGCCAGTGTGGGTCGCCACGTCGGTCTGGTCGAGGCCGCTCAGCAGCACCTTGCCGTTCGACGTCGCGTGCAACGGGATCCGCTGTCCTACCCAGTTGTGCGGTTGCAGCGCCGACGACCCTGCCACCTGGTCCATGTAGAGCGCGGCACCGTCGGAGAGGACCGCTATGTTGACCGTCTCGCCCGTCCGCTTGGCCAGCAGCCGGGTGACCGCTCTGCTCTCCTGAACCAGGTCGAGCCGCGACGTCGTCGCACCCGCGAGGCGGAGGATGCCGGTGCCGAGCCGATACTTGCCGCGCCCGACATTCTGCTCCACGAGTCGGCGCCGTTCCAGCGCCGCCACCAACCGGAAGGCCGTCGACTTGTGGACCCCCAGCTCCCTCGCCAGGTCGGTGACACCCACCTCACCTGAGCGAGCCAGGATCTCCAGGATCGTGACCGCCCGGTCGACCGACTGGACCGTACTGCTCCCGGCCGCAGCCGACGAGATGGTGGAAGGAGAGGCGATGTTGCTCATGGCGAGACACTAGTGCATGAATAGCGACAGTGCGCCGAGCCACCGGTCATACTTTCGCCATGGCTGCCACTCACTCGCACGACTTCGTCCTCACCTTGCGCTGTCCAGACCGACCAGGGATCGTGCACGCCGTCTCCGGCTTTCTCGTCGAGCAGACGGGCAACATCAGCCAGAGTCAACAGTACGGTGACGTCGAGACCGGGAGCTTCTTCCTGCGCGTCCAGTTCGAGGTGCTCGGCGAGCAGGTGACGGTCGAGCAGCTGCGGGGACGCTTCGCCCCCGTCGCCGAGAGCTTCTCGATGACGTGGGAGATGTGGGACGCTGGCGCTCGCTACACCACCTTGATCATGGTGTCGCGCTTCGGCCACTGCCTTAACGACCTGCTCTTTCGCTGGAGCAGCGGAGCCCTGCAGATCGACATCCCCGCCATCGTGTCGAACCACCGTGACTTCGAGCGGTTGGCCGCGTCGTACGACATCCCGTTCCACCACATCCCGGTGACGCCGGACAACAAGCCCGCCGCCGAGCAGCAGCTGCTCGAGCTGGTCGACGGGCTCGACGTGCACCTGGTCGTGCTGGCGCGCTATATGCAGGTGTTGTCGGACGATACCTGCCGGGCGCTCTCGGGTAAGGCGATCAACATCCACCACTCGTTCCTGCCCAGCTTCAAGGGCGCTCGGCCGTACCATCAGGCGCACCAGCGGGGTGTGAAGCTGATCGGCGCGACCGCGCACTACGTGACCTCCGACCTCGACGAAGGTCCGATCGTCGAGCAGGACGTCGCGCGCGTCGACCATAGCTTCACCCCTGACCAGCTTGTGGCGGCCGGCCGAGATGTCGAGAGCCAGGTCCTCTCGCGGGCCGTCCGATGGCATGGCGAGACCCGGGTCATGCTCAACGGCACCAAGACGGTCGTCTTCCGTTGACCCGCCACCTTCTTAGCGTTGACCCGCCACCTTCTTGGGTTGACCCGCCACCTTCTTGGCGTTGACCCGTCAAGTTGTCGGCGTAACGCCGACCCGTCCCGCTTCACTGACATTGGCCGGCCTACCGGCATCCCTCGCCGTGGTTGATGGGACCCCTGTGGATAACAGCCCCGCGCGTGGCGCGATCTCGGGCAGGGTCCTCTGATGATGCTCGCGACTCAGATTCCTGACGGCCCATTCACCTGGTCGATGATCCGAGACTCCGGCGTGGCTCGTGAGCAGTTGACCGCCTGGGTCACCAATCGCCAGGTACGACGCATCCTTCAGGGCGTATACGTCCGGAGCGACGCTCCCGACGACCCTCGTGCCCGCGCCCGTGCCGCTGCGCTCGTGATGAGACCGTTCGCCGTTGTGTGCGACCGTTCCGCGGCGTGGATTCATGGCGTCGACACGTTCGAGTTTCGCGAGCTTGAGATCTTGCCGCCGCTTGAGACATGGGTCTTGCGCAACCACTCCCGAATCCGTCGGAGGGCTTGCGCAGGCGGACAACGCGACCTTGCCGGCGGTGACATCATGACGATCGGTGAGATACGGCTCACCACGCCATTGCGAACCGCACTGGACTTGGGATGCCGGTTGAGCCGTCGCGAGGCCCTGGCTGCACTCGATGGATTCAGGCGCGTTCATGGCCTCACCCATAAGGACTTCGAGCGAGAGCTACCTCGGTATCGCCGCCGTCGCGGCGTGGTCCAGCTCCGGCAGCTGATCCCGTTGGCGGACGGGCGCTCAGAGTCCCCAGGGGAGTCGTGGACCCGGCTGTGCATCGTCGATGACGGGCTCCCCTGCCCCACCCCCCAGTACTGGTTGGTTCACCGAGGAGTGCCGATCTTCCGGCTCGACCTGGCGTACCCGGCATGCAGGGTGGCGATCGAATACGACGGCTCGGAGTTTCACGACTCCGTCGACCAGCGGGAGCATGACGCTAAGCGCCGCGAGTGGCTGAGACGACACGGGTGGACGGTCATTGTGGTACGTAAAGACTCTTTCACGGGTGACGTACTGGCGGCGTGGTTAATCGAGCTCCGCCGCGCGCTGTCTGCTCGCGGCCGTGTCGCCCGGTGACCGTGGCCAACACCAAACGAACTGGCGGGTCAACAACAACGAACTGGCGGGTCAACAACAACGAATTGGCGGGTCAACACCAACGAACTGGCGGGTCAACGGAAAGGGTCAGTCGCCGAGCTCGGCGCGGCGACGGGAGACGTACTCCGCCAGCTCGGTCCGGATCGCGTCGTCGAGCGGTGGCGGCTCGAAGGCCTCGAGCTTGGCGCGGTAGATCTTCGTCGCCCGGGCCGCCGTATCGAGGCTGCCACCGCGCATCCACCGCTCGTAGTTGTCGGACGAGGACAGGAACGGCCGGTAGAAGCAGGTCCGGAAACGTTCCATCGTGTGCATCGCGCCCAGGAAGTGACCCCCGTGGCCGACCTCCACATGGGCGTCGAACGCCAGCGTCGCCTCATCGATCTCTAGCGGCGTGAACTCGACCTGCAACATCTCCAGCAGCTGTACGTCGACGATGAACTTCTCGAAGCCCGCGACCAAGCCGCCCTCGAGCCAGCCGGCCGCGTGCATCACCCAGTTTGCCCCCGCCAAGAATGTCGGGAGCAACGTCATCACCGCCTCATATCCGGCCTGCGCGTCAGAGACCTGGCTCGACGTCAGTCCCCCACCGGAGCGGAACGGCAGTCCGAAGTGGCGCGCGATCTGGCCGGTGCAGAACAGGCCGATCGCCGACTCAGGGGTGCCGAACGTCGGCGAGCCCGACTGCATGTCGATGTTGGACAGGAACGAGCCGAAGATGACGGGCGCGCCTGGCCGGATGAGCTGCGCCAGAGCGATGCCCGACAGGGCCTCGGCGATCTGCTGCACGAGCGCTGCTGGGATCGTCACCGGCGACATCGCGCCCATCAAGATGAACGGCGTCATGACGACGGGCTGCGCCGCACCGGCGTACTCGAAGAGCGCGTCAAGCATCCGGTCATCCCAGCGCAGCGGCGAGTTGCAGTTGATGAGCGAGATCGACACCGGGGTCTTCTCGATCACGTCGCGGCCGCCGAACAGGATCGCTCCCATCGCAATGGTGTCGGCAGCGTTGACGCCTGACACGACGTTGCCCATGTAGATCTTGTCCGTCAGCGTCTGCAGCGCAAACGTCATATCGAGGTGGCGCGAGTCGAGCGGAGTGTCGTTGGGCTCGCAGACGACCCCGCCGGCCGAGTCCATCACGTCGTAAGACTGCGCGAGCCTGGAGAAGTTGCGGAAGTCCTCCATCGTCGCGTCGCGGCGTACGTCGCCCTCCCGCACGAACGGCGGGCCGTACACCGCTCCGAACGCCATCGAGTTGCCGCCGATGTGGACCGAGTTGGCCGGGTTGCGGGCCGCCACGTCGAACTCCTTCGGGGCCTTCGCCACCTGAGCGAGCACGAACTCGGGGTCCAGGAAGACGGTGTTGTCCTCCACCCGTTGGCCGGCTTGGCGAAACAGCGCCAATGCCTGCTCCGACATGAACTCGACACCGATCTCGGTGACGATCCGCCGCCAGCCGGCGTCGAGCTTGGCCATGGCGTCCTCGGACAGCACCTCGTAGCGCGGCATCGTGTTGGTGAACATCAGGTTTTCCGACCTTTCTGCCAAGGCACGCGGCCACCACTTGGACGTCGACAGGTGCGACCGTACGACGCGCGCGCTTCCAGCATTTAATCATGATGTGGAACACAGGTTCCATATTGTGGTTTCATGGACGGGGTCACATCAGCCGACCTGACCGCATCCGTCGACGCCGAGGAGTCTGCCTCATGCCCGCCAGCGGCACCCAAGCCATCGACCGCGCCGCCGAACTGCTGTCGCGCGTGGTGCTGGCCGACGAGCCACCGTACTTCGGTGATCTGGTGCACGACAGCGGGCTCGCCAAGTCGACCGCGTCAAGACTGCTGCAGGCACTCGAGCGTCATCGCCTCGTGCACCGCGTCCCCGACGGCAGCTACGAGGCCGGTCCGCTGTTCGCTCTGTACGCCACCCGCCACGAGCCGAACGCCGAGCTGATCCGGGTCGCTCGACCCGTCCTGGAGGCGCTCAGCGAGGCCACCGGAGAGACCGTCAACCTCGCGATGGTCCGCGGCCACACCGTCGTCCAAGTGGCGCAGATCGACTCGACCTTCCTGCTCGGTACCACGAACTGGGTCGATCTGGAGGTCCCCGCACACTGCTCGGCCCTCGGCAAGGTGTTCTACGCCGAGGGTGTCATCGCCGTCCCCGACGCTGAGATGGAGCGGCGCACAGCCACCACCATCACCGACCCCGGCGCCTTCACGCGCAGCCTCGCCCAGGTCCGCGCTCAGGGGTACGCCGAGGCGCTCGGAGAGCTCGAGACCGGACTCGACGCCGTGGCGGCTCCGGTACGCGACCGAACCGGCAACGTCGTCGCCGCGCTCGGCATATCCGGGCCCAGCAGTCGGTTCGGCGCGGGGCGACGGCTCGGTGCGCTGTTGAGGTCTCACGCCGAGGAGCTGTCCGAGATCCTCGGCCACCGAAAGAGAAAGGACGGCGCCGCATGACGCCAGAAGAGCTGCTACAGACCATGTACGACGAGACACTAGTGGGAAACGCCCCCGCCGTGCTTGCCCTGACTCAGCAGGGCCTCGAACTCGGCATGACGCCGGAGACGCTGCTCTTCGACTCGCTGATCCCGTCGCTCGAGGAGGTCGGCGCCCGTTTCGAACGCGGTGACTTCTTCGTTCCCGAGATGCTGATCGCCGGCCGGGCGATGGCCGGCGCGCTCTCCCTGCTGCGCCCGTTGCTGGCCGAGACCGGCGTTCAGACGGTAGGCACGTTCGTGATGGGCACGGTCAAGGGCGACGTCCACGACATCGGCAAGAACCTCGTCAACATCATGCTCGAGGGCGCCGGTTTCCACGTCATCGACCTGGGCGTGCAGGTGCCTCCGGAGAAGTTCGTGGAAGCCATCAACGAGCATCAGCCTGACATCGTCGGCTTCTCCGCGTTCCTCACCACGACGATGCCGATGTTCAAGGCGAACATCAACGCGCTCGAGAAGGCCGGCATCCGAGACTCGGTCGTCGTGATGGTGGGCGGAGCCCCGGTCACGCAGGAGTACGCCGACGCGGTGGGTGCCGACGCCTACGCTCCCGATGCATCGCAGACGGTGAAGAAAGCCAAGGAGCTCGTCAAGCTCAAGCGCGCGAGGGTGACCGCCTGACCACATCCTCGTCCCATCTCTCCCCCCGAGTGCCCACCCCTGCCGCTGAGGAAACCGCGCATGCACACTGTCTTGAGCTCCGCCACCAAGGACGTCACCATCGGTCACGACCAGCCGTTCTGCGTCATCGGCGAGCGGATCAACCCGACTGGAAGACGGATCTTCCAAGAACAGCTGCGAGCCGGCGACCTGTCCGCGATCGAGCGCGATGTTGCGGCGCAGGTGGCCCAGGGCGCGATGGTGCTCGACGTCAACATGGGCGTACCGCTCACCGACGAGCCGGCGCTGTTGAAGAAGGCGATCACACTGATCCAGAGCCTCACGGACCTGCCCATCTGCATCGACTCATCGGTGGTCGAGGCGCTGGAGGCGGGACTGAGCGTCTACGAGGGGCGGGCGCTAGTCAACTCGATCACCGCCGAGGACGACCGGATGGCCGAGATCCTCCCGCTGGTGAAGCGGTATCACGCGGCCGTCATCGCGCTGCCCAACGACCACGACGAGATCCCGATGGAGGCAGACAAGCGTCTGCTCCTGACGAGGAAGATCCTCGACACCGCTGTCGACCGTTACGGACTCGCGGTCGAGGACATCGTGATCGACCCGTTGGCGATGCCGATCGGCGCCGATCCCACCATCGTCAACGTCGCCTACGAGACCATTCACCGGATCCGCGACGAGTTCGGCGTCAACATGACGCTGGGCGCATCCAACGTGTCCTTCGGCATGCCGGGGCGGCATGCGATCGGCGCGGCCTTCCTCCCGATGGCGATGACCGTGGGGTTGACGAGCGCCATCATGGACGCGCGCACACCCCAGCTGATCGAGGCGGTCAAAGCCGCCGACCTGCTGCTCGGTCACGACGAGTGGGGCATGAGCTGGATCGCAGCCCACCGGGCCAAGCTGGCGACCGCGCAGGCCGCCGACACGGCCGCCGCCGGTGAGGTCTCCCAGGAGCCGAGCTTGGGCAAGGCCGCGACCAGGTGAGCATGGGTGACGACACCCCGCGGCTGCACCCCGACGAGCTGAGGCGCGAGGGCCTGATCGTCCGGCCGGCAGGCCGCGACGACGGCAGCAGCGCGGTGCACGACGGGACGGGCCGCATCCGCCTGCGCTTCCAGCCCTCCGACCGCGAGGTCAGGGTGCCGCCCGGTGTCAGCGTCTTCGACGCGGCCAGCTGGAACGGCATCGCGATCGACTCGACCTGCGGAGGTCACGGCACCTGCAAGAAGTGCAAGGTGCAGATCGTCGACGGCTCGGTCCCCGTCCAGCGGCTCGACATACGCAGCTTCACCGGCGAACAGCTGCAGAACGGGTGGCGGTTGGCCTGCCTGACCCAGGCGACTCGGGACCTCACCATCGACGTTCCTCCGATGCTCACCCGGCCGAAGGCCGCGACGGTCGGGGTGGGACGGCAGGTGATCTTGCGGCCGGCCATTCAGAAGCGCTATGTCGAGCTGACCGAGCCCACCCTGTCCGACCAGACCACCGACCTGGCCCGGCTGTTGGCCGCGATCGAGGACCTCGAGCTGCGCGTCGACCTGCACGCCCTACGACGACTGCCGGCCGTGGCGCGGCGCAGCGACTTCAAGCTGACCGCCGTCATCGTCGACGACGTGCTCATCGACGTCGAGGAAGGCGACACGACCGAGCGTCGTTACGCCATCGCCTTCGACCTGGGTACGACGACGGTGGTGGCCACCCTGCTCGACACGGCAACCGGGACACCGGCAGCGGTCGCCTCCATGCTCAACAAGCAGCAGCCGTTCGGCGGTGACGTGATCACGCGGATCAGCGCGACGATGATGGACCCGAACGCGCTCGACCGCTTGCGCCGACTGGCCCACGACACGCTCGACGAGCTGACCCGCGAGGTCTGCGCCGAGGCCGGGATCGACCCGGCGGAGATCTACGAGATCGCGGTGGCGGGCAACGCCACGATGGCGGCGCTGGCGCTCGGCATCG
>JAABUS010002350.1_pt1 | contig 36132 bp, 55 predicted proteins | sample 5560161 | NCBI WGS metagenome assembly JAABUS01 (sample SAMN10711885, study PRJNA513376) | rock metagenome | isolation source: Antarctica rocks | place: Antarctica: Victoria Land, Trio Nunatak nord | collected 2016-01-04
CCATCAGCGAACTGCTCGACATCTCATAACCAACCGACCCCGAAACTGTCCGACCCCACCCCTACCATCAACAACGAGAAGGAGCCTCCGCCCGAAGGTCATTTACACCGCACGCGGGACGCGACCCAGAGGACTGTCACATCTGTCATCTGACGGATGCTGCGCCACGGGTTAAACACCTGAGGCAGTGTGGCGACCACGTCCGACAAGTCAGCCCGCCTCATCTGCGCCCTGCGCCCTGCGCTTGAGCGGGTCGCCCTCCCGACGAGCGATGACGTAGTCAGCCGGGGAGGAGGCGGCTGCCCCGCGACTGCGTTTGCTCGGCGAGAAGTGCTTCCCGATGGCCTCCAAGCCCTCCTCGAGATCCTCGCCGGTGATGGACAGGCGATCTATGCGCTCGACGAGCACAGTCACGTCGAGCCCCGACGCGACGCGGAACGGTCCGCATGAGGCCCGCCACTCAGGTCGAGCCATGACGCCGGTGAGGCTGGCCACGGCGGCCTCGCGCACCTCGCTCTCGTCGATCTCGAGGGCCAGGGCCAGTGCCTGGATGACGCTGCGCCTGGGCAGCTGTCGCAGGTGGACGGGGTTCATGTAGCGGTGCAGCGTTGCGTGAGTCACACCGCGAGCCTCCACTTGCTTCGCGTCCCAGCCCCTGACGCGCATCCGTTCGACGATGAGCGCCTGCAACGGGGACATGCCCCGAACCTTGGTGACCTGCTTCTTCATCGCAACTCCCCCCCGACACGCCACCGTTACCGAAGGACGTTACCGGTCCAGTCGCTAGACACAACCCCAGCCGACACTGAGAGCCCTGCCCCTGACCTGCGTGGATGCCGGACCTGCGGAACTACAACCGTGCAACTACTTGACGTGGCCGTGTCCGGTAACGATGCTGTTGGTCGAGTCGCTTGACTTGACGCCGGTTACTAGGCACGATGAGGGAAGTCCAAGGATGACGCGCCTGTCTCAACACGTCCGCTCGATGAAGGGCCGCTACGTGGAGATCATCTCGGCAGAACGACTGGCTCTGCTGATGCGGGAGAAGGGCATCGGCCCAGTCCGCCTCGCCCGCTACTGCGAGCACACCAGCCACTCGTACATCAGCCGCATGGCCGCAGGGCGCCCTGGTGCAAGGACCGTCACCGTCAAGACTGCAGAGCGCATCTCGGAGCTGCTTGGTGTCCCCGTCGGGCTGCTGTTTGTGGTCAAGGAAGTCAAGTCAGCGGACTCGACCCACAAGATCCCAGCATGACCGCCCGCCCGATCGAGCCCGCCGCCCTGTCGGTCCCGCAGGCCGCCCAGTACCTGGGGATCTCAAGATCGCAGATGTACCGCCTGTCCGCTGAGTGCGGCGCCGGCTCTTCCGGCCTGCCCGTGGTGCACATCGGCGGGCGCCGGCTGTTCCGGCGCACCGACCTGGACCGCTACCTCTCCGCGCACGTCGTACGGCCCGGCCGGAGGACAGCGTGAGCACCGACGTCCTGCTCTCCGACATCGCCCGCGGCCTGCCCCCGGACAGCACCCCGGGCGTGCGCATCGCCGACGTGATCGTCGCCGACCGGGCCCGCAAGGACTACGGCGACCTGACCAGCCTCACCGAGTCGATCGGCCAGCACGGGCTGCTGCAGCCCATCGGCGTGCTGCCCGGCAACCGGCTGCTGTTCGGCGGACGCCGCCTGGAAGCGTGCCGACGGCTCGGCTGGGAGTCGATCCCGTTCACCTGCCCGCGCACCCTGGACGACACGCTCGCTCTGCTGCAGGCCGAGCGGGACGAGAACACCTGCCGCAAGGACATGACGCCCTCCGAGCTGGTCGGTCTGGGCCGGGCGATCGAGGAGCAGGAACGGCCCAAGGCCGAGGAGCGCAAGCACGAGGGCCAGAAGATCGGGTCGGCGATCCGGGACGCCGACCTTGAGGATCCTGGGATCCGCAAGGTCGAGCGGGCTCGGATCAGGGAGACCATCGGTGCCGGCCTCGGCATCTCTGGCGCCAGCTACCAGCGGGCAAGGCGGCTCGTCGTGGCCGCCGAGACCGGAGACGCCGCGGCGGTCGCGGCGGTTGAGCGGATGGATCGCAGCGGCAAGATCACCCCGGCGTACAACGCCTGGAAGGCGCAGGCGCCGACCGTCGAGCCGACACCGGACCTGCCCGCGGCCGTCCCTTCCGGCTGGGACAGGACGCGCGAGGGCCAGCTCGCTCGTGTCGAGAAGGCCCGGGACCTCGCCGGGCGTGGCTACAGAAGCAGCCAGATCGCGTCAGCCCTCGGACTGAGCGAACAGCACACAAGGCTGATTTGCAGACGCGAAGGCATCACCATCCACGCTGACGAAGTGATCGGCCGCGCCCGCCGCATCGACGGCAACCGCGTCATCGAACAGACCGTCAGGTCCGCCGAAAGCTCAGCCGACCTGCTCCGCGCCGTCGACTACGGCGCCCTGGACCGCGCACTGCTCGGGGAATGGGTCAGCTCCCTCTCCGAGTCCCTGAAGGCCCTTCGAAGCCTCAAGACCACCTTGGAAAAGGAGCTGTCCCGTGTCCCAGAGTAACGGCAAAAACCGCGTCGAGCGAGAGGCACGCCTGCGCTGGGTGCCCATCGCACTCATGCGCGTCTCACCCGTAGCCCAGCGCGACCTCAACCAGGCCCGGGTCGACAAGATGGCAGCCGACCCCGACCTCGAACAGCTCGGGACGCCGACGGTCAACCTCCGCGACGGCAGTTGGTACATCATCGACGGCCAGCACCGCATCAAGATGTTGGAGCAGATCGGCTACGGCGACCAGCAGGTCCAGTGCTGGGCGTACGAAGGCCTGACAGAGCAGGAGGAAGCGGAGAAGTTCCTTCAGCTCAACGATGTCCTGGCCGTCAATGCGTTCTTCAGGTTCCGGGTCGGGGTCGCGTCCGGACGGCCAGCTGAGACCGACATCGAGCGGGTCGTCCGCGCGCAAGGTCTGTGTGTCTCGCGGGACAAGATCCCCGGTGCTATCGGGGCGGTCGGCACGCTCACCCGGATCTACCACCGATCTGGCGCGGCCGTACTCGCGCAGACGCTCGGGGTCATCCGCGATGCCTACGTCGATGCCGGTCTGGACGCGCCAGTCATCGACGGTATCGGCCTGCTCTGTGCCCGCTACGGCGGGGAACTCGACGTCCCGACGACGGTGCAGAAGTTGGGCAACGCGCACGGCGGTGTAAACGGCCTGCTCAACAAGGCCGAGTTCCTTCGCCGGCAGACCGGCAACTTGAAGGGCCACTGCGTCGCGGCTGCTGCCGTGGAGATCGTCAACGCGGGCCGAGGTGGCAAGAAGCTGTCTGGCTGGTGGCGTGAGGACGACCGCCGCCTTGAGTCCGTCCCCGCATGACCACCACCACGCAGGACGGCGACCAGTACAAGGTCGGCGGCCCGCCGCCGCCCATCGACGGCAGCCCGGTCTGCCCGGCAGCGCATGACTGTTACTTCTGCACGTTGGACGCCGGCCACGCCGGCCAGCACGTCGCCGGCACCTTCAGTCTCGTCCACGTCGTGTGGCCGGCATGAGCGCCCCGACGGTCCTGCCGGCGCTGGACGAGGCCCTCGTCGCGCTGGCCCGGGCGTGGGTGGACAGCCCCGAGCGGGACACCTGGGACGCAGTGGTCGATGCGACCTGGGAGGCGATCACCAGTCGTCGCAGCGGTACAGCCGCGAACCGTCTCGGCCGGCTGCTCATCGGAGTCGCCTGGTCGCACGCCGACGACCTCGCCCTGCGGCTGGAGGACGTCGACCGCTTCTCCCGCGCTCTGGACGCCTACCGGACCGACGGCGAGCACCGGTGCTGCTGCGACGACGACTGCCCGGTCTGCGAGGGCGGGCGCGCGTGTGAGCGGTGCGAGGCCTTCCACGCCGACTGGCTCGCCGCCGCCCTGCTGCAACTGCGCCATCTGCTCGGGCAGGGCCGGGGCCGCGAGGAGCTCGACGCGCTCGACGCTCTCGCCGGTGCGGCATGACCGGGCCGTGCACGCTCACTGCCTGCCGGGTCTGCACCGAATGCGCGCACTCCCACCACGAGTTGTGCCGGCGTGTCGTGCGGTGCCCGTCCGATGGCGTGCGGCGGCCGTGCGGGTGCTGCGCCACTACCCGTCCCGGCCCGTCGTGACCGCCACCTGGGCTGGGTCCGGCCCGCCCCCCTACCCCCGGCGGATGCACCCGCGCGTGCACGCGGCGCTCGTCTGGCTGCTGCTCATCCTCGCCGCCGTGGCGTTCCTCGCCGCCGGGGTGGTCGGGGAGCACCGGCGCTGCACGTCGCTGCGTGACACCGGCAGCCCACTCGCCTCGCAGTACTGCTCCGACGGAGGACGACCATGAGTGCAGAAGCCGTACAAGAGCCGTCCGTCGAGGGCGTTCATGTGCTGGCCCTCGCCTTTGACCGGCTGCTGGCCAACGGCCTTGTGTTCGCCAGCCGCAACGCCACGACACCGGTCCTGGACGGCGTGCACCTGACCTACAGCGACACGCAGGTCACCGCGTCCGCGACCGACCAGTTCTGTCTCTACCGGGAACGGATGGGCGCCGAGGTGGCGAGCAGTGCGGACTTCTCCGTGCTGATCCGCTCGGACGACGTGCGGACGCTCCGCCAACTCATCGCCTGTGCCCTGCGCGGCGCGGGCAGGACCAACCGCCAGGCCCTCACCGTCCACCTCGTCCACGACGGGGACCTGCGGGTGCAGGTGGGTCCGCTCACGGCGTCGATCAGTGGCTCGGAGGCTGGCTTCCCCGACGTCGACACTCTCATCGCGAAGGCGGAGGCCGACGTTACGGACAAGACCTACGGGCTGGTGCTGGACACGGCGCTGCTGGCGAAGCTGGCTGCGGTCGGCGACTCCAAGCCGTGGACGCTCTCTCAGGCCGCTGCGCTCAAGCCGGTACTGGCACGACCGCTGTCGACTGACAGGGACGTCGTGGTCCTCATCATGCCGGTGCGGCCGTCGTGAGCGCCTCGGTCAAGCCGAAGCCGACCGGCCGCTACCGGTCCGGGCACTGCGGCATCGGCCTTCACGCGCACTGCCGGGGCGTCTACGCCGGCACCTACTGCACCTGCGGGTGCCACTTCCGCTGCGTCACCTGCGGGCAGACGCTCCCCATGGGGACACCATGACCGCCGTCCCCGCCGTGTTCGCTGCCTTCCTGGCGGTGTGCGCGGACATGGACGGGATCAGCAAGAGCCGCCGTGTGCAGGAAGGCCCGGCGCGCTTCGCCTTCCGCGGCGTCGACGACGTGATGAACGCCCTGCACGGGCCGCTCGCCAAGCACGGGCTGATCTGCGTCCCACAGGTACAGGAGCGCACCCCGGAGGCGCGACAGACCCGTAACGGCGGGACGATGAACGTGGTGCACCTGCGGGTGCGGTTCGCCTTCTTCGCCGCCGACGGGTCGACGTTCCATGCCGAGGCCTGGGGCGAAGGGCAGGACAGCGGCGACAAGGCGACCGGCAAGGCGCACAGCATGGCCTACAAGTCGGCGCTGCTGCAGGCGTTCCACGTCCCGACCGAAGACACGCCGGACGCCGACAGCGACACCACGCCGGCTGAGCCGGTCCGCGGGGCGCAGCGCGGGCCGCTCCCTGCCGGCGAGGACCAGTGGCAGCAGCCGGTCACAGATGCGGTGTGGGTGCGGGAGTGGAAGACCTCCGTCGTCGCAGCGAAGGACGACGACGACCTGCGGGCCTGCTGGGCGAACCTCGGCGCCGCTGTCACAGCCGGGCAGGTCGCTGACCCGGACAAGCTGGACCTGCAGGAGCTGTGGAAGGAACGGGCCCGCAAACTACCCAAGACCGAGCAGGCGATGGCATGACCTCGGTCGCGACGCTGCTCGTCGCCTCCCGGGTCCTGGCCGACCAGCTCAAGGCGGTCGACGCTGCGCTGCGAGCGCAGGCCGGCGCGGGGATGCTCGTCGGGGAACGTGCGGTCGCTGCTGTCGGGGACACCCCGATCGGCACCGTCACGCGAACGAAGCCCCGTGACGGCTCGACTACCGCGGCGGTGACCGACGAGGCGGCGCTGATCGCCTGGTGCGACGTGCACGCCCCGACCGAGGTCCAGACGGTCCGGTCCGTCCGGGTCGGGTTCCAGCGGGTGCTGCTAGACGCGGCGAAGAACGGTGGCTGGGTCGACAAGGCGACCGGGGAGGTCGTGGACGTCCCCGGGGTCACGGTGACCGAGGGCGCACCGGGTGCACCTGGGCTGATGGTGAAGCCTGCGGAGGACGCGGAGGGCGTGCTGCGGGCGGCGTGGCAGGACGGCCGGCTCGCCCTGTCCGAGCTGCTCGCGATCGGCGGTCCGTCGTGAGGCGCACTGGTCCCGACACGGCGACTCGCGATGCGGTGTACGAGCGGGACGGCGGTCGGTGCGTGCGGTGCGGCTCCTCGCTCGGCTTGCAGGTGCACCATCGACGCGCGCGCGGGATGGGTAGCACGCGGCGGCCTGAGAGTCATGGCCTAGCCAATCTGGTGCTGCTGTGCGAGGACCCCTGCCACCGCCGCGTCGAGTCTCACCGCACCGAGGCACTGGACTTCGGCTGGCTTGTTCCGCAGCACAAGGTCCCGGCCGAGGTGCCGATCTTCACTCGCGGCTTCGTCCTGTGGCTGCACGACGACGGCACCTCCACGCAGGATGCACCGTGCGACGGCACCTCCACCGAGGATCTCATCATCGAGCACGTCGAGCACGGTGCCTCGTGAGGGCGGTCGTGTGGTGCCTGACCGGGTGGCATCCGCTGCTGGTCCTCGGGGCGGCCTGGGGCGTCGGGCTGCTCGGGTTGGTCGGGCTGCTGTGGACGGCGCGGGTGTACGACGGCGAGCTCGGCGCCCTGGACCACGGGGACGGCCTGCGATGAGCGGCGAGACCTGCGAGAAGCGGCCCGACTACCGCTCGATGTGCGGGCGCCCTGGACGGGCCGTCGTGTTCGCGTGCGTACACAAGCACGTCAGGTGCGTGGGGCTGTGTGAGCAGCACCGCGAAGAGGCGGCCACCCTCTCCCTCGTATGCGACTCGTGCAGGGAAGACCTGGAGCCGCACTCTTGCCGCGCGTGGCTGCTACCTGAGCGGGTGGCCCGATGACCGGCACCATGCCTGGTGGTCTGCGGGTGCTCCCGGCTACTCCGACCGCAGAGGACAGCATGACCGACCGTGGAGCCTGCGCAGGTCGCACCTACCTGGAGCGCGGCGTGCCCGTTGTCGTCCTGGTGGGCTGGCGCGGCCCGGGACCTCGCAACGTCCTGATCGCGCGCGCCGACGGGACGCTGGTTGTCCGCCCGTTCCGGGGCCTGCGCAGAGTGCTTGCCGGCGGTGCCGCATGACCGCCCCCATGACCTCGGTGAGCACGCCGGGGACCGCCGCCGGGGCAGCGCGAGGGGAAGTCGCCGCCCCGGCGGCACCGCTCGTCATCACCGTCTACGGCACCCCGGCCACCCAGGGGAGCAAGACCCGCAACCGTTACGGCGGGGTGCGGGACGACAACGCCGTCACCCTGCGGCCGTGGCGCGAAGCCGTGAAGCAGGCCGCGCTCGTCGTCATGCCCGGCCGGGAACGGCTCACCGGGCCGGTCAGCGTGACGGCGACGTTCTCCTTCGACCGCCCGCAGAGTCACTACGGCACCGGACGCAACGTAGGACGGCTGCGCGACAGCGCCCCGTCTCGTCCCGCGAACGCCCGTAGCGGCGACCTGGACAAGCTTCTGCGGGCGAGTTTCGACTCCCTCTCAGATGCCGGCGTGTGGCGGGATGACAGCCAGGTCGTCTCGTGCAGCGCCGTGAAGGGGTGGGTGGGCGAGACGTTGCCCGGACCCGGACTGCGCATCCCCGGCGCGGTCCTGATTGTCCGGGAGGTGTCCCGGTGAGCGCGACGCAGGGCAAGCGGAACGCTGCCACCATCTCGCCGCACAACGTCGCCACCGACCTCGGCCTACGCGGCAGTCAGGGCGTCATGCTGCTCACCTGGGACAGCGTGCTCGACCTCGCCGCAGCCGCCTACTGGACCCGCCGACGCGCACCCGCTGCGCGGTGCGGCTCCGAGCCCGGCTACCGCGCCCACACCGGCGCGCCCTGCCAGCCCTGCCGCCGGGCGCACGCGACGGTCCGGGCCATCCGCAGGCGCCGCGCGTCACGGACGGAGGCGGCATGACCTGCTCCTACGCCGGCTGCACTCTGCCGGGCCCCACGGTCGAGGACGGCTGGTTTTTCTGCGCCTGGCACCTGGCCGAGCACCGGGCGCTCCGCGACGACTGTCCACAGACTGTGGAAGGCGAGTTGCCTGTGGACAACGGATGGGTGGGAGAATCAGGCTCCGCTCAAAGCGGAGCCCAAGTTCCCCTTCCTGGCAGGCAGGGAACCCGGGCTCCTGACCCATCCGAGTCGACCGGAGGGCTCTGTCCATGATGCTTGCACCACTCCCCCGCCCCGTCACCTACCCCCGCCCCGAGCCCACGCTCGCCGAGTGGCGGGCCCGGTGCCTGCTCGCCCTGTCCGTCCTCGGGCACCGCTTGGACACCACCGACCCGGACGTGGCGCAGGTCGGGGCGATCCTGCGCGGGGAGGTCGAGCTGTGAGCGGCCCGATGACCGAGGAGGAGCAGCACCTGGCCCTCACCCTGTTGACGCAGGCACGTCGCCTGCTGGTCGAGGTCCACCCCGACCTTCTGCGCGGACAGGCAGCTGCCGCCGTCGCAGCCGACCTCGACACCTTCCTGCGCGACTTCGACCGCCACGACCTCTGGAAGCGGGCGGGCGAGTAGTGGACTGGTGCCGCCTGTCAACCGGCTACTACCTCGACCCGGCGCTCCTGCGCGCGGGCGAGGCCGCCGAGGTCCTGTTCCTGCGCTGCCTCGCCTACAGCGGCGCACAGGAACGCCGTGGGGTCATCCCGCGCAACGTCCTGCCGATGCTCACCCCCACCCGGACGAAGGGCCGCGTCGACGCGCTGGTCCGTGAGGGGCTGCTGGTCGAGCAGGGCGGGCACGAGCTACTGATCCGCTCGTGGGAGCGGTGGCAGGAGTCGCTCGACGGAGAGTCTGTACGCCGCCGCAAGGCTCGCGAGAAGAAGGCTCGCCAGCGCCAAGAGGCACGGGAAGCCGAGGACAGTCCCGCAGACGGAACGGACACGTCCCCCGGGACAGTCCCGGGGACCGAGGGGGGACAGTCCCGGGGACGTCCCCGACGCATAGAAGTAGAGGTAGAAGAAGAACAAGAGACTACGTCTCTTGTAGCGCGAGGACGCGCCCGAGCAACCGGACCCCCCGCCGAGTTCCCGATCACTGCCGGCATGAAGGCCTGGGGCGCCGAACACGCACGGTCCGTCGAGGACCCGCTGGCCGAAACCGAGAAGTTCCTTGACCACGCCCGGGCCAACGGGAAGACCTTCCGGGACTGGACCGCGGCGTGGCGGACGTGGATGGCGAACGCCCAGACCTACGCCACCCGCAGTCCCAGCCGCCTGCGACCGGTTCCCCCACCATCGAGGGACCCGTACGAGGCGACGATGACGGACGAGTACTCGTGACCGAACCCCGCGACGAGATCGCCGAGCGCGCCGTCGTCGGCGAACTGCTCCGGCTCACCGCCGTCCCCGACCTCCCGATGACCCCGGAGGACATCTGGCACCCGCAAGTCCGGGCCGTCGCCCTCGCCTGCTGGGACCTCACCGCCCGCGGCCTGCCCTGCAACCTCCCGGCAGTGCGGGACGAGACGCTCCGCCGCGGGGAGCGCGGCCCGTGCACCGACGGGGTGTGGCTCGCGGACCTGCTCGCCGCCGGCTTCCCCGGCCTAGTCCACCACGCCCGGATCGTCCGGGCCCGGTCTGTGCAGCGCCAGGTCATTGCTGCCACCACCCGCGCCCTGCAACAGCTGGAGTCACCGACTGCGGACGCCTACGACGTGGCCGCCCAGGCGGCCTTGCAGCTCGGGGTGCTCGCCGACTCCGACTCCGCCCCGGCCCTGTCGGCGGTCAGCGACGCGGAGGAGTTCATGGCCGGGCCGACCGGCTACGACTGGCTAGTCCCGGACCTGCTTGAGCGCGGCGACCGCCTGATCGTTACGAGCGTCGAAGGTGGCGGTAAGTCGACCCTGCTGCGGCAGCTCGCGGTCTGCTTGGCCGCAGGTCTGCACCCGTTCGCGCACTCACCGGTCGAGGCGAAACGGGTCCTGCTGGTCGACCTGGAGAACCCGACCCGGCTGCTGCGCCGCAAGCTCCGGCCGCTGTTCGAGTTGTGCGCCCAAGCCGGCCGGACGGTGGCAAAGGACCGGATGTTCATCGAGTCCAGGCCTGCTGGTATCGACTTGAGCCGGGCGGAGGACGACGTGTGGCTGGACCGGCTGTGCGCCTCCGTCCAACCGGATCTGCTGGTCATCGGGCCGCTCTACAAGATGCACACGACCGACATGGGCAAGGAGGAGCCGGCCCGGCACCTGACGTGCTCGTTGGACTCCCTGCGAGCCCGGTACGGGTGCGCGCTGGTCATGGAGACGCATGCCGGGCACGGCAGCGGCCTGGGGGAGCGCGGACTGCGGCCGATCGGCTCGTCGCTGTTCATGCGCTGGCCTGAGTTCGGCTACGGCATCGCCGGGCGCTGGGACGCCGGTCGTCCGGTGCGGTTCAAGCCGTGGCGCGGTGCCCGGGACGAACGCACCGGCTGGCCGGAGGCGCTGAAGCCGGGGGGTCCCGGTCGGTGGCCGTGGGAGGGCGTGCGGGTCGCATCGCAGGCCGAGGAGTCGTTCTGGCGAAGCGTGGAGGCATCGTGACCCGAGAGGACCAGCGCATGACCGACGCTCGCATCAAGCGAGGCATCGCACGCGAGCAAAGGAAGACCGCGAAGGCGCACCGCATGAGAACTCCCGGGGGCACACTGAACGTGGGAAGTGCCGGTAGTTCAGCCAGGCAGAACACCGTGTGCGGTACGTCCGATGCATCGGACCAGCCCGCTGGGATCGGAGGTCAGGGGTTCGACTCCCCTCCGGCACTTCCCGCCCCAAAGAAGGCCAAGCCGTCCTGTGTGTTCGAGCACGGCGACGGCCGGACCCGCACCCCGACAGTGGCGCACCGACCCGAGCCCCGCCGGTGAAGCCCTGCGCACGTTGCGAGTGGCAGCCCACCGACGGCGACACCCTCGCCGACCACGCCGCCGAGCATCCCCTGTGCGGCTGCTGTTCGCAGTCCCTCACCGTGTACGAACGGACCGTCTGCGACCCCTGCTACCAGCAGGCACAGAGCGACCTCGCCGGCATCGCCGTGATGTACGCCGAGCTGCCCCAGCACCTCGGCCACGTCCGGTCCCCCAACTACGACCGGGGGCGGTCCACCGACTCCCCGATGCCTGGCGGGGACGTCCTGGTCCTGCTCGGCAAAGGCTCCCAGGGGCTGGCCGAGGACGGCACGACCACCAAGGACAACGACCCGCCGAGCGTCGCCTACGAGCTCGGCTGGTGGGCGATCGCCTGGCAGGACCAGCGCGGCGAGCACGTCAACGTCTCCACCACCAACCGCGCGGTCGCCTACCTGACCGCGACCGCCCGCTGGGCCGCCACGTCGTACGACGGGTTCGCCGAGTACGCCACCGACCTGCGCACCCTGCACGGCCGTCTCGAAGCCGCCACCGCCCGGCGTCGCAACCCGACCCGGGCAGGCGCCGACTGCTTCCAGTGCGGAGGCCCCCTGGTCCGCCTGGTCGACGACGACGGCTTCGAGCAGGACCAGGTGACCTGCCGGGACTGCGGGCACCGCCTCACCCCCGCCGGGTACCGCCTCGCCCTCCGGGCTGCTGCGGAGGCCGTCGCCTGGGTCGAGCAGGACGGTGAGACCTACGGCACCCCGGCCGTGCTGGCCCGGCATCTCGGCCGCTCGGAACGCACCATCCGGTGGTGGGCCCGCGCCGGGCAGGTCCGACGCCTGACCACCGGCGGGGTCGTGTACTGCCACGCCGCCGACACCCAGCAGGCGGACGCCGGCCGCGCCCGCCGGAAGGCAGGATGAGCACCATGAGTCCCGAGCAGAGCGTCCCCGACACCACGCCTGCCCGTGCCTGACCGTCGCCGGCGTCCACCCAGCCCACGCGGTGTGGTTGTTCGCCTCGACGGGGATCGGAGCCACGGGACCTACTACGCCTATGACAAGTGCGGATGCCGCTGCGACGCCTGTCGCGCGGCCTACAGTCGAGCGCGTCGGGCCCAGCCGGGCCGCGCTAGCAAGCCCTCAAAGGGTGAAGCCCAGTTGCTCGTGCCGTGGAACGCAGGCGCTCACACGGTCTTAGCTCGGACCTGCAACACATGCGGACGCCTGCTAGACGCAGAATGGTTCCCGAAGCGTAGGACAGGCCGATACCCCGACGGCCTTAGACCGTCGTGCATCCCATGCACTAACGACGCCCGGTATCGCGAAGAGCGACGGTTGGAAAAACAACGAGCGCGCAAGCAACGCAACCGGTCAAGAGACAGGCTCGCCGCAAGCCGCACGTACTACGAGTGGACCGGGCCAGACGATGCCGTGCTCCTGCGCACAGACCTCTCACTTCGTGAGATGGCACAAACGCTTGGACGGACTGTGTCCGCGGTGTCTAACCGCCGTCTCAAGATTGAGGCGCCCGCCCTGTCGCGGACTGAGCGCGTTGAACCCGTGGAGACATGGCAGATCGCTCATGCGGGTCTGCGCTGAACCCGGATGCGGCTCCACGACCTTGGATCGTGGACCGGACGCCGGGCAGTGGCCGAGCATCGACCATCGCCGGTGGGTGACGAAATGACACCCATGTGCTTACATCACGGCAGGTGGACGGAGTGTGCCCGGACCTACCTCGGCTGCGGCGCTTTCTTCCGTCGGGCGTCGATCGCCTCACCGAGCAGGATGCGAACCATCGCTGACCGCGACCGCTGTTCCCTCACTGCCTGCGCGTCGATCCACTCCAAGCCGCTGGGCAGCAGGCGCACCTGCACCGGAGCCGCCCGACGAGGCCCGTACTCACCCTCTTGCACCATGCGGCCAGTGTACTCATATTGAGTACCGGAGGGGGTGACCATGGCCCACCGGTTCCGCACCATCGCCCGGGCCAACACCACCGAGCGCGGCTACGGCCCAGCCCACCAGGCCGCCCGCCGAGCAGCCCTCAACGCCTACCGGCCCAGCGACCCGTGCCACCTCTGCGGTCGGCCACTCGGCACCAACACCCGGGCCATCCACCTCGACCACACCCCGGACCGCTCCGCCTACCGCGGCCTCACCCACGCCCGCTGCAACCGCCTCGACGGCGGAGCCAAAGGCCGCGCCAGCCAGAAGGCCAAGCGAGTCCAGCAGCAGGGAGCCAGTCCCCACCGGTACTGAGGGGGGAGGGGTCCTCGGTTTTTCTAGATCGACTCGGCAGCCTGACCGCCACTCGCGCTCGCACACTCACTAACCGGAGAGCCCAGTGGGGGCGGGGGTGGCGGGTGGCACGACCAAAGGCTCCTGTGGGCGCCCCCCGACCGGAACCCGATGACGCGGACCACCGCAGGCGTCTTGAGGCGCTCCGGGACCGGCTGGCTACTGCCGTGGACACCGCCGGGCACCGCGACCTCGCCGCGCTGGCCGCCCGGTACCAGGCGGTGCTCGAGCGGATAGCCGCGCTGCCGGACACGACGGGGGGCACCGCTCTTGACGACCTCGCTCGTGCGCGCCGACGTCGGCGCGCAGCGGCCTCGGCTAAGTAGCGTCCCGCCGTACGTCACGTCAGCCGGCCCGGAGGCTGTGCAGCTCGCCGCCCGCGCTGGCCTGCACCTGGACGAGTGGCAGCGGCTGGTCCTGACCGAGGCGCTCGGGGAACGCCCCGACGGACGCTGGACGGCCTTCGAGGTCGCCCTGATCGTCCCCCGTCAGAACGGCAAGGGATCGGTCCTCGAGGCGCTTGAGCTGGCCGCCCTGTTCCTGGCCGACCCTGACTCGCCGCCTCCGCTGGTCCTTCACTCGGCCCACGAGTTCAAGACCTCCGCGGAGCACTTCCGGCGGATGCGGGACCTGATCGACGGCTCCGACCTGCTCCGCAGGCAGGTGCGGATCGTCCGGACAGCCGCGGGGTCGGAGACGATCGAGCTTGTCTCCGGGGCGCGCCTGCGGTTCGTGACCCGCACAGGAGGGTCCGGTCGTGGCTTCTCCGCCGACCTGATCGTGCTGGACGAGGCGTACAACCTGACCGCCGAGGCGATGGGCGCCGTCCTGCCGACCTTGGCTGCCCGTCCCAACCCGCAGGTCTGGTACACCTCCAGCGCCGGCCGGGACTCCTCCGAGCAGCTCGCCCGCATCCGCGAGCGAGGGGTGTCCGGCGACGACGACCGGCTGGCGTTCTTCGAGTGGTCCGCCTCCCCAGACACAGACCCCGCCAGCCTCGAGGCCATCCTGGAGTCGAACCCGGCAGCTGGCGGCCGGATCCCGCTGCACTTCATCGCAGCCGAACGCGCCGCGCTTCCCCCGGAGCAGTTCGCCCGCGAGCGGCTCGGGGTCTGGCTGGCCAAGGACCCGCACAACGCCATCGACCCTGCGGTCTGGGCGTCCCTCGCCGACCCGGCCGCGGCCCTGAACGGGACCCCAGCTCTGGCGGTGGCGACCGCACCGGACCACTCCTGGTCGGCGGTGGCGATGGCGTGGTGGCGCCCGGACGGGCTGCTGCAGGTGCACGTGGCCCGCAACCCGGCCGAGCTGCTGGACTACCGGCCCGGCACGACCTGGGTCGCGGCCCGGGTGGCTGACCTCCAGCGCAGCTGGAACGCCGGGCCGCCACTGGTCGACACCGCCTCGCGCGGGCTGGTCCCGGGCGCCCAGGAGCCCAGCACGCAGGCGCAGGCGCAGGCGGACAACGCGATCGCCGATGCGGTCGAGTCCGGTCGGATCAAGCACGGCAACGAGCCGGCGCTGAACTTCTCGGTCCGGGCCGCCCGGTGGAAGCCGCAGGGCGACAGCCGGGTCCTGGACCGCAAGGGCACGGCGGACATCACTCCGCTGCGGGCGGCCGGGCTGGCGTTGCGCGCCCTGACCCAGGACGGACCGAGCGTCTATGAGGAGCGTGGCCTGGTGGTGCTGGGGTGAACACCTACATCGCCGTTGCCGTGGTGCTTGTCCTAGCCGCTGCTGCCGGGCTCGCGCTGTACCTGCGGAGATCACCGACCGCCACGCTGCTCGACCAGCGGCTGCGAGAGCGGTTCGTCGTCACCCTCGTGACGGGCGAGACGTTCAACGGGCTGCTCATGGAAGCCGACGAGCGCACCGTCATCCTCCGGGACGCCCAAGTGCTGGCCTCGGACGGCAAGGTCGCGCCGGTCGACGGAGAGCTGCTGCTGCGGCGTGAAGCGATCGCCTACCTGCAGCATCCCTGACCGAGAGGCCTGACGCATGCTGCTGTCTGCCGGCTCCTCGGTGGTCCCGCTCGGCGGGATCGGTGCGCTCGGCGACTCCCTGCCCTCCGGCCCGGGGCAGATGTACTACCCGTCCGACGGAATCGACCTGACGAACCTGCACGCGGCCTACGCGGCGCTGTACAAGGCGCAGCCGTGGGTCTACACGCTGGTGCAGAAGATTGCGCTCGGGACCTCCCGGCTGCCGTTGAAGCTCTACCGCAGGGACACCGACGGGAGCCGCCTGGACGAGCACGGCACCGCCTACGCCGAGCTGCTGGCCAAGCCGTCCCCGCGGTGGGGCGGCAAGGCGCTGTGGCTGTGGACCGTCGCGACCCGCGAGCTGTACGGCGAGGCGATGTGGCTCAAGCGCCGCGACGACCAAGACCAGGTCCGGCAGCTGTTCCCGCTGCACCCGGCGAACCTGCTGGTCCGTCCCGGCCCGGACGGGGAGCAGGAGTACGTCTACGTCGGGCGGATGCGGGCGACCGCGATGCTCCCACCGTTCCCGGCGCGCGACGTCGTGCACTTCAAGAGCTACAACCCGGACAACACGACCCGCGGCCTGTCGCCGTGCGAGCCGCTGCGCCAGACGCTGCTGGCTGAGGACGCGACCCGGCGTGGGCAGGCGGCGATGTGGCGCAACGGCGCTCGCCCGTCCGTTGTCCTGACTACCGACAAGGCGATGAGCGAACCGGCGATCCGCCGCATGTCGGCGAGCTGGGACGCGATGCACTCCGGGATCGACTCGTGGGGCAAGACCGCGATCCTGGAGGAAGGCGCGACCCCGCACGTGCTGCAGGTCAACCCGAACGAGATGCAGTACGTGGAGTCCCGCCGGCTGAACCGGGAGGAGTGCTGCGCGGTCTGGGACATCCCCCCGCCTGCCGTGCACATCCTGGACCGCGCGACGTTCTCCAACATCACCGAGCAGATGCGCTCGCTGTACCGGGACAGCATGTCCCCGCGGCTGGGGCACTACGAGGACACGATCGCCACCCAACTCACGCCCGACTTCGACCCGACCGGGGCGACGTACGCGGAGTTCCTGCTGGACGAGGTGCTGCGGGGCGCCTACGAGGCGCGGATGCCGGCGAACGCCCAGGCGATCCAGACAGGGCAGGCGACACCGAACGAGGTGCGGCGGCGGGAGAACCTGCCGGACATGGCCGGCGGGGACCAGCTGTACATCAACGCCGCGCTGATTCCGCTCGTTGCGGCGAAGGACAGTCCGGCGACGGGGACGGAGATCGCCCAGGCGCCGCAGCACGTCAAGGCGCTGACCCAGGCCGACGGCCGGTTGATTACCGGCCGGCTGTCACGGGTGACCGACCTCGCCGAGGTCGACGCCGACCGGCTGCTGAGCGGTATCGACGGCGACACCACGCAGGTCCGCGGGCTGCTCGCCGCCGCGCTGGCCCGCGGCACGAGCGTGACCGCACTGCGCCGGCAGATCGGCGGCAGCGCGGACCTGGACCTGGCCGAGCTGATCGAACCGACCAAGGAGCCCGCGTGACTGTGACCAAGGCTGTTGCGGCCGTCGAGTCGGTCGAGTCGACCAACCCCAACGGCGAGTTCGACCTGATCCTGTCGGCGAGCACGAAGGACCGGGACGGCGAGAGCATCCGCACTCGGGCGTTCGAGCCGCTGCCGGACCACATCAGCATGGACATCGACCACGGCATGAGCGTCGCGACGACGGTCGGCTCAGGGGTGCCGTCCTACGCCGAGGACGGGACGCTGCGGGTCCGTGGGACCTACGCGAGCACTGAGCTCGGCCAGACCGTCCGCACCCTGGTCACCGAAGGCCACGTCCGGACCGCGAGCGTCGCGTTCATCACCGGCCAGGTCGAGAAGGCCGCCGGGGGCCACAAGGAGATCGTCACCGGGGAGCTGCTCAACGGCGCGTTCACCCCGGTCCCGTCCAACCGGGACGCGCGGGTGTTGTCTTCCAAGGCCTTCACCGCCACCGAGGAGATGCGCGAGGCGGCGGTGAAGGAGGGGCGCAGGAACAGCACGTCGGACTCCTCGCTGCTGCAGGACGCCCACGACTCCCTCGTCGCCGCGGGTGCGACCTGCTCGACCGGCAAGAGTGCCCGGCGGGTCGACATTCACGAGGTGGGCGCGCCGGACGCCGACGCCGACCGTGAGGCCAAGTCTCTGACCGCTCCCGGCCCCGCCCAGGCCGGCCCGGGAGCCGCAGAGCCGCCCACGGACGACGAGCTGGCCGTACGCGCCCACGCCATCAGAGCCCGCGTCGCGGCGCTCTGACCCCACTCCCTGAACGGAGCACGACATGCCCACCCTGCTCGAGGCCAAGAACAAGGTCCGTGAGCTGTCCAAGAAGGCCCTTGACACCGTCGAGGACCCCTCGCTGTCCACGACGGACAAGAAGACCGCGCTCGACAAGATCGAGCCGGAGATCAAGAGCTGGACCGATGAGGTCCAGACGCTCGACCGGTTCGAGGATGCCCGCAAGGCGTTCATGACGTCGCTGTCCGGTGAGGACCCCGGAGGCGACTCCCCGCCGGCCGCTCCCGCTGCCAACATCCCGGCGCAGCGCAAGAGCTTCGGCGAGCAGTTCACCGCCGCGGCCGGCTACAAGTCGCTGGTCGACGGCGGGATCAGCACCAAGGGTGCCCGCTGGACCTCCGGGTCGATCGAGCTCAAGACCGCCCTCACCGAGGGCACCACCGGCGTCCCCGGCCCCGGCTTCGCGCCGGTGCAGACCCCGACCGTGCTGCCCGGCTTCACCGAGGTGCTGTTCCAGGGCCTGACCGTGGCGGACCTATTCCCGTCCGGCAGCACCAACAGCCCGCTCCTGCGCTACCTGGTGGAGACGGCAGTCACCAACGCCGCCGCGACCGTCGCCGAGCTCGGGCTGAAGCCGGAGTCGGCGATCACCTTCGCCAAGGTGGACGAGACGCTGAAGAAGATTGCCACCTTCCTGCCGGTGTCGGACGAGATGCTCGAGGACGTCGCGCAGATCCAGTCCTACCTCAACGCCCGGCTCAGCCTGTTCGTCCGGCTGCAGGAGGAGGTGCAGCTGCTGCGCGGTGACGGGACCGGCACGAACCTCGTCGGCATCCTGAACCGCACCGGCCTGGCGCCGAACGTGGTGAAGGGCAACGCCACACCCCCGGCGGGCTCCGCAACCGGCGCGTTCCTGTCGCCGGCGTCGGACAACGACATGGACGCCATCTACCGCCAGATCACCCAGGTCCGGATCACCTCGTTCCTGGAGCCGGAGACGATCGTGGTCGACCCGGCGGGCTGGATGAACATTCAGCTGTCGAAGAACAGCCAGGGCACCTACTACGCGGGTGGCCCGTTCATGGGCATCGGCGCGCAGCCGAACCTGTGGGGCAAGCCCGTGGTCCCGACGACCGCGATGCCCGCGGCGACCGCGCTGGTCGGTGCGTTCCGGCAGGCCTCGCAGGTGTTCCGCAAGGGCGGGATCACCGTCGAGGCGTCGAACTCGCACGCCGACTTTTTCCAGCGCAACGAGGTCGCGATCCGTGCGGAGGAGCGACTTCTGCTGGCGATCTTCCGCCCTGGTGCGTTCGGCACGGTCACCGCTCTGTGATCATCCCGGCCGCGCGGAGCTGATCTCCGCGCGGCCGGTGTCCACACCCCAACGAAGGAGGCAGCATGGCTGCGAGCAGTGGCGAGATCGACTTCTCGAAGTCCACGATGGCCTACCCGATGGGCCCGGACGCGGAGCCGGTGTTCCTGCAGCAGGCCTCACCGGACGCCGTGAAGTCCACGATGGCCTACCCGATGTACGACGACGCCAAGGTCGCGAAGGCAGTCGAGGCGGCCAAGGGCGTCCGGACGGTGCAGGAGCTCACCGCGGAGTCGACGGGTGCGTTCCTCACCCCCGGCCCGGTGAGCACCGGCGCACTGGAGCACGTCGCCGAGCAGCGCCGGGACCTGGCGCTGTCCGAGGACCCCTCGGGGGAGTCCGACGCCGGCTATGAGGCGCGGCCGTCGACGATCCCGCGGCCGGGTGCTGACGGCGTGGATCGGCAGTCCAAGACGGTCGCTCCCGCCCCGGCGTCGCAGGCCGGGCTGCGGACCCGAGCGCGCGGGAAGTGATCCCGCTGGGCGACCTCAAGGACGCCCTGAACATGAAGGGCACCGACGGCAGCCACGACGCGGAGCTGCAGCGCCATCTCGACGCGGCGCTGCAGGTTGCGGAGGGCTACGTCGGGCCGCTGACCCCCCGCTCCCGCACCGACGTCCTGTTCGACGTGTACGGGCCGACGGTGGTGCTGCGGGACGCCCCGGTGCTCAGCGTGGAGACGCTCAACATCGCCCCCTACCCGGGGACGACCCCGACGGTGCAGGACGTCACAGCGCTGCTGCTGGACGGCGCGGCGGGCATCCTGCGGCTGGCGTCCGGCCGGCCGGTGCAAGGCGTCGTGACCGTCACCTACACGGTGGGCCAAGACATCCCCCGGGCGGTCAGCGAGGGGATCGTGGAACTCGCTGCTCATCGTTACGGCCGCACCCAGCAGTACGCGGGCAGCAGCGTCGGCGGGCAGGTCGGCGCGGACCCGGACGTGGACACCGCACCGGGGATGTACTCCGGGATCCCGTACGGGGTGCTGGACCTGTGGCGGCCCTACCTGCGGGCACCGAGGGTCGCATGAGCCTGCCGACGTCCACAATCCCGGCTGTCCTGGACGCCCTGCTCGCCCAGCTGACCGCGCGCCTGACCGTGCTCCCCGTCGACGGGGACCCGGTGGAGGTCTACGACGGGGAGACGGCGCTGCTCGCGGCGCAGTGCATCCAGGTGGTTGGGGTGAGCAACGCCACCCAGGAGTGGGGGGCGACCGGGCTGTCCCGGGTGTGGGAGTCCTACGACGTGAACCTGCAGATCCGGGTATTCGCCGGCTCCGACAACCAGCCGTGGGCGCGCGCCCGGGCCTACCTGATCTACGGCGTGCTGCTGGCCGCCCCGCTGCGGGACGACCCCGGCATGGGCGGCCTGGTCATGGAAGCCGAACCGTCCTTCACCGGTTTGGTCAACGGCCCGACCGACAAGGGCGGCCGCGTGGCAATCGTCCCTGCGGTCGTGCACGTCGATGCGGAGCTGGCGTGACCCTGACCCTGCACGTGGCCTCCGGCCCCATCCGGACCGGCCTGTGGTGCGAGCGATGCCTGCTGCCATCGGTGGTGGAGGTGGACCTGTTCTGGCTCCGGACCACCGGGGTGACCCGGCTCGGCACGTACCGCGAATGCCTGGACGAGAGGACCCGTTGATGGCCCGGCACAAGCACATCCGCAACCCGCACGACTACCCGGTGGACTTCCCGACCCTGGTCCCGCCGCTGCGCCTGGAGCCCGGTCAAGTGGCCAGGGTGCCGTCCGACGTGGACTTGCCGGGGGTGGAGGTGGTGACCGCCCGGGACGCCGACGGTGAGGCGCCGCTGCACACCCTGACCGAGCCGGTGCGCGGCGAGGACCCGTGGGTCGGCGCACCCGCCACAGTCCTGACCCCCGAGCCCGAGCCGACCCCCGAACCGCCCGTGACCGCTGCTGAGGAGCCGACCCCGTGACCAAGCTCTCCAAGCTTTCCTTCGTCGGTGGCGGCAAGGAGACCGTGCAGGGCACCCCTGTCGTGCCGACGTTCAGCCTCCCGGTGAAGACGATCAGCCCCGAGGACGTCATCGACACGATCGTGGACGAGTCGATGAAGGGCAACCCGGCTGTCTCCCAGGGCGTCTACGGCGGGGCGTCGTCGTCCACGTTCGGGCACGACGGGCACCCGTACCCGGACACCTTCGGGCACCTGCTCGCGGCGCTCGGGATGACCGACACCACGACCGCGCCGGTCGCGCCGGAGACCCGCACGAAGCACACGTTCAAGGCGGCCGCTCAGCCGCCGTCGTACACGCTGACCGACTTCGACGTGGTGGAGGCCGTCGCCTACCCGGGCTGCCTGCTCGACGAGCTGGGCGTGAAGGTCGACTTGAAGGGGGCGGTCGAGTACTCGGCGAAGTGGATGGGCTGGCCTGGTGTGCAGGTGGCCACGCCCGTGCCGGTGTTCGGCGCGCTGCAGCCGTTCTTGGGCTGGCAGCTGATCTGGTCCGCCGGTGGTGCCGCGAGCACCCGGGTCCTGTCGTCGGAGTGGACGTTCAAGCGCGGCGTCGAGGTCATCCACGCCTCCGACGGGACGCAGGGCCCGCGGGAGACGTTCGCGGACGCTCTGGACGTGGACTGCAAGTTCAAGGCGATTTTCGAGAACCGCACGGACTACGACCGGTTCATCGCCTACGCGGAGCACGTCGTGGTCGGCTCGCTGGTGCAGCCGGCAGGGAACGGCGGCAACCGGTTGGACATCACGATGAGCCGGGCCACGTGCACGAAGGCGACCCGCGACCAGGGCAGCAAGTACGTGCAGCTCGACTGCGAGCTGCGTGGCTCGTTCAACGCCACGGACGCCGGCCCGGCGCAGGTCGCCCTTCTTACCCCGACCGCGGCCGCCTTCTAGTCCCTCCAGCTCGGGCCGGTCGCGACGTCGAGGGCGCGGCCGGTCCGATCCACCCTCGAAAGGACCACGATGGCTGGCTACACCGCGCACCGCGTCCTGCGGCACGAGTTCCCCGAGCTCGGCCCGGACGTGTGGATCGAGCTCAAGAACCCGTACCTGCTCCCGGCGAACCGGCTCAACCCGGGCCGGGAGCCCCGCAAGCTGCCGAACGGTACCGTTGACATGGCGGACGTGGCCCGGATCGGCTACGACCTCTACTCCTGGCTGGTCGTGGACTGGAACGTCTACCCGGCCTGGGACGGCGAGAGCGAGATGGACACCGAACCTCTCGGACCACCCTCACCCGAGACGCTCGCCCAGGTCCCGACCCCGGTGGAGGTCTGGATCACCGAGCAGGTCAGCGCGGCCGGCCGCCCTTCCTGATCAGCGAGGACTTCGCCGACGACCTTGAGGTTGTCACTGAGGCCCTCGCTGGCCGTCTGGTGCCGCAGGACGACGGTCCGGGCCTGCCGGAGGAGTGGTTCGGCTACCAGCTCGCGCAGCACATGGGCTGGACGTCGGAGGAGCTGGAGCTGTGCCCGGTGTACCGCCGGGTGTTGTGGACCCACTTCATGTACCTGGAGCGCAACGCCCAGGCCGAGCAGTCAGACGCCGCCGACCCGCAGGTCCGCGAGCAGAACGCGGCGAGTGCGCGTAGCGAGATCGCCCGGGCTCGTGAAGCCGTCGGCTACCAGGGGGACACGTGAGCGACTTCCGGGTGCAGGGTGCCGACGAGTTCTACCGGCTCTCTCGTGCGCTACGAAACGCCGGCCGGACCGGGCTTCGCAAGGAGCTGACCAAGGGGCTGCGGCTGGCCGCGAAGCCGCTGATCGCACAGACCCGCGCTGCGGCTGCCGCTGAGCTTCCCAAGCGCGGCGGGCTGGGCCGGTCGGTGGCGAAGGCCCCGCAGCGCGTCACGGTCGCCACCGGCGCCCGCACGGTCGGGGTGCGGATCGTCGCGAAGGGCCCGGTACGCGGGGCGAACGCCGGCACCGTGCGGCACCCGGTGTTCGGTCATCGGGACCGGTTCGTCTTCCAGCAGGTCCGGGGCGGGTGGTTCGACCGAACCTTGACCGACGCGGCCCCGACCGTTACCCCGGCGATCCTGGCTGCGATGGACGCCGTGATGGAGACGGTGGTCCGCGATGGCTGAGAAGGCCCTCACGTTCGCGCTGCTCGCGCGCGACCAGGCGTCGCAGGCGTTCAACAAGGTGGCGACGGCCTCCGACCGGGCCGGGCGGTCAGCGGAGACAGCGGGGCGGCGTGGCGCTGAGTCCGGGCGTGGGTGGCTTGGGTTGCGCAAGCACGTCCAGGGCGCCGACAAGGACATGTCCCTGGTGTCCCGGACCTCTCTCGGTGCGGGCACGGCGATCCGGGCGATCGGTGTGGCCGCTGCTGGGATCGGTGTGGTGCACATCCTCGGCGGGTTCATCGCCGACGCCCGGGAGAGCAACAAGATCGGCGCCCTCACCGCGCAGGTCATCAAGACGACCGGCGGCGCGGCGAAGATCAGCGCCGGCCAGGTCGGCAGCCTCGCCACCGCAATCAGCAACAAGACCGGCGTGGACGACGAGGCCATCCAGTCCGGCGCGAACCTTCTCCTGACCTTCACTTCGGTACGCAACGAGGTCGGCAAGGGCAACGACATCTTCAACCGGGCGACGCAGACCGTCACCGACATGAGCGTCGCGCTCGGCCAGGACACAAAGTCCTCGGCGATCCAGCTCGGCAAGGCCCTCAACGACCCCATCAAGGGCGTGAGTGCCCTGCAGCGGGTCGGGGTCAGCTTCACGGCGTCGCAGAAGGAGCAGATCAAGACGCTGGTGACGTCGGGGAACACCCTGGGCGCGCAGAAGGTGATCCTCGGGGAGCTGAGCAAGGAGTTCGGCGGGGCGGCGGCTGCAGCGTCGACACCGATGGACAAGTTGAAGGTGTCGGCCGGGAACCTCGGTGAGGCGGTCGGGAACGTCCTGGTCCCCTACATCGACAAGTTCGCCACGTTCCTCGGGCAGCGCGCGGTCCCCGCCGTGCAGGGATTCCTGTCCGGGATGAAGGACGGCACCGGCGCGGGCGGGCGGTTCGCGGAGAAGGTCGGCGTGGTCCGGGACAAGGCGGTCGCCGCGTTCGGCTACTTCAAGACCGACGTGCTCCCGGTCCTGCGCTCGGTGGCCAGCATGGTCGGTGCAGTCCTGGTGCCCGCGCTCGGCTTCCTGTCCGGGCATCTCACCTTGGTCGGCGGGGTGGTGGCGACGTTGACCGCCGCGTTCGTCGCCTACCGGGCCGTGATGGTGACCATGGCGATTGCGCAGGCCGCGTCGCGGTTCTTGCAGCTTGCCCGGGCGGTCGGCGTGATGCGCGCCGTACAGCTGCAGCTCAACCTGGCCATGTCGCTGAACCCGATCGGGCTTGTGGTGATCGCCGTGGCAGCCTTGGTCGTCGGCTTCATCTACGCCTACAAGCACAGCGAGACGTTCCGCAAGATCGTGCAGACGGCGATGCTCGGTGCCCGGGTGGCCGTCACGGCGATGGTCCACGCCGCCGTCGCTGCGTTCAACTGGCTCAAGGGCGTGACCGCCTCGGCGTGGGGCGCGGTACGCGGCATCGTGACCGGTGTAGCCGGGGCGATCCGGACCGTCGTGGTGACGTACTTCAACGTCTATCGCGCCATCATCACGGGGGTCTGGAACGCGATCCGCTGGGCCACAACCACCGAGTGGAACGCCATCCGGGCGGTGGTCGGCGGAGCCGTCCGGGGTGTGCAGGCCACCATCCGTGGTGTCTCGGCTGTGGTCGGGGTGGTGCGTAATGCCTTTGGCGCGGCCCGGACGGCAGCCGGTAACGCCCTGGGCGGTCTGGTGCGAACGGTGGCGGGTGTGCCGGACCGGGTGATCGGGGTGTTCCGCAACGCTGGGAGTTGGCTGATCAACGCCGGGCGGGACATCGTCGGCGGCCTGATCCGAGGTGTCGAGGACATGATCGGTTCCTTGCAGTCCCGCTTCTCCTCGATCACGAACCTGATCCCGTCGTGGAAGGGCCCGGCATCCCGGGACGCCTCGCTGCTCCGGCCGAACGCGCACCTGATCATGGGCGGGCTGATCGGTGGGATCGCGGAGCGGGAGGGCGCGCTCCGGTCGGGGCTGGGTCGGGTAACCGGCATCGTCGCGGGGACCGCGATGCCCGGCTTCGGCACCCCGACGGCGGGTGCGCTGGCGGGGATGGCTGCCCGGCAGGCGCAGGGCGCGCTCACGGCCGGTGGCGGGGATGTGCACGTGCACCTGCACTTCGACGGCGGCGTGCTGTCCGATGACCCGAGGGCGTTCGCGGCGAAGGCTGCCCCGCACATCCGGGAGGCCCTGACCCGCGACGCCCGGCGTAACAACCGGGACCCCCGGCTGTGAGCCGCGCGGTCCTGCCGACCCTGTACGTGGGGATCGCGTTCGGCTACGACGAGACCGACCCCAACCCTGTCTTCACTGACGTCTCGGCGATGGTCCTGCCGGGCTGGGACTGCCGGGCCGGCCGGGACCACGAGTCTGACCGGGTGCGGGTCGGGACGTTGACGTTGACCTTCCGGGACCCCGATGGCCGGTTCAACCCGCTGAACGCCGCCTCGCCGTACTGGCCGAATGTCCGGCCGATGGTGCCGATCCGGGTCACCGAGACTGTCGGCGGGACGACGTATCCGGTGTTCCGCGGGTTCGTGGAGCGCTGGCCGCCGTTGTGGGCGATGCACGGCCGGTACGGCACGGTGACGGTCACGGCGGTGGACCCGCTGGCGATCCTGGCCGGCACGGACCTGCGGAACCCGCTGGACACCGAGACATTCGACGACCTCCCGACCTGGCTGTATCCCTTGAACGAGCCGCAGGAGGCCCGTCAGGGCGCTGACGCGGTCGCCCCCGGGGTGAACCCGCTGATCGTGGTCCGGGACTCCGCTGGCGGCCCTGGCACGCTCGCGTGGGGGGCGGCGACGACCCTGTCGGAGGCCCCGACCGGGGTGAGCCTCGACTACGCGACCGGGAGCTACGCGGCGTCGCTGCTGCAGGCTGCCGGGGACGTGCCGTCGGTGTCTGCGGGCGGCCCGTGGTCGGTCGAGGTGTGGTTCCGGATTGAACCCGGGGCGACGGCCGGCCCGGCGTTGATGTTCCTGACCGACTCCCCGGGGTGGAACAACTACATCTACGTCTACCTCAACTCGACGGACCAGCCGATCGCGTACGTCCTGTCCGGGGTTGCCGGTGTCGGAACGGGCAAGGAGGCGACGTCGGTCACCGCGGCCAACCCGATCACCCGCAGCGCGTGGCACCACGCCGTCGCCACACTGTCCGCCGACGGCCTGACCTTGTCGCTGCTCGTGGACGGCCAGAGCGCCGGGACTGCTACGGCCGCCGCCCCGATCGTGCTACTGCCGCTCGTGCTGGGCCAGTTCGGCGGCTACCTGAACCCGTCCGGCTACGCCTCCGGCCAGATGCGCGGTTCGTTGGCGCGGCTCGCGCAGTACCCGACCGCCCTGTCCGCGGCGCGGGTGCTGGCCCACTACCGGGCCGGGACGCAGAGCTTCTACGGCGACACCTTCGGGGCGCGGGCCAACCGGCTGCTCGACTACGCGGGCTGGGCCGGCGCGAGGTCTGTGGACGCGGGCAGCTCGCAGATGCTCGGCGCTACCGGCCTGGACGGCACCGACGGCCTGACCGCGCTGCTGGACAACGCGACGAACGAGGGCGGGGTGTTCTACGCCGACCGGGCCGGCGCGATGGTCGCTGAGGGCCGGGGCGCCCGGTACCTGCGGACCACCCCGACCCTGACGCTCGGCGACGGCGCGGGCGAGATCCCCTACCAGCAGGGCATCGCCCCGGACTACGACAACACCTACGTCTACACCGACGTGAGGGCGAGCAGGCCGTACGGGATCACCGCGACGGTCGGGGTCGACGACGGGCTGCCGGTCAAGCGCCGGTTCCGCCGCACCCTGGACCTGACGCTGCGGATCACCTCGGACCTGCAGACCCAGGACGCCGCCCGGTTCGCGCTGCTCCGGTACCGCGACCCGCACATGCGGATCGGCCTCGTCACCGTGCAGCTGGCGACCCTGCTGCAGGCGGACGTGCAGCGGATGCTGGGGCTCGGCTTGGGGTCGCGGGTGAAGGTGGCGGTCCGGCCGGTCGGGCAGCCCGGCTTCACCGCCGACTTCTTCGTGGAGAGCATCGCCCGCAAGACCCAGACCAACAGCGCCCAGGTCGAGCTGGTGCTGAGCCCGACGTTCCTCAACGTGCTGATCCTGGACGACCCGGTGTATGGCCGGACCGACGCCGACAACGTGCTCGCCTACTAGGACAGGAGGCTCTGGTGGCTCTGCCGCTGTTCACCCCCGATGTCCTGACTGCCGCCAAACTCAACGTGCTCGTCACGGAGTTGAACCGCGCCCCGTCGTCGACCGTGAACGGCGCGTCGACCGGCGCCGCCGGGTACGCCACGGCTACCTCCGTTATCGGCCTGGCGGTGGCGGTCGACGCGAACCGGGCGTACAAGGTGTCGGCGTCGGTGTCGTACTACTCGCAGTCCGTCGCTACGGACAGCTTCTTTGTCGCGTTCCGGGATGGCGGCGTGGAGATTCCGAACGCGAACCTGCTCCTGCGCGCGAACTCGACCACGAACGCGCAGGGGTTCATGCTGTACGCGGACTGGACCCCCAGTAGTGGTGGGAACCACACCGTGGACCTGGCCTGCACCCGGTCCACCGGAACCGGAACGATCGTGTTCGGTGGCTACCAGCGGCTGCTCCTGGAGCCGCTCTGATGCCGCTGCCCGCAGGTCTGGCGACCACGACGGTGACCGGCCGGCTCACCAACCTCGACGGGACGTCACCTAGCGAGAGCGAGCCGGGCCTGTGACCGCGCCTACTACCGTGCTGCCAGCGGACGTCACGTACGGCACGGTCACAGGAGCTTTCATCCTGGCCGTAGGTGACTCGGCGGACGTCGACACCCATCCAGACTCAGTGCCGGCGAGCGGAAGCGTCACCTTCACGCCGTCGGCATTGCGGGTGATCGTCTCCGGTATCACGATGCTCCCGCAGCCGATCACGGTTGACCTCGACGCGAACGGCAGCTTCAGGGTCGAGCTTGTCGCCACCGACGATCCGTTGCTCAACCCGACAGGGTTCACCTACTACGTCTCTTTCCGGTTCGCGAGCGTCGCGCTGGACGCTTTCAGCATCGCGGTCCCAGGCGGGCAGACCACTGACCTCGCGGCGGTGGCTCCGGTCGGTCCTTCGGGTGGGGTACTAATCACCCGTGGCCCTGCCGGCCCTGCCGGTCCTGGGGCCGTCGCTGGTGGCACAACCGGGCAGGCGCTGGTCAAGACCTCAGCCGCCGACAACGCGACCGGGTGGGGGACCGTCGTCGCACCGTGGCAACCCAACACCCCGGTCGCGGCGGGGCAGCCGGTCATCAACCCGAGCGGCGAACTCGTCGCGGCGCTGGCGGCGCATACGACCGGTGCGACGTACACCGCAGCGAACTGGACCACGCCCGCTAGCGGGACTTATGCGGCGTTAGGAACCCTGAAGCAAAGCGGCGCCGTAGGGGACGGCGTAGCCGTTGACACCGCCGCGGTCCAAGCCGCGCTCAACCGGGGCTCAGCCATCTTTCGTCGCGGTGACGTGCTCATCACCGAGGGGACCTACCTGGTTGGACCGTTGCTAGTCCCGGCCGGGAGGCGTCTGGTCTCTGCTGGCGGGATTCTGAAGGCTGCGCCCGGCCTCCCCCTCAACGCGCAGGTAGTCACGCTGAACGGCGAAGGTGCCGCAGCGATAGGCGTCCGGCTGAACGGCAACGGTGCTAACCAGGCGAGCGGGGTCCTCGGGATCGCCTGGGCAAACGTGGACAACATCGAAGTCTCGGGGTGCGAGGTCTGGGCGACGTCGAAGGACGCGATCAGGTCCGGTGGTACCTGCAACAACGTGAAGGTCATCGGCAACCGCGTTCGTGACCTGACCTCGACCGCCGCCGGCATCAGCCTGCTGCATATCGGCAGCCACCTGGTGGTGAACGACAACACGATCACGACGCCGGTCGCTCAGGCGCTCCTGATCCACGGCACCGCCGCGACCCCGGTGTACGGCGTGACCGTGAGTGGCAACGTGATCGACGCCCCTGGGCAGATCCCGCTTGAGGTGCTGAACGCGACCGGCGTCGACATCACCGCGAATACGATCCTCGCTGGCAACCGCGGCATCACGACCGGCACCATCACCGACTTCTCGATCACCGGTAACACAATGCTCAATCAGACACTTTACGCGGTCGAGATAAACGGGAACACCAACGGTGTAGTTGTCGGGAACGTCGCACGCAACTGCGCGGCGCTTGTGCACTTCACGTCCAGCACGAAGGGGGGCGACAGCGTAGAAGTACTCGGTAACGTCTACATGGGCTCAGGGCTTACCGCCGCTGTCCCCGGCAACTCGGTAATCAAGGTCATCAAGGGCAACAACATTCGCGTCGCCGGGAACATCATCAGCGGTCACGAGTTCGTGTCCCCCGTCATCCGCGCCGGGGTCAGCTTCGCCGTCACGGGCTGCGAGATAGAAGACAACAGCATCACAGTGGACACGCCGAACGCTGGGCTGCAGGCGATCCAGTTGTCGACCGGCACGCAGCTGGTGGCTGCCAACAACCGCGTGAAGGTGACCAGGGCGCTCGTTGCGGCAGACGACAACATGCGCGTGATCCAGGCAAGCCAGGGCGGGGCGGTGAGCGGCGCGGAGGTGCGCGGCAACTCGGTGACCTTTACCGCGTCTGTCGCCGCCGCTCCGGCCGTCGTTGGTGTTGGCACCGGTTTCAGCGCGGTTGGCCCGATGCCTGCCTCCCGCTTCGTCGGGAACACCGTTGTCGCTGGGGCGGTCGGCTTCCGCGCCGACGTGAATAGCGCCGACTTCGTGTTCGCCGACAACGAGGGGCGCAGCTGTGTCACTGAAGTCAGCAACATCGACGCGGCGGTCATGTTCAAGCGCCAGGCCCGCATCTTCAGCGGTGTCGGTGCTCCCACGACCGGTACCCACCTGCGTGGAGACCAGTCGTGGGAGACGAACCCCGCTGCCTCGGCAGTGCCGGGCTACGTCTGCGTAACCGGCGGGACGCCCGGAGTCTGGAAGGCAATGGCTGCTCTCGCGGCGTAGCGGGCTCAAGCAACAGAAGGAGCGCGACGACGAGCGTCACGAACAGAGCGTCAACGGACCGGTTCCGCAAGCTCGCGTCCGTGAGGCACCGGACCAGCAGCGAAGCGACCAGGGCCAGCGGAAGGCCGCCCATGCCATGGCTCCTGCGCGCTGCGCCCCACGCCCGGCCGAGGAAGGCCAGCAGCGCAACGAGGGCGAGCAGTCCGCCTTCGGCCAGCGACTGCAAGAACTGGTTGTGAGCCTGGCCGACGTACCCGAACCCGCCGAGCACGTCTAGGCGGTAGTTCACCCTGCCAGACGCCGCTCGCTAGGGCTGGCTACCGGCCCCCTGCCGTCCTTCCTGACCTGACCGGAGAGGGGACTGCGTGCCTGTTCCGCCCGATGCCACCGAGTACATCCTCACCGAGCTGACCCGCAGGCTCAACGAAGTCGCCTCCCGGCTGGAGGTCGGGATGGGCCGAATGGACAGCACCTTCGTCGACCGGCGCTCGTACGACGCCGACCGCCGCACTGACGCTGCCCTCGCTGCTGCTGCCGACGCCGCGCTGCTGGTCACGATCGCGGACCTGACCCGGAGCCGGGACGAGCAGGCCGCCGGGCGCCGCTGGCTGGTCCGGCTGTCCGTAAGCACGACTCTCGCCGCCGTCGGCAGCGCGGTTGTCGCTCTCGTCCTCGCTGCGAGCGGGCACTGATGACCGGCCCGGGTGGGCGGCCGGCGATGTCAGAGGTCTTCGCCCACGTCCACCTGACCCCCGCCGTACTCGAGCTGCTGAAGAACTTGGACGCCCTGACCGGCCGGCTGGAGCTGGCGGCCGAGTCGTTTGAGGACATCGTCGTTGACCCCGACGACCCCCCCACCGAAGGGCCACGCAGTGACTGACCCGACCGACCGGGCGCAGGCCGACCGGGACCAGGCGACGACCGACCGCACGCAGGCGACGACCGACCGCACGCAAGCGACCACGGATCGGACGCAGGCCACCAGCGACCGGGATCAGGCGACCGCCGACCGCGAGCAGGCGACGACGGACCGGGATCAGGCCACGTCGGACCGGGGCCGGGTGCGTCGGCAGGTGCAGGCCAGCAATGAGGACGTCGCCCAGCTCGGCCGCTCCGTCGCCGATCTCGCCCAGTCCGTCGCGGACCTGCACGACCTGATCCTGGACACGATGAGCAAGGCTGAGAAGGCCAACGTCGCGGCCGACCAGGCCTCCAGCGTGGCAGCGCGGAACCCGTCGCGCCGCACGCTGGGGAGAGTCGCCTCCGCCGTCCTGGCTGTTGCACTGGTCCTCGCCGGCACGGGGGCCTGGGTGCTGCACCGGCAGCAGGCGCAGGCCTACCGGGCCTGCATGAAGCGCAACGCCGCGCAGGCCGAGACGACCGCCTTCCTGGGCCGGCTCGACGCCGCCGTCAAAAAGAGCCAGCGCGAAGGCTCGCTCCTCGCCCGCAACCTGGGTTCGCTACTGACCCCGCCGGCCGGACCAGTCGTCACCTGCCGCCGCCCGTCCCCCTGACCACCCGCACCCCCGTCCCGCCTGTCCGGCGGGCGTTCGCCATGCCCGGAAGGACTCCCATGAGCATCTACATCGGACCGCCGGCACACTCCAGCGGCAATGGCAACGTCCCGCCGTTCGCCCAGACCATCCACGCCACCGCCCCCGGCCTGGGCTACCCCAGCGCCTCCCGGCCAGGACGGGCAGTGGAGACAGCGCACTACTTCCAGTCCCCCTCCTCCGGTGGCAGCGCGCACGTCGTCTGCGACATCGCCGAGAGCGTGCGGTGCGCCTCAGACGACCTGGTGTGCTGGCACGCGCCACCCAACCGCCGCACCCTGGGCTACGAGATCTGCGCGGAGGCCAACTACACCCGCGAGCAGTGGCTCAGCCCGCAGGTGTGGCCGGCGGTCGCCCGGGTCGCCGCCGAGGTCAAGGCTGACGCCGCCAAGTACGGCATCCCGATCCACCGCTGCACCGTCGCTGAGGTCGCCGCCAACCGCGGCGGGCAGCGCGGCCACGTCGACGTCAGCCAAGCGTTCCACCAGAGCGACCACACCGACCCCGGCCCGAACTTCCCGTGGGACCGCTTCATGCCCCTGCTCCAGGCCGGCCCGGCGCCCGCGCACCCGACGGCGCCCGCAGACGGCACCGCTCCGGCCTTCCCGCTCCCGGCCGGCCACTTCTTCTGGCTCCCCAGGGCCGACCCGAGGGTGCACTCCGGCTTCACGGCCGACGACCGCAACCGGCTGTGGCACTGGCAGACGCAGATGGTCCGCCGCGGTTGGAAGGTCAACGTCGACGGGCGGTTCACCGACACGACGCTGTCCGTGATGCGCGCCTTCCAGGGCGAGAAGCGCATCACGGGTGAGAGCGTGCTCGGGCCGCGTACCTGGGCTGCGGCCTGGACGGCGGCACTCTCGTGACCGAGCAGCGCGCCCTCAACCTGCTCGTCGTCGCCTGCACCGTCGTCTGCACCGTCCCGACCGTCCTCGGCCTGCTTGATCGGTGGCGGGCCGCGCACCCCACGACGGTGCCGCTGCACGCGGTCGGCACGCCGCCCGGGCAGGTCCTGCCCTCGGCGTGGCTCCGCGAGATCTACGACGACCTCCGGTGATCCGCATCGAGGAGGACGTCCGTCCCGGCATGCGGCTCGGCCGCCACCGGGACCACGATCCCCGGTCCCGTTCCTTCGCCGTGCAGGCCGCGTCGCTCGGCTCCCTGACGTCCGTGCGGCACCACCGGCTCGTGCCGGTGTACGACCAGGGATCAGTCGGCTCCTGCACGGGCAACGCCTGCGCGGGTGCGCTGAGCACCGCGCCGTTCCGGCACCGCTACCACGAGCCGACCGCCGTCCGGCTCTACAGCGAGGCCACGCGGCTCGACGACGACCCGGCGTCCTGGCCGCCGTCCGACACCGGCAGCACCGGCCTGGCCGTGGCGAAGGCCGCTCGCGCACGTGGGCTGTGCTCGTCCTACGACCACGCGTTCAGCCTCGAAGCCGCCCTCACCGCGCTGCAGACCTCCGCGGTGCTGCTCGGCATCTCCTGGCGGACCGGCTGCGACACCCCCGACACCGACGGGCTGATCCGCTGGGCTGGGACGGTGCGGGGCGGGCACGAGGTCGTCCTGGACGAGATCAACGTCGAGGAGCGGCTGGCGTGGCTGACGAACTCGTGGGGCGCTGGCTTCGGGGTCAACGGCCGCGCCGCGCTGTCCTGGGACGACCTCGGGGCGGCACTGGCCGACTCCGGTGACCTCACGGTCCTGGTCCCGTGAGCGAGCAGCGAGGCGTGAGCGAACTCCTGGCGCACATGGTCGGGGACTACGTCATCCAGACCGACCACATGGCCGCGCGCAAGACGCAGGCGCACGGGCCAGCAGCGGCGCACGCGCTGACCTACGCGCTGCCGTTCGTTGCGCTGACAAGACGCTGGCAGCCACTGGTAGTGATCGCCGGCACGCACTTCGTGATTGACCGCTGGCGGCTCGCCAAACACGTCTGCTGGGCGAAGAACCAGCTGGCGCCGACCGACTGGCGTCCTCCGCACACTGCCACCGGCTACAGCGCGGACAAGCCCGACTGGATGGCCGTCTGGCTGCTGATCCTCGCGGACAACACGCTTCATGGCCTCCTGAACCACTGGGCACTCCGGAGGTGGGCATCGTGACCGAGGTCCGCACCCTGTCTGCCGCTGACCAGCCGTGCGTCATGTACCTCGACCACGGCAGCAGCCGGCCCGTCCGCACCCAGGGCCACCACCGGCACCCCCAGTCGCTGCAGATCGAGCTGACCGGCGTCGTCGACCCGCACAGCGAGATCTCGTGGCTGTGCGGGACCTGCCACGACAGCGTCCACGCCTGGCTTGACCACCTGCTCGGCCGCGCCTACCGGCCACCGACGCCACCTGCCCGGCTCCTCCACGAGGCCGAGCTGACCTACGCCTGGTACACCGCCACCAAGGTGTCCGGCCTGCGATGACCGCGCTCGCCGCGCTGCAGTTCACCGAGGATCTCCCCGACGGCTGGACCCCGCTCGAAGCCGTCGTCGTCGTGACCGCCCTGGACACCGACGGGGACGTGCGGCTGCACCACGCGGCCACCGACGGCCTGTCCTCGTGCGAGGCCATCGGAATGCTCATCCACACGTCCGACGTGCTCAGGCAAGCTCTCACCGAACCGGAGGATCCATGACCACGCTCGCCCGCTACCGCAAGTCCCTACTCGCCATCGTCGGCGCTCTCGCCACCTGGGCGCTGAGCACCTTCCCCGACAACCTCGACGTGCAGCGGTACGGCGGGCTGGCCGTGGCCGTGGTCACGGCGCTGTCGGTCTACGTCGTCGCCAACCGCGCGTCCAGCGGCGACACCGCCCCGGGTGGTACGTCCGAGGGCGGCACCGCGTCTCCGGTCGGGACCGGGGACAGCTACCCGGCGGACGGGCCGTCCGGGCTCATGGACGGCGCGTGATGCCGTTCAGCGCAGGACGATGAGGACCGCGCCAATGCCGTTCGTAAGGGCAACCGCGCCGAGCAGTAGGTAGACGAGCTGGTTGACGCTTGCCGTTCGGCGTCGCCCGCCGAGGGTCGAGGTGCTGTCGGTGCGTTGGTCGGCTGGGATGCCGACGGCAATCTCGACGCGCCGCATGCGCTCGCGTGCGGCGCGGTAGTAGTCGTGCTGCGTCCGCACGACCAGCACGGACACGCAAGCCGCCAGCGCACCCAAGAGGAAGATCAGCACGGCGCCGCGTCCTGACCGAGAGGCCACAGCCGTTGCCGCCGCCAGGATGCCAGTGTTGAACACGAGCATGTACTGAGTCCGGGACCAGTTGAACTGCGCCTGGAAGCGGTACTCCTCGACGGCGACCTTGTACACGTCCGCTGGGGGGACGCCGTCTCCGTTGTCAGGTGTCCCGCTGGGCAGCCTCGACACCGATCCCGCCATGCAGGGACGCTATCGCCAGACTCGGTGCGGGGCGGTGACCGCCCCGCCGTTCAGCCGCACCGGCTGCTTGACCGGTGACTCGCACTACCGCCCGTCGTCGGCCCTTCGGGGCTGGCGGCGGGCGCTTCGTGCTGTCCGGGACGTGCGCCAGATCTGCGCCACGTCGCGAGCGAAGGACCGAAACGCATGCGACAACATGGGAGCCACGTGGCGCAAGACACCTCACCTGAGGGCGGCTCACACCCCCTCTGACCTGGGCGGATGCAGAATCGCGACGAGTTCCACGTGCTCGGTCATCGGGAACAGGTCCAGGCCGCGCAGCGAGGCCAGCGTCCAGCCCTCGTCCAGCAGCACCCGTAGGTCGCGGGCGAACGACGCCGGGTCGCAGGCGAGGTAGGCGACGCGACGGGGGCGCAGGGTGGCCAGCGCCCGGGTCACCGCGAGGCCGGCGCCGGCGCGCGACGGGTCCAGCACGACCAGGTCGGCGTGCAGGCCCCCCACCAGCGCCGCGTCGACAGCCGCGGTGCGCACCCGCACGTGCCGCAGGTCCGCGGTGTTGCGGGCGGCGTCGGCGCACGCCGCCGAGTCGCCCTCGACGGCCAGCACCTGACCGGTCGGCCCCACCCGCTCGCCGAGCAGGGCGGCGAACAGCCCCACCCCGGCGTACAGGTCGGCGACGCGCTCCCCGGGCCGCGGCGACAGCCCGTCCAGGACCGCCTCCGCCAGCACCGTCGCCGCGGCCGGGTGCACCTGCCAGAACCGCCCGGCCGACACCTCGAAGGACCGGCCGAGCACGCGGTGCCGCACCCCGTGCGGGACCGCGACCGGCCGGCCGTCGACGACGACGCCCGCCGCGACGTCGGGCAGGTCCACCCGACGGCGGCCGGCGGTCACCGCGACCACCCGCTGGGCGCCGGAGGCGATGACCTCGACCGCGCTCGCCCCTGGCCAGCGCAGCCGCTCGGCGCCGACGGCCTCGACCTCGGGGGCGGCGATGAGGCAGCGCTCGACCGGCTCCAGCCCGTGCGAGCGGTGCCGGTGCAGCCCCGTCCCGCCGTCGGCGCCCACCGCGAACTGCACCCGGGTGCGCCAGCCCAGGCCGTCG